>ERZ826242.5-NODE-5-length-400492-cov-87.780345_pt1 | contig 400492 bp, 444 predicted proteins | sample MGYA00519871_ERZ826242 | MGnify/ENA primary metagenome ERZ826242 (study PRJEB31778, sample SAMEA3449226) | human gut metagenome | biome: human gut; feature: human-associated habitat; material: faeces | place: United Kingdom | collected 2010/2012 ... | reverse complement strand
TAAAGCGGTACGCGAGCTGGGTTCAGAACGTCGTGAGACAGTTCGGTCCTTATCTGTCGCAGGCGTAGGATATTTGAAGGGAGCTGTCCTTAGTACGAGAGGACCAGGATGGACATACCGATGGTGTATCAGTTGTCACACCAGTGGCACGGCTGAGTAGCTAAGTATGGAAGGGATAAACGCTGAAAGCATCTAAGTGTGAAGCCCACCTTAAGATAAGATATCCCATTGCACAAGCAAGTAAGATCCCATGAAGACTACATGGTAGATAGGTTGGGGGTGTAAGTACAGTAATGTATTAAGCTGACCAATACTAATAGATCGAGGGCTTAACCACAAATTAAGCTCTAGAAGAAAGTTTTATTCTATGTATTTTTGAGTGTGCTAAGAAAAAGAAGCATACGAAGAATTTCTAGTGAAGATACATAGAGGAAATACCTGTACCCATACCGAACACAGAAGTCAAGCTCTAATGTGCCGAAAATACTTACGAGTTACCTTGTTGGGAAGATAGGCTTTCGCTAGATTTTATATATTCCTCTTTAGCTCAGTTGGTAGAGCGCTCGGCTGTTAACCGATAGGTCGTTGGTTCGAGCCCAACAAGAGGAGCCAAAAAGCTTAGAGCCAAGCTGATTACAAAAAATCAACTTGGCTTTTATTTTTTTGTTTTCCCACATTTTTCCCACTTTAGTTTTTGATAAAATCACTAAGAAGTTCTGCAACTTTTGCTTTATCATCAGGAAACACATAAATATAATATTTTTCAGTTATTTTGATAGAGCTATGGCCTAATAGTGATTTAACATCATGAATTAATGCTCCTTTTCGAATTAACATAGTTGCATATGTATCACGAATAGAATGAGGTTTTTTATAAGCAATTTCAATCTTATTTAAAAATCTTTGCCATGCTCTATAAAAGTTTTTCATATCAATTGGATTGCAAGTTTTTGTTGTAAAAAGTAAACAATCGTCATTAAATATCATATCATTTTGTTTATATTTTATTTCTTGTTCTCTTAAATATTTTTGTATTATTGGCCAAAAGGAAGTAGCAAAGGGTACATTTCTTATGCTAGTTGTAGATTTGGGTCTTATTAATTTTGTTTCTCTATGCCAATTATTACTACTATCAAATATTCTAATTCTCTTTATAGTATTTCTTACTTTAACTTGATATGGTTCAATAAATTTCTTTTTAAGTCCAAGTAATTCTCCTAATCTTAAACCTGTTAGAAAACTTAATTGTACAGCAACATTAAAAGTATTATCTTCATCTTCTTTATAAATTAAATTTGATGTAATTTTATTTAGTTCTTCGTCTGAAAAAGCTTGTATATCATTTCCTTCGATTTCTAAATCACTTTCGTCTTCTTCACCATCTGCGTTACCAGGAATTTCGATATTTTTTAAAGAACATGGATTTTCTAATGTATAGTGCTGCGTAATACAGTAATTAAAAAATACTCTTAAAGTTTTATTTAGATCTGCAATTTTTTTTGAACTAACAGAACGATGAACTATTTTATTTGTTTTTCCAGGTTTCATATTAATACCTTTTTCATATAGTTCATTATAATATTTTTGAAATGGAAGTGATACAGCATTCTGAACAAATAGTTTACCAATACTTTTATTTTTTATATAATTTCGATAATTAGCTTCATGTTTTTCAAAACTTCCAGATTTTTTATTTTGTGAATGAATTAATACATCAAAAAGCCAATGCTCCATTGCTTCTTGTACAGTCAATGTGCTAGCTTTTACATTAAGTCCACTTTTTATTTTTTCGGTATATTCTTCAATTTGTTTTTCAACATCTTTTTTCCCTTTTCCATAAAATTCTTTTCTTATATTTCCAAATTTTTTAGTTTTACGATAATAGTTATAACCATTTTTGGTATAGTTATATGAGATAGCCATAAAAAACTCCTTTCAAACTTATGTTCTCTTGAAAGAAGCTAAAATTATATATATAATAATAGAAACTCTTTCAAGAGTTGATAGAGATAGATAATATACGAACTTTGGTCAGGGAGTATATTATCTATTTTTCATTTATTTTTAAATTTTCTTGTCTTGACTTTTTTATTAATCGAGCTAATCTTCCAGGCATTTGTCCAGAAGTTCCATCTTTATAAAATCCTACTTCAATAGCATATTTACAAATGTCTATAGCCTTTTCATATTCTTTTTGCTTTTCATAGATTATTGCTAATCTTTGAAAAGTTTCATAATTAATTAAATGTTTTTCTAAATCATCATTATAGTAATCAGCTTTTTCTTTACAATAATTTAAAATTTCTGGAGCTAAATCTATATCTTCTAAACATAAATTGATAACTTTTTGCATTTCTGGATTATTTGGTAAAGCTAAATTATTTATAACAGTATACAACATATTAATTTTTTCTATATTTTGATAATGTTTATGTAATACATTGGAATATTTTTTTTCAATTTTAGATAAAATTTCGAAATTATTATTTGTAAAAGGAGAGTAATTAGTTTGATGCATATATAATTCTACTTTATCTTTATTAGTATATTTGCAATAAAAGTATACTATAGCCCAGATACCACAAGTAAAATATGTCAGAATAATATGAAACCAGATGCTTCTTTTTTTTAATATCCAATTTTTCATGAAAACCTCCTAAAATTCTCTTTTTAATTGTTTAACTACACCAATTATAAGAACAGGAATAGTTTTCATTTCATCATAGGTAAATATCAGAGGTTCATATTTAGTATTAAAAGGTTGTAATAATATACCATTATTTGCTTTTTTTCCTTTTTTAATTGTAGCTTCATCTCCATTTATAATAGCAACAACAATATCTCCAGTTTCAAAATCTTCTTGTTTTTTTATTATTACAATATCATCTTCTATTAAAACAGGGGACATACTGTCACCTTTTACTTTTAGTGCAAAGTAATCAGCGCCATCTTTAACTAAACTCTGTTCTACATCTATAGTGCCTTCCCAATTTTCTTGTGCCATGTAATCATAACCAGCTTTTACTATTCCTAATAAAGGCAAAGATACAACAGGATTTCCAAGAAGATCTTTATTTTGTCGTTGATCATCTTCAATACGATCTATAGTAGTATCATAACCTAATAGCCATGATTCGCTAACATTTAAAAATTTTGCTAACTTATATATGTTTTTTTGTTTAGGTTCGTATAAACCTGACATATATTGACTAATAGCAGATTTTGGTATACCTGTACCATTTGCTATATCAATGGGTTTTATATCTTTTATTTTTAAAATTCTATTAAATCTATCTTTAAATGTTTCCAAATTATAACCCCCTTACGAATAATATTATAATTTATTATAGTTCAAGTTTCAAGTTTTTTTGAAAATAAAGTTAAAAAAATTGAACTTTTTTCAAAAAAAGTATTGACAATAAAAAAATTAAAATATATACTCTTATCAAGTTAAGAAAATTGAACTGAAAGGAGGAAAAAAATTGGAATTTGATTATAGCAAATTATTAGGAAAGATAAGGGAAGTATTTGGAACACAAACTGCGTTTGCTACAGCTATTGGAATTAGTTATCAAAGTATGAGCTATAAATTAAATAATCAAAGTGAATTTACTAGTTCAGAGATATTTAAATCAGTAAAAGCATTAAAGATTCCAATACGAAAGATTCCACTATATTTTTTTACATTAAAAGTTCAATAAATTGAACTGAATAGAGAGAAGGTGAGAAATTGCAAGAAAAATATATAAGCATGAATGCATATATGAAGAAATATGGTCTGGGCTATAAAACAGTAAAAAATATGATTGAAAATAAAGAACTGGAAGCAATAAAAACAGAAGGTGGCCAATACAAAATAAAAATTTCAAATGACATGGTAAGTAAATCAGTTTTTGAAGAAGAACATAAAAAACGAATTGAGGCAGAAACGACAATAGGAATATTACAAAAAATTTTATTAGAGAGGAGTGAAAAATAATGAGAATAAAAAACAAATTTAAATTTATAAGAAGCACAATAATTTTAATACTTATACTTTTAGGAATTTTCTGTATTTCTGTATCTAAAGAAAAAACAGAATATATAGACTACACAGTAGGCAAAGGTGAAACATTATGGAGTATAGCTGCAGATAGAACAGATGGAGATATAAGAAATTACATTTATACAATTAAAGATATAAATGGAATGACATCGAGCGAATTGCAAGAAGGACAGACAATTAAACTTTTGAAGGAGGTGAAATAAATATATGGATAAGTTGGACAAGTTATATTTAGACAATACATTAAGAAAAGCAAAGCTAGAAAACAGTATAAGAAATTTAGAACAAGTATCTAATCGAGTTATAAAGAAATACAAATATGATGAAGCAGAATTAGATGCAAATATAGCAAAAAGTTTATTTGAAATGGAAGATACAACTAAATTCTTATTACTAGTTAGTAATTCAGAACACAATGAAGAAGAAGCAAGACAAAAATTAGAAATAATTCACGAAAAATTAAAAATGCTATGTATCTATCCGCTAAAACAGAACACATAGCAAAAAAGAACATAAAAAAATATTCTCTCTAATTATATTAACATAATCAGAGAAATAAATCAAGGAGGTAGAAATGAATATATACGAATTAACTGGAAATTATGAACATCTTTTAAATATGTTATATGACGAAGATGTGGATGAAAAAGCATTGTTAGATACATTAGAAAGTATTGAAGGAGACATAGAAGATAAAGCAGATGGATATGCAAAAATCATAAAAGAATTAGAAACACAAAGCAATGCAAGGAAAGAAGAAGCAAAAAGATTAACACAAAGTGCAAAAACAATAGATAACAGAATAAAAATGCTAAAAAGCAATTTGTTTAATTGCATGAAAATAACAGGAAAAACAAAGTTTACTACAAATTTATTTAGTTTTAGCATTGCTAAAAATGGAGGAAAACAAGCTTTAACAATAGATGGAGATGTACCAGAAGAATATAAAAAACAAAACTTGGGGCTGCAGAATAAATACAAAAGATAAATCAAAATCTAAACAAATAATAAAGTATTTTAAAAATACTAGGAGAGAACAAATAAAAGCGTGGAGAAAAGAATGGAAACTTACGACTGAAGATTTTATAAATGTTTTAGTAATTTATTTAAATGGAAGAAGAGATATAAACAAAAGAATTTATAAAGCACTTAAAAAAAATTATATAAAGGAGGTAATAAGTAATGGCTATACCAGTATTAATCATAGGTAAATCTGGTAGTGGTAAAAGTACAAGCCTTAGAAATTTTGGAGAAAAAGAATTAGCACTTGTAAATGTTATAAAAAAACCACTTCCTTTTAGGAAAAAATTTGAAAGCACATTAGAAACAGATGACTATAAAACAATTGCTGAAAGTATTTATAAAACAAAGAAGAAGGCTATTGTAATAGATGATTCAGGATATTTAATAACAAACCAGTTTATGAAGAATCATTCAAAAGCAGGAGGAGGTAATTCTGTATTTAATTTATACAATGATTTAGCAGATAGATTTTGGAATCTTATTGAGTTTATGAAAAACAAAGTTGACCAGGATAAAATAGTTTACTTTATTATGCATGAAGATAAGAATGATGCAGGAGATATAAAACCAAAAACGATAGGAAAATTACTAGACGAAAAAGTATGTATAGAGGGAATGTTTACAATAGTTTTAAGAACAGATATAGAAGATGGAAAATACATATTTAAGACACATACAGATGGTAAAGATGTAACTAAAACACCAATTGGAATGTTTGAAGAAAATGTGATTGAAAATGATTTGAAGTATGTAGATGGAATAATAAGAAAATATTATGAAATTGGAGGTTAAAGTAAATGGCAGATTTTGAAGATTTAAAATTTAATTCTAGAGTTTTTGAAGAAATTAGGAATCAATTAGATAAGATGATACAGGCTTATACAAATATAGCTATGCAATCTAATAAAGCATCTGAAATTAATTTAAAAATAAATATAGATGTAATTAATACTTATGATGAAGAAAATGAAAATGTAATTAGGCCTTTATATGAATGTAAATTAAATGGAAAGATTAAAGAAACTAAAGACGAAATAAAAGGAACATTAGGAGATAATTACATACTAAAAAGAGATGAAGAAAGTGGCGAATTATATATAAAAGAAATAAATGAACAATTAAGTTTTAATGATATGGAAGGAGAAGATGAAGATGATAGATTTTAATGAAGAAGAATATAAAAAAGCACAAGCTTTTGATGGAGAAACAGTTAAATTACCTGCAGGAGGGTACATATGCAAAATATTAAACGTAAAAAATGAAAAAAGTAAAAATGGTAAAAAAATGTTAAGTGTAGCATTAGATATCGCTGAAGGAGAATTTTCTGGATTCTTTATGAATCAATACGAAAATAGAAAGAAAACGAGTAATCCAGAAAATCCTGCGAAATTTCCAAATAATGCAGTAGTTAGATATGTACTAGAGGGAGATTATTGGTTAAACAGATTTAAAGGATTAATGACATCACTTGAAAAATCAAATGATAATTTTAGTTGGCTAGAATGTAATCATGATGAAAATAAAATAAAGGGATTACATATTGGAGCAATCTTTGGAGAAGAAGAATATGAAAAAATGGATGGTTCTATTGGTACAACTACAAAAGTTACTCAAATTAGAAGTACAGAAATAATTAAAGAAGGAAACTATACTGTTCCAGAAAAGAAAAAATTAGAAAAAGAAGAAGATCCATTTGAAAATATAGGAAATAGCGTTAATGACCTTCCTTTTTAGGAGGTTCACTATATGAACAAAATAAAAGAAGTAAAAGAATTAACAAACATAATTGATGTTGCAAACTTATTAGGTTTAAACCTAAATAGAGCACACTTTTGTAAATGTCCTTTCCATACTGAAAATACAGCTAGTTTATCAGTATCAGAGAAAAAACAAGTTTGGAAATGTTTTGGCTGTGGAAAAGGTGGAGATGCAATTAATTTAGTAGAAGATTTATTAAATATAAATGCTTATCAAGCAGCTAAATACATAAATGATAATTTAGGTTTAGGACTAGATTTCAAAGGAAAAAACGATGAAATAAAAATTAATAGATATAAGCAAAAACAAATAGCAAAACAACAATTTAAAAAATGGGAAAATAGAAGCTTTCAAATTTTATGTGATAGCATACATAAAATGAATTTTGTAGAGAAAGACCAGGAATTAAGTATTATAGATTATTATTTGGAAGCTTTTATTTGTGGAACAGATGAAGAAAAAATTGAACTATACAAAGATAGTTCTTTTAGAAAGAAGGTGGACCAACTTGCAAAAAGATATGGCTGATGAATTACTAGATACAGCAGATATATTCGAAATAAATAAATTAACTGCAGAAGAATTATTAAGTGAAGAGAAAATAAAATATATCTTTGCTATAGATAATCCAGTACAAAAACAAAAAGTATTAAATCAATTTGAAGAGAGAGCAAAACAATTAAAAATAAAAAGAAATTTTTCAAATTTATTAAAAGCATATCAAGCAGAAATGGTAATTCAACAAAAGTCTACGAATAGTAAAAAAAGTAATTTTACAGATTGTCCATATCCTTCTATGAAAACAGGAGAATGGGAAGCAAATGATATTGAGATATTTAAGCACAAATATGACACGACAATGACTCCTATTAAAGTAAAAGCATGTAGTCATCCAATTATACCTATTGAACGTTTAATTAACTTAGATACTAATTTAGAAAAAATTAAACTTGCTTTCTATAAGGATCAAAAATGGCAAACAGTTATAGTTGAAAAAACAACTATAGCAAGTAAAACAAAAATATTACAATTAGCTAATTTTGGAATAGAAGTAAACGAAAATAATGCTAAAGAATTAATTACATATCTATCAGATGTATTAGAGTTAAATGACATAAAACCACTTATTTCTACAAATCATTTAGGATGGATTGATAAAGAATTTATTCCATATACAAGTAAATATGTCTTGGATGTAGATAAAGAATTTAGACAAAAAATAGATTCTATAACTGAAAATGGAAATTATGAAGATTGGAAAGCTTATATAAGGAATTTAAGAAAAAATAGTAAAACATTAAGATTTATGATTGCAGCTAGCTTTGCAGGTGTTTTAGTAAGAATATTTAAATTAAATACTTTTATAGTTCATCTGTGGGGTAAAAGTGGAAATGGAAAAACAGTAGCAGAGATGGTTTGTGCTTCTATATGGGGTAGGCCAGATAATAATATGATTAGTAATTTATCAAATACAGCAATAGCAAACGAAAGATTATGTAATTTTTATAGAAATATGCCAATATTTTTGGATGAGTTACAAATAGCTAAAGCAAGATATAAAAGTTTTGATGAATTAATTTATGTACTAACGGAAGGAAAAGGAAAAGAAAGAGGAACAGCAGATACAGGAATTAGAGAGCAGACAAGTTGGCAAACAATAATAATTTTAAATGGAGAAGAACCTATTACAAGCGATACATCTAAAGAAGGAGTTAAAAACAGAGTAATAGAAATAAATGACGATTCTCCAATAATAGAAGATGGAAATGCAACTGTTAAATTTATTCAAGATAATTACGGATTTGCAGGAAAAGAATTTATAAAGCTAATTGAAGATAGAGAAAAATTAGACAAAGTAAATAGTAAATTTGTAAAAGATATTTCTGAATTAACAGAATATAAGAAACAAGTAAATGCTTTTGCTTGTATTATGACAGCTGATTATTACTGTAGTAAATTAATATTCAATGATGAACCGTTAAGTTTAGATGATATTAAAGAATATATAAGAGAAGATACAGATGAAGCAGAAAGATATATGAATATTATAATTGATACAGCAAATGCCAATATTAATAATTTTTATGACAATGATAGTGCATTTCCACCATCTGGACAAATTTGGGGAAAACTAGAAAAAACAACAGATGGAAAAGGAGCTATTATGTATTACGATTTTATTCCAACAAAACTACATGAAATATTAGACGAAAATGGAATCAGTTGGAATAGTATAAAGAAAAAATTATTAAATCAAGGATATATTGAAGTTGATAGAAAAGGGAAATATCAGGTTAATGCAAGGATAAATGGGACACAACAAAGAGTAATAAAAGTAAAAAATATATATTTTAATGATGATTAAGTGTTACACCTGTTACACCTTGTTACACCTAAGTTACACCCAAAGGTGTAACACCAAAAATATTAGAGTATCAAGCATTTTAATTAAATAATATATATATGTTACACCTAAATAATATTTATATATACGTATAGGGAAATTAGATATATGTATTCTATTAATTATATATATATGTATTAAATTCAAAAATAGGTGTAACGGTGTAACAAATTTTTGAAATGCTAGAGTAACAAGCATTTCACTGTTACACCTGTGGTGTAACAAGGGTGCAACAGAATAAAAAAGGTGTAACAAGAAAGGATAAAAAGATGATAATAGTAAGTCAAGATAAAACAGAATTAATTAATTTTAGTAATATAGTTCGATTAGAAGTATCAAATAATGCAGAAGGACAAGCATTAATAGAAGGACATAATTTTTGTAATGATTTTGAAACAGTAATCGGACTATACAATACAGAAGAAAGAGCAAAAGAAGTATTAGAAGAAATAGTTGATACTTATAAATTCAATAGATGCTATGCTGTAGGACAAAAACAAGCAGTATACCAAATGCCAGAGGAGTGATGATAATGGATATAAAGAAATATAAAGAAATGTATAACCATTTACTACAAAGATACCAAGATGGCATAAATTACATAACAGATCATCCAGAAAAAGTTGATGATTATGTAAAAGATATAAATGAAATACAATCAGTAGCTGAATTTTTCTTAAAAGAAATAATGCGAAAACAAAAAGTATCTAAAGATGAAATTTTGGGAGGATTTAAAATTGAACAATAAAAATATAGGAAATAAATTCGAAAATGAATTAGCAGAAAAGTTATCTAAAAAAGGATATTGGGTTACTTTACTAACACCAAAAGCACATGTAGGAAGTCAACCATGCGATATTATAGCAGTAAAAAATAATAGGCCAATATTAATTGATGCTAAAACATCTTCTACGTATTTATTTACTATTGAAAGAATAGAAGAAAATCAAAGAAATGCTTTTAAAAGATATAAAGAGTGTGGAAATAAAGATTTTATTTTAGCAATAAAATATGAAAATAAAATTTATTATAAAAATTTAAATGATATTAACTTTAAAGATAAAAGTTTTGATATACGAAAGGAGCGAATATGGAATTTATAGTAGCAAATAATATTCGTGTAAAAAATCCAGATAAAAAAATATTAGATTATGCAGAAAGAAAAATGGTAATTGCAAATCCAAATTATATCAAAAATCAGTATTTAGGTTATTCAAATTATAATACACCACGAAATTTAGTTTATTATGAATTAGATGGTAATGATTTAATTTTGCCATTTGGATGCTTAAGTGATTTGTTTAAATTATATCCTGGACAATTATTTAAAAATAACATTGTTTTAGGAGAAAAAATAAAATACGAATCTAATATTAAATTATTTGATTATCAAGAAGAGGCGTGTAATGCAGCAATAAAATTAAAAAATGGAATATTAGTTATGCCAGCAGGTTCTGGAAAAACACAAACAGCATTAGAAATTATTGCGAGGTTAAGTTATAAAACACTTTGGATAACACATACTATAGATTTATTAAATCAAAGCTATAATAGAGCAAAAAGTAATTTCGAAGGAATAGGACTAGGCAAAATTGCAAATGGCAAAATAGAAATAGGAACCCATATTACATTTGCTACAGTACAGACATTATCAAAAATTGACCTAACGGAATATGCTGATAAATGGGATTGCATAATTGTAGATGAATGTCATAGAGTATGCGGAACGCCAGCAAGTGCAGGTATGTTTTATAAAGTAATAAATAAATTGGTAGCTAGATATAAATACGGACTAACAGCGACACCATATCGAAATATAAAAGGAACAGAAAAAGCTATGTTTGGTTTACTAGGAAATATAATCATAGAAATTCCTAAAGAAACAATAGAAAAAAGATTAGTTCCTGCAACAATAGTTAAAGTCAAAACAAATTATATTATTTCAGATGAATGCTTAAATACAGATGGAACATTACAATATGCTAAATTGACAACAGATTTAGCAGAAGATAATGAAAGAAATAAAATGATAGTAGATATCTTAAAGAAAAGAAAAAATAACTACTGTTTAGTTTTATCAGATAGATTAAATCAACTTAAATTTCTAAATAATAAAGTTCCAGGATTAATTATAGATGGAAAAATGACAAGTATAAAAATGAAGAAATACAGAGAAGAATGTATTTCAAAGATTAGAGCAGGAGAGGTACATATATTATATGCAACATATGGTCTTGCTAAAGAAGGATTGGATATACCAAGATTAGATACTTTAGTTTTAGCTACACCACATAGAGATAAAGCGACTATAATTCAAGCAGTTGGTAGAGTAGAGAGAAAGTTTGAAGATAAAAAAGACCCTATAGTATATGATTTAGTAGATGGAACTTTATATTTTGAAAAAATGTATAAAACTAGAAAAAGATATTACAAAGAAAATAAAAATAAAATTATTAAAGAATGAAAGGAAATATTATGGAAAAATGTTTACATTGTGGAAAAGGACAAGCTAAATATTGTGAAAAATGTTATCAAGATTTGATAACTGAAAATACAAACTTACAAATAGATAGAAATAAACTTTTTGAATATAAATACTATGATGAGCAAAATAATTTAATAGCAATAATTAATAGAAAAGAATTAGCAAAACTATTAAATGTAAATGAAATAAGGTTAGGTGAATAAAAAATGATAGAAATATTATTATTTATAATAATGCTTTACATATCTATTTCTTGTATATTTTTTGTTTACTTTGTTTTTAATAAGATAAAAATAACTTGTATTATGGAAAATATCAAAATAACATTAGAAGGATCAAAAAAATATTTAGTCTATGGAACAATGAGTTTATTATGGCCTAAAACAATTATTGATTCATGGAGGAATTAGGATGGATATAGAAGAGGATATAAATATATTAGAAAATCTAAAAAAATACTTAAATTTATTAATCTATGAAGGAACACATAAAATTATTTACAATGACCTAGACTGGGATGAGAAAACTATTGATTGTATTAATGCAATAGAACACATATTAGCAGAAAGAGAAGAAGATAAAAAGAAAATAGAAGAGTTAGAAGATGAAAACAGAATACAGAGACATCAGATAATGGCTGCTTATGATAATGGATACATACCAAAGCAAAAAGTAAAAGATAAATTTAATAAATTAATTACAAGAATAAAAGAGTTTAAAGATCCAGAAATAAAAAAATATTTTAGTATAGAGCAAATTATAGACTTACTGGAGCAATTTGAAAATAAGTTATGGGAGGATAAATAATATGTATAATAAGATACATTGTCTTTTTGAACAAAGTGGAACTTTTAAAAATGAATTTAAAAAGTTAGGATATGAAGCTTTTGATTATGATATCCAAGATGAATTTAAAGAAACAGATTATGTATGCGATTTGTTTGGGGATATAGAAGAAGCATATAAAAATAAAGAAAGTATATTCGATGACATTACAAAGAACGATTTAATAATAGCATTTTTTCCTTGTATACGATTTGAAGAACAAATCCAAATGGCTTTTAGAGGAACACAATTCCAAATGAAAAAATGGACTTATGAACAAAAATTAGAAAATGATTTAAAGTTACATAGAGAATTGGCAAGTTTATACGAATTAATTACTAAATTAGCAATTATATGTTTAAGAAGAAAAATACCACTAATAATAGAAAATCCATATTCAACTACGCATTATTTAGTGAAATATTGGGCTATTCCAGCAACAATAATTGACAAAGATAGAACTCTTAGAGGAGATTTTTACAAAAAGCCTACACAATATTGGTTTATTAATTGTGTACCTAAATATAACATGATTTTAGAGCCACAAATTTGGAACAAAACAAAAACAATAACAAATACATCAAACAAAACAGAAAGAAGTTTAATAAGTAAAGAATATGCAAATAGATTTATAAGAGAATTTATAATAGAAGGTGATTAAATGTTAAGAATAAAAAAAGAAGTTGATTTAAAAGAACTAGAAAAGTTTGGATATTTTGATTATGGAGAAAGTTATATGAAGGTTGGAATTAATAATGAAAGATATTTTATAAATAAGAATACAAGAGAAATTACAAGATTGCATCCATACAGTTTAAGAGAAATTCCAACAGAAAATGAAATGTCAGATTTAATAACAGCAGGCTATGTAGAAAAAGTAGAGGAGAAATAAAGTGAGAAATATATTTGATGTATTAAAACAAATAAAAAATGCTTTAGGTGAAGATAATGAATATAGCGAAATAAAAGCAGGAATTGATGAAATAGAATATAGTTTAAGATATAAAGCTTCAGAAGATGTATGGAACTATGTATATGACAAATTAATAGTAGATTTTATACCTCCAGAAACAGAAATAGACTATAAAGTTTTGTCAATATGGACTACTAAAACAGTAGAAGAATTGAAAGAAGGTGAATAATTAAATGTTAATACCGATTGTAGATATGAAAGAATTTGAAAAAATAGGATTTAAAAGATGCAAAAGACCTTATAATATGTGTTACTATTTATGTTTTGCTAGAGGAATACAATATATTTTTTTAAGTCCAGTAATGATTGATATTGTAAAATGGGAAGATAATGACCCTAGAATACATAAAAGAGCTAATTGTAGATATAGAGATGAGAGAACAGCATTAGAATTTATAGTTGAGATGTCAAAAAACGATATGATTACTTGCGACTATTTAGAGAAAGTAGGGAAATAAGGTATGAGTGCAACTAAAGAATATTTAAAAGAATGGAGAAAACAAAACAAAGAGCATATAAAACAATATCATAAAGAATGGAGAATCCAAAATAGAAAACTATATAAACAATATTATTTAAATAATTTTAAAGGTAGAAGTTTACCAGAAAATCCATATTATATTTCTCAAAAATCTAATTTAATTGGAAAGAAATATGGAGAATGGACTGTATTAGACGAATATATAGAAAGAACAAACAAAAGAAGATATCTTCTAGTAAGATGCAGTTGTGGTTTAATAAAATGCATTCAAAAATATACAGTTACAAGTGGGGAATCAACTAGCTGCGGACATTGGAGAAGAAAAAAATAGCATAATAGATTGGAGAGAAGCGTTATGACAGAAGAAGAGATAAAAGAAAGAATAAAAAAATTAAATAAGAAATTAGAAGGTTATTTAGAAGTAGGAAATACAAAAAGAGTAAATGCAATAACAAACGAAATAAGAAAATGGGAAAATTTACTTTATAAAATAGATGGAAGTTTAGAAAAAAAGATAGAAAGGTTAGAAAATTTTATTCAGCACAAAGATTTATGGCTAGAATATTTACACTATTAAAGGAGAGAAGAGGATTGAAAGAAGATAAAAAGATAGAACAGCTTATAGCAATGGGAGTAAAGTCAATAAATATAAGCAAAGAAAAGTACAACAGCTTAAAGCAGGAAACAAAGAACTTGATTAAGCTTAATGCTATAAAAATAAATTTTATAAAAGAGGAAGGAAAAAAGATTAAATGCAAAGAGAATTAAAAGATTGCAGAACAATAGGTTTTAGAAGAAGCAATAAGGGAAGGACAAGTAATGTCTACATGATAAGAGAGTGTGATAACTGTCATGCTATATTAGAATTTCCAAGTGATGAAGTAAGCACTAAAGTCAATATGAAAGAATACGAAGAATATATAATTTGTCCAAACTGTTTAAATAAAGTGACAGTATTACAACACAAATAAATATAGAAGAAGGTGAGTAGATGACTAAAGAGCAAGAAGAGATTATAAATAGATTAAGCAAAATTACTAATAGACAAATATTATATGGAAATAAATGTGGAATAACAATAGAAGGATTTAGAGAATTACAAGAAGATATAGAAACAGTATTAAACATGCTAAAAGAAAAAGATGCAGAGATAGAGCAAAAAAATGAGGTATTGAATAGAGTATATGACTTTATTTGGGAGAACGACTGTTGTAGATATTTTTCAAAAAAGCATGCTTTGTATAATCAAGTATTAAATTTTGATAGTTGTTTAGGAAACTGCAAAAGAAATTGTATAAAACAATATTTTGAAAGGAAAGTGGAAGATGAGTGTAAAAGGTAAAATTAAAAGATTAAATCAACAGTTAAAAGAAAGTAAAGATGAATTAGAAACATATAAATTATCTAATAGAAGATTAAGAGAAAAGCTTGATTCTCAAATAGACAATAGAACACTTGAGAATATAATAAAGTTTGCTATAACTAATCATGTAGGAAATTTAAAAGCAGGAATAATGATAGATGCTGTAGCAATAGATAAAATGAAAGATTTAAGGCTATTAATAGATAGAGACAATGAATGCGGACGAGCTTATATCATAAGAGTTATATATTAGGAGGTACAAATGGGAAATCTTAATGTCGAAAATTATGAGTTAAAATTAGAAGTTGGAAATGCTGTATGCTTTGATTTTGATGGTGTAATTCATAAATATTCTAAAGGTTGGTATGATGGAACTATATATGATACATATAATAAAAATGTATTAGAATTAATTCAAGTACTAAACAAAATTGGGATACCTATATTTATTTGTTCAACTAGAGAATCGACACAAATAATAAATTGGTGGAATCAACAAGGTTTCTTTATAGATGCAATAAAAGTTAATGAAGAAGATACTTTTTGGAATGATATGAAATTTATAGGAGTAACAAATAAAAAATTACCTGCACAACTTTATGTAGATGACAGAGCATATAAATATGAAAATCAAACAGTTAAAGAATTTCTAATGGATTTATCTAAAAAGATATAAAAAAAGTTCTATTAATTGGAGGGATTACAAATGACAGAAAATGCTGCTAAAAAAGAATTATGGTCATATATGAATAGTAAAAAATTAGAAGAAAGAAAATTAGAACAAATTGAAGAGCAGAAAATAAAACTGACTAAAGTTACATCTGTCTTATCAGATATGCCAAAAGGTACTCCAGATAATCATAAATTAGATACAAATATTGTGCAATTAATGGAACTAATATCTAAACATATCAAAATAATGGAAGATGAAGAAAAGAATTTAATAAAAATAACAAATAAAATTAATATGGTAGATCAACCATATAAAAATATATTAGAATTAAGATTTATAGAAGGTAAAAAAGTATATGAAGTATCAGTAGCAATTGATAGGAGCTATAGGTATACAAAGACTTTAATTAAAAAAGCTATAAAAAAATATGCAGAAATATAAAAAAAGCACCTTTTTGGTCTTTTTTAGCACCATAAAAAAATTATATATATATAATGACAAAAAAATAAATAATTAAGGATGGGTGTTTTTAATACTCATCCTTTTTTGTGGTGATACGTATGGATAAAATTAATTTTAATTTATGCATGAAAAAACAATGTAAAAATTGTAAAAATGAAACAAAATGTTTTAAAAAGGAGAAAAATATGCAAATAAAAGCGAAAAGAATTGATTTATTACAACAAAAAGTAAAAAAATTTCAAAATGATATGGTTATAAAATTTTTAAGAAGTAAAGGATATCAAATTGATAATACAAAAATGGGCTTACAAAGAATACATAGACAAATAACACAAGAAGGTAAAAAAGTAATAGTAAATACTAAAAACGAAAAGTTATTAAGAATTGGTAGCTATTTTGTTTGGGATGCCTATCTAGAAGTAAAACTAGTAAATAGTTTTACAGGTAAAGAAATATAAAAAATAAGTAAATAAAGGTAAATTAATAGGGAGGTGAGCTAAATTTGGATGAATTGAACGAAAAACAATTAAAGTGTATAAACTTAATGATTACATCAAATAAAACACAAAAAACAATAGCAAAAGAAATTGAAGTATCTGAAAAAACAATTTGTGAATGGAAAAAGAAGAAAGAATTTAAAGACGAACTACAAAAACAGATTCAAAACAATTTTAGCTTACTTGCTATAGACGCACAAAAAGAACTTAAAAAATTATTAAAATCAAAAAATGAATATATAAGAATCCAGGCAGTCAAAGATGTGTTAGATAGAGCAGGATATAAACCAGCAGAAAGAATTAAGAATGAATTAGATCCATCTGAAAAGTTTGCAGATATTTGTAAGCAGTTAGGTGGTAAAGGATTAAGTGAGTAATCAATTTGTTTTATCCCATAAATATATCGACTTTTGCAATACTATAGAAAATGTAGATGTTGATATATTAGAAGGAACTACAGCAAGTGGAAAAACAACAGTTGCTGCAGGCGTAAAATTTATGAGGATGGTTTCTGCTTCTGAAAAAAAGCAACATATAATTGCTAGTAGATCTATAGGAACTGCCGAAAAAAATATTATAACACAAGATAATGGAATATTAGACATACATCACAATGCTCAATATTTTGGAAATGGAGATAAAGATAACAAATTTCCACATATTAAATTTGAAAATAAAATTATATATATATTAGGTTATGCAAGTAAAGATAAATGGGAAAATGCTTTAGGTGGACAATATGGATGTATATATGTAGATGAAGCAAATACAGCAGATATGAATTTTATAAGAGAGATACTTACAAGAAATGATTATTTATGTATGACATTAAATCCAGATGATCCAAATTTAGAAATATATAATGAAGTTATAAATAGAGCCAGACCATATAAAAAATATGCTAATGATGTACCTGCAGAAATAATGAAAGATTTAAATAAAGTAACTCCTACAAAAAATTGGAGATACTGGTTTTTTACTTTTAGAGATAATGCAAGCTTAACAGAAGAGGAAATTCAAAAGAAAATTAATATGGCTCCAGTAGGAACTAAATTATATAAAAACAAGATTCAAGGTTTAAGAGGAAAAGCAACAGGCTTATGCTTTGATGTGAAACCAGAAAATATAATTACAGTAGAACAAGCAAAGAAAATGAAATTTAAAATATTTTCTGTTGGTTGTGATACATCTTATTCAAAAGAAACACATGATAAAGTTACATTAGAAGGAATTGGAATAACTACTGATAATAAATGTGTATTATTAAAAGAAAAAACTTTTAATAATAAAGATAGAAATATTCCTTTTGCTCCAAGTGATGTAGTTCAATGGATTGTAGAATTTATGGAGGAGTTCAAAAATGAATGGGGATTTGCAAGAAAATGTTTTATTGATAGTGCTGACCAAGGAACAATAATGGAAGCACAAAAAGCTAAGAGACAAAACAGATTAATATATAATTTTGAAAATGCGTGGAAAAAAACAAAAATAATCACTAGAGTGCAACTAGAAGAAAGTTGGTTGCATACTGGTGATTTTTTAATTGTAGGCACTTGCAAAGACTACATAGATGAATGTAATAGATATTCTTTTGATGAGGATAATCAGCCAGAAGATGGAAATGACCACTCAATAAATGGTTGTCAATATGCCTGGTTACCATACAAAAAGAAAATCGGTAATTGGGAAGCAATAAAGAAATTAATTAAAGATGATGTGGAGGAATGAAAAATGGGATTAGATAGAGTATTTAGTACACCAACAATAGAGGTGGATCAAGACAAGTATGATGAATTAATAAAAATTAAAACATTATATGAAGAAAAGAAGGAAGAAAATAATAGAGAAAATGAAACTATGGATTTTGGACAAGCAATAAAATTATTAAAAGATGGCAAAAAAGTTGCAAGACAAGGTTGGAACGGTAAGAATCAATATATTGAATTAGCAACTAATATTAGTTATAAAACTGCAGAAGATAAAATAATAAATGCAGAGCATGATGCAATAGGAAATAAAGCAATAGCATTTGTAGGAACATCAGGAGTTCAGTTAGGTTGGTTAGCTTCACAAGCAGATATGTTAGCAGAGGATTGGATTATAAAAGAATAGGAGTGCTTAATACATGGGTAAGTTTAATGACAAATTAAAAGATGTAGTTAGAAACTGGTTAAATATAATACCAGCTCCAGAAGATAGCGTTACAATACAAGAAGTAAATACATTTGAAGGAAATTGTTTTAGAAACTTATTATGGTATAGAGGAGATCCATCAGAATTGCATCAATATTATACACAAACTGATGACATGATGGGAAATGCGAAATTTTGGGCATCAGATACAACAAATGACTTAAAAATGAGAAAAATACATACAGGCTTACCAGCAATGATAGTAGATATGCTAGCGGATATTATTATAGATAGTTTTAATAAAATAACTGTTGAAAATAATAATATTGCTCAAAAAGATTGGGAAGAAATAGCAAAAGAAAACGAGTTTAAAGATATTTTAAAACAATCTATAATAGATGTATTTGTTGAATGTGATGGAGCATTTAAGATTAGTTATGATACAGAAATAAGTAAATATCCAATAATAGAATTTTATTCTGGACGAAATGTAGAATTTGAAAGAACAAGAGGAAAAATAACAACAGTTATATTCATAAATGTATATCATAAATCCGATGCTACATATACACTTAAAGAAAGATATTCTAAACATGGTATAAAATATGAATTATATAAAAATGAACATTTAATGAATGATTATAGAGCAATACCAGAAACAGCAGATTTAAAAGAGCCAAATATTAATTTTATGATGGCCATACCTATGATGTTTAATAAATCTAAAAAATATAAAGGTAGAGGACAATCTATACTAGAAAAGAAATTAGATGCTTTTGATAGTTTTGATGAAGTGTGGTCACAATGGGTAGATGCTATTAGAGATAATAGAACAATAACATATATTCCAGAAGATTTAATTCCTACTGATAAAAATGGAAATTGTTTAGAGCCAAACACATTTGATAGAAGATATGCAAAAATAGGCAGTTCTTCAAGTGAAACACAAAGCGACAAAATTACAAGAGAAAATAGCGAATTTGATTATGAAGGTATGTTACAATCTTATATTACAGCATTAGATTTATGTTTACAAGGCTTAATAAGTCCTAGTACATTAGGAATTGATGTAAAGAAATTAGATAATGCAGATGCTCAAAGAGAAAAGGAAAAGGCAACTCAATATACTAGAGGCAAAGTAATTGATGTATTAGAAAAAGTTATACCTAAATTAGTAATAATTTGCTTGAAATGTTATGATTTAGCACGAGGAAAAACAGCAGGAGATTATGTAGCAACTGTAGATTTTAAAGAATATGCAAACCCAAGTTTTGAAGCAATAGTTGAAACAGTTTCAAAAGCTAGACCTGGTGAAACAATAATGAGCATAGAGAAATCAGTTGATACAATGTATGGCGATAGTATGACAGAAGAGGAAAAACAAGAAGAAGTGAAAAGATTAAAAAATGAAAAAGGAATAATAGAAAAAGAAGAACCGAACATTATGAACCCTATTGTAGAGTAGGTGAGTAAATGCAGCAGAATAATTATGATATCGAAAAAATATTTGAAGAAATAGAAAATGAATTAATATCATCTATGAAAAGGACCTTATGGAGCCATAAAAAAGATGAAGAAACAAAAGGTTTTAATTGGCCACAATGGCAAGCATTAAAGCTTAAACACTTAGAAGATTTTAGAAAAAATAACAAAGACATATTTAAAAAGTACAATAAAGATATTGATTACGCAACTAAAAAAGAAATGAAAAAGCAATTTAGAGAAGGGGCAAGTAGAACTAATAAAGGAGCCTTAAAAGCAGGAATAATAAAAAAAGAAGATTCACAATTAAGTGGATCTTTTTTTCGGGTTAAATGACAGAAAAATAAAGTCTTTAATGAAAAGTACAACAAATGATATAAATGATGTAAAATATGCAGCTTTAAGAATGGCAGATGACCAGTATAGACAAATTATTTATAAAGCAGAAGTATTTGCTAATACAGGAGCTAAAACAGTAAAGCAAGCTATTGATATGGCAACACATGATTTCTTAGCAAAAGGTTTCAATTGTATTGAATATTCAAATGGATCAAGACATAATATAGCAGATTATTGTGATATGGCCATTAGAACAGCAAATAAAAGAGCTAATTTAATGGGAGAAGGAGAAATGCGAAAAAAATTAGGTAATCCATTAGTTTATATTTCAAGACATAATGGAGCTTGCGACAAATGTTCTCCGTGGCAAGGAAGAGTTTATATTGATGATGTATATTCTGGAGGGACAGAAGAAGATGGAAAATATCCTCTTCTAAGCACAGCAATAGATGGAGGATTATTTCATCCAAGATGTCAACATGGTTCAAGTACATATTATCCAGATATAAACGATGAACCAGAAGAAGTAACAAAGGCATTTAATAATTCAGAACACGAGGATACTTATACACAAGCTTTACAAAGACAAAAAAGACAATATGAAAGATTAGCTTTAGGAAGTTTATTATCAGAAAATATAACAAATTATCAAAGTAAAGCCTTAGAATTGCAAAATCAAATAGAAGGTAGTACAATAGAGGTTAATAATCTACCATCTCAATTTACTACCAAAAATGAAATAGATAATACAAATATTGCATTAGAATTTATTAATAATCAAAAAAATGCTAATCCAAAAGTTGTACAGTTGTTTAAAAATATGAATAATAATACTAAAATACCTTTTAAAATTTCTCATGCAAAAAATTATATGTTAGAAATAAAAAGAAAATCTAACAATATTGATTCAGTAAAATTAGTTATACCTAACCTAACAAATAGAAATATAGGTAATATACAAACATGGTTGCATGAAAATATGCATTTTATAGATTTTATTAAAAGTAATAAAAGTATGTATGATTATCAAGGATTTTTTAGTACGAAAAAAATATCATTACAAACAGCTATAAGAAATAGTGGCAGTTCAATGGGAAAAGAAATAAAAGATTTATTTAATAAATTTAATAGTCAATATGAAAAAGAAAAAAATGTTATTTTAGACAAAACAAATAAATTAATAAAAAAATTAGACGATGATTATGTAAAAAACATTCAAGGGAAAACAGCAAATGAATATGCTAAAATTTATAAAGAATATAAAAAGAAATATAATCAAATTTCAAATCAATATAAAATAGATATAGATATAATTGGTAGAGATATAATGGGAGGAGGAGTTAATCAATTACAAGATATATACGATGCTTTATCTAGTGGAAACTACAGAGATATGGGAATTGTAAAATATGGTCATGGTTCAAAATATTACAATAATATTAATTCCAGGGTAAAAGAAATTGTAGCTAATTTTAGTTCTTTATCAATATCTAGACCAGATCTCATAGAAATGTTAAAAAAAGATAAACCTAAATTAGTTGAAGAACTTAATAATTTGATTGATGAAATGTTAAGGGAGTGATTTAGCAATGGAAAAGGAAATTATAGAAAAACATTTAAAAATCAATAATTTATTAATAGAAGTATCAGACTTATTGGTTAATAAATTTTTTGATTCTGATAGTAATGAAATGCTAGACGAAAAGATAGAAGTATTAGAGAAACTAAAAAAGGGTATTCCTCCAGCTAATATACCTAATTATTATCAAGTATTAGAATTATATCCAAAAAATAATGAAGAAATATGGGATTAATAAATAAGATTGAAAATAGTATTTACTTTTATAGTAAATACTATTTTTTTATGCAAGTTTAGTTTAACGGAAGAACAACAGTCTCCAAAACTGTTAGGTAGTGGTTCGAATCCATTAACTTGTGCCATCACATATTAAGAGTCTAAATGAATTGTACAAATAAAGTACATTCACGAAGGCTCTTTTTTTGTGCAAAATAGTCGACGGACTTAAAGCGGGTGAATTTTCCAAATAGGAGGTATTAAAAATGGAAGATGAAAACAAAAATCAAAATGTAGATACTCAAACTACTGCAGTTGATAGTACTCAGGTTCAAAATGATGCTAAAAAAACTGTAAACAAAAGTGAGGGGGAGAAGACTAAAAAATCAGTAGCTCAAAGAGGCGAAAATGGTGAGATAGTTTTCAAAAATCAAGATGAATTAGATGGATTCATATCAAGAATGTATGCCAAAGGGGCCAAAGAGGCTGGAAATGGCAATACAGCAAATCAAGTTCAAAATAATGGAAGTCAAACAGCAGAAAATCAAATTAATACTAAAGAAGATACTGTAACTAACTCTGCAGAAGATACAGTACCTGCAGATTATTTATCAACAAAAATTGCATTAGCTATGGCCAAAGCAGGAATAAATGCAGAAAAAGTTGAAAGAGCTGCAAGATTAGTAGATATCAATAAAGTTTTAGAAAACGGACAAATTGATGAGAAAAAATTGAAAGATGAAATTGATTCTGTAGTTTCCGAATTTCCAGAACTAAAAACTACAAAAGAAGAACAAAAAGAAGAAAAAGGTTTCAAATTCGGAGCAACACAAAGCTCTGATACAAATCAAAAAAACAAAAAATCTATTCCTACTAAAAGATGGAATAGATTTAATTCATTTTAGAAAGGATTGATAAATTATGGCATTAAATTATGCAGAGGTATGGTCTCCAGACCTATTAGAAATTATGGAGCAAGAATCATTAATAAGTCCATTTATTACTACAGCTGTAAAATGGTTAAATGCTAAAACATTTCATTTTACTCAGATGAGCACAAGTGGATATAAATCACACAATAGAAATGGTGGATGGAATAAAGGAACTTTTGCACAAGAAGATGTTCCTTTTACATTATCTCATGATAGAGATATATCATTTTTAGTAGATAAAGCAGATGTTGATGAAACAAATCAAACAGCATCTATAAAGAATATTTCTGAAACTTTCCATAAAACACAACAAGTTCCAGAAATAGATGCTTATTTCTTCTCAAAAGTTGCTACAGAAGCACAAAAATTAGATGGATATCATAGCTCTACAGATATATCTACATATACAAAAGAAAACGTTTATTCTAAATTAAAAGCAATGCTTAGTGCAGGAAAATTAAGAAGATATGTAGGAATGGGTGCATTAATAGCTTATGTAAATTCTACGATTATGGATTTATTAGAGCAATCAACAGATTTTACAAGAAAAATTGAAATGACACAAATTGCAGAAGGTGGAATAGGATTAGAAACGAGAATAACAGATATTGATGGAGTAACACTAATAGAAGTCATTGATGATGAAAGGTTTTATGATAAATTTGATTTTACTGACGGGTTTGTTCCAGTAGCAGATACATCTCATAAAATTAATGTATTAATAGCATCTCCTTTAACTGTAAAATGTGTTCCTAAAATTTCAAGTATTTATTACTTTGCACCAGGTGCTCATACAGAAGGTGACGGATATTTATATCAAGATCGTTCTTTATCAGATACATTTGTATTTCCAAATGGTAAGAACAACAAGATTGATAGCATATATGTTGATGTTGATACAGCAACATATACTGCACCATTAGAAGATTAGAAAGAAGCTGCTTAATAGGAGGTAAAAAATGGCTAATAAAATAAAAATAGAAAAAGATAATGTTATATTATCTATCGAAGAAGAAGAATTAGCTCAATATGAAGCTAGAGGATACAATAAAGTAGGAGCTAGCAAAAAAATAGACTCTAAAAATTTACAAAAAGAAATTGATAAATTAGCGAAAGCTAATGAAGAACTAAAGAAAAAAGTAGCAGAAACAGAAAAACAAAATGAAGAATTAGCGAAAGCTAATGAAGAACTAACTAAGAAAGTTACTGAATTAGAAAAAAAAGCAAAATAAGAGGTGTTGCAGATGATAAAAAAATATGCAACAGAGGATAATTATAAAAAATATGGTTCTGGATCATTAGAGGAAAATGAGATAGAAAAATATTTAGAATTATCTTCAATAGACATTAACAAAGCTACATTAACAAGAATTGAAAAAAGAGGTTTTGATAATTTAACAGAACAACAGAAAGATTTAATAATTAAAGCTACTTGCTTACAAGCTGATTATATAAAAGATGAAGGCATTTATGATGATGATAGTATAGAAAGCTATAGTATTGGTGGAGATTTAACAGTAAATGAAAAAGAATCTATCGATATAGCTGATAAACTAAACATATCTAAATTAGCCTTTTTTTATTTAAGAAGAACAGGATTAACAAATAGAATACTATGATAAAAAGGTTAAATCCAAAGCATTTAGAAAGATTATTAAATAATGAATGTGATATTAAATTATATCAAGAAGGCTTGTCAGAAGAAGGCGAGCCTTTAACTTCTTTAGATTTAAAAAATCAAAAATGTAGATTTATAGAAAAAACAAAAATTATAATAACTGCAGATGGAAAAAAAGTTGAACTTGTAGGGAAAGTAATATTGCTAGGAGATATAGCACCAAACATTAAAAAAATAAGTGGTGGGGAAGTAATATTTAATGATAGCAAATATGAAATATACCAAGCAAGTAGGCCTAGAAATCCGGATGGCAGTGTTCATCATACTACTTTGGAGTTGATGTGATATGAAAATAACATTTAATAAAACAAATTTGAAAAAAATAAATCAAACAATGCAAGATATTTTATTAGATACTGCAGAAGCAGTAAAAACAGATTTGATTCAAAGTCAAACAATGCCATTTGATTCAGGTGTGATGCAAAATGATAGTACGTTTGTTGATGATAAAAGAATAATAAAAGGGATAGTTAGTTTAGTAACTGACACTCTATATGCAAGAAAAGTTTATTTTGATCCAGAAATAAATATAAAACAAGGTAAAAATCCTAATGCTAAACAATACTGGTATGAGGATTATATTTCTGGAGGTAAAAAGAATATACCTATAAAGTATTTTCAACAAATGGTAAAAAGGAGAATGAAATGATATCAATATTACAAACTGTTAAAGTAAAAGATTATCTAAAAAATGTAATTAAAGACTGTGAAAAATGGTACACAGGAACTATGGATCAAAATCAGGAAAAAGCTATTGCAATATATTCTAATAGAAGAAAACTAGATAAGATTTCAAATTTTAAGAATTTACAAAGTTATGGAATATTACCAATTACATTGCTATTAAGATGGACAAAAAATTACAATACAGCAGAAGCAAAAGCCAACAATATTTATGAGTTACTAGATTGTAGCTCTTTTTTTATTGATGATTACAGATGTAACATTAATTGTTTATATGGTGGACCTATAGATTTAGGTTCAGATGAAAATGGAGTTTATAAGTTCAGTATTGAATTAAATTTATTATATAGAAAGGGTGAAAAATAATGCCAGGAACAAAGACAGGTGTATATCCAGTTTATGAAAACCAATTCCAAGTAGGAGCAACTAAAGAGGAATTGCATGATATAGCTGATATGGTAAGCTTTTCAGTTGCATTAGATAATACAGTTGAAGAGTGGAATCCATTTGATCAAAAAGGCTGGATTAGAAGATTGATGACTGCAAAATCAATCACAATTTCTGTATCTGGAAAAAGAAATTATGGAGATGCAGGAAATGATTATGTAGCAGGAATGGCTCTAAAAAATGGTAGAGATGCAGAAGGTTGTTTACAATGGACATTCCCAGATGGAGCTACACTATTATTTGAAGGAGCTGTATTTAATGTAACAAATTGGGGTGGTGGAGATTCTACAACAGTAATTCCACTAGAATTTGATGTTATGTCAAATGGAAAACCAACTTATACTGAAGCAAGTGCAGGTTAATATAGGGGGACACTAGTCCCTTTATTTTTTTATAAATTTTAGGAGGTAAATCATGGATTTAAATATTATAGATAAATTAAATGTTGAAGAAAAAACAATTACAATAGCTGAAGGTAAAACATATACAGTAGAATGTGGAGCAAAAACAATGATAAAAGCTCAAGAAATATTTAAAAAGGACAATTCATTTGAAGCAATGTTTCAAGTTATAGAATTATTATTAGGAAAAAAAGCGAAAAAAGAAATAGAAGAAATGAATTTTACAATAAAACAAATACAAGTATTAATAACAGCAATAATGGCACAAGTAAATGAAGTGCCTTATGAGGAAATGGAAGAACGATTTCAAAACAAGTCAAAATAGAGAGAATTGGTATGACATGGAGGACGACTGGGAGTTAATTGCATCTAGTTTAAAAACTCAATATGGATACAGTATCAGAAAAGAAATTAATGATATGAATTGGGCTGAATTAAGTAGCGATATTTCTGGACTTATGGCAGATACTCCTTTAGGAAATATAGTACAAATTAGAAGTGAAGATGATAAAGAAAAGTTAAAATATTTTACGCAAGAACAAAAGAACATTAGATGGAAATATAGAATGAAAATAGCCCAAAATGTTGATAAAGAAGAATATAAAAAGGTTATTGCTGAATTTCAACAGCTATTTAAAGGAATGGCTGGTGATAAGAAAAAATGAAAGAAATAAGATGCCCTAAATGTAATCAACTTTTATTAAAAGCTGATTTATGTATAGGAGAAATAAAATGTTTAAGATGTAAAGAAATAGTAAAAATAAATATTAAAAATGACAGAGTGAGCAACACAACTAAAAAAGATAGTAAGTAGTTAGCCAATACCTGCGAAAACCTAAAATTTATAAAAAAGTAAAGGGAGGGAAAAGCAGGTATGAGTACAAGTGTTGGTGCAGTATCATTTGATATGATGCTAAACGCAAATCCTTTTAATAAAGGATTAAAACAAGCAGGAAATAATATAAAAAGTTCTGGAATAGAAAATTCTATAAAAAACATAGGTAAAACTGTAGTAGCTGCTTTTTCAGTCGGAGCAGTAGTAAATTTTACAAAAGAGTGTTTGGAGTTAGGATCTAATTTAACAGAAGTACAAAATGTTGTAGATGTTACGTTTGGAAATTTAAATACACAAGTAGATGAATTTGCTAAAAATGCAATAGATCAATTTGGATTAGGCCAGACAGTTACAAAGAAATACGTAGGTACATTCGGAGCTATGGCTAAAGCCTTTGATTTTAATAATCAAGCAGCTTTAGAAATGTCTGAAACATTAACTGGATTAGTTGGAGATGTAGCATCTTTCTATAATTTAAGTAGTGATGAAGCATTTACAAAATTAAAATCAGTATTTACAGGTGAAACAGAAACACTTAAAGATTTGGGTATTGTAATGACGCAAACAGCGTTAGATCAATATGCACTTCAAAATGGTTTTGGAAAAACCACATCAAAGATGACAGAACAAGAAAAAACAGCATTAAGATATCAATTTGTTTTAGATAAATTAAGTTTAGCTCAAGGAGATTTTGCTAGAACTTCTGATAGTTGGGCTAACCAAACAAGAGTATTGAGTTTAAGGTTTGATGAATTAAAAGGAACTTTAGGACAAGGTTTTATAAACTTGTTTACTCCAATTGTAAAAGGAATAAACTGGGTATTATCTAAATTACAAGTTTTAGCAGATGCTTTTAAATCATTTACAGAATCAATTACAGGAAATAAAGTCGATAGTGGAGGTCTAGGTAGTACAGCAGGTGATATAGCAGGAATAACAGATTCTGCTAGTAACGCTTCTGATGCCGTAGCCGATATTGGAACAAGTGCACAAAAAACACAAAAAGATTTATTAGGATTAAGAGGAATAGATGAAATAAATAACTTATCAACTTCAAATTCTGATAGTGGTGGTAGCGGCACTAATATAGGAAACAATACAATTGATTTTGGTAATTCATTAAGCGATGCCAATAAAGAGATGGATGGATTGCTAAATAAGGCCAATGAGTTCTTTTCAACATTTACAGATGGATTTAGAGAAGGATTTGGAGATTTTGATTTTAGCAATTTATTAAATGAAATTGATGGTATAAAAAATAGTTTAATTAATATATTTACTGCTCCAGAAGTTGTAAATGCTGCTTCTAATTGGGCTAGTACAATATTATATAATTTCGGAAGAATCACCGGAAGTGTAGCTAATGTTGGATTAACAATTGCTGATAACTTAATTGGTGGAATAAATGTATTTTTAAATCAAAATCAACAAGATATTCAAGAACATATAGTAAGATTATTTGATATTTCATCAAGAACCGCTGAAATAACTGGAAATTTTGCAACAACATTTGCCGATATATTTCATACAGTTTTTAGCAGTGATGTAGCTAAACAAATAACGGGAAATTTATTAGCTATATTTACAGATAGCTTTCTTGGAATACAAGAAGTTGGAATGCAATTTGGTAATGATTTAATATACATAATTACTGAACCAATCAATGAAAATAAAGATTTAATAAGTCAAACGTTATTAGGAATATTTGAACCATTAAGTAGTATTTTAGGAACTATAAAACAAGGTATTCAAGATACTTTTTCAAAATTTTGGGAAGTATATGATACATATATAGCTCCTGCAGTTGAGAATATAAAAAATGGATTTTCTGATATTTTAAAGACGGTATTAACTGTTTGGAATGAAAATATTAAGCCTATATTAGATGAATGGGCTGAAAAATTTGACACATTATGGACCGAACATATTCAACCAATGGTTGATAAATTTTTAGAGTTTATAGGTAAATTAATAAGTGGAATAAGTGAAATATGGAATACATGGCTTGTTCCACTTATTAATTGGATTGTAGAAAATGTAGTTCCAGTTTTATCACCTATTTTTGAAACAATAGGAAATTTATTTATGACAGCATTCGGTATTATATCTGATGTTTTAGGTGGAATATGGGATGCTTTAGGAGGATTAATTGATTTCATTGTTGGAGTATTCACAGGTGATTGGGAAAAAGCTTGGAATGGAATTAAAGAAATATTTTCTGGGATATGGGATGCAATTAAAGGTGTTTTTGAAGGAATTTGGAATGCAATTAAAGATGTTGTAAGCGGAGCTATAAACACAATAAAGAATTTGATTAGTAGTGTAATGAATGCTATTTCTAGTCTATGGTCTAATATTTGGAATGGAATAAAAAATACAGCTTCAAATATATGGAATGGTATTACAAGTACAATTAGCAATGTAATAAATGGCATAAAAAATACTATATCAAATGTTTTAAATACACTAAGTTCTATTTGGAGTAATATTTGGAACGGAATGAAAAATACTGTAACAAATATTTTCAATGGAATATGGAATAGTATAAAAGGTGTTATAAATTCAATTCTTGGCGGAATAGAAGGAATGGCAAATGGTGTTATTAATGGTGTTAATACAATTATAAGAGCACTAAATAATTTGCATTTTGATATTCCTGATTGGGTTCCAATTTTTGGTGGAAAAAGATTTGGATTTAATATTCCTCAATTAAATAGAGTATCATTACCACGACTTGCTGAAGGTGGTTATGTAAAAGCAAATACACCTCAACTTGCAATGATTGGTGATAATAGGCATCAAGGTGAAATTGTTGCACCAGAAGGTAAAATATCTTCTATTGTAGCAGACGAATTAGAAAAATTTAACAAAGGTACAGGAAATAATAGTGAAATAGTATCATTATTAAAAGAAATATTAAAATATTTAAGAACATCTGAAAGTAATTTAACGCTTAATGTAGATGATATTCAATTGGCTAAAGCTGTTTTAAGAGGATTAAGAAAATTACAATCTAAAACAGATAAGCCAATTTTTGATTTTATTTAGAAAGGAGCAGAATATATATGTCAATATTACAAGTTAATGGAGCAGATATACCTGCTCCTCAAACTTTGCAAGTAACAGTATCAGATCAAGATTTAAATTCTGATACAGATGCAAATGGAAATTTACATAGAAATAGAATAACCATAAAAAGAAAAGTGAGTTGTGAATGGGGACCTTTGAGTTGGGCAGATACAAGTAAATTATTAACAGCTATAAAAGATGTATTTTTTGATGTAACTTATCCAGATCCACAAACAGGAAAATTTGAAACAAAACGAATGTATGTAGGTGATAGAACTGTACCAGTATTAATATTAAATGATGATGGTAGTATCGAATGGGGAAACTTATCTGCAGATTTTGTAGAACAGTAGGTGATTAAATGTATTTAGTTAATAACTTTTATTTAGAAGCTTTAAAAAAAGATGATATAAGAGTAAAAGCAAGAATAGAAACTAATGATAGTGATACTACAATTAATAATGATGATATAAGTTCTATTAAATATAATCTAAGTATAAATGATAATGAAAAGTTTAGCATTGGTGGTGTTTATGGAGCTACAGTAACACTCAATTTGTTAAATTATGAAGGCAAATTTGATAATTATAAATTTGATAATAAAGAATTTTATTTAAGTTTGAGATTGGATATTGATGAGATATATACTGTTGAAAAATTTCATGCAGAATTAGTAAAAAATATAAATGCTTTAAAAATTAAATATATGACGTCTCTTTGGATCCCTCAAGGTAAGTTTTATCCAACAAAAGTAACCAAAAATGAAGATAGAACAATTACAATAGAATTAATTGATAAAACAAAATATTTGGATGATGAGTATATATGTGATTTACAAGCACCTTTTACTTTAAAACAATTATATGATGATGTGCATAGTAAAGCACAAATTATATCTGATACAGCAACTTTTTATAACCAAGACAAGATAATCGAAACAGTTCCAGAAGGATATACATATAAGCAAATACTTGGTTATATTGCTGAATGTGCTTGTGGTTTTTATATAATAAATCGTTTAGGAAATGGAGAATTAAGAAGTTATGGTACAGATAGTGTAAAAAGTATTTCTAAAGGTGAATATAAAAAATTCTTACCACAAGAGACATATATAACAATTCAAAAAGTTAAATATAATGGACAAACTATAGGGGCAAATAAAGGATATATATTGGAATTAGATGAAAAAAATCCTTTTATAAATGACGAAATAGCACAGAATATATTAGTAAAAATGCAAGGATTTACATATATAGCATATACATATGAATCAACTGTAGCTGATATAGCCATGGATGTTGGCGATAAATTTGATATTACGAATACAAATTCAGTAAAGTATTTAACATATATTATGAATAATTCATGGGAGTTTAGTGGAGCAATAACACAAAATTGGGAAGCTAAAGGAGAAAATGAATTAAGTAATACATATAGTAGTAGCAAAGGTCCAATAAGTCAACAATTAGATAATATTATAAAAGAGCAGATTCCTGGAATAAAAGAAGAAGCAATAGAAGAGGCAACAAAGTTATTAACAGATTTTAATGGTGGTTATGTAATAAAAAAAGATGGAGAATTATTTATATCAGATAACGAAGATTTAGATAAAGCTCAACATATCTGGAGATGGAATATAAATGGTCTAGGTTATTCTAGTACTGGTATAGATGGACCATATGGATTAGCAATAACTATGAATGGACAAATAGTTGCTGATTTTATTGCAACAGGGACAATGTCTGCTGAACGAATTAATGGTGGAACGCTAAAACTTGGTGGTAATAATAATACTAATGGTTCAATTCAAGTATTAGATGCAAGTGGTAAAGAATTGGTCACAATTAGTAAGGATGGATTGATTTTAAACAATGGCACGAAACTTATTGGCAATGGTGGAGTGCTATCAAATCTACAATTTGGAAGTATTGGTTATAGTGAAATAAATGGATATACACGACGTGCAGGTGAATATGATGCTTTAGGTTTTTATTATTCAGATATAACTGGATTTGTAGAAAAAGATAGATATAGTGTTTATATAGATTGCAGTTTGCCAAATAATTTTATTGTTTCTAGTGCTTATTTAACAATAAAACATATTAGTCAATCTGTTTCAACCGGAGAAGGATCTTTTATCGGTTGTGGATATGCAAGAAGAATAAAAGCATCTATAAGTGATATGGAAGGACAAGCTTTCTTACAAACGTTTATTGATTCAGATTTTTATCCAACTCTAAACGGAATAAATTATACTGATATGCAAAATGTTTTTAATACATCCGATAATACATATACACCATCGGTTCCAAGTCAAAACAATATGAAATTAGATACAGTAGTATCAAATGATATAGGTTCATTATTATCTAGTAAATGTAGGATTAAACTTACAAGTGCTAATAATGAGCCAAATTCTGCACAAGATGCAGAACTAAATACAGGATATATAAGTGCACAACTTAATGTATATGGATATTTACAATAAAGGAGAAAAAATATGAGTAGTTATACAGATTATTTAAATCTATTTAAATGGGATCCTCAAACTGATGCTGACGAAGAATTTGATATAGAAAAGGCTTTAAATGAAAATTGGGACAAAATTGATAAAAAGTTAAAAGATTATATTACAAATATGGATAAAACAATTGGTGATTTTCAAACATCAATAACACAGCAAATTGAAAATTTTGAAACTTCTATAAATCAAACAGTACAAAATTTAGCAGATAGTATAAGTAGTACGCAAGCTTTTCATCGTTATAAATTAATAATTGATGAAACTACTGAAAATGGGGCAGAAGTAATATTGCCATGCAATTATAAAGTTGGAGCAGAAGTCCTGGATGTTTATTTAAATGGTGAAAGACTTGTGAAAGCAGATTCTGCAGATACAGAAGGTCATTATTATGAAGTTGGAGAAAAAGATTCTATATCTAATAAAATAAAAATAACTGCTGATTGGAAGCTTGAAGATGAAGATTTACTTGATTTGTCTGTTAGGGGGGAATACGATGATTCCGAGTAATAAACAAAATATAAAAATAATTAGTATTGTAACAGAAGCAGAAATACCACAAAATACAAACTATGAAGTTCCAGAATATGTGTTAGGCAATAATTCTATAGAAATCTATTTTGAAGGGTGTAAGCTTATTAAAGATATAAATTATATAGAAGCAGATACAACACATATTCAATTTAAAGATTGGAATGTACCTGTTGAAAGTAATTTAGAAATAATAATATCAAAAAAAGCATAGGAGGATATGATGGGAGCACCAGAAATATTTAATTTACAAAAACAAATTTATTCTACAGACGAAATAAAAACCAATAAGGTTTGGGTAGATGGAAAAACTATTTATAGAAAAGTTTTAAATATAACTACTTTCAATAATCTAAATGATGGTTGGTATGACAACATAGATATGTCTTTTGTTGATAATATGATATCTGTTAGTGGTTTTATTAAGCAAAATACAGTTACATTTCCAATTAATGCATATCATTCTGGTAGTTGGTATAATTGCTTTTACTTAAATGCTGGTGAAAAGAAAATACATGGCATAGTAAGTCAGGAATTACAAAATAAACCAGCAATGTTAATTTTAGAATATACAAAAATAACAGACTAAGAAAGGAAGATATGATATGGAAAAAGCTGTAACGCTTGGTGCTGTACACACACACACACACACACACACACACACAAGTAGTTTTAAATAACAAGAAAATAGGAGGTGAGTTCTAATGAGCGAGCCTCTAATTTTAACATTAAAGAGAAAAGTAGAAGAGTTAGAAAAAAGAAAAACAAATATGATAATTTATACAACTTCTGAACAGAGCTATAGTCATACGGGAAATAATATATATCTACAAGAGCCTTTAAGGTTTCAAGGCAGCAGAGGGAATTCTGGAGATAAATTAACGTTTGAAACAAATGGAATTAAAATCGGAGCAGGAATAAATCATATAAATGTAAAAGGAATTGTTACATTTATACATTCAGAATCCGATGGAAGGCCAGTGTATTTATATATTAGAAAAAATGGTAATATATCATCAACGCAAATTATGTATATGCAAACAACTCAACCATATACTATGGCGATATTTAAAGATTATATAGAAGTAGAAGAAGGAGATTTAATACAATTATATGTTGCAATGGATAATGCGAATTTTAAAACAGCTGGAAATACAGACAATCAATTAACAGTAGAAGTTGTAGATTAAAGAAAGGAAAGATGTAAAATGAAAAAAATGCTAAAGCGTAAAACCGTTGATACTCTAAGAGAGAGAGAGAGAGAGAGCTACACTTTAGTAAAATAAAGAAAAGAGGTGTCTGTAAATGATACCTCTTCAAAAGCAAATAAAAAAAATTGTTGAAAAAATAATATTAGAAGACAATAAAAAGAAATATTATGTTGGAAAAATTATATTGGATACAGCAAATATAAATCCAGTAACATATTTAAGCTTTGGAACTTGGAAGTTATGGGGTTCTGGTAGAGTTCCAGTCGGAGTAGATGTTGATGATATAGATTTTAATGAAGCAGAAAAAACAGGTGGAGAAAAAACACATACTTTAACTTTAGATGAAATGCCAAAACATAATCATACTTTAAATGATGGAACTGACGGACCAGGATTGTATCCGAATTGGGGAAGTATTACTGGTTGGGGTGTTACATCAGAATATTTGAATGGAAATGGTGGGGAGTCAAATTCTGCTTATACAGGAAGTAGTACTGCACATAATAATATGCCACCATATATTACGTGCTATATGTGGAAAAGAGTTGAATAAAGTTTGATTCATAAGCTATTAAAAAATATAAAAAGGACATTAATAAGTTCAATACTGTTAATGTTCTTTAATTTATTTATATAAAGGAAGAAATTATGGAAAGTACAATAATAGTAGCATTTATTACTGCATTAGGAACAATAATTAATACAGTAATAAGTAAAAAGACTAATAAAAAAATAAATAATATAGATGATATAAATCAAAAATTAGATTTTATGAGGAATGAAAGTAAAAAAGATATGTTAGAGCATACAATAGATGCAGATAAAACATATTTAATAAACTTTCTTTCTGACTTGGAAAATGGGGTACCCAAAACAGAAGTACAAATAAAAAGAACCTATGAAATATATGAAAGATATGTTAACAATGGTGGAAATTCATATGTACATGACAAGTGGGAAGAAGTAAAAAAGAAAGGATTATTATAAAAGGAGGTTTTTATATGAATGAAAATAAGAAGCGAAGTATTATAGTAATATTAATAGCTGTATTAGTTGGATTATTAAGCGGATTAGGTTTTTATAATATCAATAAAGATAAATCCACAGAAGAAGTAATTCAAGGTGCAGTAAATGAAATAAAAGATTATATAAGTACTTATGAGATGTCTGAAAAAGAAATAGAAGAATTACCTTCTACAGAAATAGTTGAACAATCAGAAGAAAATGAAAAATCACAAGAACAAGAAGTAGAAAGTGAAGATTTTGAAGAACAAGGAGAGATAGCATACGAAGGATCTAACGAATATCCACAAGTAAGTTTAGGTAGTTATTCAGGACTTACATACTATTCTCAAATAGATTCACGCTGGAAAAATCATATGTATAGTTCTGTTGGAGATACTTCTCAAACAGTAGGTACGAGTGGTTGTGGTCCGACTTCTGCAGCTATGGTAGTAACAGCTATAAAAGGAACTATAACACCAGATAGAATGGCAGATTTATTTGTAGATAATGGATATAGAAGTGCATCAAATGGTACATATTTATCTGCTTTTCGTTGGGTAGCAGATGTATTTGATATAGGTTATCAAGAAACATATAATTTAAATACAGCAGTAGATTTATTAAAAGATAATAACTATGTAATAGTAAGTTGTGGAAATGGTCTATTTACAACAGGTGGGCATTTAATGGTTATTACTGGAATAGAAGGAGATATACTAAAAATCTATGATCCATATCTTTATTCTGGAAAATTTGATACTTCTACAAGAAGAGGAAAAGTAACAGTAAGTGGAAATACTGTATATTGCTCTGTAGATAATTTTAAAAAGTATGCAAACTATACAAGATTTTTTGCATACAAACATGATGGGAATGTGCAAGAAAATAATGGTAATGTAACAACATCTACTTATACTAGATATGTAAAAACCAATACTGGTATTGGAGTAAATATTAGAAGTGGTCCAGGTACAGGATATGGTAAGGTAGGAGCATTATCAGATGGAACAAGTATTATAGTATATGAAACATCTGGAAACTGGTCTAGGATAGGTACAAATAGATGGGTATCTTCTAATTATTTAGTATCTACATATACTAGTTCAAATGTTTCTAATACAGTAGGAGAAACAAGAAAAACAAAAGCTTGTTATTTATATTCAAAGAGTAATTTATCTGGTACTAAATATACATATAAAGCTAATACAACAATAACTATATTAGATAATATATCTAATACTGTAGATAAAGTTAGAGTAAATGTTACTGAAAGAGTAGCATATATAAATACTTCTAATTATAAAAACTCTACTTCTACAAATATAAAAAATACTGTTGGACAGTATAAAAGATTTAAGAGTAAAACTTACTTATATTCAAAGAGTAATCTATCTGGAACAAAATATACCTATTTACCACTAACACAAGTAAAAATAATTAAAAATGTATCTTCTAGTGTAGATTATGTCTATGTTGTAAAAACTGGTAGATATGCTTATGTAAGAAATAATGTCTATAAATAAAGTTGTTCCCACATTTTTCCCACATAAGTTTGAGATAGAACAAAAAAATTAAGAAAAGGTTTTTCATAAAAATACGAATATATCAATAAAAAAAGATAATTTAAAATTATACAAAATAATTTGCTCCTTTCCGATAGGTCGTTGGTTCGAGCCCAACAAGAGGAGCCAAAAACTGATAAGTTATATTCTTATCAGTTTTTTTTGTGTCTTTACAAATGTGTAAATATAAAGTAAGTATAGCTTTTTATTTTTAGATGCTAGTAATCTGCCAAGTAATGATATATAATTAACAAATAAGTATCGGTATAAATTTATGGAGGAAATATTATGAAAATTAAAATAATTGATTTATGGACGGAATAATTTAAAAATCATTATGAATGTTTTAATGAGGCTTTTGTTAATGGATTTGGGAATAATAGTATTCCATTTGATAGGTATAAAATAGTAAAAATTTTAATTGTATAATTACTGTAAGTAATAAAAATATAAATATAAGTAATAAGCATAATAGCATTATATTTTATAAAAATAATATTCTGGTAAGATTAATGGTTATAAATAGAGATACAGAAATTAAAAATTGTGTAGATATAGCCTTAAGACAAGATTTTAATAATAAAATTTTAAAAGATATATATGAAGAGAATTATATAAAATTCTTAATTGTTGATATGAATGAAAAGCACATATATAATACTGCAAATATAGAAAAAGAAATAGATAATGGCTCTTGTGGCAGATGGAATTTACTATATAATATGCTAAAGGGAAGCTATACAGAAGATAATACACATTATGGGAATTATCAAAGTTATAAATATGAGTTTATTCCAGATATAGAAATTGAATATAACTTAAAAACAGATGAAGAAATATTTTTGATAAAACATAAGTGTTCTTTCATTAATGAGATAAAAACTAGGATAATACCTATACAAGAAGATTCAAGATTAACAAATAATTAATTATAGGAGGTTTGTATGAATAAAAATGTGTTAATCACTGGTGGAACTAGAGGAATTGGAGAAGCAATATCACGCGAATTTGCGAAAAAAGGTTATAATTTGATAATTAACTATATTAATAGTAAAGAAAAAGCTGAAAAATTAAAAACAGAATTAGAAACAGAATTTAATATAAGTGTTTTAACAATTCAAGGGGATTTGTCAGAGGAAAAAGCAATTGAAAATATGGTAGATATAGCTATGGATAAATTTGGTAAAGTTGATGTTTTAGTTAATAATGCTGGAATTGTTATAGATAAAGAATTTGAAGATAGAACAATAGAAGATTGGAAACAAACTTTAAATATAAATTTAATAGCTCCATTTATTTTAACAAAGTTAATTGGAAAAGAAATGGTAAAAAATAAAGGCGGAGCAATAATTAATATTTCTAGTACTAATGGTATAAATACATATTATCCAACAAGTGTAGATTATGATGCTTCTAAATCAGGACTAATTAGTCTAACTTATGATTCTGCTGTTGAATTAGCTCCTTATGTAAGAGTAAACTGCATTGCACCTGGTTGGGTAAATACAGAAATGAATAAAGAACTTCCAGAAGATTTTGTAAAAGAAGAAACAGAACGAATTCTAGTAAAAAGATTTGCAGAACCAGAAGAAATTGCAAAAGTAGCTACGTTTTTAGCAAGTGATGATGCAAGCTTTATAAATTCTACTATAATAAAAGTAGATGGAGGTTGGTATTAATGAAGCTAAAATTAGTTAGATTGAATTCTATTGATGGAATAGAGATGCCAGGAATCCTATATGAGCCTGAAATAAGAACTAACAATGATGATAATAAACCTGTATGGGGAATGAACTATTATGGAGTTACATTGGACGAGAGTTTTGGAGAAGAGGCTATGGATAATGTTTTAAGACCTGATTTAATGAAAGTAGGAGAAGATAAAAATATTATTCCGGTAAGAGGAATTGCTAAATTCGAAAATAATGGATACACATATACTTTTAAAACCACAGGAACAATAGAAAAATTTGATGGAATTGAACAAATATATAAAAAGAATAATTTAATTTATGAACTTCACTGTTCAGGTGGAATGATAGTTTAAATATGAAGATTATAGATTATATGGAATAAAGGAGAATTTAATGGAAGAATTAATAGATGTATTAGATGAAAATGGTGTTAAAACAGGCGAGATTTTAACAAGAAAAGAAATTCATAAAAGAGGATTATGGCATAGAGCAATAGCTGTTGCAGTTATTAATGAACAAAATCAAATTTTAGTTCAACAAAGGTCTTTTAAAAAAGAAAAAAATACAGGAATGTGGGATATATCTGTAGCAGGACATATATCTTCTGGACAGGATGCACTTTCCGCAGCTTCTAGGGAAATAAATGAAGAGATAAGTGTTAATTTAGGTTTTAATGTTGATATAAAAGAATTTAGATATATGTTTTCATATAGAAAAGAAGAAATATTAAAGGAAAATTATATAGAAAGACAATTTTATGATTTTTTTATATTAAGAAAAAATGGATTAAGAACTGAAGATATAAAAGTGCAAGAAAGTGAAGTGGAACAAATTAAATTTGTTAGCGTAAGTGAATTAAATGAGATGATCGAAAATAAAGAGATAGTTGAAAGGACTCCAATTTATAAAGAATTGATGAACTATATATTTAGAATATAAATAAGAGAGGGATTTAATATGAACATAGAATTAAACGAAGTCCTAATAACTGTAACTATTCCAAAAGAAAATGCTGAAGAATTAAGAAAAGCTATTTGTGATGCAGGAGCGGGAGCTATGGGAGATTATACTTATTGTACATCAAATATCATAACTAAAGGAACGTTTATACCAAATAAACAATCCAATCCATATATATGAGAAAAAGAAAAATTAGAAATTGTGGAAGAGGAAAAAATAGAAACAGTATGTGAAATAAAAATACTAAAACAAGTATTAAAAAGATTAAGAGAAGTACACTCATATGAAGAGCCAGCTATAAATATTATTCCTCTTATTGATGAAGAAAGTATATAAAAAGAAAGGAACAAAAATGAGAGTTAAATTCGTAAGACATGGACAAACTGATTTAAATAGTCCTATAAGAAAAATGCAAGGGATTTCAGATTATGATTTAAATAAAAATGGAATTAAGCAAGCAGAAGAAACTAGAGAAGAACTAATAAATGAAGATTTTGATATAATCATAAGTTCACCATTAAAAAGGGCAAAACATACAGCAGAGATTATAAATGAAAAGAAAAAGTTACCTTTAATATTAGATGATAGAATAAAAGAAAGAAATTATGGAAAATTAGAAGGTCAGCTATTTAAAAAAGAATACTGTAATCTGAATTATGACTTTGAAAGCATTGATGGAGAATCTCTAGTTAATTATGAAAATAGATTAAAAGATTTTATTCAAGATATTAAAGGAAAGTATTTTGACAAAAAGGTGCTAGTAGTTGCCCATAATGGTGTGATAAGTGTATTAAGTTGTATATTAGAGGGAATGCCAAAAGATGGAAATTTTGAAAGTAAAGGAATAAAAAACGGTGAAGTAAAAGAATTTGAAATATAGAAAGATAATAAAAAATTTTGACTATTTATATACAATAGTATATTTTATATGATATTATGTAGAAAAATGTTGAAAGGAGTTGCTGTTATGAATTTAGAGCTTCCAAAAAACAATGTTGTATTTGGCAATATGGGAGAGGTGAAAAATGGCATTTTGTATATCTATCGGCTAAATAGTTTCTACAATTTAATGTATGAAATCGCGTATGCTATTTATGGCACAGATAAATGTTGGTATTGTGGAAAATCCTGTAGAAGAGGAAAGGGAAAGCCAAACGATTCACGGGCAAAAATAACTTTAGACCACTTAATTCCAACAAGTATTGGGGGTCCAACGATAGTAAATAATTTAAGACCAGCATGCCATACATGTAATGATCAGCAAAAGGGGGATTTAACATCAGAGCAATTTTTAGAAATCATTTCTTTACAAAAGCAATTAAATGAATGTTCAAATCAAACTGATAGGAATTATTTAAATAAAAAAATTGCTATGAGACGCCTAGAGATGCGGGAGGAAAATACGAATAAGCGAAGAGGACTTATTCCATATTTACCGCAAGAATGGACTTCAAAGAAGATATCAGGTGATTTATTAGGGACAATATCACCGGACATACAGCTTGGTAGCCAATTCAAAAAACAAGACGAATTTTATAGGAAATATAAAAGAATAAAATTCCCATTGGTTATTAGCGATAACGGCTATTTATTAGCTGGATATAATTCGGTAGCAATTTCTAAGAAGTACAGAATACCATGGCAGCTTGAAAAAATTGTATTGGAAAATGTTGTTGTTTATCTTAGAAGAGGAACGCCATGTTAAGGCGTTCCTCTTGCATCTAATATATTAATTTGGTAGAATACGTATTATATGAAAATGGAGGTATATAAATAGTGAAAGAAGAATTTTTAATGTTATTAAGAAGCGTAAATAGAGAAGGAATGGATGAATTAATTAACTTTATTGAGAAATCAGACTTTTTTAAGGCACCAGCAAGTACAAGATTTCATGGGAGTTATGAAGGAGGACTTTTAGAGCATAGCTTAAATGTATATAAATTATTATGCGAAAAAGTAAAAAATTGTCCAGTGGAAATAAATGTATCACAAGACAGTTTAATAATAATTGGATTATTACATGATATTTGTAAAGCTAATTTTTATAAAGTTGATTATAGAAATGCTAAAAATAGTTTAGGCGTATGGGAAAAGGTACCATATTATACAATTGATGATACAATACCATATGGACATGGTGAGAAATCTGTAATGATGATTAGTGAATATATAAAATTAACTGTAGAAGAAAAATATTGTATTAGATGGCATATGGGATTTACAGAGCCAAAAGAGCTTTATAACACTTTAGGTCAAGCGTATAAGAAATATCCATTAGCATTATTAACTCATGAAGCTGATTTGGAAACTACGTATTTTTATGATGTATAAAATAAAAACTACTAAAATATATTTTAGTAGTTTTTTGATTTTAAATTTAATTTTTTTATTACAGAATTAGGCACATAGTTAGAGATATCTCTATTATTATTTATAAGATCCATAATCATAGTAGAACTTATAAAACCATATTTTCCAGATCTAATATAAATAGTATCTAAATTTGAAAGTTCTTCATTAATTTTTGCTATATTTTCCTCATAATTATAATCCATATCATTTCTAAGACCTCTTATAATATAATTACAATTACAAGAAATTGCAGCATCAATTGATAAATTATCATATGAAATTACATAAACATTTGATAAATTTTCTTCTATTAAACAATCTTTTATAGCATCTTCCATTAATTCTTTTGGAAAACGTCTATCTTTAACAGAATTTATACCAATACCTATAATTACTTTATCAAATAATTTGCTAGCAGATTTTACTACATGTAAATGTCCATTTGTAAAAGGATCAAAACTTCCTGGATAAAAGCCAATATTCATATTATTACCTCCATATAACTTTAATGTATTATACAATTATTAATTATTAATTACAATAAATAAAAAATATAATTGCATAAAAAAATTTTATAATATATAATCAAAAAAATGGAGGAAATAAAATGGAAAAATTATCGATAGAAGAGGCATATAAACTACTAGAAGAAGCACCAAGAAATAATAAAGAATTATGGATAAAGCATTCGGTAAATGTTGCAATAGTTGCTGAAAGATTAGCTGATCAATTAAATTTAGATGGCAAAAAAGCTTATGTATTGGGTTTAGTACATGATATAGGAAGAAGAGCCAGAGAGCATGTGGGATTAAGACATATTATAGAAGGATATAATTATTTAAAAGATTTGGGTTATGAAGAAGAGGGGAGAGTGTGTTTAACGCATACTTTTTATGCTAGAAACTTGGTAATACCAAATCTAACTAAAAAAGATACAAATCTTACTAGAAATGAAATTGTTTATATTGCAGATTATATAAATAATAATGGATTTAATGAATATGATAAAATTTTGCAGATTGCAGATAATATGGGAAGTGCAAGTGGAATAAATACAATAGAAAGAAGAAGAACAGAAAGTATGTTAAGATATGGAATAACAGATGTTTCCGAAAAAAATTTACGCGGAATATTTAATGTGCAAGCTGAAATTGAGGCAAAATTGGGCTTTTCTATATATTATTTATTTCCAGAAGTATCAGATAACATTTCTAAAACATTAATAAAAGATGTTATAAAAATTAAAAATAAATAAAAATTTTTGAATAAAATCTTGCAAGAAAAAATATAATAGTATATAATACGAAATGTAGTAAATAGATTCCTCTTTAGCTCAGTTGGTAGAGCGCTCGGCTGTTAACCGATAGGTCGTTGGTTCGAGTCCAACAAGAGGAGCCAAAAATAGCAGATAAGGAATTATCTGTTATTTTTTATGTTCGCTAGTATAAATCAATTAAATGGTGTATAATGTATTTCAGTAAGAGGTGTTCGGTAATGATTAAAATATGCGAAAAGGAGGGCTTGATATGACTACTACAATTTATCTAGTAAAACATGCTGATGAACTTAAGGAAAATGGAATAAAAAACATAAATGATACTACACAAATAATGAATGAAAAATATATTTTATCAGTAAAAGGAGAAGAACAGTCAAAAAAATTAAGTGAAAGCCCAGAATTAAATAATATAGATGTTCTATGGTCTAGTAGTTATGCAAGAGCAAAGGCTACTGCTAAATATATAGCAGATAGAAATAACATTGAAATAAATATTGATTCAAGATTAAACGAAAGAAAATTAGGAAATTTAGAAGATTTAGCTAAATGGATGGAAAATAAGAAATACGGAGTAGTACAAGCATATTTACAAGATAAAAAATGGAAAGCAAGAGAAGGAGAAAGTTGTGAAGAAGCAACAAAAAGAGTTACCAATTTTTTTAATAAAATATTGAAAGAAAACCATGAAAAAAGAATAGTATTAGTAAGTCACGGAGCATTGATTAGTTTTTTATTAACAAATTGGTGTGAACTAACTGAAGAAGCGAAACTTATATTCAATAATAAAATAATAGAAATAAAAGAGCCTAGTATTACAGAATTAACTTTTGATAATCAAAAATTAGTGAATATTAAAGCTATTGAATTATAAGATAGTATAAAGAGATGAAATCAATGGTAATAAAAGTAAAATTGAAAAATTTGAATAATCCTAAAAGACCATATTTAGAAGATAAAAATAAGAATAAATAGTTATTTACTTCTAAATATCAATTATATTTTATATACAAAAATATTTATAAATATAGAAAAACATGTTATAGAGTATTGAAACCTAAATATAAAAGATATAAATTATGTAAGTATTAAAATTATATTGAACAGTGATAAGCATATTAAAGATTGGTATGTGAGAACGATAAATGTTGTATAGTTAATTTAATTTTGGAAGATAAAGTGACATTAACTAAAAATAAATGCATATTTTTAAAACAATGGTATATGGAGGTACAATTTATTTTATGGAAAAATTAAATATATTAGGTACAGGTCATGCTATGACATTAGATTGTTATAATACTTGCTTTACAATAGAGAATAATGAAGGAGAACATATATTAGTGGATACAGGTGGAGGACTACAAATAATAAAACAATTAAGGGATGCAAAGATAGATTTTAGAAAAATACATAATATTATTTTATCACATAAACATACAGACCATATATTAGGAATGTTTTGGATTATAAGATATGCACAAAAGTTTTTTGACAATAATAATTATGATGGAAATCTAAATGTTTATATGCATAAAGAATTAGAAAGTACAATTAGAAAAATAATGTTTGAAGTATTACCAAAAAAATTCACAAAACTTATAGATAACAGAATTATTTTTAATATAGTAGAGGATAAAGAAGAATTAAAAATATTAAATTATAATGTTAAATTTTTAGATATTTATGCCAAAAAAGTTAAGCAGTTTGGATTTAAGACAATATTAGAAAATGGAAAAACATTTGTATTTTTAGGAGATGAAACTTTTGATGAAAGATTAAGAGAAAAAGTTGAAAATAGTGATTGGTTATTACATGAAGCAATGTGTATGGACTCAGAGGCAGATATATTTAAACCATACGAAAAAATGCATTCTACTGTAAAAACAGCATCAGAAATAGCAACGAGTTTAAATGTTAAAAATTTAGTATTATATCATGCAAGTGATAACGATTTAGAAAACAGAAAAAAGTTATACACAAAAGAAGCAAAACAATACTTTAATGGAAATATATATGTACCAGATGATTTAGATGTTATTGAATTATAGAAAAGAAGAAAAAGTAATGGTAGTTATAGCAGGTTGTCTTAAAGTAAGAGATAATAGGATATTACTGGTAAAAGAGACTAAAAAGAAATGTTATGGACAATGAAATTTCCTAGCAGGACATGTGGATGAACATGAGCTAATTACAGAAGCAGCAATAAGAGAATCATATGAAGAAACTGGTTGCAAGGTAAACCTTACAGGAGTATTACCTATAAGTTGTGTTGATTTTGAAGATGGAAAAATATATCAACTAGATATCTTTAATAATATAAAATATATTAGATAAGCAATGAAAAAATTTATTAAAAAAACATTGTGAAACTTAAAATTTTATTTTAAATTAAAAACATAGTTATAGACAAAAAACACCGATTTGTACATACAATTCTTGCAATACATTGCTATCACTATATTTGAAACGGAAATAAGAACCTGACCCACTAACAAAATCACAGATTTTGAGTGGGTACCCCAGAACCTTGTTGTTTACACAATAAGTAACTTTTTTGCGATAGGTTTTTCGAAAACGTCTCTCGCAAAGGAGCCAAAAAAAAAGTCCATTAAAAAATGGACTTTTTTGCATTTTATTTATAGGTCTTGAAAAGGAAGTGCCAAGCAAAGTGAAGGCAAAAACAGTTCTGAGGAATGTTTTTAGGACGTTGCTTGCCGAGGCAGAAAGAAAAAACAAAAAAACGATAGGTACGTATCGTTTTTTTGTTACTTCATTATAAAAAAGAAAAAATATTTAAAAATTTTTAAACTTTTTTTGAAGTAAAATAATCTAATAAGTGTAAACAATGTTGAAAAAGAATAGGAGATAAAAATGAGCAAGCATAGTAAAAAAATAAAAAATCTTAATAAAATAGTTGCTATAATATTAATTGTTATAGTAGCATCTATCATATTAGCAATATCGACCGAAATTACATCAAAGGAAACTATATCACAAAACATTCAAAATGTTACATCACAAGAGATACAAAATGTGAGTGAAAATATCATATTAGAAGAAAATAATGAACTAGAAAATATACTATCTAATGAAAACACAGTAGTATCTAATGAAGTAGAAGAGGAATCAACAAACAATACTAATGAGAATAGAGAGTTTGGAAATAATGTAGCGTTTATAGGTGATTCGAGAACACAAGCTTTTTTAATGTATGCAGGATTGAAAGATGTTCAAGATTATACTAATATAGGTCTTATGGTAGATACTGCTCTTACTAAGAAGTTTATTACCAATGATAATGGAGAAAAGATAACTATATTAGAAGATTTAGCAACTAAAAATATTGATACTATATATATAATGCTAGGAATAAATGAATTGGGTTGGATTTATAATGATATTTTTATTAAAGACTATGAGAATCTGATAGATAAAATATTGGAAGTAAAACCAAATTGTGAAATTATAGTACAATCTATTATACCTGTTACGAAAACGAAATCTGAAGGTGATAATATATATAATAACGATAAAATAACAGAATATAATAATTTGATTAAAGATATGGCAAATAGAAAAGGAATAAAATATATTGATCTATGTACTGTGCTTGCAGATAAAAGTGGTAATTTACCAAAAGAAGCAAGTACTGATGGAATTCATTTAAATAAAGAATATTGTCAAAAATGGCTTAAATATTTAAAAAATAATTAAAAATAGAAAAGGAGAAACAAAAGAATGAATAAAAAAATATTAATAATAGGAATAGTTTTAGTTGTAATTATAGTTTTAGGAATAAATTTTGTCTTTACAAGCAAAGATGAAAATGTTCAAATAGATATGCAGAAAATGTCAGAGGAATTAATTACCTCACAAATTTTTGAAGACGATTTAAGTCAAGTAGATAAAGATACAATAATAAAGAAATATAATTTTAATAGTGAGAAAATAAAAGATGTTACGTCATATGTAGGAACAGGAGCTACAGCAGAAGAAATTTTGATATTAGAAATGTTAGATAAAAATGATATAGAAGAAACAGAAAAAATAATTAAAACAAAAATAGAAGAGAGAAAAGAAGATTTTCAAAATTATTTACCTGAGGAAGTTTTTAAATTAGAAAATTATAATTTAGAGAATAAGGGGAATTATATAATTTTGTGTATTTCTAATGATTATAATAAAGCAAAAGATATAATTGATAAAAACAGTTAAAGGGAGTAAAAAAAGTGCAAGATGTAAAAGAGATATTAATAGAGTATATAAAAGATAATCAAGAAAAATTATATAGAATTGCTTTTAGTTATTCTAAAAACGAAGAAGCTGCCCTAGATATTGTACAAGAGGCAATAACAAAGGCTTTAAAAAATATTAATAAATTAAGTGAAGAGAGCTATATAAAAACATGGTTTTATCGTATTTTAATTAATGAATCTTTACAATATATAAGAAAGAATAAAAGAATACTTACGTATGAATTAGAAGCAATAGAAAATAAAGTAGATTGTAATGTTGACTTTGCAGAAGGATTAGATGTTTATAAATATGTTCAAGATTTGAATGAAAAGCTAAAAACAGTTATAATATTAAGATTTTTCGAAGATATGAAAATAAGTGAGATAGCCAAAATAACTAAAACAAATGAAAGTACAGTTAAGTCTAGGCTATATAAAGGATTAAAAGAATTAAAGAGATTAATAGAGGAGTAAAAGAAAGGAAGGTGATAACTTTGGATAGATTGAAAAAAGCAAAAGCTGTTTATAATTCAATAGAAATACCAGAACAATTAAATGCGATAGTAACAAAAACAATTGCAAATACAAAAGAAGAAAAAAGTCATAAAGCTAGATATGGTAAGTATATTTTATCAACAGTAGGTGGTGTATTCTTAACTTTTGTGTTAATGCTTAACATAAGCCCAAGTTTTGCAACTACATTTTCGGATATACCAATTATAGGTAATGTTGCTAAAGTTTTTACAATAAGAGAATATACAAAAAAAGATGACGAAAAATTAATTGATGCTAAAATTCCTGCTTTAGAAAATACAGGGAATACAGATTTAGAAAAAAGAGTAAATTATGAAATTATGTTGAAAATGAATGAAGTTCAGGAAGAAGCGGAAGAAAGGGCAGCCCAATATAAAAATGCTGTTATAGAAACAGGAGGAACAGAGGAAGATTATCAGCCTATAACTATACAAATAGATTATAAAGTAGGTTATTCAAGTGATAAAGTAGTTTCGTTTGTTATATTAAAATCAGAAACATTAGCTAGTGCTTATACAGAGAGATTCTTTTATAATATAGATATAGAAAGTGGAAAAGAATTAAATTTAAGAGATGTACTCGGTAATGATTACAAGCAAATAGTAGATGAAACAATATATAAAGAGATAGAAGAAAGAAGTAAGAATCCAAATAATTCATATTTTACAAAGGATGAAGGTGGATTTTCGGGAATCGAAAATGAATATCAAAATTTTTATATAAATTCTGAGGGAAAAGTTGTCATTGTGTTTGAAAAATACGAAATAGCACCAGGCTATATGGGAACACAAGAATTTGTAATAGATAAACAAATATTTTAAATTCTAACTCTTACTATATTATAAAATAGTAAGAGTTATTTTTAGGAGGACAAAAGTGGTATTTAGCAGTATTGTATTCTTGTACATTTTTTTACCTATTATGCTTATTATATACTTTATAGTACCAAACAAATTTAAGAATGCGGTAATGATTGCTGCAAGTTTAATATTTTTTGCTTGGGGCGAAATTCGTTATATATTTATTATGCTGTTATTGGCTGTAATGGATTATATATGTGGTAAGAAAATTAACCAATATTGGGAAAATAAAAAGAAAAAAAGATTATTTTTATTTATTGATGTAAGTGTGAATTTACTAATTTTATTCTTTTTTAAATATGCAGATTTTATAATAGGAAATATCAATAATATTACACATTTAGATATACCGCTACTACATATTCCATTACCAATTGGTGTATCTTTTAATACATTCCAAAGTTTATCATATATTATTGATGTATATAGAGGGACAGTAAAATATGAAAAAAGTTTTTATAATTATTTAGCATATACCACACTATTTCCACAAATTATTGCAGGACCTATTGTTAGATATGAAAATGTTGACGAGGAATTAGAGAACAAAAAGATTAGCATAGATAATTTTACTGTTGGTATAAAAAGATTTATCATTGGGCTAGGCAAAAAGGTTTTAATTGCAAATAATATAGGAGCATTATGGAATTTAATTGAAACAGGTACCTATGGAAATTTAACTTTTGTATTAGCATGGTTTGGAATAATAGCATTTGCTCTTCAAATTTATTTTGATTTTAGTGGTTATTCAGATATGGCAATAGGACTTGCCAAGATTTTTGGAATGGATTTTAATGAAAACTTTAATTTACCATATATATCAAAAAGTATAACAGAATTTTGGAGAAGATGGCATATTACCCTTTCTTCTTGGTTTAGAGATTACATATATATTCCATTAGGTGGAAATAGAAAAGGTCTCGTAAAACAAATAAGAAATATTTTAATAGTATGGTTTTTAACAGGAGCATGGCATGGTGCTTCATGGAATTTTATTTTATGGGGCTTATATTTTGGAGTAATTCTAATATTGGAAAAAATATTTATTTTAAAAATGTTAGATAAAGCAGGTAAAATTTTTAGCCACATATACGCAATAGTGCTTATTTTAATTGGTTGGGTAATCTTTGCTTTTGAAGATTTAAGTAAAATAGGAATGTATTTACAAGCGATGTTTAATGTTAATAACTTTATAAATAACGAAACTTTATATTATTTAAGAAATTATGGTGGAATAGCAATTATTGGAATAATATGTTCAACTGCATTAGTAAAAAAACTAATAGATAAGCTTAATAAATCTGCTAATAAGAGTTGTAAAGTGGTAGAAATAATTGTGTATATGATGATTTTAATACTATGTACAGCAAATTTAGTAAGTGATTCATTTAATCCTTTTTTATATTTTAGATTTTAAAATGAAGAGGTGAAAGATTAAGATGAGTAAACAAAATAAATATTTTTTTGCTATTTTTATTACTTTTTGGATAGTTCTTACAGTTTTAAATTTTATAGTGCCAAATAGAAGTTTTTCCGAAAATGAAAATAGAATGTTAGCAAAATTACCTAAACTGGAAATTGAAGAATTACTAAATGGAAAATATGTAGAAAAACTAGATAATTACATAAATGATCAATTTGTTTTTAGAGATACTTGGCTAAGGATAAAGTCGATGGAAGAAATGTTATTAGGTAAAACAGAAAATAATGGTGTGTATATTGGAAAAGATGGTTATTTATTCGAGAAAATTAAGTATACCAAAGAGAGCGAAGAAAAAGTAAAAGCATTAGTAGAAAAAATAAATAACTTTAGAAAAACTACAGATATTTCTACATATTTTATGCTTGTACCTAATTCAATATATATAAATCAAGATAAATTACCTAAGTTTGCAGAAACTTTTGATCAAAAAGAAACAATAAAAAACGCATATAGCATGACAAGGGATATACATGTAATAAATACAGTAGATACGCTTATGCAAAATAAAGATAAATATATTTTTTTTAAAACAGATCATCATATTACAAGTGATGGAGCATATCTACTTTATTTAGAATTTTGCAAGGAAGCTAATATTACACCAGTGACAGATTATTCTAAGGAAGAAGTAACAACTAGTTTTTTAGGAAGCTTTGATTCAAAAGCGCAAGTAGCCAATCAAAAAGAAGATACAATAGTGGTATATAAGAATTCTAATAATACAGAAGGAATAACAGCTACTTATGATAAAGAGACAACAAATAGCATATTTGATGAGGATTTTTTGAATAAAAAAGATAAATATTCATATTTTTTAAATGGGAATAATGCAAAGGTTGTAGTAAAAACTAAACAAACTAATGGAAAAAAATTATTAGTTGTTAAGGATTCATATTCACATATAATGGCACAATTTTTATGTCAAAATTTTGAAGAAATACATTTTATAGATCCTAGATATTATACAGATTCTATAGAAGAATATGCCAAAGAGAATAATATAACTGATGTAATGTTTTTATACAATGTTGCAAATATTATTTAAAAAGAATTTATACAGTGAATGATTATGTAATAAAGGTATATAAAAATTTTTATGGAAAACAAAATAAGAATATGATAATATAAGAAAAAAACTTTTAGGAGAACTTATGTTAAAAATATATAATGTTAAAGATAAACCAGAATATATAGAAGAAGTTGCAATATTAACACAAAAAGAATGGGGAAAAACATGTAGTACTCAAGCAGAATTTAACCAGAAAATATTCAGAAAAATAGAAAAAATAAAGAACAACTTAGATAATAAAGATTATTGTAAATTAATTTTACTTGATAATGATGAATTGATAGGTTTTATATCTATATTTGAACATGATTGTGACGAAAGACAAAATTTATCACCATGGTATGCAACTATGTTTGTAAAAAAAGAATATAGAGGAAATGAGTATTCAAAGATTTTAAATGATGCAATTTTAAAAGAGGCAAAATCAAGAGGATTTAAAAGACTTTATTTAAAAACTACATTAGATAATTATTATGAAAAGTTTGGAGCAAAATATTTAGAAACTTTAGCTAATAATGAGAAAATATATTATTTTGAAATATAGAGACTAAAGGCTGTAAGATGTAGATCTTACAGCCTTTAAAAGAGAATTAATAGTCATATTCGTACCACTTTTTTCGTGGAGTATGCATAGCGGAATTGATATATGCTTCTTTAGCCAAAGAATTAATGGTGTTATTGTATAAACACTGCGTAAAGATTCTAGCAAATTCCTTTGGGTTAAATTCTGGTATATCAATGGTACTAAGCATTTCATCAAATAATGGGCCAAAAACATAATTTACAAAACAAGAGGAAAAATAAATATAGATAGCCTAATAACATAAAGTATGTTATACTTACGATGCAAAGGAGAGAAAGTATGAAATCAATAAAAGAATTATATAAAATAGGAAATGGTCCATCTAGTTCACATACTATGGGACCAAAAAAAGCAGCATTATTATTAAAAGAAAAATATCCAACTGCAGACTTATATAAAATCATATTATATGGTTCATTAGCGTTTACAGGGAAGGGACATCTAACTGATAAAATAATCTTAGAAGCTTTAAAACCAAGTAATGTAGAAATAATTTTTAATAAAGAAATAAAAGAACTAAAACATCCAAATACAATGGATTTAATAGCATTAAAAAATGAAGAAGAATTAGGCAAATTTAGAGCCTATTCAATAGGTGGAGGAAGTATACAAATAGAAGGTGAGGACTTCCAGGAAGAACAAGATATATATGATTTTACAACATATACTGATATAAAAAATAACTGTAAAGAAAAGAATATTTCATTATTGGAGTATATATATTCACAAGAAGATAAATATTTAATTGAATATTTAAAAATAGTTTGGCAGACTATGAAAAAAACATTAGAAGAGGGATTAGAGCAAGAAGGTTTAATTCCAGGAAGATTAAAAATACCAAAAAAAGCAAAAACGCTATATAGTAAAGAATTAGACAATGAAAATGCTGAACTAAAAAGGACTAGATTGTTAACAGCATATGCATATGCTACAAGTGAGCAAAATGCATCAGGCGGAATGATTGTAACAGCACCAACATGTGGTGCATCCGGGGTTTTACCAGCAGTATTATATTATTTATATAAACAAGAAAATGTTAATGAAGCTAGAATTTTAGAATGTTTAGCCATTGCGGGATTAATTGGAAATTTAGTAAAGACAAATGCTTCAATTAGTGGTGCAGAATGTGGATGTCAAGCTGAAATTGGAACTGCTTGTTCCATGGCGGCAGTGGCATATGCATATATAAAAGGTCATTCAATAGATGTTATTGAATGTGCAGCAGAAATAGCAATGGAGCATCATTTAGGTTTAACATGTGATCCTATTTATGGATATGTACAAATACCTTGTATAGAAAGAAATGCAGTAGCAGCGATAAGAGCAATAGATTCAGCTAATATGGCATCACTTTTATATAAAGACAGCAAAATTTCATTTGACTTAGTTGTAGAGACTATGTATGAAACTGGAAAAGACTTAGGAAGTCATTATAGGGAAACAAGCAAAGGTGGTTTGGCTAAAAAGTATTGTAGAAATAAATTCTATAATGACAATATGGAAGAGGAGTAAAATATGGAAGTAATTGAAGAATTTATAAAAGGAAAGTATGAAAAACAAGAGCTATGTGAAGATGCAATAGTAGTTTCTGAAAACTTTATTGCAGTAATAGATGGAGTTACATCACAGGAAAACTATTGCAGCGGAAAAGCTTTGGGAAAAATTATTTCTGATATCTTAAAAAATATTATACCAACGATACCAGAAAAAAATAGTTGTGAAGAAGCAATAAATTATTTAAATGAAAAGATATTAGAGGAATATAAAAAAGAAGGAATATATGATTTAATAAAAGATGATCCAAGAAAACAACCTGCTGCTTCGGTAGTGATATATTCTAAATTTTATAATCAGATTTGGATGATAGGTGATTGCAAAGCATTATATGGTAATAACATAATTGATAATGAACTTGAAGTAGATATTATGTATGCAAAACTTAGAAAAATACTAATAGAATATCTTTTAGAGACTGGATATACAGAAGATGAGCTATTAGAAGATGATATAACTAGAAAATTTATAGATGAAACAACCAAAAGGCAACCTCTTATTAGAAATAAGAGATTTTATGGTAAATATGATTATGTATCTATTGATGGATTTAGCAAATTAGATAAAGAGCTTATCGAAATAGTAGATGTACCAAAAGATGTTACTGAAATTACTTTTTGTACAGATGGATATAGAAAAATATTTGCTACTTTAAAAGAATGTGAAGAATATAATGAACATGTAAAAAAAGAAGATCCATTATGTTATAAAGAATATTGGCATGAAAGAGGTTTTGCAAAAAATCAAGAAAGCTATGATGATAGAGCTTATATACGATTTAAAATATAATTTATAGTTATACCTGAATGAGTATTATGTATTTTACATAATGCAATAAAAGTAATATAATCTTATTTATAAATTACTTATAAAGGAGAAGAAAAAATGAAGCTTTATGTAACAAGACATGGACAAACGGATTGGAATGTGCAAGGAAAAACACAGGGAAGAACAGATATTGAATTGAATGAGGTTGGAATAGAACAAGCAAAACAGACAAAAAAAGAACTAAAGAATATAAATATAGATTTAATAATCTGTTCACCATTAAAGAGAGCAAGAAAAACCGCAGAAATAATAAATGAAGGAAGAAATATTCCAATTATATTTGACAATCAGATAATTGAAAGAAATTTTGGAGAATTTGAAGGAGAAAAAATAAAGTTCGATGAATTTTGGGATTATAATGTAACCCAAAAATACCAAAAAGCAGAAACTATCCAAGAAATTATCAGTAGAATTTCAAATTTTTTGGATAAAATAAAGGAAGAATATAAAGATAAAAATATTTTGCTTGTAACACATGGTGGTGTAAGCATTGCAATAAATTGCTATTTTAAAGGAATTCCAGCAGATGGGAAACTTATTAATTATTGCTTACATAATTGTGAAGTACAAGAATTTGAAAACTAGGTTGCAATTGTGGTATAATATTTTTGTTAACATAAGCCAATAGGCAGGAGGTATAAAAAATGTACACAGTGAAAACTTTTAGAAAACGGTGGACGGACAGAAGAGTGCTTAAAAAAGTGGACAGAACTTTTAGAATGTGGTATGGAATTACTACGAATATCATTTCTGCAGAGTATTTGCCTAAAGATATTACGGATGAAATGTTTATAGTATTGTCAGAAGATATTAAGAACTTTTTAAAAGAAAAAATGAAATATCTTCCGGCAGAAAGCGAAGAAAATGCAAAGATGGCAGCAATTCTGTTTGAAGAATATGACGAGAATCTTGTACTAGGTTTTCAGATTTTTGTTAAACAGGGAAAAAATGAGTGGTTTACAAGAGTCGGTAATAAACAGAGACTAATAAAGGTTGAGACTTTACAAGTTACCGAACAAGTGGAATACCATTCAATTTCCACGGAATGGATAGAACAGCTAAACAAGACTATTACAGGTCCTCAAAGGGGAAGGTTAACAATGAAACAAGTTAATCCACGAAAGACCAAAATTATATATTTTTCTTAAGCGAAAGTGGCAGGAAAGTTATAATAGACTTCCTGCCATTTTCACTGGCTTGATTTAATTATATTTCACCAAACGAAATCAAAGATTTCGATAGTGAATTAATTTGTTTTGATTATTTATAACTAAATAAATGAAATTTAAAATTTGATGATGAATTAATTTTGACAAATTTAAATATTAAATATATATTTATCAAAAAGGAGAAAATTATGAATATAGGAATAGATGTAGATGCAGTTTTATTAGATTGGGAAAAAGGGTTACTTGCAATGGCAGAAATATTTGATATAGAAGAATGTAGAGGAAATGGTAAAGTAAATAATACATATTTTATTCAAGACCAATATGATTGGACAACTGATGAAAAAGAAAAATTTAAAAATAAATAATTTGACATTTGATAAATATTTTTGGAAAGAACATAATAAACTAAAAGTATGTAAAGAAGAAAATATTGATATTATGATAGATGACAGCCCATCTACATGCAAAAAGATGCAAGCAAATAAAATACGAGCAATCTATTTTAGAGGTATACGTGGACCAAAAATAGCTGAAGATGGTTATCTAAAAGAAGTAAATAACTGGGGACAAATTTATAGAATATTAAAAGAGGTGTAAGTATGAATTTTTCGAGAAATACATATTTAGAAGTTGATTTAGGAAAGATAAAAAATAATGTAAAAACAATAATAAATAATTATCCAGCATATAAATATTATTTTGGGCTTGTAAAAGCAAATTGTTATGGCTTAGATAATGAAAGCTTAGCTGTTACAAAGGCAATAATTGATGCTGGTTGTAATTATTTAGCAGTAGCAACATTAGAAGAGGCAATTGTAATAAGAAAAGAATTTAAAAGTATTCCCATATTAGTATTAGGTCATATAAATAAAGAACACATTAAAGAAGCAATAGAATATAATATAACAATAACAATTCATTCAGAAGACAGTTTAGAAGAAATACTAGCTCAAAATCTAAATGGTTTAAAAGCCCATATTAAGATAAATACAGGAATGAATAGGTTAGGAATAAATAAGAATTTAAAATGTTTATATGATAAATGTATAAATAACAATATAAATGTAGAAGGGATTTTTACACATATATATAATGCATCAAATGAGACAGATTATAATAAGCAAATAGAAGTTTTTGAAAAGTTATTAAAAGAAATAGATATTTCTAAAGTTCCTATTATTCATATTTCAGCAAGTGAAGCACTAACAAATTATAAAAGACCAAAAGAGGCTAATGGGTGTAGATTAGGAATAATTATGTATGGATTTTCTGAAAAAATAAACTTAGAATCGCCAGTAAAATTAATTAGTGAAGTAGTTCAAATTCATAATTTAAAAAAGGGCGAAGTTGTAGGATATAACGGAATATTTAAGGCAGAAGAAGATACAAAGATAGGTGTAATTCCTGTGGGATATGCAGATGGAATAATTAGAAAAAATACAGGAAGATATGTGTATATAAATAATAAAAAATACAAAATTGTTGGAAATGTATGTATGGATATGCTATTTGTAGAGATTGATGAAGAAGTACATTTATATGATAAAGTAGAAGTGTTAAAAGACAATAAACATATAAAAGAAACAGCAAACCACTTAGAAACAATACCGTATGAAATATTATGCCAGATAGGTGGGAGAGTTCCAAGAATTTACAAAAATAATTAAAAAGTATTGACTAACATAAAAAAACATTGTATACTATTACACAATTAAAAAAGGAGAGCTTTTTATGAGAAATATATTAAACAATAAAGGATTAAATCATCATCACAGGTAAGCTTGTGTCTATTAGGCACAGGCTTTAACTGCTTGTGCCTTTATTGTTTAAGAAGACCTTAAAGGTACTAAGAATGTATCTTTAAGGTCTTTTTTCGTATTTGTTAAAATTGGTCGCGACATTTTAACAAAAAGGTCTTCAAAATAACTAAAGGTGTAAACCTTATTAAATTAACAATGGAGGTAAATGATATGAGTAAAAAAATTTTAATTATTGTAGGAGTAATATTAGTAATTGCAATTATAGGAGTGGCAATTACATTTAACAAAAATAGTAAAGAAGAGGACAATACATTTGTATTGGGAATGGATGATAGTTTTCCACCAATGGGATACAGAAACGAAAATAACGAATTAGTAGGTTTTGACATAGATTTAGCTCAAGAGGTTTGTAATAAATTAGGGATGAAATTGGAAGTTCAAACTATATCTTGGGCAGCTAAAGAACAAGAACTTGATTCAGGAAATATTGATTGTATATGGAATGGATTTGGATATACAGAAGAAAGAAATGAAGCAATGACATTAAGCAATCCATATGTTAAAGATAAATCAATGTTTGTTGTAAAAGGTAGTTCAAGTTATACAAATCAAGATGAATTAAAAGGTAAAAAGATTGGTGTTCAGAGTGGTTCTGTACAAGAAAAGAGATTAAATGAATCTGAATATGGTAAGGAGTTAGACGAAGTAATAGGATATACAGATTATTTAACAGCCCTTATGGATTTAGAAACAGGAAATATAGATGCAGTATATATGAGTCAAATTTCCGGAAATTATATTATACAAAATCAAGACAAGGATTTTAAAACATTTGATGCTATTGGAATAGGTGAAGAATCAAAAGGAATGGTTATAGCATTTAAAAAAGGAAATACAGCTTTAAAGGATAAAGTAGAAAATGCATTAAATGAATTAAAAGCGGAAGGAAAATTAAAAGAATTATCAGAAAAATGGCTTGGAGCAGATTTAACAGCTTAGGATTTTTGGGACGGTACTTTTTTTCTTATTTAGAAATTTAATTAATTAAAAAATAAAAGAGGGATTTTAAGAACGTCCCAAAATCCCGAGGAGGAAAATATGGAAAACTTTTTAAATTTATTAAAGATTTTATCAGAAGGATTGGGAACAACTCTACTAATTTTTTTACTTACATTAGTTTTAGGAATTCCTGCAGGAATACTAGTTGCAGTTGCCAGAAATTCAAAAAATAGAATAGTTAAAACACTAATAAAAATATATATATTAATTATTAGAGGAACACCAATGATGTTACAAATAATTTTTATATATTTTGCACCATATTATTTGTTTAAGGTAACCTATGACAGGTTTGTAGCAATAATAATTGCTTTTGTAGTAAACTATGCAGCATATTTTGCAGAAATATTTAGAAGTGGAATTTTAAGTATCCCCAAAGGACAAAAAGAAGCGGCTTTTACATTAGGATTTAGCAAAACACAAACTTTTTTTAGAATATTACTTCCACAGATTGTAAAAAGAATATTACCAGCTATGTCAAATGAAGTAATATCATTAATTAAAACTACTTCATTAGCACAAATAATAGGAATTACAGAAATTTTTGCATTGGCGCAAAAACAAGCAAGTTATCAATTTTCTATTTTGCCATTATGTGTGGCGGGATTAATGTATTTAGTCTTATGTACAATAATTACTTATGCATTTAATAAGGCTGAGAAAAAATATAGTTATTACACTATAACTTAAGAAAGGAGCGAGAAGAATGAATAATATATTAGAAATCGAAAATTTGGTAAAAAGATTTGGAGAGAACTATGCAGTAAAAAATGTTTCTTTTTCTGTAAATAAAGGTGAAGTATTAGCAATAATTGGCTCTTCTGGCTCTGGTAAATCTACAGTGTTAAGATGCATAAACCAATTGGAAAAAATAGATGGTGGAAACATAAAAATATGTGGCGAACCTATGACAGAAGAAGTTAAAACAACTAATAATCTGCCTAAAAAGTATAATAAAAAGAAAAACAAGGTTATATATACAGCTAAAGAAACGTTAAATAGAATGAATTTAGAATGTGGAATGGTATTTCAAAATTTTAATTTATTTCCTCATTTATCTGTTCTAGAAAATGTAACTGAAGCAATGATACATGTTTTAAAAAACTCGAAAGAGAAAGCAGAAAAAGAAAGCATCAAAATTTTAACGAGAATGGGACTAAAAGCAAAAATAAATCAATATCCATGTAATTTGTCAGGTGGAGAACAACAAAGAGCTTCTATTGCGAGAACACTTGCAATAAATCCAAAGGTTATTTTTATGGATGAACCTACTAGTGCACTTGATCCAGAATTAGTAGGAGAGGTTTTAAAGGTTGTAAAACAACTTGCAAGTGAAAAGAGAACGATGGTTATTGTTACACACGAAATAAGTTTTGCACGAGAAATTGCAGATAGAGTTATCTTTATGAGCAACGGAGAGATTATAGAAGAAGGTAGACCAGAAGAGGTAATTGATAACCCTAAAAAAGAAAGGACAAAAGAATTTTTAAAAAGATATTTAAAATAAGGAGAGATAAATATGTTAGAAGGATTAAAACCATGTAAAGTAATGAAGTTCTTCGAAGAGATAAGTAAAATCCCAAGAAAATCAGGAGAAGAGGATAAAGTTGTTGAATACTTGAAAAAATTTGCAATAGAAAGAAATTTAGAATATTACAAAGATAATTATAGAAACATAGTAATAAAAAAAGAGGCTTCACAAGGAAAAGAGAATAGTCCTGCCATTGCATTGCAGGCACATACAGATATGATTTGTGAAAAGTCACCTGAAAGTAATCATGACTTTTCTATAGATGGTCTAGAGTTATATGTGGATGGGGATTTCATAAAAGCAAAGGGAACAACACTAGGAGCAGATAATGGAATAGGTGTTGCAATTATATTAGCTGTGTTGGATTGTGAAAAGATAAAAGCGCCTAAATTAGAATGTATTTTTACTTCAGAAGAGGAAACGACAATGTTAGGTGCGATAAATTTAGATTTAGCTAACATAGAAAGTAACAGAATAATTTCATTAGATAATGGAAAAGAAGGAAAAATTCTAATTAGTTCAGCAGAATGTAATGAATGGAAAGGAAAGGTAAATTTTACAAGAGAAAAAACAGATAAGCCAAGCTTTGAATTAGTATATGATAGTTTTAAAGGAGGTCACTCTGGCGGAAATATAGGTGATGAAACAAGAGGAAATCCGATAAAATTAGCAATAGAGATATTAAAAAAATTGCAAGATGTTCAAATTGCAAATATAACAGGTGGAAGTCAAGTAAATGTTATTCCAAGAGAGGTGTCTGTTAAATTTGTTACAGAAAACAAAAATGCAGAAGAAATTATAACAAAAGAAATAACTAAACAAAAAGAATTTTATGGAAAAGAAGTAAAAATAGAATTAAATAAGGATTTAGAAATTATAGAGGTAATAAATAAAGAAAATAGCAATAAAATAATAGATTTTATTAAAGAATTTCAAAATGGAGCCATAAAGAAAGATAAGAAAGGAAATGTATTACAATCAGGTAATATGGCAAAGGTAAAAACAAATGAAAATGATATAGAGATAGAATTTTCAGAAAGAAGTAATGTACCAGCATTCGAAAAAGAATACTTAGAAAATTTAGAAAGTTTAATAAAAAAATATGACATAGAAATAGTATGGAATCAAACCTTAAAAGGTGTACCAAAGAGAGAAAAAAATACTTTAGCAAGTGAATGTGAAAAGGTATATAAAGAGCTTTATAATGAAGAGTTGGAAGAGATTGTATCACAAGGAGTAGTAGAAGGAGGATTTTTTATAAATAAAAAACCGAACTGTGAATATGTGTGTATAGGACCAAACACATTTGACGTACACAGCCCAAGTGAAAGACTTTCTATAAGTTCTACCAAAAAGATATGGAAATTTATTAAAGAATTATTAAATAAAATGTAAAACTATTGCGAAAAAATAAAAAATATAGTTTAATTATATTTGTATAGATTATCTTTTTTGGAAAGAAGTGATGTGATGAAAATATTAAAAAATCTTTTAGAAAACGATAATTGTATAAGAACCGAAAAGGATTTTCCTATAAAAGGAATGGAGTATTTAGATATAGTACCATTATTGCTAGATGCAGAAATTTATAAAGAAATTACTAATATTTTTGTAAAAGAAATTAGTAATAAAAACGTACAATATATTGTATCACCAGAATCCAGAGGATTTTTCTTTGGATGTCCGGTAGCAGAAAAAATGAAACTTGGTTTTATTCCAGTAAGAAAAAAAGGAAAATTACCTCCTACTACAGTTCAAACTACATTTGAGTATGTTAAAGAATATGGTAAAGATGAATTGGAATTACCTAAGTTAATAAATAATGAGGAATATAAAGATAAGAATTTTTATATTATAGATGATATTTATGCAACAGGAAATACAGTTCAAACATTAAAAAAAGAGATAGAAAAATTAGGTGGAAATGTAGTTGGAATTTCGGTTGTTATTAATATAAAAGAACTAAATAATGATGAGTTATTTTCAATTTTAGATGTAAACGAAGAATAGTAAAGAAAGGAATAAGCAAATGAAAAGAAAGATAATTACAAGTATAATTTTATTTATAGTAATAAGTTTATGTATGACATTTACAAAAGCAGATAATACAATAGATGTTAATAATTTAGATGATATAAAAGATTTAATACAGTCAAGTTCAGAAGGTAATGTAGATATTTATGATGTTTTACAAGCATATAAAGATTTAAGTGAAAAATATAGTAATGAAGAAATTGCAACAGCAATCGAAGAAAATAAAGAATTGTTAACAGAACAAGGAATAAGTGAAAATGTTATAGATTCTGGAACTAGTGTGTTAAGATCTGTTGATGCTAAACAATTAAATAAGATTCTTTCAGAAGATATTAATATAGATGAAATACAACAACAATTAGAAGATGGAGCAACACCAACAGAAATATTAAATAACATTCAGCAAGATATGAGTACAACAGATAAAATATCTTTAGGAGTTAATCTAATAATGGCTTTTACAGTAGTAAAGACTATAATGTGGATAATTGTTGTACTTATAATTTATAATATTATTGTTAGATGGAGAATTTATAAAAAAGCTGGAAAACATGGTTGGGCAGCGCTAATACCAATATATAGAGATGTTGTTATGTATAAGATATGTGATGTATCACCATGGGTATTATTGTTATTACTAGTACCAGTAGTAGGTTGGTTTGCATTAATAATTATAAATATTTATACTAAATTTACATTAGCAGAAGGGTTTGGAAAAGGAATTGGATTTGGTTTTGGATTATGGATATTAGGACCAATATTCGAAGCAATTTTAGCATTCTCTAGAAAATCAAAATACATAGGATTTAATAGAAAATAGACTGTAGTTTTTACAGTCTTTTCTTATTTGAATTAAGCAACATAATATATGCTATTATCATCTTTGGATAGGAGCGGTTAAAGCTAAAAAATATTGATATTTTCGCCAAAATGTGGTATAATAAAAAGGTAGTATGGTGTAAGGAGAAAAGATATGTTTAATGAGAAAAAATTTAAATTTGATATAGAAAATTTAAAACAAGATTTAGCTATAGAAGATATGTATGTAACAGAAGAGGACATATCTTTATTAAGAGATTATCAGGAACAAAAAATAACAGAACAGGATATGATAAATAAAATAAAGAAAATGTCTTTATAAGGGGCTGGTTTTATGTATGATCTATATGAAGCTAGGAATTCTATATACTGTTATGAAAATACAGATATACTAAAAAATAAATTAAATATAAAAGATAAAGAAAAACTATATGATTATGAAAGAAAAATAGTGTTAGCAAAATTATTTATATTAAGACAAAAAGAGATAACAGGGAATTTTGATATTCATCATTTTGTAGGAATTCATAAATTCCTGTTCGAGGATATATATGATTTTGCAGGATTATTTAGAAGTGAAAATATTGCAAAAGGTAACTTTAGATTTGCAGAATGGGAATATATAGAACAAGAATTAATAAAATTATTGGATAAATTAAAAGAAGAAAATTATTTACAAGGATTATCTAAGGAAGAATTATCGAAGAAACTAGCATATTATATGGCAGAATTAAATGTTCTGCACCCATTTAGAGAAGGTAATGGTAGAGCAATAAGAGAGTTTATAAGGGAGCTCGCTGCTTGGAATGGCTACGAATTAGATTTAACTAAAACAACTCCAAAAAATATGTTAGATGCATGTATAGAATCGGTAGTTGACACAAGTAATTTAGAAGAAATTTTATATAAATGTTTAGTATAGTCACCATTAAAGCATGGTGGCTATACTTTTGTGTTTAAAGCTTGTAATAAAAAAATTATAAAGAGGGGTATTAATATGAAAAAGTATTATTTTAGTTCAGAAAGTGTAACAGAAGGTCATCCAGATAAATTATGTGATTATATATCAGATAAGATATTAGATGAATGCTTAAGACAAGACGAAAATTCAAGAGTAGCAGTTGAAACATTTGCTTCTAGTAATAAGATTACAATTGCTGGGCAAATAACTTCAAAAGCTAATTTAGATATAGAAAAAATCGTGAGAGATACTATAAAAGAAATTGGCTTTGATAATAGAGAAACAGATATTGATTATAGAACTTGTGATATAGATATAAATATTACTAAACAAAGTGATGATATTGCACTTGGGGTAGATATTGGTGGTGCTGGTGACCAAGGTATTATGTTTGGATATGCAACAAATGAAACAGAAAATTATATGCCATATGCAATATATATTGCACATAAATTATCTAAAAGATTAACAGAAGTTAGAAAAGAAAATATAGTGCCATATTTAAGACCAGATGGGAAAACAGAAGTAACTGTTGAATATGAAGACGAGACTCCAAAAAGAATAGAAAATGTATTAATTTCTACACAACATTTAGCTAATATTAGTATGGAACAATTAAAAGCTGATGTAAAGAAATATGTAATAGATGAAGTGATTCCACAAGACATGCTTGATGAGAATACAAAAATTTATATTAATCCAACAGGTAGATTTGTTATAGGTGGACCTTTAGGCGATACAGGGCTTACAGGAAGAAAGATTATTGTAGATACATATGGCGGATATGCAAGACATGGTGGTGGTGCTTTCTCTGGAAAAGATGCTACAAAAGTTGATAGATCTGCTGCATACATAGCAAGACATATAGCAAAAAATATTGTTGCAAATGGATATGCTGATAAATGCGAAATTCAATTATCTTATGCTATTGGAATAGAAGAACCTTTATCTATATATGTAAATACTTTTGGAACAAATAAGATTGAAGAAGAGGAGATTATTAATAAAATAAAGGAAAAATTTGATTTAACTCCAAATGGAATTATAAAATACTTGGACTTACAAAAACCTATATTTGCTACAACTACTAACTATGGACATTTTGGAAAAGATTATTTACCTTGGGAAAAAATAATAAAAATGTAATTAGGTGATAAAATGGAAGAAAAAACAAATGTAATGAGGATATTAGATAAGCATAAAATTGTTTATACAAAACATACTTATGATCCATCAAAAGCTATTAGTGGAGTAGAAGTTGCTGATTTTTTGGGAGAAGATTATAACAGGACATTTAAGACTTTAGTTACAGTTCGGAAAATCTGGTGAACATTATGTTTTTGTAGTTCCTGTTGCAGAAGAATTAGACTTAAAAAAAGCTGCAAAAGCAGTAAATGAAAAAGGTGTAGAGATGCTTAAATCTAAGGAATTATTACCTCTTACAGGTTATATTCATGGCGGATGTTCTCCAATAGGTATGAAAAAACAATTTAAAACTGTAATTTATGAAACTGCAAAAAAATATGATACGATAATGTTTAGTGCAGGGAAAATAGGATATCAAGTGGAGATGAATGTTAAAGATTTAAGCAAAGTCATAAGGCTTGAATTTGCAGATATAATAAAGGCTGAAAGTTGAAAATTATTATAGAATATGCTAAAATATAAGCATATAATTGCTAACAATTATATAAAAAATACACAAGGAGAGTGGTTATCAAATTCACATAAGAAACTTTATAAAAGCTGATTATGTGTTATCAGTCTAATAAAAAACACGAAAAAGAAAAAAGAATTGGAGAGTGTTTAAAATGAAAAGTGCCTCGGGTAGTATTACTCTTAAAAAGGCAACTAGAAAAGACATCAAGGAAATTACAGAATTAATATACATTACAGAGCCAGAACCAGAGCTCGAATGGGGATATGGTTCTGAAAAAGAAAGAAAACAAGTATTAGAACATTTAATAAAAATTAAAAATAACCGATTTTCATTAAAAAACTTTATTGTTGCAAGGAAAGATAATAAGTTAATTGGTATGGCATTATTAATTGATGGTAAAGATATTGACAGATTAACAATTAATAGTGAGAAAAAAGTAGTAAAAATTCAGAAAGGATTTTTAAACAAATTAGGATATATTTATTCATCAATAAGAGATTATTTCTTATTTAGAGAATGTGAAGATGATGAATTTTATATATCAAATATAGCTATAAAAAAGGAATTTAGAGGAAACGGATATGCTAAGGTTATGATTGATAAAATTAGCCAAATGGCAAAAAGAAAAGGTTATGAGAAAGTTTCTTTAGTAGCTAAAAATGACAAGTTAATTAAGTTCTATGAAAGTTTAGGATTTAATTTAATTAATAAGAGAATAAGAAGAATGGTTTCTGAAATATAAAATATAAATAAGCATGAATATATAAATTCATGCTTATTTTTTTAGTTTACAAAAGGAAAGCCCCATATACCGAAGTATGTAGGGCTCTCTAAGATGAACATCAGCTATCAATACGTTCGAAGTATGGGTCTGGAGACCACACAACCTGACCATCTGAAGTTAGAAGCATTTGAACGTTCAAACCTTCAAATGGTAATGTTATCGTCGTAGAAAAGGTATAATTACTTGCATCCAATTCATAATCCTGAGTGCAATCAGAATTAGAATAGATCTTTCTACCTTCTGCAAGACGGTAAGTGTTACCATCAGGTCTAAAATAGAGTGTCAGAAATTCGCGGAAGGTGATTCCACCATTTTCTGCTGCTTCTCCTGCTTCTAACTGCTTGATTTGTTCATCTTTTGTGGCGATCTGCTGTTGCAGTTCGTCAATCTTGGCCTGCATCTCGTTAACACTGATGTTATCGGGGACAGGCTCTGTTGATGCATTTGCATCAGTTGTTGAGGAGTCTCCTGCTGAGTTAGATTCATCAGCAGAAGTTACTGTTTCCTGTGTTGCTGCTTGAGGTTCGGGTTTCTTACTATGGGTCTGGTCCCAAATCGTTGCGAATGCAAGAAATAGAACCAAGACACCACCGATAAGAATTCCCACCTTAACTTTGTTTACCTTACCACTACCTGTTGTTCTCCGTGTTGACATACTAAAGTCCTCCTTAAATTGAAATGTACTTTAATTATATCACTTAATTAACATAAAATCAAATCGAGGGGGGTGAGTACTATATTTCAAAGGAAGTCTAGTACATGAATCAAAAGGAAAAGTAAAAAATTGGATAAAATACTGAGTAATAGAAACGATTTTGATCCGCTGGATATGATTCCAAAAATAAGGGGAATTTTAGGCGGTAGTCTAAAGTACTTTGAGGAGTTTCTGACTGACAACGATATTTTGTTGATAGAAGCTGAAAAATATTTCAATCAGTGATATAAGAAAAATCGCTGATAAAAAGAGAAAAGAAATGAAAGAGAAAGTAGAAAAACTCTCTGCAGAAATATAATCTGTTGTCACCTAAAAAACAGGCTTAAGAGACTTAAACCTGTTTTTTCTAGTATATTTTTTAGTCATTATCTTTATTGCAACCACAGTCAGAGTTTTGCATATTATCACAATTCATATAAAACTTCTTTTCAGCGAGTTTATCTTGGACTCCACGTAAAGCTTCACCAAATCTTTGGAAGTGAACGATTTCTCTTTGTCTTAAGAAACGAAGAGGGTCAACTACATCTGGTTCATCACGACATAAATCTATTAATTTTTCATATGTTGCACGCGCTTTTTGTTCTGCTGCTAAGTCTTCTTGTAAATTAGCAATTACATCTCCTTTACAAGCTAAACAGTTAGCGTTAAAAGGCATTCCACTAGCTGCTTGTGGATATACGTCAACACCATGATCTGTATAATATGGACTAAGTCCCGCTTTTTCTATTTCCTCTATAGATGCATTTCTAGTTAGTTGATGAACTATACTTCCTACCATTTCAAGATGCCCAAGTTCTTCGGTGCCTATATCGTTAAGAATTGCCTTAGATTTTTGATCTGGCATAGCAAATCTTTGTGATAAATAACGAAGAGATGCAGCAAGTTCTCCATCAGGTCCGACCATATTGAGAAATAATAACTTTAGCAAGTCGTGGATTAGTACATTTTATATTTATTGGGTATTGTAAAGATTTCTTATAAGTCCACATTTAAAATTCCTCCTTCCCATGGCCAAGGCTCTTCTAGCCATCTCCATTTATTACAAGGGTAATTAATTGTTAAAGGACCATATACTTTTTGATATTTATCTTCTAAATCTTTTAATTCTTGGCAATATTTTCTGTGTAAACATAAAGCTTTTTGATCAGTTGGATGTGTATCTAAATATAAAGCCAAATCATTAACTGCAAAAGCATAACATCTTATTTGTTGTAATAATCTTCCTTGCATTTCACAATCATTTTTTTGTGTGCATTCACATGTGCATTTGCATTCCATATTTTCATTTAACATTTATTACACCCCTTTCCAATTTCATTTCTAGATTCTATATACCTAATTTGTTGCATAGATTGCCCTGGCGAATAAGGACTAACTAATTCTGGAAAAATAGTTCCCATTTTAAGTCCTATACAAGGTTTAAAAGTCTTATCCATATATTGAATTGGAACATAACTTTGACCAAGCATTGGATTATCCGGGAAAACATTAGCTTCTTCAGCAAATCCACAAGAGCAATTATCATAATCGTCTTCTACATAAGAACTAACGGAATTACATTTAGTTTCTAACATATCTGTAGAATTGTCATTATTGTTATTATTCATACAATAACATTTTTGATATCTTCTGAACATATTTTATTCCTCCTTTTATAACATTATATGAGGTAAAAAATATTTTGCGACAAAAGTATACAAATAAAAACATAAATGATAGAATGAAGCAAAAATAAGAAGGTGAAAAAATGAGAAAATTAATAATAGAAGTAGGTTCTACTTGTACGAAATTAGATGAAGTAAATGATGAAGAAATAAAACGTATTAACGAAGTGACAATAGAATTTAAAAGACATTTTAATAAAACAAAGAAATTAGATGATAATGACGTATTAAAATTAATAAATCTTGTAAAAGAAGCACAATTAAAATATGATAATATTTTTGTTTGTGGTACAAGTATTTTTAGAATATTAGAACAAAAGACGAAAGAGGAATTTATAAAAAAATTTTATAAAGAAACTGGTTTGGAATTTAATATTATAAGCCAAGAAGAAGAGAATAAATATACAGTAGAGGGAACAACTAGAAATGTTAATAGTAAAGTAGCAGTGTTCATAGGTGGAGGAGGTTCCACAGAAATTGCTATTTATGATAATGGAATAAAAGAAATGTGCAATACAAAAATAGGTGTAATTGATGTAATGGAACAATATCCGGATTTGGGAGAGAATCTAGCAACAACAGATGTAAAAACAGTAAGAGAATGGGTGAAAACAAAATTAAAAGTTCCTACTCAAAAAGCGGATGTATTGATATTAGCTGGTGGAGGACATATGAAGTTTGCCAAAAATTCTGGGATTAGATTTGAAAAAAATATTTTATTCGAAGATAATCAAGAACCAATTATGATGGATATTAATACAAGAAAAATAGATACAGAAAGATATTATAAAGAAATTTCTTTAAATGAAATAAGAAGCAAGGTAAATGATCCAGAATGGTGGTATGCAACTCGTGCAATGTGTGCAATGGTGTTAGAAGTAGCAGATAGTTTAGATGTAAAATATATTATACCTACAGATATATCAATGGTGTATGGATTAGCAAATAAGTAATAAAAAAGCACTATGTAATTATTTACATAGTGCTTTTTTATTATATTGTAACAATTCTTTTTGTATAGTCTAAATTAGCTACAGAATCATTTTTATATGCTAAGGTATAAATATTGGTTGCTAAAATATCTTTACTTAACATATGCTTATAAGTTTTATTATTAGAAGAATCAAAGAAATTCTTAACAGAAGTTATTAATGTTATTTTGGGATTAGCATTATAAATCTCGGAAATAAGTTCTTTGCCTTTTTGGCTATATCCAAGAATTCTAGCATAAGGTACAGTTTTACGAGAAATGTACATATCTTTTTTTGTTATATTTAACAAAATATATAATAAAATTCTTTGAATTCTAGTTTGTGTATATCTTTTAGATTTAATTATATTTATTAACTCTGCTAAAGTATTGCAAGAATTAGCAGCATTTTTAATAGAGTTTTCTAAGCCTTCATTTACTTCTGGAAACTTTTTAAGGTCAGCTGTGGATAATCTTCTAATAGAATATAAAATTTCTTTTTCAAATTTTGATATATCTATAACATATTGATTATTTTCTATTTCCTGCATTAATAAATCGTAGGCAAGTCTAGGCATTACTTTTCTGATATCATTAAATTGATTATTTACAATCATATTTCTAATTGCTGTAGCACTTGCATATTCATCAACAATGCAATTGCTATTATAAAAAGCTTTTTCACGTTTTATAGATATTGGCATAATGTGAGATTTATATTTCTTTAAGGCTTTTAAGTATTCAATTGCTAAAGTATTATTTGGTTGATTTAAAATGTTAGAATATTTTTTGTCATTTAAATATAGCAATATTGCATTTTCTCTAGCTTTTGGAAAAGAAAGTCCTTTTTTTAATTCTTCATTTAAGAATTCTACATATTGTTTTGGCTCTTCATATAAAATACCAGAAATTCTATTTAATATATCTATATCGGAATTCTCGGAACCAAATGAAATTGTATCTACAATTTTTAGGGAGTTTAAAAGTTTTATAGCGCCCTCTGCAAAATTTTCTGCACTAGAAATAGAATATACTGTTGGAAGCTCTAGAACTAAATCTATACCACTTTTTAGAGCCATTTCTGTTTTTACCCATTTATTAACTATTGATGTATTACCTCTTTGGACAAAATTACCACTCATAATACAAATACTGTATTTGGCACCAGTTTCTTCTTTAGACTTTGTTAAGTGTAAAAGATGACCATTATGAAATGGATTATATTCAGCAATAATTCCTAAAACTTTTGACATATTTAACCCTCCTTATATTGTAGTATAAACAAATTATTGATATAATATCATAAAATGGTAAAAATTACAAATATAGGAGAAGAAAATGGAAGAAATAACAATATATACAGATGGAGCTTGTTCTGGGAATCCAGGTCCTGGTGGCTGGGGCGCTGTACTTATGTATAAAGGAAATAAAAAAGAAATATCAGGTGGAAAGTTAAATACGACAAATAATGAGATGGAAATTACAGCTGTTATACAAGCCTTAAAAATGCTAAAATATCCTTGTAATGTTAATTTGTATAGTGATAGCGCATACGTTGTAAATTGTTTTAATCAAGGATGGATATACAATTGGAGAAAGAATGGCTGGAAAAATGCATCAAAAGAGCCTGTAAAAAATAAGGAATTATGGGAAGAATTATATGAACTTACAAAAATTCATAAAGTTGAATTTATAAAAGTAAAAGGACATAGCGATAACGAATACAATAATAGATGTGATGAATTAGCAAGAACAGCCATAAAGAACTTATAAATTGTAGTTAAAGAGGGAGTAAAAATGGTAATCATATATGATTTCGACGGTACATTAACACCATATTCCTTACCACAATATGAAATAATAAAAAAATGTGGATATAATGAAGAAATGTTAATGAATAGAATAGAAGAAAAATTAACCAATAGCAAAAGTCTATACGAAGCCTATTACAAATGCTATATAGAAATATTGTTAGAAAATAATATTTTATTAACTAAAGCAAATGTATGTTTAGGCGCAGATAAAGTAGAATTTAATAATGGAGTTATAGAATATTTTAAAAATTTCCAAAGTCAAACAACAGGAGTAAAACATTATATTGTTACTTCAGGAATAAAAGATTATGTGGATAAAACAGTAATTAGAAAATTGGTAGATGGTGTTTATGGGGTTACATTTAATGAAGAGAATGGAATATATAAAGATATAGATATGCTATTAACAGATAAAAAGAAAGTAGACTTCATTAAGCAAGTTCAAAAAGATAATCAGGAAACTAATAATATTATATACTTTGGTGATGGATTAACAGATGGCTTCGCATTTGAATATGTTCACAGCATAGGTGGTAAGAATGTATTTATAGCAACAAAAAAAGAATCGATGGAAACGTATAAACAATTAAATGTTAAAGGAATTATAGATAAATATTTCGAACCAGATTTTAGTATGAGCTCTAAATTAAGTAAGTATATTCAAACACAAATAGGAGAGGAAAAATGTAAATAATTCTGTAGTAAAAACATGTGTTATGTTTACCCTAAATATTGTTTATTTATGCAAAATATGGTATAATAGAAACGTGGGAGGTAGGCGTATGAAAATAATAGGCGTAACAGGAAGTTCCGGAGCAGGAAAAGATACATTATGTGAAATTCTAGAAAATAAATATAATGCAGAAATAGTAGATGCAGATAAAATTGCAAGGGAATTATCTAAAAAAGGAACAATGTATTTACAATCAATAGTAGAGAGCTTTGGATCTGGAATAGTAGATAGAAAAGGTGAATTAAATAGAAAAAAATTAGCAAGTATTATATATGAAGACGACAAAAAAAGGGAAGAATTAAATAAGCTTACCTTTATTTATGTTGTAGACGAAATAAAGAAAAGAATTAATAAAATAAAGAAGAAAATAATTGTTGTAAATGCTCCTTTATTATTCGAAAGCAATTTAGATCAAGTTTGTGACTTTGTAATTGCTGTTATAGCAGAAAGAAAAGTACAAATAGAAAGAATAATGAAGAGAGATAATATAAAAGAAGATGAAGCAGAAAAAAGATTAAATATGCAAAATACAGACGATTTTTATGTAGAAAATGCAGATTATATTATACATAATAAAGGAGATATAAAAGACATCGAAAAACAATTAAAAGACATAAAAATATAATTAAATAATTTTTCTTAGTAACGATTCTAAAATTTTTTAGAGTCGTTTTTTTCGTATTACAAAAATATTACATTTTAGTTATTTTATTGAAAAGAAGATAACTATGGCATATAATTAACAAAAATGTCATATAAGAGGAGTAATGAATATGTATAATGATAGCTTTGCAGATATGATGCTAAATGAAAGAAAATTATCTGAAAAAATGAAGATACTGTTGTATTTTAAGAAAAAACATAACTGTTTTTTTGATAATACAGTAATATTTAAAACAGAAATTTGTAGGATGTTTTTAGAGCATTCAAAACCTGATGTTGATAATAATTTAGTGCTAACAGCATGTTTATTATATGCCTGCAAAAAGAGTGTAATTTCATTTACAGAAGAAAAAAGAAAAACATATTTACATAAAGGAGCAGAATATCTTGAGGAATTAGGATTCGACAAAAAATTTTGTAGAATTTGTGAACAAGCTAATAGAATTGCTAACATTACACCAAGAGATAAAGAAGGAGACATATTGGAATTAATAGATAATTTTGGAATGCTTTTAGATAGAGATGATAGAAGGGCATTTAATCCTACAGAGGCTTTATTTATTCTTGAAAATGAAAACTTAAAAGGTTATGAAAATATATATTTACAAGATTTTAAAGAATTTGTTATGGAATATGAAAACTTAGAAACTCTTGGATTAGATAAAAGTAAAATAATTACAAGATGGCAAACTAAAATTAATATGATTCCAAAATATAATCTAGCACAAGGAATTAATGCTGCTATAGATTATAGAACTATAGCTAAAAAATTATATATAGAGGGCAAAAAGTTGCAAGTTAATAAAAATGGAATAAGAGACAATAAACAAGAAATAAATGCAGATAGAAGAATAAAACATGAAATAGCAAAACAAATAGATGAAGAGCATAAATTTTCTGACTTGTTGAACATAAGTGGGGAGGAATAAAAAATGAATGAATTTTTTGCAGATTTGCATGTACATATTGGTAGAGCAGAAAATAACAAGCCAATAAAGATTACTGCAGCGAAAAGTTTAAACTTTGCAAATATTGCAAAAGAATGTGAAGAAAGAAAAGGAATAAACATTGTAGGAATTATAGATTGTGCATCACCATATGTTATTCAAGATATAGAAGAATTCTTAAAAACAGGTGATGCATACGAGCTAGAAGATGGAGGAATTATATATAAAGATAAAGTATGTATAATACTTGGAAGTGAAACTGAAACATCAGAAAAGGGTAGAAATGGTAAAAAAGGATCAGCACACAACTTGTGTTATTTTCCACATCTAAAAGATATAAAAGCTTATTCAGAAGAAATGAGTAAGCATATAAAAAATATAACATTAAGTACACAAAGGTCAGATTTATCAGGATATGAGTTAATAGATATTGTAGAAAAATATAATGGTATATTGGTTCCAGCCCATGCTTTTACACCATTTAAGAGTTACTATGGAAATTGTACAGACAGGCTAAAAGATATATTTAAAGAAAAATATGATAAGATTTTTGCAGTAGAATTAGGTTTAAGTTCTGATACATATTTAGCAGATATGATTTCAGAATTAGAAGATAAAACGTTTGTTACAAATTCTGATGCTCATTCATTACCTAAAATAGCAAGGGAATATAACAAGATACAAATGGAAGATATATCTTTTAAGGAACTAGTTAAAGCACTAAAAAATGAAGATGGAAGAAAAATTGTTGCGAATTATGGACTAGATCCAAAACTTGGTAAATATCATAGAACATATTGTGATGCTTGCAATTCTACAATTCAAACTAAAGAACCAGTAGAAGCATGCCCTTATTGTGGAAGTAGTAAAGTTACATTTGGAGTTTTTGATAGGATAGAATTAATAAAAGATAAAAAAGAATCTGTAAGTCCAAAATCTAGACCTAATTATATATATCAAACACCACTAGGTTTTGTCCCTGGTTTAGGAAATAAAACAATAGAAAAACTATTAGATAATTTTGGAACAGAAATGAATATATTACATAAGTTGTCATTTGATGATATAGAAGCTGTTGTAGGAACTAAGTTGGCAACAATTATTGATGAATCTAGAAAAGGAAGATTACAAATAGAAGCTGGTGGAGGAGGAAATTACGGAAAAGTTTCCACAAAAACACTAGATAATTAGTTCTAAAAATCATTTTATTACATAGATATTATGTATAAATAATTCTATGGAGGATAAAATGAAAAAAACAAAAAATACATATATAGAGGTAATTTTAAAAAACTTACAAGAAAATAAAAAAATATATATATTATTATTAATTTTTCTATTTATAGGAATTGTTCTAGGAGTGTTTTTTATAAATAACTCTGATGAAGCACAAAAAAATGAGGTTAGTGAATATATAAATAATTTTGTTACAACATTAAAAAATAATAACTCAATAGATAAAAATGATTTAATAAATGTATCATTTAAAAGAAATATATTAATGGGAATAATATTATGGTTCATAGGTTCTACTATCATTGGTTTACCACTAATATATTTTTTTGTGTTATATAAAGGTTTATGTATAGGATATACAATATCTGGAGCAATAATTGCATTAGGAACTGGAAAAGGTGTATTTTTTTGCATAGGAAGTATATTATTTCATAATATTATATTTATTCCAGCATTATTTTTTATAGCGGTAAGTAGTACAAAATTATGTTATGCAATTATGAAAAATAGAACCAAAGAAAATATAAAACTAGAAATTATACGACACTCAATATTATCTATAATAGCAGTAATATTTTTTATGTTATCTTCTTTAACAGAAGTCTATATTTCAACAAATTTACTTACATTTATAACAAAATATATTTAATAATTAGCAAAAAGATATTTACAATTTTGAATATCTTTGATATAACATATATAGTTTATGTAAATAATATATGTACATAAAACTAAAAAAAGCAGTAGAGGAGATAGTAGCATGGAAAAGAAAATTAAACTTTTTTTAGAATTTTTACAAAAAGATAAAAAATTATCAAATAACACACTACAATCATATAAGAGGGACATTACCCAATATGAATCATATATAAATGAAGAAAATTTACAATATTTAAAAGTTACAAAAGATGATATAAAAAAATATCTTGAGAACTTAAAAAATATCGGTAAAAAAACTTCAACAATTTCTAGAAACTTAGCATCAATAAGATCTTTTTATCAATATTTAGTAAGAACTAAAAAAATAAAAGAAGACCCAACAGAGGGAATACAATCTCCAAAAGTAGAAAAAAGAGTACCAAGTGTTTTAAGTTCTAAAGAAGTAGAATTATTATTAGAGCAACCTAAAGCTGTTGACCTAAAGGGAATTAGAGACAAAGCAATGTTAGAATTTGCTTATGCAACAGGAATGAGAGTAACAGAAATAATAAATCTAAATATAGAAGATGTTAACTTAAAAGAAGGATATGTTTCTTGTACAAACGCTAATAAACAAAGAAATATACCACTAGGAGCAATTTCTATTAATGCTTTAAAAGAATACATAAAGAAAGCAAGACCATATTTAATAAAAAGCGAAGATGAGAAATCTTTATTTGTAAATATAAATGGTAAAAGATTAACAAGACAAGGTTTTTGGAAAATAGTAAAATTCTATAAAGAACAAGCTCATATAGATAAAGACATTACACCACATGTATTAAGACATTCTTTTGCAACACATTTATTGCAAAATGGAGCTGATTTAAAAGCAATTCAAGTTATGCTTGGTCATTCTGATATTTCTTCAACTCAAGTATATATGCAATTTCAAGATGAAGGACTAAAAAATATCTATAAGAAAGCTCATCCAAGAGCATAAGTTATATATTAAAACCACCAATGCTAAAACATTAGGTGGTTTTTTTGGAATTCAAAGAAGGGAAAAAAGAACGTTCATAAATCCCTATTTTGCATTCACTTTTTTTTTATGTTATGTTATACTAGTAAGCATGAAAAGACGTGGAGGTTATTATGAATGAACTTACAAGTGATGAAAAATTAAAAATACAAACAAACTTAGAATATATAGGATTAGATTTAAATAATATACCAGAATTTATAAAAAATTATAGACCTCTTGAATTTAGACCTATTAGAGGATTTTCCGAGAATAAAAGTAGAGTATATAAATATTTAAATATAAAAGATATCCAAATATATATAACTCCAAAAAATAAAATGGATTTGCTTTCAAAAAAATATGAAGAATGTAACCAACTGTATGATTATTTAAAGCTTGAATCAGAAGATGATATAGTAAAACATGGTGTGTTTTTAAAAATGATAGATAAGATGAATATAAATGAATTAGAGAGAATAGCTACCGAACAAGAGATTTTTAATGAAAAGATTCCATTTGAAGTAAAATATAGTGAAAATTACCTTTGGCAAATTTATTATTCTGACATAACAAAACAGTATTTTATGATGGTAACACTAGAAGATGAAGAGTTTGAGGCATTTTTCTACCTTCTAAAGAAACAAATAGAAGCATATAATGAAAATAAGGATATATATATTTATGTACCTGTATGCAATACAGAATATTCTGGTGAGCTATTAACAAGAAATGAGATTGCAGATACAGAGAATTATATATGGTTATTTACAAAAGATTGGCCATTTGTTTATGAAGTATATGACAAAAATGGAGTTATGAATGTATATATTATAGGTAACACAGTTTGTTATGAAAAGATTAATAGCCATTATAAAATTGTAATAAAAAATGAAGAAGAAGCAATTAAGTTTTTTAAATTAATTAAAGCATTATTTATTTTACAAACAGAAACAAATGGCCAATATTTATTCGAGCCAAGAATAAAAAAAGATGGAAGCTTAGAATTTTTATATAATGGAGATATAATAGAATACGATAATTTGACAAATTTTATAAAAACAGAATTTTATAAAATAGATAATGAAATTAATGATATCGTAGAAAATCTAAATAAATGCGAAAAACAAAAACAAGAACTATCAATAGAAGAAAAAAACAAAGTAAAAGAATTTCAAGACAAAGAAAAGGAAATATCAATATATTTAGATTGTAAGCGTAGTTTTTTTGGAAAGATTAAATTCTTTATGCAAAATAAGAAAAAATTAAAAGGAAGAGCAAAAGAGATATTAAATAAAGATAGTGAAGAAGAAAAAGAAACACAAGAAATAGAAGAAATTTTTAAAGAGAACGATGGTATAGATAGAACAAAAGAATTCTTAACAATAGAGGATTTAGTTTTACTAATTAAGGCTTTTGAAAGACAAGATAAAAGACTAAAAAATGATGACATGGATGTACGAGCATTAGAAAATAAAATAAAAATTTTAAATAGTAAAATTCGCAATGCAGAGTCATATTTAAAAGAGATAGATGAGCATAACAAGAGTATTTTTGATTTTTGGAAATATACTAATAAGGACAATAATTTAATTTTATCAGAGATAGATGCTGAAGAGGAAGTTCCAGTTACAAATTTAGAAAAGACATTTGATTATTTAGAAGATTTAGAAGATCTTGGCAAGAACATGGATAAAATAATAAGGAAAAAGTTATCTAAAAAAGAATGTGATAGTATATTTTTAGCTACAACAGAGATTTTAGAATTCATAAACATTATAAAAGATAAAGATGACCTAAATGAGAAAGAACTACACCTAATAGAACAAGAACTTAATGATATAAAAGAGAAAACTACAATTGTAAGTTCATTATTTCCAAAAGAAGAATACGATATTTTTGGTGGACTTTCTGAAGATAAAACAAAAATTAGAGTATTAGCAGGAAGAAAACATCGTGAAATAGAGAAAAATATGTACAGAGTAATAGATGTAAATAAGAATACATCATTAGATAGGTTTGTAGAAAAATTAAAAGCAATTGTAAGTGATATAGAAAAAGCGTTATTACAAATAAAATCACCAATGAATTTATCATTATATGTGGCAGAAAAAGATATAAATAAAACTAATTTCGAAATTTATCATGTGAATCCAGAAGAGGCTATAAATGATATAGAAAGTGCTGATGAGTATATTTGCAGGATAAATATAAAAAAGGGAATGCCACTTATATTTTTAACCAATACAGTTTATTATGACAATTATAATAAAACGCTTCCAGAAGGTATGGAGCTAAATGATTTAGTATTACTAGACAATTCTAAATTTGAGTTTTTAAAGAAAAGTGAAACTTTCTATAGAATGAATAAAGAAGTAGAAAAATTTGAATACCAAAATTGTGAGATACATGTAAAAGAATATAACTTAAAATTAAAAACTAAAAAGGAGGAAAGCAATGATAAATAGAGCTATTATTGTTGTTTTAGATAGTTTTGGAGTTGGAGAATTACCAGATGCAGATAAATATGGTGATGTAGGTGCACATACATTAGGACATATTTATGAGCTTGCAAAACCTAAACTAACTAATATGAAAAAATTAGGTTTATATAATATTGAAGGATTAACAATTCCAAAAAAAGAAGAAAATCCTATTGGAAATTATGGTAAAGCACAGGAAAAATGTGCTGGTAAAAATAGTCCTGTAGGACACTGGGAGATCTCAGGATTTGTAAAAGAAAAACCATTTAAAACATATCCAAATGGCTTTCCAGAAAAGATGATAGAAGAATTTAAGAAAAAGACTGGAGTAAAAGGTACTTTATTTAATGGTGTTGGTTCAGGTACAGAACTATTAAAACAATATGGAGAAGAACATTTAAAAACAGGATTTCCAATTGTATATACTTCTGCAGATAGTGTTTTTCAAATTGCAGCACATGAAGACATAATTCCTGTAGAACGATTATACGAAATTTGTAAAATAGCAAGAGAAATGTTAAGTAAAGAAGAATATGATATAGGAACGGTTATTGCTAGACCTTTTGTAGGTAATAAGGCAGATAACTTTACTAGAACATATAATAGAAAAGATTTTGAATCGCCAGAATTTGGTAAGACGATGCTTGATGTACTTTATGAGAACAATGAAGAAGTAGTAGCAATTGGAAAAATTGAAGATTTGTTTTCTGGTAGGGGAATATCAAGAGCAATTCATACAGAAGGAAATGCTGATGGAATAGAAAAAACAATAGAAGAAATAAAAAATAGCAAAAATGCAAAATTAATTTTTACAAATTTAGTAGATTTCGACATGCTTTATGGTCACAGAAATAATGTAGAAGGTTATTCAAAAGCCTTAGAATATTTTGATAATAAATTACCAGAAATTATTGAAGCAATGAATGCGGAAGATTTATTAATTATAACAGCAGACCATGGGAATGATCCTTCAACACCAAGTACAGATCATGATAGGGAATATATACCTATTTTAGTTTATGGAAAAAATATAAAACATGGTATTAATCTTGGAATAAGAGATACATATGCAGATATTTCAGCTACTGTATTAGATATTTTTGATTATCCTATCTTAAAATACGGAAAGAGTTTTAAAGATTTAATAATTTAATTATTGCAAAATAAAAAAATATATGCTAATATGTATTAGCATATAATATGCCGATGTGGCGGAACTGGCAGACGCACCAGACTCAAAATCTGGCGGGAAACCATGTGGGTTCGAGTCCCACCATCGGTACCAATAAGAGCATAGCGAAGCTATGCTTATTTTTGTGCATAAAACACAATGATATTCCATTAAGTTATAACAACTTAACATTTATGTATTTCTAAAAATAGAATTATTATATTAAAATAATGTATAAACTTTTTTATTAACAGATACTAATTATTAGGAGGTAAAGTAGATGAAAAAACGGGTAACTTATTTGGCAATAGCGTTGACAACAGAGTGCAATTATAAATGCTTTTATTGTAAAAGAGGAGGAGAAAGCATATCAAAAGAAAAAGAAACTATTTCTTTTTCTGACATTAAAAAGATTATTACTAATGCACATGAAATTGGAATCACAAATTTTAGAATAACTGGCGGAGAACCAACAAGTGTACCTTACTTTGGTAAGCTTATTGAATACATCATGAAATTCAAAGATACTAAAATCAGAATTAATACAAATGGATTTAAAATTTTGGAATACTTAGATGTACTTAGAAAATACAAAGCAAGAATAGATATTGTTTTTAGTGTAGATAGCATATCAGAATATGTGGAAGGTGTTCATTTTCCAAAATATCTTTCTAAAGAGGTTATAAGAATAACAAAACTGTTAAGGAGTAATGGACTTTCAATACGATACAACATTGTTGTGACTAGATTAAATCAAAGTGAAGTAAGATCACTTGTATTAAAAGCAATAGACGAATTAGATGTGAATGTCAAATTGTTAGATTTAAATAAGTTCTCTGAATACTTTGGCTATTCTAATAAAGTCAGCGGGGAAGCAGCTTATAAATTGTGGGAAGAGCTTTTTATTTCAATGAGCAACTTTTATGATTTTTTATCAGAAATTTCAAATTACTCAGAATCAGAGTGGACAACACAATTAATAAGCAAAGGCAATGGAATTCCAATGAGTTGTTATTTTAGGGGCAATAATTGGATTCAAGTAAAAGATTCTACAAGAGGAGCAAAGTATTCTGAATATTGCATTAGTAATTGTTTACTATATAAAACAGGTAATTGCCAAGAAGGAGTATTTAGCTTATTTTTATCATCGAATATGGTATTGCACTTGTCTGGGTGTAAAAATACTTCACTCCAATATAATTTAAATGGAGAAGAGGGTTGGCAAATAAAAAGAGCCTTCGAAAATTTAATGGAATTATTTAAGTAATTTTAAGTGCAAAAGCATGGGACATATTGAATATCTCATGCTTTTGTGATATAAAAACATGTAGGAAAACATGTATGATACAGGAATGATGTAATATGATAGATTTTGAATTATATAGAATTTTTGTGGCAGTTGCAAAAGAAGAAAATATAACCAAAGCAAGTGAAAAATTAAATATTTCTCAGCCAGCTGTTACGAAACAGATTAAAAATTTAGAAAAACAAGTATCACTAAAATTATTTGATAGAAAGAGTAAAGGTCTTTCTTTAACAGCAGATGGTAAAGCAATATATGAAAAGCTTAAGAATCCAATTGAAGAACTTAACAGAGTTGATGGACAAGTGAGCAAAGAAAAATTTATTAACATCGGAACACATAATCATATGGGAAGCTGTATCTTTGGGGATGTTATAAATAAATATTGTTTAAAATATCCAAATGTTAAATTAAATTTAATTTGTGAAGAAACATCTGAAATGATGAAAAAGCTAAAAAATGAAGAATTAGATATAGTGTTTTCAAAAAAGGATAGTAAAGATATATTGAATGGGATTAAATATATTAAATTAGGATATTTGCATGATGTAATTATTGCAAGTAAAGAATCACCATTTGTAAGTCAAAAACTAACAATTGAAAATATAGAAAATCAAATTATATATGTACCAAGAACATATGCACAATCTGTAGAAAGAATAAAAGAACTAACTCAAGGCAAGGAGTTAAAATTAAGAAATAGCAGTTATAAAACTATTTTAGAACTTGCAAGTTCAGGAAAAGCTTTAGGGTTAATAACACGAGAATATGTGGATAAGAAGGACTATGAAAAGTTTAATTTAGTTGAAGTAAAAACTACGATAGAATTAGGAAAAGTTGAATTTGGAATTTATATAAACTCTAATAAATTTAAAGAACTAAATGATTTGATAAAATTGATAAAAGAATGTTTTAAGGAGAATTAAAATGCAAGAGATACAAATAATTAAAATTGTATTTGGAATATTTCTAACAATATTTTCTGTAGTTTTATTTATAATAGCATTTAAAATTTATTATAAATATCTAATTCAAGAAAAAAGATGCAAAGCAAAAACTAAAGGAATAGTTAAAAAATATACTTTAGCAAATAGAGGTGGAGAGCATAGTGGAGTACATCTTCCTATTATTTATTATATTGTAAATGGAAAAGAATATAAAGTGACAGGACCAGAGTACAAGTCATATAAGACGGTAACTACTAGTAGTCCATTAGAATCAAATTCCGAAGGTGAATATAAAGAAGATGAAAGACAAAGATTAATTATAAAGCAAAAAGTAAATTCATTTATTAGTATATATAAAAATCCAATGGAAAAAATATATCCAATAGGTTCAGAGATTGATGTATATTATGATGAAAACAATCCAAAATTAGCATATGTTTTAAGATATTGTAATAGAAAATGGACATTTTGGTTAATTTTTTTAAGTGGTTTATTTACACTAGTTTTGGATATGGCAATTCAATTATTTATATAAAATGGAACAGACCAATGCAAATGAGCATTGGTCTGTTAATTGTGTTGGCAAAGACGAATGGAATCTTTGCCAACTAGAGGTCACGTGGTAGCAGGCTTATGCCGGGTCTATTTCGGAAAGGAGACCAATGTCATTTCCGTCCTCATCACATACCACATATTCGAGATAACTTTTCTCGGTTTTGGTAAGGATGTTTGCGTCCGGGGTACCGTCGGCTTTACTTCCATATCTTACCCAATATGCCTGTCCAGGAAATCCGGTAGACTCTCCCCAATCTGTTTTGATTGTCCATGAGCCATCCTCGTTGTGGCGAATGTCAGCTCCAGAAAGGAATTCCGGAAACTCGTCATCAACAGGCTGAGCCTGAAGTACGGTAGCTTTCTTGTAGAAAACTCCGTCAATCTCCACGAGATTGGTATCAGCATTGCCAATTACCCAACAGTTGAATCCTGTCGGAGTACTATTGGATTTTTCGTAGCCGACAACTACGCCAAGAGGAGCTGTTTCAACACCTTCGACGCAGATGAGAGTGAGCTTGTCACCGTTTACAATGATACTGTCCTGCAGGAATACAGGAATATCAGCTTCGTTGTTTACCCGAACTGCATCTTTCTTCTGTCCAGCTACTTTGTGAATAAAAATGTTTTTCATCATGTTGTATCCTCCTAAATTGTATAAAATTAATGGTTCATAATATTATTACAACATATTATGTAAAATTTGCAAATATTGAACACATAATACAAATAAAACAACAAATAATTATTGACAAACGATAATAAAAGAAATAAAATATCTTCATAAAATATTTATGGAGGTATTTTATTATGAAAAAAATAAATATATTTTTAGGAGCAATACTACTCAGTATATGGAGTGTAATATTATTTTTTGGAAAACAAATAGGACTTTCAATGTTATTATTTGCAATACCAATTACATATTACATAGTAATATTGCTAGAAAAAACAAATAAAATTAAAAATAATAATTCGAAATATTTAATAATACCAATCATTATTTTATCAAGCACTTATTTAATATTTAATAATAGTTTTTTCAATTTAGTAAATTTATTGGTAATACCAATACTATTAATCATAATGATATTAAATTTAACTACAAGTAAATTAATTCCAAAAATATTGCTCGAAAAAATTTTAGATATAGTAATAGAACCATTTGCATATATTGGCGAAACAATGGCAGAATTAAGGAATTCACTTGCTGAGAAATTTAATATAAAACAAGAAAAGACTAAAGATAGAAAATCAAGCAATATAATAAAAGGGATATGTATTACAGTTCCTTTAGTAATAATTATTATTGCAATTTTAGCATCAGCAGACTCAGTATTTAGTAATATGATTACAAATATAATAAATTCATTTTTCAATTTATTTAATAATGTAGATTTAATGGGAATCTTTATACGCGTAATTTTAATAGTATGTGTGTTTATATATTTATCAAGCTTTTTTTATATCATTACCAGATATGATGAATATTTTGTAGATGAAGAGGTAAAAGAAGAAAATAAAAGCGTAGATAGTACTACTTTTAAAATGGTATTAACATCATTAAATGTTATTTATTTAGTATTTTGTATAATCCAGATAAATTCATTATTTATGCAAAAAACGAATATTAATTATGCAGATTATGCAAGACAGGGATTTTTCCAATTAATGGTTGTATCAGTGATAAATTTAATAGTAATATTAGTTACAAAAAAATATGCAGCTAAAAATAACAAATATATAAACTTTATGTGTATAATTATGGTAATATTTACTTTTATAATAATAATATCTTCTGCACTTAGAATGTATTTTTATGAGCAGGCTTATGGATATACTTTTTTAAGGTTATTAGTGTATTGTGTATTATTTGCAGAAGCTATTTTGCTAATTCCAACAGTATTATATATATTAAACAAACAAAAACACTTATTAAGAACGTATTGTATGATTTTAATTGCTGTATATATAGGAATGAATTTTATTAATTTTGATGCAATTATTGCAAAAGGAAATATAGAAAGATATATAGAAACCGGAAAAATAGATTTAGAGTATCTAGAAGAAGAAACTGGAACAGATGCTATTCCAGAGTTTGTACAAATTTTAGAAATAAAAAATGTAGATGAACAAACTAAAAATGAGACTATAAGATATATAAATGATGTTTACGAAAATTTATCAAATGAAAAAATGGATTTTAGAGATTTAAATATGTCTAAGATATTAGCTAAAAAGTCTATAGAGGGGATTAAATAATGAAAAGATTTAGAGAAATTATAATAGCGTTAGCTATAATTATAATAATAGTTTTAATACAGCTTATTATTTTTAAAATTAGAACCGAGGTAAATATAAGCGAGAGTGACTCTACAAATACATTGCTAGAAGAATTTAAAATAAGTGAAGAACAAAAATTGGAGAACGAGAAAACATATAGTATGCAAACAGGAAGTAGTTTTGCAAAAATAGGTAATATCATTATATATAATAATTCAACGGATAATATATTTAAATATGATTGTAACGAAAAGAAATTAGACTTACTATATACTATGGAAGATGGTGTAAATAAACTTTATTTTGATGGTGAGTATGTATATGCAATGCCAAATTATTATAGGGGAAAAGGAATTTATAGAATAGATTTGCAGGGAAATGCAGAAAAAATTTATGAAGGGGCTTCTATCCAATTATGGCTTACAAGTGACAAGATATATTTTACAGATCAAATAGGATATGACAGAATAAACGGAACGCCTCAAGGTAATTTATGTGTTATGAATAAAGATGGTAGTAATAAACAAACAATTATAGAGAATGTTAAAAATTATTTTAAAATACATAATAATACTATTTATTATACAGATTTAACCTCAAGGAGTATATATTCTGCAAATATTGATGGAACAAATAAAAAAGAATTAGCACAAGGAAGAACATATATCAGTAATGTAGATGATAATTGCTTAACATATATTGACTTTGCAGATAATGAAGCGTATAGAGTAATATATTTAAACACAAATGAAAATCATAAATTAGGAATGTTTGGAAACGATGTATTTTCAGCAAATGGTAATTATGTGCTTACTAGAAAAGGTACTGATGGAAACAATATAGAAACAGAATTTAGTTTATATAAGATTAATCCACAAAACAATACAGAAGAAATTGTTTGGAAAGCACATGGTGGATTTGAAAGATTGGAATATATTGATGATGAATTTGCATATTTTACTTCAGGTCAAAGTACATATAAAGTTAATTTAAAAACAGGGGAAGAAACTGATTTACCAAAAAGATATTATTACTTTTTAAATGGATATGGATATACTTTTACTCAGGAGGATGGTGAAATAACTTCACTTGAAGTATGTAATTTAAAAACTATGGAGATAAAGAAAGATGATATAGTGTTATAAAAAATAGAGGAATACCTCTATTTTTTTTATAGAAGCCTTGAAAACTTATGTAAACTATAGTAAAATAATAGAGATTGAAAAGGGGGATAAATGTGAAAAAGAAAACGAACGTAAAAAATGTACTAAAAAAGTTGTATAAATTATTAGATAATAAGCAAAAACGTAATTTTATAATAATAATTATAATAATGATAGTATCTGCAGGTCTTGCACAATTAACACCAAAAGCAATAGGTTGGCTTACAGATGATATTTTAGTAGAAAATCAAGTGGATTTTATTAAGGTAATCCCATTTTTGGTTTTTATATTAATAGTAAATGTAGTAAATGAAATCATAAAAATAGTAAGAAGAGTAATGGTAGAGGATACAGCTACAAGAACAGAAAAAAAGGCAAGAGGAATAGTAATTAATTCATTGTTAAAAGCACCTTTATCATATTTTAGAGAGAATATGACAGGTAATATTCATGGAAGATTAAATAGATGCTTAGAGGGAACAGTAAAATTAGAAAAATTAATGTTTATGGATTTTGCACCAGCTATATTTAATAGTATTGCAGCTATAATAACAATATTTATAACTTTGCCAATATCGTTAGCATTACCTATGTTACTTGTTATTCCAATAGGAATCGCAATAGTATTTAGACAAATTAGTACTCAAAAAGGTATAAGAGTAGAATTATTAGAAACTAAATCTGCAATGGATGGTACAATTGTAGAATTACTAAATGGAATAGAAGTAATAAGAATAACAGATAGTGTTGAATTAGAAACAAATAGATTTAATAATAAATCAGAATTTTTAAGAAAAAAAGAAATGAAGCATCATAAACAAATGGCAAAATATGATTGCTTAAAATTTATAAATCAAGCTGTTTTTACAGTTTTAATTATAGGAATTTCAACATGGCTAGCAACTAAAAATGTAATTACTGTTGGTAATGTTTTAACAGCATATTTATGTTTTACACAATTAACAAAACCATTAGAGGAATTACATAGAATATTTGACGAATTATCAGAATGTACAGTTTTAGCTACAGATTTCTTTAAAATGACAGAATTACCTAATGACTTTTCTTATGCATTAGTAGAAGAGAGAGAACAAACTAATAAAGATACAAGCAAATCAATAGTAGAAGTTAATAACTTAAAATTTTATTATAATGAAAACAAAGAAAAAGTTATATTAGATAATTTTAATCTAAATATAAATGAAGGTATGTTTTTAGGAATTGCAGGTCCTAGTGGATGCGGAAAATCTTCACTTATTAAAGCTATATGCAAACTAGAAAAAGGTGATGGAGATATATTCATAGATGGTAAAAATATAAATTCATTAACAAGAAAAGATATTTCAGAGATTATTGCATTAGTACCACAAAGTCCATTTTTAATAGCGGGCACGATATATGAAAATATTTGTTATGGAATGGATAAAGAAGTAAGTTTGGAAGAAGTAGAAGAAGCTGCTAAAAAGGCATATATTTATGATTATATAAATAATTTACCAGATAAATTTAATACTTTAATATCAGAAGGAGGAAATAATCTTTCTGGTGGTCAAAGGCAAAGGATAGCTATAGCTAGAATCTTTTTAAGAAAACCTAAAATATTGATTTTAGATGAGGCAACATCAGCACTAGACAATACTTCGGAAAGACATATTCAAATTGAAATAGAAAAATTACAAAAAGAAAACAATACTACTATTATTTCTATAGCACACAGATTAACTACTTTAAAAAATTGTGATAGAATTATAGTTTTAAATAAAGGAAAAATAGAAGAAGATGGAAAATATACTGAACTAATAGAAAGAGAAGGTATATTTAAGGATATGTATTATGGAAAATTAAAATAAGAAAGTTTTTTGGACATGCGCTTTGCTTGGAGACATAGATGGTCTAACTTTCTTATATAAGTAAAAAATAAACTGTGGAATGAAAAATCATCCACAGTTTTATTTATTAGATAGACTTTATAACTTTACATGAATTTCCAACTGCGATTACATTTGAAGGAATATCCTTTGTAACAACACTACCTGCACCTATTATAGTATTATCACCAAATTTTACAGTAGCAGTATCAAGAATTACTAAATTATGATTGGTATAAAAGTTCCTTCCAAAATGAATATTATATCCATAATCACACATAAATGGTTGTTCAATAATTGTAGTTTCATCTGTAGTAGATAAATTTGCTTTAGAATAAAATTTCTTTCAGCAACATTAGATGGAAGAGTATTTTTGTATTAAAAACATAAGTCCTTAACTTTAAAGCGTTCTTGTATTAATTCCTTATCATACATAGGGTTATATAATTCACCATTTTTGGCTTTTTCTTTTTCTGTCATAAAAACCTCCTACAAGATATTATTGAAAAAATTTTAACATAAAAAAATATATATTGCAAAAAATAAAATTGTACATAAAAAATATCTGCGGTATAATAAATAAGGAAAATATTCTTAAAATATAGAGGAGGACATAATGGGTAATGTAATTATAGGGATACTAATTCCTTTTTTAGGAACAACATTAGGTTCTGGTTTAGTATTTTTTATGAGAAAAAAAGAGATAAATAAAAAAGTTCAGAAACTGCTAATAGGTTTTGCAGCTGGAGTAATGATGGCAGCATCAATATGGTCATTATTAATGCCAGCATTAGATATGACAGCTGGAAAATTTGCATGGGTTCCAGTTGCAGTAGGTTTTATGTCTGGAATTGTATTTTTGTTAATTTTAGATACACTAGTACCACATCAGCATTTGGAAACAGAAAAAGCTGAGGGATTGGAGTCAAATTTTAAGAAAACTACAAAATTAGTATTAGCAGTTACTATTCACAATATACCAGAGGGAATGGCTACTGGAGTTGTGTTTGCTGGTGCCTTAATCGGAAATGCAAGTATGACTATAGCTGGTGCTATAGTACTGGCAGTAGGAATGGCCATACAGAATTTTCCAGAAGGAGCTATAATATCTATGCCCTTAAAAGCAGAAGGTATTTCTAAAGGAAGGGCTTTTTTATATGGAACTCTTTCAGGAATAGTAGAACCAATAGCAGCGATTGTTGCAATATTATTTACTAATGCAGTGGTTCCAATATTACCATATATTTTAGCATTTGCTGCAGGTGCAATGGTATATGTGGTAGTAGAAGAATTAATACCAGAATCACAAGCAGGAGAACATACTAATATTGGTACAATTGGGGTAGCACTAGGGTTTGTAGTAATGATGATTTTAGATGTAGCATTAGGATAAATTTTAATGTGTAAAAAAATAGCTCATTTATTTTATATAAATGAGCTATTTTAAATCTATTTTAATTCCAAATTTATCTAAGATATCGTTTAGGCCTTGATTTATTTCTTCTCTTGAATAATTAGCTTCTTCTAAAGTTTCATCTGGTAATTTATTAAGTTTACCGTAAAAATTTATAGCTATAGCAAGATGCTTAGGATTTTGAACTTCTATTTTATCAAATAATAAATTTTCTGCTTCGTTAATTTTCTTTTCACAAATTAATCTATCAAGTGAATTATATAATTCATCAGAAGTTGAATTTACAATATTTTCTGGAAGATATTCTGTCGTAGTTTGATTTAAAAATACTTTTGCTAAAAATTCAACTAAATCATCTATTTGATTTAATAACCAATCTTTTTTGTACATATTTAGTCTGCTCCTTTCGAAACTTATTTTAACATTTATAAACCTAATATACAAGAATTAAGAAAACATTAATTGATTTTTTTACATAATATATATATAATTATAAAAAAAATTAGGAGGAAATATATGAGATGTCCAAGATGTGGAAGTGAAAATATATCAAGCATTATAGACACTAAAACACATACTAAAGGTTTTGATGGTGGAGATGCTTGTTGTGGCTATTTGCTATTTGGATGGCCGGGAGTATTGTGTGGCTTATGTAATACTGGAGATACAACAACTACTACTAAAACAACAAATATATGTAATGATTGCGGGAATAGATTTTAATGAAAAAGAGTACACAAAGAAAAATATGGGCATGGTCTATGCGTCTAGGAAATAGGTGTGGTTGTCATCAAAGAGAAGATAGAAGTTTTAAAATAGGAGAATTTCAGTTTCCTATATGTAGTAGATGTACAGGAATATTATTGGGGCAAATTATTTCTGTAATATTTATTTTTGTAAAAGCTAATATTCCAATATATTTAGATTTTATATTTTTAGGAATAATGTTTTTAGATTGGTACGTTCAATTTAAGCAAATAAAGGAATCTACTAATTTTAGAAGGTTAATAACTGGAACATTAGCTGGTATTGCCCAAATAAATATCTTATATCAAATAATAATATATATAATAAAACTATTTTAAGTATTGAAAAAAATATAGAATAGGGATAAAATAACAAAAACGAACGAAAGAAAGGTGGATTACAATGGAATTTCATGCTAATGAGGGAAAAAATGTGGAAATAGAGGTTAATGGAGAAGTTTATTTAAGACACGCAATTAAAACAAGATTTGTAAAACAAGGTGATAGTTATATAGATTTATTTAAAGAATATGTTTCACCAATATATCAAGAAGGTGATATTATATCAAGTAGTGAAAAGATAATCGCATTATGTCAAAATAGAGTTTTAAAAAGAGAAGATATAAAAGTAGGATTTTGGGCAAAATTCTTATCTAAATTTGCACATAAAACTACTGCAGGGGTAGGTGTTGGTGAACCAATAAAAATGCAATTTGCTATTAATCAAGTTGGATTATTAAAAGTGCTATGGGCAAGTTTGGCAAGTGCTGTTACAAAATTATTTGGTAAAAAAGGTGTATTTTACGAAATAGTTGGACAAGAAGTAAGTGGACTAGATGGTTTTTATGACCATGTTTGGAAAGAATATGGAGATATAGGAATTTTATTACCAGAGAATCCATCAAAAGTATGTAACGAAATACATGATAAATTAGGAATCTCTTGTATGATTGTTGATGCCAATGACTTAGGACAAGAAGTAATAGGTCATTCTGATGATATTAAGTTAACAGAAGAAGAACTAAAAGGTCTAATAAGAGATAACCCAACAGGTCAAGGACATGAACAAACACCATTGATTTTAATAAGAAAAAAATCAGCAAATAAAGAATAATTTAAACAGTAGAAGTCCATATGTAAATATGGGCTTTTTAAGGAGAAGTACATAATGAGAAAAAAGAATAAGAAAAATTCCTCAAAAGTAATTCTTATTATAATTTTTATTGGTATTTTAGTATTTTTGCATCAAGAAGGCTATATACAGTTTGAAACATATGCGATAAATACAAATACTATGGAAGTAGAGGATAATATGAATATTGTTTTGGTAAATGGAACTAATAAAATTCCAGACGATTACATAGCAAATTTAGTAGAATATAATGGAAAATTAGTAGATAGTAGTATTATTAATGATTTAGATAATATGTTTAAAGATGCTAAAAAAGAGATGGCGTTAATTTAAAAATAAATACTGCTTATAGGGATAAAGAAGAGCAACAGGATATATATAATAGAAGAATTAAAGCATACAAAAATGAAGGGATGACAGACAAAGCAGCAATAGAGAAAACAAATTCAGAAGTTCAAAAACCAGGTTATTCTGAACACGAAACTGGGCTTGCAATAGATTTTAGTAATCCTAGCAATCCAGAAGATAATGAACCTATGTGGGAATGGCTAAATGCTAATAGTTACAAATATGGTTTTATATTAAGATATCCTAAAGACAAAATTGATATAACAAAAGTTTCTAACGAGGAATGGCATTACAGATATGTAGGAAAAGATATTGCAAAAGAAATGAAAAACACAGGGGAATGTTTAGAAGAATATATAAATAGAGTATTGTAAAAAAAATGCAATATTGATATAATGGCAAAAAATGAGGTGGAAAATATGGAAAATAAAAAAGTCAATATAGTTCTATTTATTGTTCTAATAGCTATAATCGTTGCAATTATAGTTTTAATAGGTAAATATAATGAACAGATCGCAGAAAAGGCACAAGATATTATTCAAAATACGATTGCACCAGTTTTTACAGCAGAAGATGATGGTGTAAAAATAGTTCCAACTTTATCCGATAAGGTTAAAGGAAATACTATGTGGTGTGGTACATTCCAAATAGTTTGGAACGATTTAAAAAATGAGATTGTTAAGCAAGATATAGAATTTTCTCCTCAATTAGATTGTGTAGATAACCTTAATAAATCTGCTTTTTCAGCAGATATGATTTCAGCAGAAGATTATTATAAAACTTATGGAGTAATCTCACCAGAATTAAAAACACAAATAGAAACAGACTTAAATAATAAATTTGGAAAAACAAGCGATTTTATAAATAATTTTAATTGGAATACAGATGCAAATGCTAAAAAATATCTAATATATGCAATGCTTGTAAAAGATTTAAAATTTGCAACACCTTTTGATGATTTAGAAACAGGAGATTTTGCAGGAAAAGATACAAAAACAAGTTACTTTGGTTTAAAAGCAAACTCTAATTCAGAAGCAAGAAGCCAGGTTAGTGTATTATATTATAACAACGAAAAGGATAAAGCTATATCAATATCAACTACAACAAACGATGAAATAATTTTGTGTAGAACAAATACAATACAAAATTTTAATCAGATATGGGAAAAGATAACTAATGAAAGAACAAATTATACAGGAAATACTTCGTTAGAAGAAACTGAGCTTTTGCAAGTTCCAGAAATTAGTATTAATTCTGAGAAAGAATATACAGATTTAGAAAATAAAGAATTCGAAGATGTTAATGGCGAAAAATTAACAATAGAAAAAGCAATGCAAACTATTGATTTTGAATTAAACAAAGAAGGTGCAAAATTAACTAGTGAAGCTGGTATAGCTGTAACAACAAATGCGATAGAACCACAAGATATTAGAGATTTTTCTTTTAATGATTCATTTGTAATATTCTTAAAAGAAAAAGATAAAGAATTACCATATTTTGCGTTAAATGTGTCTGATATAGAAGATTTCCAAAAATAATTATATTTAAAAAGACTATCTAAGTTTAGATGGTCTTTTTGATATTTAATTATTTTACAACTAGATAAAATATGATAAAATATAAGACATAAATTAGAGCAAGGCAAATAAGAAAGGAAGAAAAATGACAACAGCAAAATTATTTGTTATAGTGAAAATACTATTAGCTATAATATTAATTGGAACAATATGTGCAGTAGTGCTAATTATATATTTGTTTAAGGGAGATATAAAAGCAAGAGTACCAGGATACGTCAAAAAAGAATATAATTTAAGTAAATACGAAGTAGAAAATAGACCAGTATATGTAATGGAGCCAAAAGAGGGTGTAACAAATGATTTAGTAATAATGTATGTTCATGGTGGCTCATATGTTGCAGATTTAGAAAAAGAGCATTGGAAAACGTGTGGAGATATTATAAATCAATTAGGATGTACAATCATACTTCCAGATTATCCACTTACTCCAAAATATACTTATAAAGATACTATTAACATGATGGAAGCTCTGTATAAAAAAGTTATACAGCAAGTAGAACCATCTAATTTAGTAGTAATGGGAGATTCGGCTGGTGGAGGGTTAGCGTTAGCTTTAGTAGAAAAAATGGGAGAAGAAAATATAGCTATGCCAAATCAAACAATCCTAATATCACCATGGTTAGATGTAAGGATGAATAATCCTAAAATTGCAGAAATAGAAGAGAATGATCCTATGCTGAATAAAGCAGCACTAAAATTAGCTGGTGAAAATTATGCAGGAAAAGATGGAATAGATAGTTATTTAGTAAACCCTGCAGATGGGCCATTAGATAAATTACAAAATGTGTCTATTTTTACAGGAACATATGATATATTAAATGCAGATGTAGAAGTACTAAAAGAAAGAGCAGAAAAAGTCGGAACTAAAATTAATGTTTATGAAACAGAAAAAGCAACACATATTTGGCTTTTATATAAATACAAGGATAAAGAAAATGACCCACTGGTTCAAGAACCATACAAACAAATGATAGAATTATTAAAAAATAATTAAGGAGCTAAAAAATGAGAAGAAAAGAAAAAAAGGAATTAGTTTGGAGAAGACTTGACAATTCTGCTAAGATATTCCCATTATCTTCTAGCAGAAAATATAGTAGTGTTTTTAGGATATCTGCTGTAATGAAGGATAAAGTTAGTCCAAAACTATTAGAAAAAGCTGTAAATAATGCACTTAACAAATTTGAATTCTTTAAAGTAAGATTAAGAAAAGGATTCTTTTGGTATTATTTTGAGTATAATGATAAAAAAATAGTAATAGAAGAGGAAAAAGATTATCCATGCAAATATATTGATCCAAACACTAATAATGATTATTTATTTAAAGTTACTTATTTTGATAGAAAAATCAATATAGATATTTTTCATTCATTAACAGATGGAAATAGTGCAGTACAATTTTTTAAAGAAATAGTTTATCAATATATAGAAATAGAATATGCAAAAGACTTTAAAAATGTAGTAAGAACAGACAGAAAATTTGATTTTAACATAGAAGATAGCTATTTAAAAAATTATAATAAAAAGGCTAAGAATAATTCTGTAAGCAAGAAGGCATATATATTAAAAGGAAGAAAGATTCCATTTGAAGCTATAAGAGCGACGCATGAGATTATAGATTTAACTAAGTTAAAAGAAATTAGCAAGCAAAAGGGAGTTACGATTACTCAATTTTTGACAGCAGTATTAATAAAGGCTATTTATTTGGGTAACATGAAAAATACTACTAGTAATAAGCCTATAAAGATCTGTGTTCCTGTAAATCTAAAAAAGTATTTTAAATCTAAGACATTAAGTAATTTCTTTTCATATATAACAGTTACAGCAGATGGTAAAAAGATTGATTTTAACAATTTAGATGATGTTTTAAAATTGGTAAAATCAGATTTCGAAAATTTATTAAAACCAGAAGAAGTAATGAAAACAATGTCATTAAATGTTAAACTAGGAAATAACTTTTTTATAAGAATAATTCCATTATTTATGAAGCAAATATTTGTAAGATTAAGTTATTTAGAAATTAGAAAATATACAACAACTACTTTTTCAAATATCGGAAGAATTGGTATTATTGCAGATTATCAAAAATACATAGAAGGCTTTTTCTTTTTGATTGCTCCAGAAAGGGTAGAAAAAATAAAATGTTCAACATGTTCATACGAAGATAAAATGTTTTTTACATTTACATCAATATTAATGAAAACAAATATAGAAGATGAATTTAAAAAGATTTTAGAAGAATTAGGAATCCATGTTGAAATAGAAAGTAATGGTGTTTAATATGTTATATCCAAAATTATCTAATATAAAAAGAAATAATATTATTTTAATTGCATCAATAGCAATATCTATAATAGTTATTAATATTTTGCTAATTATAAATGTTCTGGTAGATAAGACAAATCACTGGTCAATGCTTTGTATAGCAGGGATAATATATGTATATGGAACAGTAATTTATACTAAGAAAAGGAATATAAATATTGCTTCAAATGTATTTGTACAATGCTTATTGGTGTCATTATTAATTTTGGCAATAGACTATTTTATAGGTTATAGTGGATGGTCAATAAATATAGCAATACCAATAGTAATAATGGTAGCAAATTCTACACTTATGGTTTTAACAATTGTAAGTAGAAAAAGATATATGAGATATGCAATGTATCATATGTTAACATTTTTATTTAGTATGATTCAATTAATATTATTATTTTGTGGAGTACTGGAAAATAAAGTTTTAACAATTGTTGCAAGTGGAATAGCAGGACTTTCATTATTGCTAACAGTAATTTTATGTGGCAAGGCAATGTGGGAAGAAACAAAGAAAAGATTACATATGTAAATCGGGAATTGGGGACATTCCTTTTTTCCCTTTTCGGGATATAAACATCGTCTCCAAATCTCGAAGAACCTTAACAATGAGAAACGCATAAACTACAATAAGTAGGTGAGTTTATGAAAAGAATTGTTAAGGTTATTTTTATTGTTTATATAATTACTAATTTTTTGATTATATTTCAGCCTAATATTTATGCAATTGAACCTGCAGGGAGTGTATATGAAGGAATAGATGTTAGTGGCTGGCAAGGAGAAATAGATTTTTCGCAGGTAAAAAATTCTGGTATAAACTTTGTATACATAAAATCTAGTGAAGGTCAAAACACAGTTGATAGTTATTTTCGTAGAAATTATGAAGAAGCTAGAAGTAATGGGCTTAATATAGGATTTTATCATTATGTAAGAGCAAGAACTACAGAAGAGGCTAGATTAGAAGCAGAACATTTTGCAAATACAATTGCAGGAACAGTTCCAACCTGTAAATTAGCTATGGATTTTGAAAATTTCGGAAATTTATCTATAGGTGAAATAAATGAGATTTCTAAAGTATTTTTAGAAAGAGTACAAGAATTAACAAACAAAGAAATGATAATTTATAGTAACACATCATCAGCCAGAACTATATTTAGTCAGGAACTTGCAAACGAATATCCTTTATGGGTAGCACAGTATTATGTAAGTAATCCGTCAGATAATGGCAAATGGAACGTATGGGAAGGTTTTCAATATACAGATAGAGGAAGTGTACCAGGAATAAACGGATATGTTGATAGGGATAAATTTACAAGCGAGATATTATTAGATAGTCAAGAAGAAATACCAAGTAATGAGGGAAACAACGAAAATAGTGGAAATACAGGTAATGCTAATGGATATATAACATATACGATAAAAAGAGGAGATACGCTATCAGAAATTGCACAAAGATATAATACAACTGTTAATGAACTTGTAAGATTAAATAATATACAAAATCCTAATATGATTTATGCTAATGAGACATTATTAATACCAACCAAAAATAATTCTATAAGTACTGGTAGTGATGATAAAAATAATACAATTTATATTGTACAAAAGGGAGATACCTTATATAGTATTGCAAAAAGGTTTAATACAACTGTGCAAAAGATTGTAAATAATAATGGTATTTCTAATCCAAATCTTATATATCCAGGGCAAAGATTGATAATTGCTAAAAGTACAGCTACTATACAAACAAAATATATGAGCTATAGAATTAAAAGAGGGGATACTTTATGGGGAATTGCTAATAAATATAATACTACTGTAAATGAACTTGCATATATAAATGGAATTAGAAATGTTAATAGAATATATATAAATCAGGTAATACGAATACCAGTAAATATAAGCATAGGAGAATATGACTGTGGGCATTGTATATATACTGTAAGAAGAGGAGATACGCTTAGTACAATAGCAAACCGATTTGGAAAAACTGTAAAAGAGATAGCAGAACTAAATGGCATAAAAAATGTAAATTATATTTATATAGGTCAAAAATTAAGAATATAAACAGGTTTTATTGACGAAAAAATTAGTTTATTATATACTAAAAGCAGAAAATTTTTCTATAAATTAGGAGGATGCTTATGCAAAAGATAAATAGAAAAATAGGTTTAGTTATAATAATGGTATTAATGATTTTAGTGGTTAATACTTCTTGCTTTGCAGCAAATACTGTAAGTACTAGAGCACGTAATACAGCTAGTAATAATTCGACAGAAAACGAAGTAACAAATACTACAAATCAAGTTACAAATAAAGCCGTAGAAAATACAGTAACAGAGAATGATGATATAGAACTTGCTTATCCATCTATAGAAAAAGAAGATACAAAATTTGGTCCATTAACAATGGAGCAAGTAATTGGCGGAGCAGCAGTATTATTGTGTTTTGTTGGCATTATTCTTGCTATATCATTATATTCAAGGAGCAGAGCTGACGAAGATGATTGGGATGAAAATGATTATATAAATGAAGAGCCAGAAGCAGAAAGACAAGAACCAAAAGCTATGAAGGAGCTTAAAGATGAGGCGGCTGCTAAAGAACCAAAGGCTATACAGGAAATGGAAGATGAAAGAAAATTAGAGGAAATACGCAAAGCAAAGGAAGAAGAAAAAGAAGATATCCCTAATAAAAAAGAAGAGCTAGAAGAAAAAATAGAAAATAAAGAAGATACAACATCTTTAAATTATAGACATCAAAAAGCATTAGATGATTTTTACAATTATGCAGAAGAGATAAAACAAGAGAAAAAGACGAAAAGAGGAAAAGGTAAACATTCAATGTAAGATTTATTACTATAAAAGCTACCATATGGTAGCTTTTTGTATATAAGAAAAATATTTAAAGAGGAGAAAAATGAAGACTAAAGAAAAATTAATCATTGTATTACTATCAATAGTTATTGCAGGAATTAGCTATTGGTTTTTCTGGGATGGCTATTATTCTATAGATACATATAGAATAATTTCGCAAGGATATACAGATTATGCATTAAAAGATGCATATATAAGAGACGGGAGATTATTTCTTGCAGGAATCGTAAGTTTGGTTGGAATAATAAATCCAAGCTATAAGGTATGGTATATTATAAATTTAGCAATTACAATTTTTATATCTGCAATCACAGTTTTACAGTTGTATATGATTATAAATCATTATAAAAAAGCGAAGAATACAAAAAATAAATGCATATACTTTTTAGTAAGTTTTTTATTTATTTTCAATTTTGTTCAGATAGATACAATGCAATTTATTGAGGCTTTTGCAATTGCAACAAGTGTTTTATTATATATATTATCACTAAAAAATACTGTAATAAATAAAAATAAAAAAATGGGATTTATATATGCTATTCTAGGAATGTTATGGTATCAAGGAACAGTTACTATATATATAGCGACTGCATTTTTAATGTGCTTATTAGAAACCAAAAAAATTAACAAAGAGTTTTTTAAGAAAATATTAAATCCAGCAATTATTATCATAATTTCTGTAATATTAAGCTCTTTAATAGTAAGTATAGTTCCATATATTACTAAGTTAGAATTTACAGAGAGATTTCCAAGTGTAGAAAAATATATTAGTATATTAAAAAGAAATATTATGCAGATGGATAATTTGCTTATAGATTGCTGTGGATATTTTCCAAAATATATTTTTATTAGTGCTAGCTTATTGATATTAATAGTAATATTCGTATATGGAATAAAGCATAAAAACGTTACACAGCCTATAAATGCATTAATAGTGTTTTATATATACATAGTTTCTATATTTATATTTTTCCCAATACAATTAATAGAATTATGTTTTAGATGTGCATTATCATTAGGAGCAGCTATACCAGCGTTATTTATTTATATTATATGTAATATGGAAATGCTAGAAGGCAAAAAAATATATTTAAATATATTAATAGCTATGGTAATACTGTATTTTATATTAAGTGTATGTAATACTGTAAAAGTAACAAGGGAATTTAAATTCGCAAATGAGCTGGATGAAAGATTTGTAAAAAGAATAGAAACAGAAGCTAAAAATTTACAAGACCAAGGAATAAATGTCCAAAGATATGCGGTATATTATACTACAAATGGCGATAGGTTAAATGAATTATATAATTCAGAAATTACATTTTATAATTCATATTATCTATTATCAAGAGATTTTAGTAATATATTTGGAATATATGGAGAAAAAAATATTAAACTAGAGAAACAATTTGCAGATAAAGAAATTGTAGATAAGTATTTTGAGAATCCAAGTGAAGAGGAAATACAAATTAAATATATAAATAATATTCTATATGTAGTAGTAGATTTATAATATACAAGGTTTACAATATTAGGAATTTGTTATATAATAGGGCAAGATTTTAAGAAGAAAGGGAGATTTTAATGGACAATAATGTTAACGAAGAAGTAGATATAAATCAATTAATGAAGGTTAGAAGAGAAAAATTAGAAGAGTTAAGAAATGAGGGAAAAGACCCATTTGCAGTAACAAAATATGATAGAACAGAAACTGCAGGACAAATTAAAGCAAACTATGATGAATACGAAGAAAAAGATGTATCAGTTGCAGGTAGAATAATTGCAAAAAGAATAATGGGTAAAGCATCATTCTGTACAATACAAGATAGTGACGAAAAAATACAAAGTTATGTAAGTATAAATGATTTAGGAGAAGAAAGCTATAAAGCATTTAAAACTTATGATATTGGTGACTTTATAGGAATAAAAGGTTTTGTATTTAAAACTAGAACTGGAGAAATATCTGTTCATGCAAAAGAAGTAACATTATTATCTAAATCTTTAAGACCATTACCAGAAAAATTCCATGGTTTAAAAGACCCAGATTTAAGATATAGACAAAGATATGTAGATTTAATTGTAAATCCAGAAGTTAAGAAAACTTTCGAAATAAGAAGCAAAATAGTAAAAGAAATAAGAAATATATTAGATGAAAAGGGATATTTAGAAGTAGATACACCAATGCTTAATACTATTTCTGGTGGTGCAACAGCAAAACCATTTATAACACACCATAATGCATTAAATATAGATATGTATTTAAGAATTGCTACAGAATTAAACTTAAAAAGATTAATCGTTGGTGGGTATGATAAAGTATATGAAATGGGCAGAATATTTAGAAATGAAGGTATGGATATAAGACATAATCCAGAATTTACTTCTATAGAATTATATGCTGCTTACCAAGACTATAATGATATGATGGATATAACAGAAGAATTATTCTCTGAGGTTGCAAAAAGAGTATTAGGTACAACTAAAATAACATATCAAGGGCAAGATATAGATTTAACACCTAAATTTAAAAGAATTACAATGATTGATTCTATCAAAAAGGTAACAGGAATAGATTTTAATAACATAAATACAGACGAAGAAGCAGTTGCTTTAGCAAAAGAAAAAGGAATAGAAATTCCAGATAAAACTAAAGAGACTAGAGGAGACGTTATTAGTTTATTCTTTGATGAATACGTAGAAAAGACTTTAATACAACCAACATTTATATATGATTATCCAGTAGAAATTTCACCACTTGCTAAAAGAAAACAAGCAGATCCAAGACTTACAGAAAGATTTGAAATATTTATTGGTGGAAGAGAATATGGTAATGCTTTCTCAGAATTAAATGATCCAATTGACCAATATGAAAGATTTAAGAAACAAGTAGAAGCAAGAGATGCTGGTGATGACGAAGCAGGTATGATGGACGAAGATTATATTAATGCATTAGAGATTGGTTTACCACCTACAGGAGGATTAGGAATAGGGGTAGATAGATTTGTTATGTTATTAACAGATGCTGCATCAATAAGAGATGTATTATTATTCCCAACGATGAAACCATTAAATTAACAAAGGAGGAAAAGCATGTTTTATTTTCCAGGAGGAAGTAGTTACTTATATATAATATTATTAATAATGGTAATTAGTAATATTATGACAGGTGGAGTAAGTTTATTAGGTTTACTACTAAGCTTGCCAGGAGTTTTAATAGCGATAACATTTCACGAGTTTGCACATGCTTTTGCAGCAGTAAAACTTGGAGATGAAACACCAAAAATGCAAGGTAGATTAAGCTTAAATCCATTATCACATTTGGACCCAATAGGTATTATAATGCTTATATTTGCTCATATTGGTTGGGGTAAACCAGTAGAAATAAACCCAAGAAATTTTAAAGGAAGAATATCTACAAGTGCAGCAGAAGCGATAGTATCAGCAGCAGGACCTATTATGAACTTTATACTATCACTAGTATTTTCGTTAATATTTGCAGCACTCGTAAAATTTGTTCCAGCAATATGGACAATAGCAAATGGTATTGTAGCAACAATAATATTAGATATTATCATTATTAATATCGGTTTAGGAGTATTTAATTTAATACCATTACCACCATTAGATGGTTCAAAGATATTGGCACATTTTTTACCTGTAAATGCAAGAAGATGGTTTATAGAGCATGAGAATATATTTTATATAGCTTTTATAGTAATTTGGTTAACACCAATTGCATCAAGAATTACATCACCTATAATAAATGCTATATTAGAATTTATACTAAATATAGCATTTGCAATATTTGGAATAGGATAATAATTAGGGACGGTCTTAAAATTCCGCTTTTATTGGAATTTTAGAACGGTCCTTTTTTATATAGTAGGAAAGTTCTACTAGTAGGAGAACTTCCTATAGTATAATTATGACAAATATAAGATTTCCTAGGTAAACATAAAAAGATAAGAGGGAAGACTTAGTAATCACTTTACTTAGAAGTAAATTAATGGTATACTTTTAAGCGATAAAAGGAGAAAAAAATGAAAGATATAATAATTTTAGGAATAGAATCAAGTTGTGATGAAACATCTGTAGCAATTGTAAAAAATGGTAGAGAAGTTTTATCAAATGTAATAAATACACAAATAAGTATTCACGAATTATATGGTGGAGTTGTACCAGAAATTGCATCCAGAAATCATGTAGAGAATATTTCACCTGTAATGAAAGAAGCGTTAAAAGAAGCAAATATAAAAATCGATGATGTAGATGGAATTGCATGTACATATGGACCAGGATTAGTAGGAGCGTTATTAGTAGGAGTGTCTTATGCAAAAGCATTAAGTTATGCAGCAAATAAACCACTTATTGGTGTAAATCATATCCAAGGACATATAGCAGCAAACTATATAACATATAAAGACTTAAAACCTCCTTTTTTAACATTACTAATATCAGGAGGAAACACACAACTTGTTTTAGTGAAAGATTATACAAAATTTGAGATATTGGGCAAAACTAGAGATGATGCGGTAGGAGAAGCTTTTGATAAAATAGCAAGGGTTATTGGTCTTGGGTATCCAGGAGGACCTAAGATGGATAAACTAGCACAGGAAGGAATTCCAAATATAGTTTTACCTAAAGTTCATATAGATGGTTTGGACTTTAGTTTTAGTGGATTGAAAACAGCAATCATAAATTTACATCATAAAACACCTGATATAAATAAAGCAAACTTAGCAGCAAGTTTTGAAAAAGATGTCGCAGAAATTTTATTAGATAATACAAGAAAAGCTGTAAAAGAGTCTAATATTAATAAAATAGCATTAGCAGGAGGAGTTTCTGCCAATAGCTATATTAGGAAAGCATTTAAAGAATTAGAAGAAAAAGAAAATATAAAAGTATATTATCCAGAACTTAAATTATGTACAGACAATGCAGCAATGATAGCATCAGCTGGATATTATAATTTCTTAAAAGGTAATTTCTCAGATTTAAAATTAAATGCTGTACCAAATTTAAAATTATAAAAATTAGAAAGAGGATGAAAAATGTCAATCTATGCAATTTCGGACTTGCATTTATCATTTAATGCAGATAAACCAATGGATATATTTGGTTGGCAAGATTATGAAAATAAGATAAAAGAAGATTGGAAAAGTAAAGTAAAAGAAGATGATTTAGTAATCTTAGGTGGAGATTTTTCTTGGTCAATGCAACTTCAAGATACATACAAAGATTTTGAGTTTATTCATAATCTACCAGGGAAAAAACTCTTGTTAAAAGGTAACCACGATTATTGGTGGGGAACTTTAACGAGTATGAGAAAATATATAAATAGTATTGGTTTTATAGATATAGATTTTATATATAATAATAGCTATGAATTTGAAAATAAAATAATTTGTGGAACTAGAGGCTGGAATTTTAGTGGACTTCAAGATGAAGATGAAAAAATATACAATAGGGAAAAACAAAGACTAAAATTATCTTTAGAAGATGGTGTGAACAAATTTGGAAAAGATAAAGATATTATTGCATGCTTACATTATCCACCATTAAAGCTAGATGAAAGCTCAGATTTTGTAAGAATAATGGAAGAATATAATGTAAGGAAATGTATTTATGGGCATTTACATGGCCCTGCACATAAATTTGTAGTAGAAAAAAATCTTGATGGAATAGAATATATTATGACAAGCTGTGATTATACAAACTTCAAATTGCTAAAAATTTATTAATTGTAGGAGGATAAATAATGAAAATATTAAAAGCTGGCACAGTATTAATCAATTTACAAAATAAAGAAATATGTTTGGTATATAATAAAAACGACAAGAGCTATGCATTTCCAAAAGGACATTTAGAAAATGGTGAAACTTTAAAAGAGTGTGCAATAAGAGAAACAGAGGAAGAAACTGGTCACACATGTTCAATAATTAACGAAAAAGAAATTGGAATTTTAAAATATTTAACTCCTGCCGGCGAGAATGTGGAACTTCACTTATATCTGGCAAAAGATACAGGATTAGTTACTAGAGAAATTAATCCTAAAGATAAGGAAGAAACACTATGGGTAAACATAGAAAAAGTTAAAGAAAAAATATTATATCAAGATTTAAATCAATTATGGTTGGACATGAAAAATAAAATAAATAAGTAATATATGTAAAATTATTGTAATATTTCTGCCTAAATGACTTGCAATTCACATAATTTGTGATATAATATGAAAGCACGAAAAAAACGATAAGTATTAAAAATGCGAAAGGGTTGAAAATAAATGAGTATAAAAGTAGAAAAAACAGATAACAAAAATGAATTAAAATTAGAATTTACAGTAGTAGCTGAAAAATTTGAAGATGCAATGAAGAAAGTGTATTTCCAAACAGCTAAATATTTTAATATACCAGGATTTAGAAAAGGTAAAGCACCAATGAAGATAGTAGAAAAATATTATGGAGAAAGTATTTTCTACGAAGATGCTTTTAACGAAATATTAAAAGAAGAATATGATAAAGAATTAAAAGAAAATGATATAACTGCTGTAAGTTATCCAGAATTTGATATCAAACAAATGGAAAAAGGAAAAGACTTAATATTTACAGCTACAGTTCAAGTAAAACCAGAAGTTAAATTAGGAAAATATAAAGGTATAGAACTAAAAAAAGTAGAGTATACTGTAAAAGATGAAGATATAAACCACGAATTAGGACATATGCAAGAAAGAAATTCTAGAATTGTTACAGTAGAAGATAAACCAGTAGAAAAAGGAAATATAGCTGTAATAGATTTCGAAGGATTTGTAGATGAAAAAGCATTCGAAGGTGGAAAAGCAGAAGGGTACGAACTAGAAATAGGAAGTAATACATTTATTCCAGGATTTGAAGATCAAATAGTAGGAATGAAAGCTGGAGAAGAAAAAGATGTTAAAGTTAAATTCCCAGATGAATATTTTTCTAAAGATTTAGCTGGAAAAGATGCTACATTTAAAGTAAAAGTAAACGAAATAAAGAAAAAAGAATTACCAGAATTAGATGATGACTTTGCTAAAGATGTTAGCGAATTTGATACATTAAAAGAATTAAAAGCAAGTATAAAAGAAAAATTAGAAAAAGAAAACGAAGAAAAAGTAAAATTCGAAACACAAGATGCAGCAGTAAAAAATGTTTGTGATAATACAGAAATCGATATTCCATCAGGAATGATAGATTCTGAAATAGATAACATGGTAAATGATATGAAATCAAGATTACAATATCAAGGTTTAACATTAGATAATTACTTAAAAATGGTAGGAAAAACAGAACAAGAATTTAGAAAAGATTATGAAGAACAAGCTAAAGAAGCTGTTAAATCAAGATTAGTAATCGAAGCAATAGTAAAAGCAGAAAAAATAGAAGCAGATGATAAAGATATAACTGCAAAAATAGAAGAAATGGCTAAAAATTATGGTAGAGAAGCAAAAGACTTAGAAGAAAACGAAGCATTAAAGAATTACATAAAAGGAAGTCTAGAAACAGAAAAAGCAATAGAATTTGTAGTAAAAAATGCAAAAATAAAATAGAGTAAAAAAAGGAGTTTAATATTTTAAGTATTAAACTCCTAAATTATTCAATGTGAAAGTAGTTACAGCTGTAAGGAAAGAAGCCTTAAATTATAATTTAATAAAAAAATTTGCATTTATAATAAATATGATATAAAATAATGTAAGTTTTCAAAGGAGGAGTTTTAATATGGATAAAAAAGAATTAAATAGTTTAGTACCATATGTAATAGAACAAACAAGTAGAGGAGAAAGATCATACGATATATTCTCTAGGCTATTAAAAGATAGAATTATATTTCTAGGAGAACAAGTTGATAGTTCATCTGCGAGTGTTGTAATAGCACAAATGTTATTCTTAGAATCAGAAGACCCAGAAAAAGAAATACATTTATACATAAATAGTCCAGGAGGTTCCATAACAGACGGAATGGCTATTGTAGATACAATGAATTATATTTCTTGCCCAGTTTCTACTATTTGTGTAGGTTTAGCTGCAAGCTTTGGTGCAGTATTATTAGCAAATGGTGAAAAAGGAAAAAGATTTGCAACACCAAATTCAGAAATATTAATTCACCAACCATTAATAGGTGGTCAAGGTGGAGGTATTTCTGGTCAAGCAACAGAAATAAAAATATATTCAGATCATATGATGAAAACAAGAGAAAAATTAAATAAATTATTAAGTGAAAAAACAGGTCAACCAATAGAAGTTATTAATAGAGATACAGAAAGAGACAATTATATGACAGCACAAGAAGCATTAGAATATGGTCTTATAGATGGAATTATGGACAAAAGAAGATAAAGGAAGTTGCTAAGGATAACATAAAAAGAAGGAGCGCTTTATTATGCAAAAAAATGATAATAATAAAAATATTAGATGTTCATTTTGTGGTAAAACACAAGATAGTGTAGATAAAATAGTAGCGGGACCAGGAGTATATATTTGTAATGAATGTATACAAGTATGCTCAAATATTATAGAAAATGAATATTATGAAGATGATGAAGATTTATATACAACTGTAGAAGAAGATGTTGTACCTACACCAGAAGAAATAAAAAAAGTTTTAGATGAATATGTAATAGGTCAAGAAGACGCTAAAAAAACCTTATCTGTAGCTGTATATAATCATTATAAAAGAATAAACAATGAAGACGAAAAAAATAATAAAGATGATGTAGAAATAAAGAAAAGCAACATTCTATTATTGGGTCCAACTGGTTCTGGAAAAACATTACTTGCACAAACTTTAGCTAAAATATTAAATGTTCCTTTTGCAATAGCTGATGCAACAACTTTAACTGAGGCTGGCTATGTAGGAGAAGATGTCGAGAATATTTTACTAAAATTAATTCAAGCAGCAGATTATGATATAGAAAAAGCTGAAAGAGGAATTATTTATATAGACGAAATAGATAAAATTTCAAGAAAGTCAGAGAACCCATCTATAACAAGAGATGTAAGTGGAGAAGGTGTTCAACAAGCTTTATTAAAAATTGTCGAAGGAACAACAGCATCAGTTCCACCACAAGGTGGAAGAAAACATCCTCATCAAGAATTAATACAAATAAATACAGAAAATATTTTATTTATTTGTGGTGGTGCGTTTGAAGGGTTAGAAAAGATTATTGATCAAAGAACAGGTAAAAAAGCCATAGGATTTGGTGCTGAAAAGAAAGAAATTGCTAAAAAGAGTCGAACAGAGGTATTTAAAGAATTATTACCACAAGATTTGTTAAAATTTGGATTAATCCCAGAATTTGTAGGAAGATTACCAATTGTAAGTACATTAGAAGAACTAGATAAAGATGCATTAGTTAATATATTAACCAAACCAAAAAATGCATTAGTAAAACAATATAAAAAACTACTAGCTATGGATGGTGTAGAATTAGAATTTACACCAGAAGCAGTAGAAGCAATAGTAGATAAAGCGATAGAGAGAAAAACTGGTGCTAGAGGCTTACGTTCTATTATAGAAGAGATTATGAGAGATATTATGTTTGATATTCCATCTAATCCAAAGATAGAGAAATGTATTTTAACAAAAGAGACTGTAGTAGATTTAGCAAAGCCAGAAATAATAATAAATGAAAATAAAGAACCTAAAAGACAAGTCGTTAAAAGAAGAAAAATTCAGCCAAATGAAATAGAAACTGCTTAAAAACAAAAAATAAAAATAGAAGGAGTAGTATTAATAGATTATATGCTAAAAATCCTTCTATTTTTTTCGTGTATAAGTTGAAAAAAAGATTAAGTTGTGATATATATTGTTTTACAAATAATAGGTGAAAAAGAGAAAAGAAAATGAAGAATATAAAAGATTATAATTTAGACGAACTAAAAAAAGAATTTCAAGAATTAGGAGAAAAACCATATAGGGCAGAACAAGTTTTTATGTGGTTATATAGAGAAAAAGTAAAAGAATTTGATGATATGACGAATATATCAAAAGAGCTAAGACAAAAACTACAAGAAAATTATACAATGTGTAATTATAAGATAGCAAAAAAATTAGTTTCAAAAGATGGAACTAAAAAATATTTATTTGATATATTAGATGGGAATATGATAGAAACAGTTTTAATGGAATACCACCATGGTAAAACATTGTGTGTTTCATCGCAAATTGGTTGCAAAATGGGGTGTAAATTCTGTGCGTCAACAGGAATTCCATTTGTTAGGAATTTAAGCAGTGGAGAGATTGTAGAGCAAATCTTAGCAGTAGAGCAAGAAGAAAATACAAAGATATCAAATATTGTTTTTATGGGAATTGGTGAACCATTTGATAATTTTGATAATGTAATAAATGCTATTGGAATTTTAAATAATCCAAAAGGGTTAAATATAGGTGCTAGACATATAAGTATTTCTACTAGTGGAATTGTACCTAAAATTTATGAGTTGGCAGACAAAAAAATACAATGTACATTATCAATATCATTGCATGCAACAAATGACGATAAAAGATCTGCTATGATGCCAGTTAATAATGCATATTCAATTAAAGAATTAATGGAGGCTTGTAAATATTATATAGAAAAAACAAATAAAAGAATTTCTTTTGAATATGCTTTAGCAAAGGACAATAACGATAATTTAGAAGATGCTAAAGAATTAGTAAAATTATTAAATGGAATGCTTGCACATGTAAATTTAATACCAATTAATAAAATAGAAAATGGAAAATTTGTAAAATCTACAGATAATAATATAATTAGATTTAGAGACTATTTAAATGCACATGGAATTGTAGCAACAATAAGAAGAGAGTTGGGTTCAGACATAGAAGCTGCATGCGGACAATTAAGAAGGAAGACGATAGAAGAAAAACGTTAGAGGTGATAAAATGAAATGTTTTGCTAAGACCGATTTAGGTAAAGCAAGAGAATTAAATGAGGATTCATACTATATTCCAACGGAAGAAAATGAATTAAGAATATATATGTTGGCAGATGGAATGGGCGGATATAATGGAGGAGAAATTGCAAGTAAACTTGCAATAGATTCTGCGAGAAAATATCTAACCAATAATTTTAATACAATACCACATGATAGAATAAATATTGAAGAACTAGTAAGAAGTAGTATGGAATATGCTAATATGGTAGTGTTCGAAAAATCAAAAGAAGACCCAGAATTAGAAGGAATGGGTACAACTTTGGAATTAGTTTTAGGTTATGGGAATAAAATATATATAGGTCATGTTGGAGATAGCAGAATATACAGAGTCAGAAAAAACATTATAAGAAAATTAACAACAGACCATAGTTATGTCGAAAAATTAGTAAAAGAAGGAACAATAACAAGGGAAGAAGCAGAGAATCATCCTAAAAAGAATATGCTTATGAAAGCTTTAGGATGTACTCCTTATGTAGAGCCAGATGTAACAACTAAAGGTTTTCTTAAAGGAGATAAAATTGTATTAACATCAGACGGGTTAACAAACATGGTATCAAACCAAGAAATATATGATATAGTAACAAATGATGTAGAAAATGCTACTACGAAGTTGGTCGAATTAGCAAACAATAGAGGAGGATATGATAACATAACGGTTGTTATTGTATATAATGATTAAGGAGAGATGGAAGAATGGACCTAGAGGGGAAAATATTAGGTAACAGATACGAGATAATAGAGAAAATAGGAAATGGTGGAATGGCAACGGTTTATAAAAGTAAGGACCGTGTTTTGAATAGATATGTAGCAGTAAAAATATTAAGGGATGAATTTACTACAGATGAAGAGTTTATTAAAAGATTTAGGATAGAAGCACAATCAGCAGCAAGTCTTACACATCCAAACATTGTATCTATATTTGATGTAGGTAATGAAGGTAGTTTATATTATATTGTAATGGAATTAATTAAAGGTAAAACATTAAAAGAGATAATTACAGAGGAAAACGGACCTTTACCTTGGAAATGGTCTTTAAATGTAGTAACTCAAATTGCATCAGCATTAGAAACAGCACATAAAAATAATATTGTTCATAGAGATATAAAGCCACATAATATTATAATAACAGAGGACGGAATAGCAAAAGTTACAGATTTTGGAATAGCTAAAGCTGTTTCAAATTCTACAATTACAGCTTTTGGAACAACAATAGGTTCGGTACATTATTTTTCACCGGAGCATGCAAGAGGAGGATATACAGATGCAAAATCTGACTTATATTCTTTAGGCGTTGTAATGTATGAAATGTTAACTGGTAGAGTACCTTTTGATGCAGATACACCTGTATCTGTAGCATTAAAACATATGCAAGAAGAGCCTGTACAACCAAAAGAGTTAAACGATAATATTCCACAAGTTGTAAATGATATTATAATGAAAGCAATGCAAAAGGATGTCAATTTAAGATATCAATCTGCAACAGAAATGCTAAAAGATTTGAATGCGGCCTTAAGAAATCCAGATGATAACTTTGTACATATTGGAAGTAACGTAGGAGCTGCAACCCAAAGAATTTCTACTCAAGAAATAGCAGAAGCAGAAAGAAAAGCAAAAGAAGCTAATAATCCTAAGAATGGAAAGAAACCAAATAAGTTTATAGAATTCGTAAAAAAACATAAAGCATTATCTTTTGTAATAGGAGCAATTATATTATTCTTTGTTGCATTTGGCACTACAATGGGAATTGTGGAATTAGTAAATCCAAAAGATGTACAAATACCAGATTTAGTAAATAAAACTCAAAATGAAGCAGAACAGATTGTAAAAGACTTAAAACTAAAGCTAGTTGTAAAATCAGAGGAATATAATGAGAATGTTGAAGAAGGTAAGATTATATCTCAAGATCCAGCATACCAAGAGAATTATACAATAAAGGAACATAGTGAAATTTCTGTAGTTGTAAGCAAAGGTACCGAAACAGTAGAGGTTCCAGATGTCGTTGGTAAAACAAGAGAAGAGGCAGAAAAACTATTAAAAGATGCTGGACTAGTAGCAGAGATAACCGAAGAAAATGACGAAAAGGTAGAAGCTGGAATAGTATTAAGTCAAGATATAGAAGATGGTGAAACTGTTAATAAAGGAAGTACTGTAAATTTAGTTGTAAGTAAGGGTAGTGGAATTGTAAATGTAGAAGTTCCAAGTCTTGTAGGAAAAACGGAACAAGAAGCAAGAAATTTATTAACAGAAGCTGGATTAAAAGTTAACGTAGTTAATGATGAAGATGAATCTAAAAATGATGGAGTTGTATTAAGACAAAGTAAAGATGCTGGTACAGAAGTACAAGAAGGAACTACAATTACAATTACAGTAAATAAAGTTTCTGAGTCAAAGGAGGCAACATTTACAATTGATGTAAAAGCAATTACAGGAGGTTACGAGGAAGAAACAGGAAATACTACAAGTAGTAATACAGCAAAAACAGTTGATATAACAATTACTGTTGGTGGAACTACTGCTTTCCAACAATCAGGTGTTGATAAAAATCGTACTATAACAGCAAAAGTAAGTGGAAAAGGATCAAAAGAAGTTATTGTAGAATTAAAAAATTCTAAAGGAGAAAGTTATAAAAGATCTACAACATTTAACTTTAACAATTCAACAACATATACATTTGACTAGAAGTTAAACAGATAAAGCATTTTGCTTTATCTGTTTTTGCGTATATAATTAAATTTGAAATTAACATAAAAATATGATAGAATTGATAAGAAAAATTAGGTATTAACCATTTGTAAACAAACCAATAAATAATTTTAGGAGGTAGAATGATGTATATTGCAGAGGCTCGGGCATATAACGAAGGGATAGAGTTTTATCCTAAGAATGGTAAAGTGATTTTTGCTAAGAGATGTAATGGAAAAGTTGTAGTAGAAAGTAGAAACAGTTCTTATTCAGAAAAAAAAGAAAATAGTTTCAAATCAAAAATATTTTTACTATTTTTTTGCGCAGTAAATGTTGTGATTTTTAGTATAATTGGAAAATTAAAAATTCCAAATATAGAAGTCATATTAGTAGCTTTACTTGTTTGGGAAGTAGTTCTGTTTTTCTATATAGAAAGAAACAAAAATAAGAACAATACTCAGTCATTTAAATATCATGCAGCGGAACATAAAGTTTTAAACTATGTAGATAAATATGGGAAAAATGCTGTATTAGATGTAGAAAAAGTTATGAATATGAGCTCAATTTCATTTCGGTGTGGTTCAACTGTTCTTACAGTAGGACTTATATTTGCTACACTATTTCTTGTAGGTAAAGCATTTATTCCTTGGCTGATTTTAAAAATAGTATGGCTTGTGATTTCGGGATATATTGCTTTAAAATTATGGGCAAATGGAAAATGTGATTTTTTGCAAAAATTAGTGGTGCTACCACCAACATATGAAGAGGTTGAAGTAGCAGTAGAAGGAATGAAAGAATATTTAAGATTCGAAGATTAACCGACAATTTGCGATTACAAGACAAAGGAGCAGTGTGAATCTGCTCCTTTGTCGTATATAATATTGATAAATTATTTTATTTTTGATAATATAAAACAGATTAATTAGAAGGTGATAAATATGGAAAATGAATATAAAAGGAAATTTTTTATAGGCTATTCAAATTGTGACAGAAAAGTAAATTTAAGTGTGTTAAATTCGTTATACCTAATACAAGATATGATGACAGAGTATTTTGGATTTCTAAAAAGTGATAATATAATTTTAAAGAGCGAAAATAATGCAATATGGGTACTAGCCAAAACAAAAGTGCACTTTAATAAATATCCAAAATGGAGAGATTTAATTGAAGGAACTGTTTTTACCACAGGAATAAAGCCAATTCGTGTAGAAACCGAAGCACAATTTAAAGATAAAGATAATAATGTATTGTTTTATGCAAATCAAGAAACTTGTGTTATAGATTTAACAGATAGAAAAATAAGAAAAATTAATACAGTTAATTATCCAACAGGTGTTCAAATAAAAGAAGGTATAAACAAAGAAAAATATTTAAGATTAAACACAGAATTTACTGAAGCTGATAAAGTATATGAACAGAAAATACATTCAACAGATATAGATTTTAGTTACCATACAAATAATGTATCATATGTTAAATATATTCTGAATTCATTAAATTCAGATTTTATAGATAGTCATAAGATAACAGACTTTGAGATACATTATATAAATGAGAGTAAAGAGGGACAAAAGTTATCTATTTATAAAAAAATAAAAGATAATGAAATAGAGTTTCTTATAAAAGAAGAAAACAGAGAAATAGCAAGAGCTAATTTAAAATATATAAAAGAATAGGAGAATATTATGGAAAAAATAAGTAATATAGAAAGAAGAAATAATTCAAATAAAAAAATAAAACAATTAGGAATAGCTTGTCTTGAAACTTTACCAGTAATAGAAGATAGTACACAAGTAAGCCTAAAAGATATAGATACAATCTGTAAAAGAGCTATAGCTTGTTTAATATCCACTCAATTAGCTATAGATATATCTGAAAACAATGATTATGATAGTTCTAAGACTTTTTTTCTAAATATGTTAAAACAATATGGCGTTCAAGATAATTTAATAGAAAAAGAAAAAAGAATATTTAATGGAAAATATAGTAAACAAGACGTAATTGATGTTGTATGGTCTTACGAGGCTTATTGGTCATTAGTTTGGACATTAGGGTTAGTAGAGAATATCGATTATCCAAACCAGATTTGCGATTGTGAAAAAGCAATTATGCTAGTTAGCACTTGTAAAACATATGACGATTTTAAATGTAAATGTAAAATAAGAGATATAGAAGAAATTTTAGATATGTTAGATTTATATTATCGTTATGATTGGGCTGTAACTGAAAAAAGAATTAATCCAGATACACTTATAGCAGATTTAAATCCAGATGTAGTTGTTGAACGCAGAAAAGGACTTGAATGGTTAATAGCAAACGAAGAAGATTGGGACGAAATTTCTTTAGATACATAGTATTGAATTAACAGATACATATGATATAATCAATCTATCAAAAAATGGGAGGTTGAAGGAATGAACGAATACAAATTTATTCCAACGCCAGTATTCCGGGACCCAATTTTAAGATATTGGATTTTCTTAAAAGGTAAGATTTTGCCTATTGGTTATCTGGTAGAAGATATTGGCGGAGTTGAAGTAATAGTTTTCAAAAAAGAAAACTTAGCTTTAACAGATGATATTTTCAAAAAATATCTCGAAAGAAGTAGCACAGCTTAGGCTGTGCTACAGCTATTTATAAAAATATTTAAAAAATAAAATAAGTATGGTATAATGGACAAAAAATATGAAAAGGTGAATTATGCAAGGAAAAATAATAAGTAATATTTCAAATTTATATTATATCGAAGCAAATGAAAAAATATATACTTGTAATGCAAGAGGTAAATTAAAAGATGAAGGAATAGTTGTTGGAGATATAGTAGATTTTGACGAGAATGAGAATATAATAGAAAAAATAGAAGAAAGGGATAATTATATTAAAAGACCTAAAATTTCAAATATAACCCAAATAGTGTGTGTGTTATCCGCGAAAAATCCAAAACCAGATTTATTAATGCTAGACAAACAATTAGCATATGCCGAATATGTTGGTATAAAGGCTGCAATTGTAATTAATAAAATAGACTTAGACAAGAAAAGGGTAGAAGAGATAAAAGAAATTTATAAAAATATAGGTTATCCAATAGTAGAAACAAATGCAAAAGAAAAAGAGGGAGTAGATAGCCTAAATAAGCTTTTAGAAAACAATATAAGTGTATTTGCTGGAAATTCAGGAGTCGGAAAATCTACTTTATTAAATAGCATTTTTGGAAAAGAATTAACCAAAGCTGGACTAATAAGTGATAAAAATAAAAAAGGTAAAAATACTACAACAAATATTGCATTATATAAAATTAAAGAAAATGAATATATTGCAGATACACCAGGTTTTTCAACCTTTGATATTTCTGAAATCGAATCCGATAAATTAGCAGAATATTTTAAAGAATTTAAGCAATATATAAAAGATTGTGAGTATATAGGGTGTAGACATATTAAAGAAGAAAACTGTGGAATAAAAAATGCATTGCAAAAAGGAGAAATAACAGAAAGTAGATATCAAAATTTCATAAAAATATATGAGAATTTAAAAGATAAGGAGGAACACAAATGGTAGAGATTTCAGCATCAATATTAGATGCAAAGGAAGATGAAGCAGCAAAAATATTTTATAATTTAGAGGTAGCAAAGATAGATTATTTCCATATAGATGTTATGGATGGAAAATTTGTAGAAAAAAATACTGTAGATAAAATGAATCAGTATTCAAATATATTAAAGCAAATTACTACATTACCATTGGATGTTCATTTAATGGTAGAAGATGTAGAAACATATATAAAATTATACAGTGCAATTGAGCCAAATATGATAACTTTTCATTTAGAGGCAATTAAAGATAAAGAAAAAATCTACGAAATGATTAAATTAGTAAAAGACAACAATTGTAAAGTTGGTATTGCCATTAAACCTAATACAGAAGTAAAGGAAATATATGAATTTTTACCATATATAAATACAGTATTAGTGATGACAGTAGAACCAGGTAAAGGTGGACAAGCTTTAATTCCAGAGACTTTAAGAAAAATTAGAATATTAAAAGAATACTTAAATCAACATAATTTAGATACATATATTGAAGCTGATGGTGGTATAAATCTTGATACAATAGATGAAGTAAAAGAGTCTGGAGTAGATATAGCCGTTGTCGGAAATGGAATATTAAAGACCGAAAATTATAGAACAACTGTAAGTAAATTAAAAAACTAAGCTTATATAAATAGAGAAACGTAGCAATTAATTTGCTACGTTTTCTTCACCTTTTACTTCTTTATGTTTATGTCCATTAAAAAATAAATTATAAATAATAATTCCAAATCCTAAAATAGAAATAAATATTGTTACTACAATTCCTACAAAAGGTATCATCTTTAAAGCACCGATTACAACTGCAATTAATATTGCTAGTAAATATTCTAATGGCATTTTAGAGAATTTTTTGTTATTATAAATTCTTCTAGCTAAAATTGATGCAAATATGTATGGAGAAATTCCAATCATAAATACGTATAACATTAATAATAATAATCCAGCACTAAATCCTATTTGTGCAGCAATAAGTATAATAGATAAAATAGGAATAGCAATTAAAGCAATTAGACCAGCTAAAAATACTTTTCCAAATTTGTGTGATAAACAAGAAGAAGCTTTTTCTAAGCTACTCTCTAAGAAAAATCTATAAAGTAGATATACTAAACTTGCTGCAAATATACTATTTACAATATTTATAACTATGCTCCAAATTGTAGTTCTTGCATTTGATGAGGTTGATGTAGTCAAATGAGTAATTTCTCCACCAACTGCTCCGCTAGGGAATTCTACTTCGTTTTCAGAAACATATGTTAGTTTACCAGTAATAGAACCTTGTACAGAATCTGTAGAGATAATAAATTCTGGTGCATATACATATGCATTTCTTCCTACAGCACCTTGAAGAGACAATTTTGAACTCATTACATATAAATCTCTAAAAGGACCATAGCCTTCAGGTATGTTAAGTTCATTACAAACAGCATATAGTGAAGTTGCTGAAGTATTAAAGTCTATTTTATCCGCTACTATATAAGCGTTTGAATTTATGTAAGAGTGTTCACCAAAAGTAACATTACTTGCGCAAACAAATAGATCTCCATCAACTTCTCCATTTATTGTAACATTCTTTCCAAAGATATAAACATTTCCATCAACGATTTGATTCATATTAATATCATTTCCATATAAATATAAATCATCATCGACTACTGTAGTTGTATTTTCAGAAGAATCTACTGCATATGGTGTTGCTGTTACATCTTCTTGTGTTTCATTTGTATCTGCAAAACATGTAGTGCTAATTGATAATATAATAACTAGAAACAAAGTTATTATAAAGTTTTTTAATTTTTTCATTGGTATACCTCCTAAAATTACTTTAATCAAAATATATATTATGAGTTTTGGTTTGTCAATACAAATTAAATTTTGTGTTCTGATTTATATTTTTTACAGAACTGTTTAATTGTACAAGTGTCACAATTTGGTTTTCTTGCCATACAAGTATTCCTACCATGCCATACAAAAAGATGGTTAATATCTTTTAAATATTCTTTAGGAAATATTTTTAATAAATCTTGTTCGATTTTTGTCGGTTCCTTTTCATTTGAAAGTCCTATCCTATTAGAGATTCTTTTGGCATGTGTATCTACAGCAATACCATTTGCAATACCAAAAGCTTCTAATAATATTACATTAGCACTTTTTCTACCAACACCTGGAAGAGTTATAAGTTCTTCCATAGTATTAGGAACAATTCCATTAAAATCATTCAGAATTTTATTAGCACATGCACGTGCATTTTTAGCTTTATTTTTGTAAAATCCACAAGGATGAATTATCTCTTCTAATTCGTGTATATCACAATTGGCAAAAGCTTCAATTGTTGGATATTTTTTAAACAATGCTGGTGTAGTTAAATTAACTCTTTCATCTGTACATTGTGCTGATAACATTACAGCAATTACTATTTGAAAAGGTGTTTTAAAATCCAAACTACAAGTTGCATCAGGATATGTATTTTTTAAAATTTGTACTAATTCTATAGCATCTTTTTTTCTCATAATTACCCTCCTTTACGACAAATTATATCATAATTATTTATCAACATAAAGTAATCACATGAATAATTATTTTTTCATATTATATATAAAAAAAGGAGGTAATACTTTATGTGTAAAATATTGAAAAAGACTTTGGCTGTAATATTAATAGGTTTAGGAATTGGAATATTATTAGTATTATTACTTCCTTTTGCGGGATGGCTTTTTGTAATAGGTGTTGCAATTATTATAGTTGGAATTATATGGCTTTCTAATTAACAACTATAAATATAGAAAACAATTGAAAAGGAGGAGATAGGAATGACGATTGTTGTAAAGAAAGTTCCAAAATTTTTAAGAGGATTTGTAAAATTGATATTTAGGATTAAGGATTAATACATAAAAATATCGCCAGATTGCTCTGACGATATTTTTAATATTGGTAATATATATCATGAAAAAAGGGTTATTTTATAATAACCCACAAATAGTATATAAACTAAGCTCTTTTAACTTTTCCAGAACGTAAACATTTTGCACATACTTTAATTTTCTTTGGTTGACCATCTACTATAGTTTTTACAGTTCTTAAATTGGGTTTCCAAGTTCTTGAAGCTCTATTACTAACGTGAGAACGTGTTATGCTAAGTTTGTTTCCATGAGATAATGTTTTTTCACAAATTGCACATTTTGCCATGATTTATTGCACCTCCTATTAAGATAATAAATTGACTGTTTATAATCTTACCATATAATAACAAAAAAAACAAGACTTTTTATAAAAAATAGTATATAATATACAAAATTATACTTCAATTAGGAGGTAAAAATGGCTGAGTTAAGCAAAGAAGTACAATATATAAAAGGTGTTGGTCCTAATAGGGTAAAGCTTCTAAATAATCTAAATATTTTTACTTTAAAAGATTTAATTACATACTATCCAAGAGATTATGAAGATAGAAGTAAACCTGTAAAGATAGAAGATTTAGTAGATGGTGAGGAAGCTCTAATTGCAGCGATACCAGTTGCTAGGATGAATGAAACAAGAATAAGAAATAGGAAAATGGTTATATATAAACTTATAGTAGAAGATGAAACAGGAAGATGTTTAATTACATGGTATAACCAAAGCTATTTAAAGAATAAATTTAAGGTTGGAGAAATTTATCACTTTTTTGGTAAAGTAAAAAGAATTCAAAATAGGATAGAAATGGTATCACCTGTTTTTGACGAAGAAACTAAAAATAAAAATACAGGAAAAATAATACCTATATATCCACTAACATACAATTTATCTCAAAATGTGTTAAGAGGAATAATAGAAAATGCAATTACATTAGTTAATAATTCATTACCAGAAACATTACCAAAATACATTTTAGATGAATATAAATTGTTAGGAATAAATGAGTCTATCCATAAAATACACTTTCCAGAGAATTTTGATGAATTTGAAAAGGCAAGAAAAAGGCTAGTATTTGAAGAGTTATTGGGCATGCAACTTGCTCTATTAAATTTGAAGAACAAATATGAAGCAGATACTAATGGTATTCAGTTTGATAAAAATGTAAAGATGTCAGACGTAATTAATGCTCTTCCATTTAAATTAACTAAAGCTCAATTAAGAGTTTTAGAGGAAATAGATAAAGATATGGAAAGCAATAAAAATATGAATAGGCTATTACAAGGAGATGTTGGATCTGGAAAAACAGCAGTTTCAATTATTGCTTCATATAAAGCTGTTAAATGTGGTTATCAAGTAGCAATTATGGCTCCAACAGCAATTCTTGCAAGTCAACATTTAGAAAGTTTTAAAGAAATGTTAGATCAGTTTGGAATTAGATGTGAGCTTTTAATTTCTAGTATAACTAAAAAGAAAAAAGAAGAAATTTTAGAAAAATTAAAAAATGGAGAAATAGATATATTAATAGGTACACATGCTCTACTAGAAGAAAATGTAGTATTTAAGAATTTAGGATTTGTAGTAACAGATGAGCAACACAGATTTGGTGTAAAACAACGTACTACAATAGTAGAAAAAGGGCAAAATCCAGATGTATTAGTTATGACAGCAACTCCTATTCCAAGAACGCTAGCTTTAATTTTATATGGTGATTTGGATATTTCTATAATTGATGAATTACCGCCAAACAGGAAGAAAATTGATACTTTTGCAGTTACAAAAGGAATGGAAGAAAGAGTAAATAACTTTATAAAAAAACAAGTTGATGAAGGTAGACAAGCATATATTGTATGTCCATTAGTAGAAGAAAATGAAGAAATGAATTTAAAATCTGTAACAGCTTTGGCAGAAAAATATAAGAATGAAGTGTTTAAAGACTACAGGGTAGAATATTTACATGGAAAAATGAAAAATAAAGAAAAAGATGAAATTATGGAAAGATTCAAAAATGGAGATATTGATATTCTGATTTCTACTACTGTAATCGAGGTTGGTGTAAATGTTCCAAATGCAAGTTTAATGGTTGTGGAAAATGCGGAAAGATTTGGGCTTGCACAATTGCATCAGCTAAGAGGAAGAGTCGGAAGAGGAGAATACCAATCTTATTGTATTTTAAAATACCAAGGAAATTCAGATGTTATTAGAAAAAGAATGAAGGTAATGACAGATACAAATGATGGATTTATAATTTCAGAAAAAGATTTGGAACTTCGTGGTAGTGGTGAGTTTTTTGGAACAAGACAACATGGACTTCCAGAATTTAAAATTGCAAATCTTTTTGAAGATATGCCAGTATTAAAACAAGTTCAAGCATTAGCAATAAACATAACAGAAGAAGACCCTAAATTAGATTTAGAAAAAAATAAAGAATTACGATTGTTAATTGAAGAGAAATTTAAAAATAGAGTAGAGATATAATTATTTTAGAAGTCCATATTTTATTATGGGCTTTTTATGTGTGAGTATATATATTTATACAGGTTTACAATATTATGTAAATATGTTATAATATAAATTGGAACCAAAAAATTTATACATTCCCAATATATGGGAAGCACAAAAGAAGGGAGCATATTTATGACAGAAAACACAAATGAGAAGAAAGTAGAAGAAAAGAGAAGTCGGTATTCAGCTGTAAGCATAATATTGCGTCAGATGTATGGGACAAGAATGGCAGGGATGCCAGGGTATATATTGCTTCAGGATGTAGTGTATAAGCATCTTGAAGATAAAACCCTAACAATGGATGAGCTTGTCGAATGGGCTTGTAAGCACTTTTCATTTCAAATTAGTGTAGATGATGCGTATGATGAAATACTTCAGGTGGTTACACAAAATTTACCTGAAGCAGAGAATGGTGAGGATAATATAATGTTAATTTTACCAGATGTCTTGGCAGAGGCTACAAACTTGTACGAGAAAAAAATCATCTTCGAAAAGGTAGCGAAAGCAGTCCGTTCCTTGAAAATTCCTGCAATGATTGAGCAGGATGTTATTTCAATCCTATTTGAAATAAAGAGGGGAAAAACAATCGAAGAAGCATTAGAAAAGTTGGCGGACGAGGATGTTTTAGAGTTTGCAGAAGCGCTAAAAATGAAGGAAAAGCGGAGAAAAATAAAAGAGCTAAAGAATACAATTCTTCTAGCATTTCCATCAGAAATGGAAATGCTAGAATTCGCAGAGAATATCGATTAATGCTAGGAGCCTACAGGATATGTTAAATATCTTGTAGGCTTTTGGCATTTATGCAAAATATAAAGAATTAAGTATTAATTTATTGACTTTTATAAATAAAATAAATAAAATAAAGATATAGTTAAAAATATAAAAAAGGATGTAGAAAATGGATGTAAAAATAATATTATCAATTGTAGGAGCATTAATATCACTAGCAGCAGTAGTTTTAATATATAATGCTCGAAAAATTGTAAGAGAAAGATTTAGTTTTGGAGACCAAAACAGCGGAGCGTTAGCTGTAAAAACTATTGGAATGGTCTTATTTTGTGTAGGAATGTTAATAATATTTTTTAATTTAACATAAGAAACGAGGGGGAATTTACAAATGAAACAATTAAGTTCAATTCTATCATTACTTTTTGCAGGATTATTCTGGGTTTTTAGGGTAGTACTTGCATATACAACTGCAACAGGAAAAGATTTAGGATTTCCAGTGCAAAATTTTACAACAGAAGTAATTTTATTATTTGTTGTATTAATATTACTTGTATTTATTTATAAAAGAAATTTAATAGCCGGAATAATTTATTTATTAGTATATGCTGGTTATTTTGGACCACAATTATTTAATGCGATTATGACCGTTGCAACATCTGATGGCTTAGCAGATATTTATACTTATGATACAATAATAGCTTCTACAATAGGTATTGCAGTTGCATTATTTGCATTCCTAAATATATTAGTAGATAAAAATAGAGCAGCACATCCAACAGATAAGAAAACAGATTGGTTTTATAAAGGCGAAAAATATGATAGAAAAATGGATGAAAGAGCAGATAAAAACAATTACAGAACTTTATAATAATATGTCAAGCAAGCTAAATATGATAGCTTGCTTTTTTATGTAAAATAGCATATAATATTGTCGTGTAAAATAGCAGAATACAAGAAGAATTATTAAGAAATTAATTAGAGGTTATAATAAATGTTTAATAAATATGCTATGGAAATTAAAAAATTAAAAAGCTTTAATAAAAATGATATATTAAATGAAAAATTTTTACTAGAAAGTAAAGATAAGATGAAAATTTATTATGCTCCACATAACGAAATTATAAATAAAAAAGCAAAAATATTTATTGTAGGGATTACTCCTGGATGGACGCAAACAGATATTGCATATAAAACAGCAAATAAAGGTTTAATTAATAACCTAGAATATGAAAAAATAAAAATGGAATGCAAGAAAAATTCAAGATTTGCCGGAAGTATGAGAAAAAATTTAGTAGAAATGCTAGATGAGTTGAAATTAAATAAGAAGTTATATATTAATTCTTGTGTAGAACTATTTGAAAATAGAGATGATCTTTTACATACAACTTCTATAATTCCATATCCAGTCTTTATAGACAATAAAAATTATACAGGTTCTAATCCTAAAATATTAGATGATGAATTATTATATTCTTATACAAAAGAATATTTTTATAAAGAAGTAGAGGAGATGAAAGATACATTAATTATACCATTAGGTAAATCTGTGGAGGAAGTCTTAAAGTTTATGATAGAAGAAAATTTAATAAAAAAAGAACAATGTTTATTAGGTTTTCCTCATCCTTCAGGTGCGAATGGACATAGAAAAAGACAGTTTGCAGAAAATAAAGAACAATTATTAGAGAAAATTGATAAATATTTTAATAGCAAAGGAAGTGATAAATTTGAACATTAACTGGTACCCAGGCCATATGGCAAAAACAAAAAGACAAATACAAGAAGACTTAAAATTAATAGATGTAGTAGTAGAACTATTAGATAGCAGAATACCAATATCTAGCAGAAATCCAGATATAAATACAATAGTAAAAGGAAAAAAGAAAATAATCGTATTAAACAAAAGTGATTTAGCTGATGAAAAAGAAACAATAAAATGGGTAGAGTATTTTAAGACACAAAAAATTCCAGCAGTAATAACAGATTCGAATAGTGGAAAAGGAATAAAAGAAGTTATAAAGCAAGCAGAGCTAATTATGAAAGAGGAGTTAGATAAAAGAGAAGAAAAAGGAAGAACTGGTAGAAAAATTAGAATAATGATACTAGGAATACCAAATGTAGGAAAATCATCTTTTATAAATAGATTAGCTAATAAAAATTCTTTAGAGGTAGGTAATAAACCAGGTGTTACTAGAAAAAAACAATGGATAAAAATTAGTAATAGCATAGAACTTTTAGATACACCAGGGGTTCTATGGCCAAAATTTGAAAGTGATGAAGTAGCACTTAATTTAGCATATACAGGAACAATAAAAGATGATGTATTAGAAAAGACAGATGTAGCATTCTATTTTCTAAAATATATGCTAGAAAACGAAATAGATAAATTAGTAGCAAGATATAATTTAAGCAAACAAGAATTATTAAATTCATTAGAAAATCAAACGAGACAAGAAAATGAAATAATATATGATATAATGTTAAAAATAGGAAAATTGCGTGGAGCAGTTGTTTCTGGTGGAAATGTAGATGATGTAAAAACTGCTAATATAATATTAGAAGATTTTAGAAGTGGTAAACTAGGAAGAATAACATTGGAGAAGGCTTAAGTCAAATGAGAAAGGTAGGAAAACAATGAGTAATATAGCAGAACCCAAAAGAACTCCAGATGAAGTCAACTTTTTAAATCCTTTAGTTTGGGCATATGTAGGAGATAGTGTTTATGAATTATTTATAAGAACAAATTTAGTAAATAATTCGAATGAAAAAGTACATAAATTACATGTTAGTGCAATTAAATTTGTTAAAGCAGCAGGACAGGCTAAAATTTTAAAAGCAATAGAAGAGGAATTAACAGAGGAAGAGAAAAATATAGTTCGAAGAGCAAGAAACACACAAAACCATCATATAGCAAAAAATGCTACACCAGCAGAATATGCATATGCAACAGCATTCGAAGGACTAATTGGGTATTTATACTTAACAAAGCAAGACGAGAGATTAAAATATATATTAAATAGAGCTTTAGAGGAAGGGAATAAATAATATGAATGAAGAGAAGAAAAAATATTATTCTAGGATATTGTTTAAAACAGTAGTTTTAATTTTTACTTTAGTACTATTATTTCTTGCATATAAACTTGCAATGTTTTATGTGCCATTTTTAATTGCATTTTTAATAGCTACAATGATAGAACCATTAATAAAATTTTTTATGAATAAGTGTAAACTAAAAAGAAAGCCTTCGGCAACTATTTCATTAATATTCGTTGTTTTAATAATAGGCTCTTTGTTAGCAGTTTTAATTTCTGCAATTATATCTGAATCAAAAGTGTTATTAAATAATTTAAACTCATCAATGGATGGAGTATATAATTGGGGAATGGGGCTTATAAACAATTTGGCAAATGGAGAAATTGTTATACCACAAGATTGGATTTCAGCAATACAAGATTCATTAGGAAGTATAGTTGAAGTTGTAAAAAATGTGTTATATAGTTTTGCTACTGGAATAATTAATTTTGCAGGAAGTATACCAGGAATAATTACATCTACAATTATAACAATTCTTGCAATAATTTTTATGTGCTTTGATAGGGAATATGTAAAAAAATTATTAAAAAATCAAATTCCAAAAAAATGGCTAGAAAAAGCAAATGAGATAGTAGTAAAATCATTAAAGATAATTTGGAATTACATAAAAGCAGAAGCGAAATTATCTTTATTATGTTTTGTTTTAGTCTCAATAGGATTGTGTATATTTAATTTATGTGGATTAAACATAGAATATGTTGCTATCATGGCAATATTAATAGGATTTGTAGATTTATTACCACTATTTGGTGCAGGTTTTATAATGGTACCTTGGAGTATTATATTAATAATACAAGGTAATAGTGTTGCCGGAATTGCGGTATTTGTATTATGGCTTGCTTGGTCTGTTATAAAACAATTCTTAGAACCAAAATTTGTAAGCAAACAAATGGGAATGCATCCAATATTCACTTTATTAGGAATGTATACAGGATTTAAACTATTTGGTGTAATTGGATTATTATTAGGACCAATTATATTCTTAGTTATAAGAGAGGTATTTTCTAATAATGTTAATAAGGGAATATTAAAAGACTTTTTTGAATTGGAGTAAAAAATGGATAATAAAGAAATACGAGCTAAATTAATAGAACTAAGTGATGCAAAATATAAGGAATTTCATTCTGGTCTATGCCCAGGAATGGATACAGAAATGTTGGGAGTAAGTATTCCAAAAATAAGAAAATTGGCAAAAGAAATTGTGAAAGATAATCCGGAGGAATACTTAAAAAATCCCGAAGAAGACTATTACGAAGAACTAATGCTACAAGCATTAGTAATTGCAAATTTAAAAATAGATTTAGAAAAAAAGAAAGAATATATAATTAATTTTGTACCAAAAATAAATTGTTGGGCAGTATGTGACAGTTTTTGTGCAGGATTAAAAGATGCAGACAAAAATCTAGAATTTTTTTGGAAAATTATAAGTAAGTATTTTAAATCTAAAAAAGAATATGAAATAAGATTTGCAGTAGTTATGTTATTAGACCATTATGTAAAAGAAGAATATGTAAATGAAATTTTTAAAGTAATAGATAATATAAAAAATGAAGAGTATTATGTAGAAATGGGAATTGCATGGCTTGTGGCAGAATTGTATATTAAATTTCCAAAACAGACAATGAAATATTTAAAAAATTGTAATTTAAATAAATTTACATATAATAAAGCTTTACAAAAAGCAAGAGAATCATATAGAGTAAGTAAAGAAGAAAAAGAAATTTTAAATAAAATGAAGAAAAAATAATAGGAGGAATATATAATGAAAAAGCCAGAATTATTAGCACCAGCAGGGTCATACGAAAAGGCAAAAACAGCATTTAGATATGGAGCAGATGCTGTATATTGTGGTACATCATCTTTATCTTTAAGAACAAGAGCAGAAATGAATGATGAAGCACTTGCGAAGACAATTGAATATGCACACAGCATAGGAAAAAGAGTACATGTTGCACTTAATATATTTGCTTGGGATAATAACTATGAAGAGATAAAAAAACAAGCAAAAATGTTACAAGATATGAAAGCAGATGGAATAATTGTTGCAGATGGTGGCGTTGTAGAAACAGTAAAGGAATATGCACCAAATGTAGATATACATATAAGTACACAAGCAAACGTAGTAAGTTTAGAATCAGCTAAATTTTGGTACAAAAATGGAGCAAAAAGAGTAATCTTAGCAAGAGAATTAAATAAAGAACAAATAAAATATATGATGCAAAATAAACCAGAAGATTTAGAAGTAGAAATGTTTGCACATGGTGCAATATGCTTTGGATATTCAGGAAGATGTTTCTTAAGTGATTTCTTAGCTTGCAGAAGTGCAAATTTAGGAGATTGTGCACAAAGTTGTAGATGGGCATATAACTTATATGTAGAAGAGGCTAATAAGCCAGGAAATTTAATGCCAGTAGAAACAGACGAAAAAGGAACATATATATTTTCATCTAAAGATTTATGCTTAATACATGAAATACCAGAAATCGTAGACATGGGACTTGATAGCTTAAAGATAGAAGGAAGATTAAAAACAGAATATTATTTAGCTACAATAGTAAATACATATAGAACTGCAATAGACGACTATGTTAAAGATCCTAAAAATTATAATGCAGATAAGTATATGCAAGAACTTGAGAAAACTAAAACAAGAGGATTAACAACTTTCTATTTTAATGATAGAAATAATAAAGATTTCCAAGAATATGAAGGAAAACAATATAATCCAAATTTTGAATTTGGTGGAAAAGTAGTAGAGACAAGTAATGGAAAAACTTCTGTAGAAATAAAGAATAAATTATCTGTTGGTGATGAAATGGAAATTATAATTCCAGGAAAAATAGAAGTAGTAAAATTTACTATAGAAAAATTATGGGATTATGAAACAGATGAGAAGATAGAAACAATAAACCCAGGAGTAAAAGATCAAAAAGTAAAAATGGAATTACCAATAGAAGCAGAAGAAGGTTGGATTATAAGAAGAAAAAAATAGGGAGTTAGGGAAATTGGGACGTTCCTTAAATCCCGATAGAAGAAAAAAACTAAAGATAAGGTGATAATATGGTTAGTCTGGATAAAGAAAAAATATTAGCGGAAGTAAAAAAAATAAAAGAAGGAAAAGAAGATCGAAGCAAATTAAAAGAATTAATAGGTGGAGAAGAACTAGAAGAGATTTTCGATGAACAAACAATAAGTAAATTGCAAGATATGTTAATACGAACAAATAAAGTTCATGATTTGTTGGAAGAACAAGAAGGTTTTGATATCCTGGAAGGTTTGTTAAATAAAAGAATAACGGGAAATTTAGGAAAGTTTTATAATATTAAACCGGAATATATATTAAGTTTAAAACCAGAAGAGCAAGCTAAACTTGCGCATAATTTTTCTGAAGGAGAACCGGTCTTAGAAGAACTTTTAAAAAAATTATGGTCACAAAATATAAAGACAAATGCTTGTGCAGGAGAAAAAGACAATGCATATTTATATGTAACGTTCTCAAAAAGTGATATAAATAATATTTCTAGAATGGAAGAAGTTTCTTCTAAGGAGGAAACAGATGTTGATATAACTACATATAAAGATAGTATTTCTATAACTTTACATGGAAAGAGACCAGATTTATATAAAGATTTATTAGCAGAATTTAGTAAAGAAGACAAACCGAATCAGTTTATAAAAGAATTAATGGATTCTCTGGCATTCGAAAGAGAAGTTGCAGAAGCTACAGTCAGAAATAATAGCACTGGAAAATATTCAGAAGAAGAAGTAGAGGAAATAATAGCAAATACTGCAAAAGAACTCCATGACCAACATGAAGAAGAAAAGATAATTTTAACTGATGTAATTAATAGGGGACAAGGAGAAATTAATAGATTAGAAGAAGAAAACGAAGCATTAAAACAAAAATGTGATAAATTATATGAAACGAATGGAAGATTAAAAAATTTTGTAGTGCATAGAATTGGTAAAATTCCGTTTTTAGGTAGAAGAATATTAAAACTTATGAATGCAGAAGTAAAAGCTTTACCAAAAACAACAGATAAGCTAGATCATTCTGAAAGGGATTAAAATATAGATATTGTTAAATAAAAAGCCTTAAAATAAATTTACTAAAAGATATTTAAGCTTTAGAAATTTAAATTAAGACTTTTTTATGGTTATATATATAATCTCATAAATATTAAACCAATATATAAATGGTGTGATTCATCTTAAGTGAAATTAATATAAATCGGGATTTAAGGAACGTCCCCAAATCCCACCAAAAAGGACATCCAAAAATCCAAAAGGAACGTCCCCAACTACCGACTAGCCACCATTCCAAGTCCTGACTAGCTACCGTACCCAAAAACCGATTAAAAACCCGATAATGCAAAATATAATTGATAATATACCCGTTGTATTAAAACTTATGTTAGGGAGAAGAATGAACACAGAGCCTAAAACAAATCCTAATATAGAATAATATGTTTGGGAATGATATTTATTAAGTAAAAATTGTATTAATTTCATACATAAGAATCCACCAATAAGCAAACCAATTCCCATAGGAAGTAATATTCTCATATTTATTATAGATACTGCATAAAGATATGTTTCATAAACTCCAAGTAGCATTAAAATAACAGTGCTACTAACGCCAGGAACCACAATGCCAAGACTCATTAAAAAGCCGGCTAGTATTAAAAATTCAAAACTATAGTTATCACCATAATATATTCCAACATTACTAGACAATTTGTTTTCTAGTAAAAGTAATAAAATAGCAATAATAAATGATACTATAAAAAATATGATATATCGTAATTTAAATTTTTCTTTTGAATTACAAACTCTAAATATAGAAGGAATACAGCCTAAGATAAGACCAATAAAGGTAAAAGATGTAATTTCTGGATATCTTTCGAATAAAAAGAGAATAATATTGCTAAAGATAATTATTCCAGTAAGACCACCTAATATAAAAGGAGTAAGAAATTTAATATTATTCTTCCAATCTTTAAAAAAGTTTAATATACTATTTAAAAGTGTTTCGTAAATACCAAAAATAACACATAATACACCACTGCTTATACCAGGTATTATTGCGCCAGCGCCAATAAGGATACCCTTAATGTAATTAAAAAGAAATTTCATAATACACCTCTGTTATATGTATATGGAAGGAAGTAAAGAATATGACAAATAAAGAAGTTATTGAAGCGTATACAAAAACTAAAGAAAGCCTAAATCCAATTCTAGATGAACTTCAAGAAATGAATGGATTTGTATCTAGTAATGATATTATAGAAATTGCTAAGTATCTAGATATTTCTGAAAAAGAGATAATGATACTTTTAAAATATAAGAAAAATATTAAACTAGAAAAACAAGGCGAAAATATAGTAATTGTATGTAAAGGGCCAAACTGCTTAAAGAAGGGGTCATTAGATATAATAAAAGAAATTGAAAAAGAATTTAATGTAAAAGAAGGTCATACAAGTAAAGATGGAAAGATTACATTAGAAACAAAAAATTGTTTTAAAAAATGTGGTTTTGCTCCAAATGTAGAAATAAATGGAAAATTATATAGTAATTGTTCAAAACAGGATATTGTTAAAATTTTAAAAGATATGATATATTAATAAAGAGGAAGGAAGGGAAGATTATGAAAAAAGTAGCTGTAATGATTGCTGATGGAACTGAAGAGATTGAAGCTCTTACCGTAGTAGATGTTATGAGAAGAGCAAATATCAAATGTGATATTGTAAGTGTTAATGGAAGAGAAATAAAAAGTTCGCACAACATAGAAGTATTGGCAGATAAAGTAATAGACGAATCTATTAAAGAGTATGATATGATTGTATTGCCAGGTGGTTTACCAGGAGCATATAATCTAGCTGAAGATAAATTATTAATAGAAACTTTAAAAGAATTTAGTAAAGATAGTAACAAATATATTGGTGCAATATGTGCATCTCCAGCTATTGTTTTATCTAAAGCAAACATAGAAGAAGGAAAAAATATAACATCATATCCAGGTAAAGGATTTGAAGATTTATTAAAGAAAGCAAATTATACTGAAAATTTAGTAGAAGTAGATGGAAATATTATAACAAGTAGAGGACCTGCAACAGCAATGCTATTCGCATATAAATTATTAGATGTTTTAGGTCATAATTCTAAAGAAGTAAGTGATGGAATGCTTTGGAATTTATTATAGGAAAAAAGGAACGTCACTAAATCCCGAAGGAGGATGAATAATGGAATTTGAAAGAGGAATAAATTATTATGAATTAGATGGAATGAATGTAGTTCATCATTCAAATTATATAAGGTATATGGAAGAAGCAAGGATATATTTATTAGATAAAATAGGATTACCATATAAAAAAATAGAAGATAATGGAATAATGATTCCAGTTTTAGAAGTTGATTACAAATATAAGTATCCTGCAAAGTTTGGAGATATAATAGTTGTAAAAGTAGATATATCTGAATTTGATGGAATAAAATTAAAGATGAAATATGAAATAACAAACAAAGAAACAGGAAAGCTTTTAGGAACAGGAGAAACAAAACATTGTTTTACAAATTCTAATATGAGACCAGTATCATTAAAAAAAGTAAATAAAGAATTTTTTGACATATTTGAAAGTGCAACTAATTATATTGAAGAATAGAATTTAAATATAAATAAGTGTAACGAATAAAACCATCTAGAATATTATATTCTAGGTGGTTTTATGAAATTAGGATTATGTTTGTCAGGTGGAGGAATAAAAGGAGTAGCTCATATTGGTGCTATAAAAGCTTTAGAAGAAAAAGGAATAAAGTTTGATTATGTTTCGGGAACATCTTCTGGAAGTATAATAGCAACTTTGTATGCATGTGGATTCACCACAGATGAGATGTATAAAATATTTACTAAATATGCAAAAAGTATTAGATATATAGACTTTGAAAATATAAAAAGGTTTTTTAAAAATATTTTTACAGGAAGAGGTGTACGAATAGATGGCTTAAATAGTGGAATAAAGATAAAAAAATTAGTTAGAGAAGTGTGTATGCAAAAGGGAATAAAAAATATAAAACAAATAAAAATGCCAATATTAATACCAGCAGTGGATATTTATACAGATGAATTATGTGTCTTTTCGAATAATATAAATAAAGAAATAAAAAGTAGAGTAAACTATATAAATGATATAGACATAGGTACAGCAGTACAAGCAAGTTGTAGTTATCCAGGTATATTTTCGCCATGCCCATTTAATAATAAATTATTTGTTGATGGAGGAATTACAGAAAATTTACCATGTAAAGAAACAAAAAAGGCAGGAGCAAATAAGGTATTAAGCATAGTTTTTGAGGATAAAGAACCTAAAAAATGTTGTAATAATATTTTTGAGATTATAAATAAATCTTTTTCATTGTTATGTAAAGAATTGGCAAGATATGAATTGGATGGGACAGACTATTTGTTAAAAATAAAAACAAATAGAGTAGGGCTTTTAGAGAAAAGTAAAATGCAAGAATTATATGAGGAAGGATATATACAGACTAAAAAGATGTTGCAAAATAACATATTAATAAAATTGAAATATATGGGTTAATATGTTATTATTGGTTGGCAACTCGATAACCAATTATATATTATATAACTGATAATATAAAGATAGCTTCTAGAATTTAGGAGGATAAAAAAGGTAAAATTGACTGGAAGATGTTTATACTTGAAATATTTATTGTAACAGCTGGTGCCTATTTCGTATTAGCTTTTGTTACAGGAATATTATTTGAAGTAAAAACTTGGGAAGATATAGTGCGAACACCAGTAATATTTTTTGCATGTACATATATAGAATGTCTATATAAATATAGTAAAATCAAGTAATAATTCTTAAGACGGTGTAAATTTAAGTTTGCACTGTTTTTCTTTTTGACATAAAAAGAAAAATTTTACAATTATTTTGTAAAAATATATCACAATAAAAATATTAATGGTATAATTATGGAAAAAGTGGATTCATCATATGGCAGGTTGCTTAACAACCGGATATACTAAGGAAAATTAACCTTGTTATATAGCAAAATCTTCAATTTTTACTATATAATAAAAATATCAAGGAGAACTCTTATGCTAAACGAAGTATTAGAAATTTCAAAGAATGAATTAATGCAAATAATCCAAAAAAGCGAAGGCTTGCAAACAAGAAAAAGAAAGTTAGAAGAAGAAATGCAAGAAACGAAAGAGTCTATATTAAGCTTAAATCGAGAAAATAGAGGGCTTTCTATATATAGAAAAAGAAATCCTATAGTAGAGTTTTTTATGAAGACTTTTTCTAAACAATATAAGCAAGAACTAAAGACTTCAGCTAACAATACTAAAAAATTAAAAGAATTAAATGAAAAAATGACAAACCTTAGGTCAGAAAAGAGAAAATTAGATTTAGATGAACAAACATTAAATCCAGAAAGAGCAAAGGGTCAACTTGAAAAAATGGAAAATACAGATGTAGCAATACATATGTTAGTTAATGAAAAACCAGAACTAACTAAAAAACCAGAATTTATGAAGGATTTGCTTAATAGAAATATGCGATATATAGAATATGATAATTCTGATGAACCAGAATTATATATACAATATATAGAAAAAATGATTCAAAAATTAGAAGAAGCCAAAGAAACACCTAATGCAAACGAATTTGCAATAAATATGCCTATAAATACTGCAAAAAAAATATTAGAAGAATTAAATTCACCAAAAGAAGTAGAAAAAGGAAGATATAAGATACCTAAAAGATTTTTGTTCGAAGGGTTAAGAAAATCTAGTAAAAGGGACTTAGAATTATTAGAAAAGGGCGAAATGATAGACATTTTATCAGTTGGAAGAGATTATTTACGTGAAGATGGATGCTATAAATTAGAGTATGGCAAAAAGTTAGAAGAATTATATGAGGATAAAGATAGGTTTTTGATTATGCATTATATAAATGCGTCATGTCATTTTAGAGGAAAAGACGAAACTATTGAAATTAAAGATAATATATATAAAGAAGGTCTACATTCTTCAATTCAGGGAATGGATTGTATTAATGCTTTAGATAGAACAGCTCATGGGAATTTTGAAGACGATAAATCTTTTATGGAATTAATGGCACTAGAACATAAAATAATTATTATGTTGCCTAAAAGATTATTAGCTAAAAATGCAGAAGAACCAATTTGGAATTCTGATTTTCCAGAAGCAGATATACAGCATCCGGGATATATTTTACCAGAATATGTATATGGATATATTAATCCAGATACAGAAGAAATCGAGGAAAATACAATTCCGATATCAGATAGAAAAAAATATAAGTATCAATTCTTAAATGGCCAAACAACTTGTGTAGATGATAGAATTAAATATTAGATATATAAGAAAAGTGGCTTCGCCACATGTGCAGATTGCTTCGTAAGCGCAAGGACATAGATAACTTAACCTTGTTGTATAAGTAAAAATCTTAGATTTTTCCTATATAATAAAAAAGGACTCTTTAGTCCTTTTTTAGCTTTGCTTCTAACTTTTTTATAGCTTTAGTTTCTATTCTGGAAACATATGACCTGGAAATTCCTAAATCTTTTGCAATTTCATTTTGAGTTTCTGGCTTATGACCATTAAGCCCGAATCTCCTAATAAGTATTTCTTTTTCTCTTTCTTTTAATATTTTATCAATATTGGTATAAAGTTTTTCCTTTTTTAATCCTAAATCTACTTCATCTTCTATGCTCTTAATATCAGCTTCTAAGACCTCTTGCAATGTTACAACATTATCATCTTTATCTTTACCAATTGGATCACTTAGTTTTACTTCTGCTTGAAGTTTTTTAGAAGAACGTAAGAACATTAGTATTTCATTATCTATGCATTTGGCAATGTATGTAGAAAGTTTTACACCTTTATCGTGTTTAAAACTATTTATCCCTTTTATAAGACCAATAGTACCTATAGAAATTAAATCGTCTTGCTCTATATTAGAGGTGGAATATTTTTTAGCTACATGAGCTACTAAACGCAGGTTTTTTTCTATTAAAATATTTCTGGCTTCATTATCACCAGCTTTAAATTTATCTAAATAATATATTTCTTCTGATGGTGAAAGAGGTTCTGGAAACAAACTAGAACTTTGAATATATCCAACAACAAAAACGGCGGAACTTAAAAAAGAAATAAATCCAGCCAACGAAATAGTAGAGAACATACATATACCTCCATAAAAATCACTATATGAAAAGTATATGTCTAAAAACAATTTTTGTGCCTGGACCATTGAAATTTAAATATTTACACATAATTATAATAATTTTATCATAAAATTTAAAAAAGTACAAATTCTAGAATTATATAAACAAATTAAAATTAATAACTTTAACAAAGCATTCATAAGATAAAACAGAAAAAACACAAAAATTGCACAAAAAAGATATTGAAAACAAATTAATAATATGTTAAGATACTATTAAATTAAATAAACGACAAACAAAAACTTCCCTGCATAGTGCGTGTAGACTGGAATTTTAGAACCAACAAATTTTATAAGGGAGTCCGCCTTTAAATGTGGCGTGCAAGCTTACACTTTTATTTAGTAGTAAGAAGCCCACAAACATTTAACAAGACACCCACCTACGCGAGTAGGCTCTTAAAATTTCTAAACTTCTTACGGCTAAGGCGGGGTAAGTTTTTTTATGTATATAACAAGGTTAAGTTACCTATGTCCGTGCAATTGCAAAGCAATCTGTACATGTGGTGAAGCCACTTTTCTTATTATTTAGAAAAAATGGAAGGGTTATTTATGACAATAAATGAAATAGTAAAAAATGGAATAATTAATTTAAAAGAAAAAAATATAGAAGAACCAATATTAAAGATAAGAATGTTGGTAGCTTCAGTTTTAAATAAACCGAAAGAATATGTGATAGCTCATAGTGAAGATGAATTAGACGAAATTCATGAAAAAAAGATATTAGATGGGATTGAACAGCTAAGAAATTATATTCCAATACAATATATAACTAATAATCAAGAATTTATGAAATTAAACTTTTTTGTCAATCAAAATGTACTAATTCCAAGAAGCGATACAGAAATTTTAGTAGAGGAAGTTATAAATATATATAAAAATGAACATGTAAAAATATTAGATATGTGTACAGGGAGTGGCTGTATTGCAATTTCTTTAAAAAAATATATACAAAACTCAGAAGTTTATGGTATAGATATAAGTATGGAAGCATTAAAAGTTGCACAAATAAATGCAAAGAATAATAATGTTGATGTAAAATTCAAATGTTCAAATATGTTTGCAGATATAAAAAATAAAGATTTTGATGTAATTGTATCAAATCCACCATACATAAAAACACAAGTTATTAACACACTAGATAAAGAGGTAAAAAATGAGCCAATTATTGCGTTAGATGGTGGAGATGATGGCTTATATTTTTATAAAAAAATTATCAATGAAGCATTTAATTTTTTATCTGATAATGGTATGATCTTTTTAGAAATTGGATATGACCAAAAAGAAGAATTGGAAAAATTAATAAAAGCAGATAAAAGATATGAACTTGTAAAAACTAAAAAAGATTTAGGAGATAATGATAGAATAGTAGTTGTAAAGAAGGTGTAAAAATGTCTTTTTCATCTGAAATAAAAGAAGAATTGAGTAAACTGAATAATTTAAAGGATAAGCAAGCTGTTTATTATGAACTAGTTGGTTATTTAATAACTAAAAATACAAAAGTAGAAAAAAAGGTAAAGTTTTCTACAGAAAACGAATTTAATATTAATAGATTTAATAAACTACTAAATAATATGGGGATAAAATATAAAATAGAAATGCAAGGGAATTTTTATGTAATTACATTTAGCAAACCAGAAAATTTAAGCAATTGTTCTTTTAATTCAAATTACGTCGAATTTAATAAGTCAAAAGAAATGGAAGACAAAGATATAAAAGCTTTACTTAGAGGAGCTTTTATGGGAGCTGGATTAGTAAGTGAGCCAAGTAATACATATCATTTGGAAATTAATTTTAGTAATTTAGAAAATTTATTAATTATAAAAGATTTTATGAAACAATATAATATAACAGCTAAAACACTTAATAAAAATGGAAGTATTGCATTGTATATAAAAGAGGGAGAAGATATATCCAATTTTTTAGCTTGTATTGGTGCAAGTAGTGCTATGCTTAAATTTGAAGAGATAAGAGTAATAAAAGAAGCTAGAAATAATGTAAACAGAATGGTAAATTGTGAAGTTGCTAATTTAAATAAGACAGTTAATGCAGCTACTAAACAGATAGAAGCAATCAAAAAATTAAAAGCTAGTAAAAAATTTACAAATTTATCCGATGAATTAAAGGAAATTGCAGAGCTTAGATTAAAAAATCCAGATGCTAGCTTAATAGAATTAGGGAATATGCTAAAAATACCAGTAGGAAAATCTGGAGTAAATTATAGATTGAACAAATTAATAAAAATAGCAGAGGAAATATGAAATGGAAAATATAGGTATATATGTGCATATACCTTTTTGTATGCGCAAATGTTATTATTGTGACTTTTGCTCATATCCAGGACAATTGGAAAAACAAGAAGATTATGTACAAGCACTAAAAGAAGAAATAAAAGAAAGAAGTAAAAGAGTAAAAAATTATATAGATACAATATATATTGGTGGTGGAACCCCATCAATTATAGATGCGTCATATATAACAGAAATTTTAAATTGCATAAGGGATAATTATAAGGTAAAAAAGAATGCAGAAATAACAATCGAGGTAAATCCAGGTACTGTAACAGAAAACAAGTTATTACTATATAAGGAAGCAGGAATAAATAGATTAAGTATAGGATTGCAATCTACTAAAGATAAGTTGTTAGAAGAAATAGGAAGAATACATAAATATGAAGATTTTTTAAATACATATAAACTAGCCAAAGATATTGGATTTAAAAATATAAATGTAGATTTAATGATTGGACTTCCTGAGCAAACTTTGCAAGATGTCGAAGATAGCCTTATAGACATTATTACTTTAAATCCAAAACATATTTCTGTATATTCATTAATTTTAGAAGAAAATACAAAGCTAGAAGTTTTAGTTAATTTAGGAAAACTTGATTTACCAACTGATGAAATAGAAAGAGAAATGTATTGGAAAGTTAAAGAAGTTTTGGAAGCTAATGGCTATGAACATTATGAAATCTCTAATTTTGCCAAAAAAGGATATAAATCTAAACATAACTATAATTGTTGGAAACAGCATAGTTACCTTGGTTTTGGTGTGGCAGCACATTCTTATTATAATAACACAAGATATTCTAACACAAATAGTTTAGAAGAATATTTGCAAAATCCGGATAATAAGAAAATAGAAGAGACACAAACAATAGAAGATGCAAAAAAAGAATATATGTTGTTAGGCTTAAGAACATTAGAAGGTGTAAGTATCTCGGAATTTAAACAAAAATATCTGGACAACCCATTATATCTTTTTAAAGAAGAACTTAATAAACTTACAGAAGAAGGTTTAGTGGAAATAGATTTAGATAATATAAAACTTACAAACAAGGGGTTAGATTTAGCAAATTTAGTGTGGGAAGAATTTGTATAAGGAATTTATATAGGTAACTTTACATAATTGAAAAAAGATGAAAAAAGTGGTAAAATATACTAAAATTAGTTTGTTTAGCTAGAACAATTAATCTGGCAGATAAATTAATTAGTCAAATGGCAATAGGAGGATAAACAGAATGAAAAGATTTGAATTTTTTTATCAATCAGCAGACAACAAGACAAAGATTCATGCGGTAAAATGGATGCCCGAAAGAGAGCCTGTTGGAATTATTCAGATTGCACATGGTGTAACTGAATATATTTTACGATATGAAGAGTTCGCAAGATATCTAACAGACAGTGGTTTCATTGTGGTTGGAAATGACCATTTAGGTCATGGAAAATCCATTGCCGATGGAGCAAAAACAATGTACTTTGGGCCAAAAGGCTCATGGAAGTGGGTAGTTGAGGATATTAAGATGCTTAAAAACATTATGGTGGAAAGGTATCCTGACTTACCTTATGTTATGCTCGGTTTCTCATTAGGTTCATTTGTAGTAAGAACCTATTTAATCGATAATCCGGGTGATTTAGATGCTGCTATACTAATGGGAACCGGCCAGATGCCTTCGTTAGCAATCAAGATTGCAAAAATTGTAGCAAATATGGAGGCAAAAAAGGCAGGAGAAGAAAACTCAACTCCGACAATCCATAATTTGACTTTCGGGACATACAACAAAATATTTGCTCCGAACAGAACGGAGTATGACTGGTTATGTAGCGATGAAGAGGCTTTGGATAAGTACATTGCGGATCCGCAAAAGGGTGGCGATTTTTCTGCTGGTCTTTTCAGGGAACTGCTTGATGGTATGCTTTATGTATCACATGAAAAACATGTGTGGTACATGGATAAAAACATGCCTATCCTACTTATCTCAGGTGAAAAAGATCCTGTAGGGGATTGTGGAAAAGGTGTGTTGGCAACAGAGAAAGTAATGAGAAAAGCAGGAGTCAAGGATATCACCGTAAAGATGTATCCTGGCTTAAGACACGATATTTTGCATGAAAAAAGCAAATACCAGGTATATGCTGATATATATACTTGGTTAACGGAGAAACTATTTAACAAAAAAGCCATTTGACAATGCAAGGGGGCAATGCCCCCGTTTTTTTATGCAAAAATATATTTTTAACTATAATTTAACAAAAGAAGAGTTTAGTACATTGTACTAGGCTCTTTTTGCGTATAAATTAACAAAATAACAAAAACTTAATTCACAGAAAATTCACAAAGAAATTTTAGCAAAAGGTATTGACATTTGCTAAAAATGAATATAATATATGTAAAGAATTTAGCAATCACACATAAAGAGTGCTAAAGAGGTGAAAATATTGAAAAAGAAGGATTTAGACGAAAGAAAAAAGAAAGTATTACAAGCAATAGTAGAAGAATATATTAATACAGCAGAACCTGTAAGCTCAGGAAGTATAACAAAAGGTCATGGACTAGACTATAGTAGTGCGACAATTAGAAATGACATGGCACAATTAGAGAATATAGGATTTTTGGACAAACCACATACTTCAGCAGGAAGAGTACCATCGGCAGAAGGTTATAGGTATTATGTTAATGAATTATTAAAAGAAGATAATTTAACATTAGAAGAAATTAAATATATTCAAAACAAATTAAAAATTAAAGTTAACGAAATAGAAGATTTAACTAAAGTTGCAACAACTACTTTATCAGAAATAACACATTATACAACTGTTGCAGTTGGTCCAAAAGCGGATAAACAAATTATAGAGGAAATAAAATTTGTATCTTTAGGACAAAGAATGCTAATGGTTGTAATAGTAACAGATACGGGGTTGGTAAAAGAAACAATTATAAAATTTGATGAAGATATAACAGAAAGCCAAGTAGATACTTTAAATAATTTATTTAATACAAGATTAAGAGGAAAACCATTATCAAAAATAGATAAGCCAATGGCAGAATATATTTTTTCTGAAGTTCATTATAGTATAGGAATTATGAATGCAATAATAAATCAAATAAATAAAATTATAGAAGAAGAGAATAATAATATATTCCTAGAAGGAGCTAAAAGATCATTTGATTTACCTGAATTTAAAAGCATGAAAGTTGCTAAAAACTTTATCAATTTGCTAGATGCAAAAGATGAGATGTTAGAAATTTTTAATTCTGGTGAAGCAGAAGATATTAATGTATTTATTGGTAATGATGATGAAAATAGTAATCTTAAAGATTTTAGCATAATAACATTTAAACATACTTTAGGAGATAAAGATTTGGGAACAATAGGAATCATAGGACCAAAAAGAATGGATTATGCGAAAGTTATATCTGTAATGAAATATATAAGTAAAAAATTAAATGAAGATAATAATAAGAAAGAGGGTATGTAAATTGGCAGAGAAAAAAGAAAATACAAAGGAACCAGAAGTAATAAAATCAGACGAAATGGTAAAAAAAGAAGAGCTAGTTAAAAAAGAACAAGAATATGATGAATTAATGGACAGATATAAAAGAGTACTAGCAGAATTTGAAAATTATAAAAAGAGAAGTGCAAAAGAAAGAGACCAATTATATAACTCTATTATGGGAGATATAATGACAGGAATTTTACCAGTATTAGATAATCTTGAAAAAGCAGTACAAGTAGAAACAAAGGATACTGGATATAAACAAGGTGTTGAACTTGTATATAAACAATTACAAGATTTACTAAAAGCAAATGGAGTAGAAGAAATAGAAGCAGTAGGAAAAACTTTTGATCCAGAATTACACGAAGCAGTAAGCTCTGTAGTAGATGAAAACTTAGGAGAAAAAGAAATAAAAGAAGATTACAGAAAAGGATACAAAATTGGAGATAGAGTTATAAGACATTCTATGGTTGTAGTAGCAAACTAAGTTAGTTGTACGAACGAAGAGAGTTACAGATAAATTATGCAACCGAACAAAGTGAGGTTGTTAACCTATAAAAAAGGAAAATAAATATGAATAAAGAAATAGAAAGAAAATTTGCTGTAAAGTATTTACCAGAAAATTTAAATATAGAAAGCATTGTACATATAAAACAAGCTTTTATATATAGGGATAAATTAACACTTATAAGAATAAGAGAAATAAAGGAAAGTTATCCCGCAGATAAGCAAGTATATATTTATACACTAAAAACTAAAGGTGATATTGAATATAATAATAATTATGATGTTGCTAAAAAATATGAATTAGAAAATGAAATTAGTAAAGAACTATTTGAAAAATTAATGAATAATAAAATTAGTAACATAATAGAAAAGACAAGAATCAAAATACCAATAGAAAATAATCTAAAAGTTGAAATAGATATATATTATGATTATTTAGAAGGATTGCTTACAGCAGAAGTAGAATTTCCAAACGAAGAATTAGCTACTAAATTCCAAAAGCCAGCTTGGCTTGGTGAGGAATTAGGATATAAAAAATTATCAAATAGAAAATTAGCAGAAATGACAAAAGATGAATGGCAAAAAGAAGTTACAAAAGAAATGATAGAGAATAATAGTATTATAATTAAACAATTAAAGGATAATTATAATATATAGTAAGTTATTAAGTTTTAAAATTTATATATTTTTTAGGAGGAATTTAAAATGGGAAAAATTATAGGAATTGACTTAGGAACAACAAATTCATGTGTTGCAGTTATGGAAGGTGGAGAAGCAGTAGTTATACCAAACGCAGAAGGAAATAGAACTACACCATCAGTTGTAGCATTTTCTAAAAATGGAGAAAGATTAGTAGGACAAATAGCAAAACGTCAAGCTGTTACAAACCCAGAAAACACAGTTATTTCAATTAAGAGAAAAATGGGAACAGCAGAAAAAGTTAAAATAGATGGAGACGAATTCTCACCACAAGAAATATCAGCAATGATATTACAAAAATTAAAAGCAGATGCAGAAAATTATTTAGGACAAAAAGTTACACAAGCTGTTATAACAGTTCCAGCATACTTTAGTGATAGCCAAAGACAAGCAACAAAAGATGCAGGAAAAATAGCCGGACTAGAAGTTTTAAGAATTATAAACGAACCAACAGCAGCATCACTTGCTTATGGAATGGATAAAGAAGACCAAGATCAAAAAATAATGATTTATGACTTAGGTGGAGGAACATTCGATGTTTCTATTCTAGATATTGGTGATGGAGTATTCGAAGTTTTATCTACAAATGGTAATACACATTTAGGTGGAGATGACTTTGACCAAAGAATTATAGATTACCTAGTATCAGAATTCAAAAAATCAAATGGAATAGATTTAAGCACAGATAGAATGGCTATGCAAAGATTAAAAGAAGCAGCAGAAAAAGCTAAAATAGAATTATCTGGAATGCAACAAACACAAATCAACTTACCATTCATTACAGCAGATAGTACAGGACCAAAACACTTAGATGTAACATTAACAAGAGCTAAATTTGAAGAATTAATTAGTGATTTAGTAGAAGCTACAAAAGTTCCAGTAGAACAAGCTTTAAAAGATGCAGGAATTACAGCTAACGATTTACACAAAGTTTTATTAGTTGGTGGTTCTACAAGAGTTCCAGCTGTACAAGAAGCTGTTAAGAAAATAACAGGAAAAGATCCAGATAAAGGAATAAACCCAGATGAATGTGTTGCTATTGGTGCAGCAATACAAGGTGGTGTACTTTCTGGAGATGTTAAAGACTTAGTATTACTAGATGTAACACCATTATCATTAGGTATCGAAACATATGGTGGAGTATTTACAAAATTAATTGACAGAAACACAACAATACCAACAAAGAAATCACAAGTATTCTCTACAGCAGCAGATGGTCAAACAGCAGTTGAAATTCACGTTCTTCAAGGTGAAAGAGAAATGGCTTCTGGAAATAAAACATTAGGAAGATTCCAATTAACAGGAATTCCAGCAGCTCCAAGAGGAGTACCACAAATCGAAGTTACATTTGATATTGATGCAAACGGTATAGTTCACGTATCTGCAAAAGATATGGCAACAGGAAATGAGCAAAATGTAGCTATTACAGCTTCTACAAACCTATCAGATGAAGATATAGAAAAAGCTGTAAAAGATGCAGAAGCACATGCTGCAGAAGATAAGAAAATGAAAGAAGATATCGAAGTTAGAAATAACGCAGAAAGCTTAATCTTTAATACAGAAAAAACAATGAAAGATATTGGAGATAAAATAAGCAACGAAGAAAAATCTAAAGTAGAAGCAGAACTTGAAAACTTAAAGAAAACATTAGAAGGAAAAGATACAGAAGCAATTAAAAATGCTACAGAAAAATTAACATCTGTATTCTACGAAATAACAGAAAAATTATATAAAAATGCAAATCCAAATGGTGCAGCAGCTGGAGCTAATGCAGATGCTGGAACAAATGGAACAGCAGAAGGTCCAAAAACAGATGAAAATGGAAATGTATATGATGCAGATTATAAAGTAGAAGACGATAATGACAAAAAATAATGTTTAATATTGGAGGTTTAAAAGCCTCCAATAATTAAGCTTGTTATAAATTGGAGGATATAATGGCAGAAAAAAGAGATTATTATGAGGTTTTAGGAGTTAATAAAAATGCAACAGATGATGAACTAAAAAAAGCTTTTAGGAAAATGGCTAAAAAATATCATCCAGATGCAAATCCAAATAATAAAAAAGAAGCAGAGGAAAAGTTTAAAGAAGTAAATGAAGCTTATGAAACACTTTCTGATCCTCAAAAAAGAAAGATGTATGACCAATTTGGGTTTAATGGTCCACAAGGATTTGGTGGTCAAGGAGCTGGTCAAGGTGGATATTATTCATATACTTCTAATGGCTTTGATGGATTTAGTGGCTTCGGAGATTTTGGTGATATATTTAGTTCATTCTTTTCTGGATTTGGTGGTTCTTCTGGAAGAAGTAATAGAAATGGTCCAAAAAGAGGTAGAGATTTAAGACATGATCTAGAAATTACTTTTGAAGAAGCATATTCAGGAATAAAAAAGGAATTTGTTATAAATAGAGATGAAAAATGTACAACTTGTAACGGAAGTGGTGCAAAATCTGGAACAAATCCTGTAACATGTCCAAATTGCCATGGAACTGGTCAAGTAACACAAGTTCAAAATACAATATTAGGACAAATGCAAACAACTAGAACTTGTTCTGAATGTCATGGAACTGGTAAAATTATAAAAGAGCCATGTACAACTTGTAGAGGCAAAGGTACAGTAAGAAAACAAGCAAAAGTTACTATAAATATTCCAGCAGGAATTGATGACAATCAAACATTAATCTTGAAAAAAGAAGGAGAGCCAGGTGAAAGAGGCGGAGAAAATGGTGATATTTATGTAACAGTACATTTAAAAAGACATAGTATTTTTACTAGAAAAGATAATAATGTATTGTGTGACATTCCGATTACTATAACTCAAGCTACACTTGGTGCGGAATTAGAGATACCAATGGTAGATGGCGAAAAAGTAAAATATAAAATACCAGAAGCAACACAAACTGGAACAAGATTTACAATACGAAATAAAGGATTTAAAGCTATTAATGGAAATTGGCAGGGTGATTTTATATTTACTGTTAATGTACAAACTCCAAAAAAACTAACAAAAGAACAAAGAGATTTATTAACACAACTTGCTAAAACTATGAATGAACAACCTCCAGTAAAGAAAAGAGGATTATTTGGATAAAAAGAAAAAGGTCAAGAAGAATTTAGACATTCTTTCTTGACCTTTTTGGACTTTTTTGAAAATTAAGGCTTAGGAATGTACAGCGATTTTTCGTGGCTGTATCCAGAAGCCTTTAGACAAGCTATTAATTCAGACAGAGGCATACTTAATTTTTTGGTGTTAATTAAGTACGTATTTCCATTACCGGCATAAATAATAATTATGCCAGAATCGTCTGAATCGTCGAAACTTTCAGAATTGAATTTCCCAAGCTTCCAAAAGTCTATGTATGGAAATTTCATACTTGCCATTGGATAAAAGGAAGTACTAGCTTCTGAGTCATATATTCCACTAAATGGGATAATGGTGGCAGAATCGAAAAAGTCTAATATTTTAAACTTATCCTTTCCTGCATTTGCCAATAGCTCATGTGCAATGCTTGCATTATACTTTCCAATTACAGCAAGCATATGATACCATTTAGCCTGATTTCTTGTGCCAAATGGTACATAATTCGAGTCAAGCTCAATTGGCAGAATTTCATTTGTGACTTTTTTAAAGCCACACTCTTCTAGAGTATGTTCCACTCCCAATATCATTGGAAGTATAAAAGTTCCGAAAGGTGTTGCAAGAATATAAAAAGAACCGTTTTGTGTGTAATTAAATATTCTATCATTCGTTTTTACGGGTTCAAATTTAATATTCTTATTATTTGCCTTGAAAACAATTCCTTCATCGGGAACTCTAAAACTCCGTCCAATAATTTCCATTGCATCCATTTCTTCTGTCATCTTTTTTCCTCCATTTTTTAATTAATTACTGGAAACTAAACAATTTGCGTCACGAAAAATTATAACATAATTTACATAAAAAGACAACATGATGAAGGAATTATAGATGCTAAAAAATGTATATAAATAAATTAAAAAAAGAAAAATTTTTTGCTTTTTGATATGATAAAAATATATATTGGCAACAAAATAATCTAGTGATATAATTTAGAAAAAAGATTTAACGAGGGAAAAATGAAATACAAAGGACAATATGAAAGACTAGGTTTGCCAGCTTATATGAAATTTGGAATAGAAATAGAAGCTAATAATGTTCAAACGAAAAATGGGTTATATGCTGGTGAAAGTGCGAAGTTTATAAGTGACAAAAACTGGCATATGGCAACAAAATGGGAAGAAAGTTTAGTTGGAGCAAATGGAGCAGAACTTGTTTCACCAATTTTAACAGATATAGAAAGCACATGGAAAAATATAGCAGAAATTTGTAGTAAGATTAAAGAATTTCCAAAAGATAAAAGTAAAGATGTTAAGGCAGACGATAAATGTGGATTACATGTGCATTTTGATGCAGAATGTTTAGCCAGTGATCCTAAAAAAATGAAAAAGTTTCTTCATATATATGCAGAAGCAGAAGAACTTATATATAAAATGTGTAATGATAAAGATGACCCAATACGACCTAAAGCTATAAACAAAAATTTTCACGGATTATCAAATATTATTTCTGCCATTTGGAGAAATGGTATGGCAGCACCTATTAGCAAAAAAATATTGGAAAAGATTAATAATGGAACGTTAAAGGTATCACATAAAAAATTTGGAAAATTAAGAATGATTGCTAGTAAATTTAAGCTAGACGAAAGAAGATATGCAGGACTTAATCTAACTAATATAGGAAATAGCAAGAAGAATACAATAGAATTTAGGATGGCTAATGGAACACTTGATCCAGAAGTAATAAAACAAAATGTATTTTTATATGCTTCAATTATCGATACAGCTGTGAAGATGACAGAGGAGCCAGGAAAATATGAACCAAAAATGCAAAAATTTTTAAAGCATGATGTTACAGAGCAAGAAAAAGCACAAAGCTTTTTAGATTTAATTATGGATTCAGATGAGGATAAAAAGATATATTTAGATAGATGGAAATCTGTAAAAGATGCAAAAGTTTTTTCTAAAAATAATAAAAAGGGATTTGCAACAACATTTAAAAGAGAAGAATTTAAAGATATAGCAATAAGAACTAAAGGAAGTAAGATACGAGCAACATTTAGTAAAATAAAAGATTTTGTATATACAAGAGATGAAAGAGGAGATAGAGAAGATAATGTTAGAACTTAAATATAGAAATGCTTTTAAAGAAGTATATGAAATATTAAAGTATACAGATATAGATTTAGTAAACAAGATTCCTAAGAAGTTTATTAATTTTTTGAGAGCGAATATGAATAATGACTACGAATTTAATGTACAAGAAGGAATCTGTTTAAATAAACAAATCCTATCTGAAGAAACTAATAACATCTTTGCTTTAATATATAGAGATTATTGGGCAACAGAGGAAGAAAAAGAAGAATTCAGAAAAAAAGATGAAGAAGAAAGAAAATTAAATGAAGAAAAATTAGAGCATATATTTGACAGAAAAGATAAAGAGATAATAGGAGAAGAAGAGAATAATCAACTTATTAAAATAGAACGTGAAAGTTTTATAAAAAGATTATTTTCGAAGTTAAAAAGATTTTTTTTTAAGAATTAAAAGTTTTGAAGGCGTAATTATTTTTACGTCTTTTTTTATTATGTCAAATGAAATTATTGTAATTAGCAAAAGCGTGATTTTCTACTAAAAATATTACAAAGTTATGTCAAATTATTTTACAGAATTAGAGTTTATATGATATAATGCAAACTATAAGAGCATAAAATAAAATAGGAGATATTATATGGAAATAATATTAGGAAAAACAGCAGGTTTTTGCAATGGAATTACACGAGCAGTAGAGACTGCTAAAGAAGAATTAAAAAATACAGAGAATATAGAATGCTTAGGAGATTTATTACATAATGAGCAAGTTTTATCTAAGCTAAAAGAAAATGGACTTACTATAATAAACGATATAAAAGAAGCAAAAAAAAGAGTATTAATAAGAGCACATGGTGTAAAAAAAGGAGTTTATGAATATGCAAAGCAAAACAATATAGAAATAGTAGATTGTACGTGTCCAAAGGTACTAAAAATTCATAACCTAGCAGAAGAATTATCAAATAAAGATTATTATATAATAGTAGTGGGAGAAAAAACTCATGCAGAAGTTATTGGAACATTTAGTTTTTGCAAAAATGGCGAAATAATAGAAAACATAGAACAATTACAAGCACGAATCGACGATTTAAATAAAAAAGAAAAATTGGCAGTACTAACACAAACAACATATAACTTACAAAAGTTTTTAGAAATAGAAAAATATTTAAAAGAACATATAAAAACACAATTAGAAATAAATAATGGAATATGTAATGCAACAGAAACTAGACAAAAAGAAACAGAAGAAATTTCGAAAAATGTAGAGTTTATGGTTATAATAGGAGGCAAGAAAAGTTCAAATACAAACAAATTATACGAAATTTCACAAAAAAATTGTAAAAAAGCTATTAAAATAGAAGAGGTATCAGAACTATATAACGAAGATTTAGATAATATTAGTAAAATAGGTGTGATGGCAGGGGCTTCAACACCAAAGGAAAGTATAGAAGAAGTTATAAAATATTTAAAGGAGAGGAATTAACTTGAATATAGAAAAAGCTTCAAGCGAATTAGAAAAATGTATATCAGAAGAGTCAAAAATATATAAAAATGAATTAATGTCAAAACATACTTCATTTAAAGTTGGAGGTATGGCAGACATATTTATAAATGCTAGAACAGAGCAAGATATAAAAAGTATATTAGAATATGCAAATAAAAATGAAATTCCTATAACAGTTATCGGAAATGGTAGTAATCTACTAGTAAGAGATGGTGGTATAAGAGGAATTGTTTTAAGAATAGATATACAAGATTTTAATATAGATCAAATTAATGATGAATATATAATAACAGTAGGTGCTGGTGTAAAAAACGGTTTTGTAGCACAGAAATTGCTAATAGAGGAAATAGAAGGGTTCGAATTTGCAGCTGGAATTCCAGGATCTATTGGCGGTGCGATTAGAATGAATGCAGGTGCACATGGTGGAGAAATGAAAGATATAGTTTCAGAAACGAAATGTATGGATATGAATGGTAATATAAAAATATTATCTAATGAGGAGCAAAAATTCGAATACCGAAATAGTATTTTTAGTAGTAATCAATATATAATTTTAAGTACAAAATTAAAACTAAAAAAAGGAATATATAAAGAAATAAAAGCAAAGATGGATGAATATGGAGAGTGGCGTAAAGAACATCAACCACTAGAATATCCATCAGCAGGAAGTACATTCAAAAGAGGAACAGATTTTATTACTGCAAAATTAATAGATGAATGTGGTTTAAAAGGATATAATATAGGTAATGCAGAAGTATCAACAAAACATGCTGGTTTTGTTGTAAATAAAGGAAATGCAAAAGCAAAAGATATATTAAATTTAGTAAAATACATTAGTGAAAAAGTCTATGAAAAATCTGGCAAAAAAATTGAGCTGGAAGTACAAGTAATAGGAGAAGATTAAGAAAACTGAACTTGAAAGGATGTATTAATAAAAAATGAAAGGTTTTATAGAATGGTTTAGACCAAATGCAAGAATAAAAAGATGGATATTTCTTATTCTTGTAGGAATAATACTGGCATGTTATGGAATATCTACAATTATTGTAAGCGAAGAACTTGAAATAGCACAATTATTATTAATTATTTTATCATTTATTGTAGGTTTTACTTGCATAGTTTTGGGTATTGTATTTATGCAAAAAAGAACTATGGAAATGTTAATAGAATCTACAGATTCAAGAGTAAAAAATAATAGAAAACATATAAATATAAATTCATTAATATTTAACAAAAAAATCTATTCAGAAGGACCTAAAATTGTAGTAATAGGTTCTGGCAATGGGATTGAAACAGTTGTAAGAGGATTAAAGCAATATACAGATAATATAACAGCAGTTGTTACGGTATCTTCATATGGTAATATGAAGAAAGAAAACATAAATTCTATGCCTATAGAAGATATAAAAAATACAGTAATTGCATTAGCTAGGGATGAAGAATTAGCAAGTAAATTAATGTCTTATAAATATAAAAGTGGGGATTTAAAAGATGTTAGTTTTAGCGATTTGTATTTTGCTACAATGCAAGATTTATCTAAAGACTTTACAGAAGCTATAGCAAATTCCAATGAAATTTTTAATATTATAGGAAGAGTTTTACCTATTACAAATGATGAAATGAGAATATGTGCAGAACTAGAAAATGGAATGATAATAGAAGAAAAAGATGAAATAAAAAAAGTAGTTTATGACAAAATAACAAAAATTAATAGAGTATTTATATCACCACCAAATTGTAGGGCAACTCCAGAAGTTGTACAAGCAATAAAAGAAGCAGACTGTATTGTAATTGGTCCAGGAAGTTTGTATACAAATGTAATACCAAACTTGCTAGTTAATGGTGTATATAAAGCAATGAAAGATAGTAAAGCAATAAAAATATATGTAAGCAATATTATGACAGAACCAGGACAAACAGACTATTACACATTATCTGATCACATAAAAGCAATAATAGAACATACAGGTAAAAATGTTATAGATTATTGTATTTATGATACAGGAGAAATAATTCCGGAATATATTAAAAGATATAATTTAAAAGGTTCAGAATTAGTAGCACAGGACGTGGCAAAGGCAAGAACTTTAGGAGTACGTTTGTTACAAAGAGATTTAGCATGTATAGAAAATGGATATATAAGACATAATCCAGATTTAGTTGCTAAAGCAATTTCAGAATTAATTTGTGACGATTTAAAATATAGGGATAAACAATCAGACCCACAATACATGCTATTAAAATCTAAATTAGAATATGAAAAACAATTTAATAAAATAAAAAATAAACCTAAGAAAAAAAGAAAGACAAACGAAAATAAAAAAGGAAGAAAAAGTAAATTCTTATCTAAGTATGGTAAACGTATAGAGGCTATGCGTAATACAGAGGAAGTTAAACTAAAGAATAGAGAGATTTTACAAAATGAAAATAAAGATAAGGAAGAGGAATTTATAGAAAAGTTTATAGAAAAAGTTGAACAAAATAAGAAAAAATAATAATTGGAGGCTTACAAATGAAAATAATGGTAAATAAAGGAGATTTTAAGGATTTAATTCAAAGAGAATGGTTAATATCTAATGGAATAGGAGGATTTGCAGCATCTACAGTTACAGGTGCCAATACAAGAAAATATCATGGACTGCTAGTTGCAGCACTAACACCTCCAGCAAGAAGATTTTTGGTATTATCTAAAGTAGATGAATCAATAGAATTTAATGGATGCAAATATCCTTTATATACTAATATTTGCGATAATTATATTTCAGATGGATATAAAAGAATAGAATTATTTGAGAAAAAATATGTACCAACATATGCATATAAAATAGACGATATTTCTATTCAAAAGACTATAAGTATGCAATATGGTAGGAATACTGTTGTTGTATTATATAATATTAAAAATGGAAATTATAATTCAAAGTTAACATTGGCTCCAATAATAAATTATAGAGATTTTCATCAAGTTAATAAAGATACAGAGTTTAAGTTAAAGGAAAATATAACTGGAACAAAAGTAAGAATAGTTATAAAGAATGAAAGCCAGACACCATTTTACATGAAATGTTCAGAGGGAACATATATAGAACATCATAATGATATATTTTATAGAATGTTTTATATGGAAGAAGAAAAAAGAGGTTTTGACCCAATAGAAAACCATGCAATTCCAGGTAGATATGAAATAGAATTAAAACCAAATGAAGAGAAAAATATATCATTTGTATTTTCATTAGAAGAAAACATAGATGAAATAAAAGCAGAAGATATTATTAAGCAAGAAGAGGATAGATTAAAGAAAATAGTAACAGATACAGGCTTAATAAACGAAAATACAAAGGATAAAGAATTAATAGAAGATTTTATAATTACTGCTGATAGCTTTATTGCCTACAGACCATCATTTGGGATTCACACTATAATTGCAGGTTATCCATGGTTTTTAGACTGGGGAAGAGATAGCTTAATAGCATTTGAAGGGTTACTACTTAAAACAAAAAGATTTGATATAGCAAAAGAAGTTTTATTAACATTTATTAGAGATATAAAATATGGTCTTGTTCCAAATGGATATTCAGGATATGATAATAGACCTTTATATAATAGCGCAGATGCTTCATTATTGCTTTTTGAAGATATAAAAAAATATATTAATTATACAAATGACTATAAATTTATAAAGGACAATTTATATATTTGCTTAAAGAAGATAATAGAGGCATATATTACAGGAATAGATGTTGATGATAATAATATTTATATGGAAAGAGATGGATTAATTCATTCCGGCACTATAAATACTCAAAATACATGGATGGATGTAAAGATTGGAGATTTTGCAGTAACTCCTAGAAATGGAAAAGCAGTAGAAATAAATAGTTTATGGTATAATGCTTTAAAAATAATGGAAGAATTAGCAAAAAAATTCGAAACTAAAAAAGTTGCAGAAATGTATGCAGAATTAGCAGATAAAACACAAAAATCATTTAATAGAAAATTTTATAATTCAGATAAGAGATCATTGTATGATGTATTAGGTGATGATAGAATAAGACCAAATCAGTTATTTAGTTTATCACTTAGTTACCAAGTTTTAAATCCAGCAGGAAAAAATGCTAGAGAAATTTTAAAAACTGTAACTAATGAATTATATACAAGACATGGGTTACGTACTTTAAATAGAAAAGACAAGCAATATATTGCTACATATGAAGGAGATTCATACAGAAGAGATATAAGTTACCACCAAGGGATAACTTGGCCATGGTTATTTGGACTATATAATGATGCATACAAAAATGTAATAAATAATACAAAAGAAGGTAAAGTTAAAACAGAACTACAAAAACAATATGATCAATTTATAAAAAATCTAAAAGCAACTACAAAAACAATGATGTATAAAGAAGGTTGTGTATTAAGTATTTCAGAATTATATGATTCTAAACCTCCATATTTACCTAAAGGTGCTTTTTCACAAGCTTGGAGTGTTGCAGAGATATTTAGAATAATATTAGATTCAAAAACAGAAGAAGAGGAAGAACGATGAGAATATTAGGAATTGACCCTGGGTTTGCAATAACACGGGTATAGCATAATAGATTATATAGGAAATAAATTTAAATTAGAGACATCTGGTGCAATTTTGACAGAAGCTGGTGAATCTTTTCCATTAAGGTTGGAAAAGATTTACACAGAGTTAAATAATATAATAAATACATATAAACCAGATGCGATGTCTATAGAAGAACTATTTTTTAATAATAATGCAAAAACAGCTATTAATGTTGCCCAGGCAAGGGGAGTAATATTAATAACAGCAAGAATAAATAAACTAGATATATTCGAATATACACCATTACAAATAAAGCAAGCAGTTACAGGATATGGTAGAGCAGATAAAATACAAGTACAGAGAATGGTAAAAATGATATTAAATACTGAAAAATTACCAAAATTGGATGATATAACAGATAGTATGGCGATAGCGATTTGCCATGCACATTCATCTAAATTTTCATCTCAATTTAAATTATAATAGGAATAGGGATTTTGGGGACGTTCCTTAAATCCCGAAAAGGAAGATGAATATGTTAATAGAAGAGTTAGAAAAAGAACTTCGGACAAGGAATTTTAAAAAGTATATATGTTTTATATGGCGAAGAAAAATTTTTACTAGAGTCAATAGTAAAGAAAATAAGAAAAAATTTTGGAGAATGTATAAATGGAATTAATTATATTAGTATAGATGAAACGAATATTTCAGAACTAATAGCAGATATACAAACTCCAGCTTTTGGCTATCCAAAAAAATTAATTCTTGTACGAAATTCGGAAATCTTAAAAAAAGAAGGAAAAAGAAAGAATCCAGAGCTTGCTAAAATTAAAACCAACGTCGCAGAATACATAGAAAATAATATAGCCGAAATTAACGAAAGTGTAATTTTAGTATTTGTAGAAGAAAATGTAGAAAAACAAAAACTATATAAAGTATTAGAAAAAAATGGAGAGGTATGTGAATTTACATATCAGAAGCCAAATCAAATTATAAGAAGGTTAAAGTCAATAACAAATGCGTATAAAGTTAATGTAGCAGAAAATACATTGCAATATTTAATAGAACAATGTGGACAAAATATGCAGGACTTAATTAATGAGATAAGAAAATTAATAGAATATGCTGGCGAAGGTGGAACGATAAATAAAGTAGATATAGATTTACTGTGTACTAAACAAACACAAGCCATTATATTTAACTTAACTGATTATTTAGGAAAGAAGCAAATAAAACTAGCATTGGAAGAACTAAATAATTTGCTTTATAATAAAGAACCAATTCAAAAAATTTTAATAACATTATATAACCATTTTAAAAAATTGTATTTTACAAAAATAGCAGAAAGATATAAACTAGATATAGCAAAATCTTTAAATTTAAAACCTAATCAAATGTTTTTAGTAAATAAATATAAAATGCAAGCAAAAAGCTTTACAGATTTAGAGATTTCTAATATTATAAAAGAACTAATTGATTTAGACTATAATTATAAGGTTGGTAAAATTGATTTAAATATAGGATTAGAAACAATTTTATGTAATAATTGCTCAAAGTAAAAGAGGGATGATAAATGGAGTCAAATGATGAATTAATAGAAAATTTAAAAAAAGAAGTAAAAGATGAGCTTAAAGATAAGTTTAACGAAACAGCAGTTGGATATATACATGTTTTTAACAAAAGATTAGAAGAAAAATTAAGAGAACAAGGTATAGAATATAACAAAGAAGAATTTAAAGGTAAACAAATAGACTAAACATAGGAGAAGATTATTATGTTAGATACTAAATTAGAAGAAAATAACGCAGAAAAAAATAATTTAAAAAGAGCAATAAATGCTATAGATGGTGAAAATAATAAGGTATCATATTTAGCAAACCAGAAAGATAATGAAGATAAATTAGAATTTTTAAAGAATTTTACAGAAAAAGAATCTAGGGATAAAATAATAAGTAGTCTAGAACATAAAGTGTCTCCAGACTTATTTAAGATTGTCTATTTAGCCCAAAGAATGATTAAAGAATTTATAAAAAATGTATATACAAGTACTCCAGCAGATAAATTAGAAGCACTAGAAATTGCTTTTAATAGAACAAATATTATTTTTAATAAATTACCAGAAAATTATAACATGGAAATTGATGAAGAGGCTAAAACAATAACAATAGCAGAAAAAAGAAGACGTAATCAAAATAAATTATTAGGTTATGTTTTACATGGATATGCACATTGCTTTTCAAATATGAATAAAAATGAAGACAAAGATGAAATACTAGAAGAAGGAAATGCAGATATATTTGTTGATTTAGTTGTAAATAATTATGTAAAAAATCATCCATTCGAAAACTTTGGATTTCATATAGATAAAAACTATAGTTTAGAAAGTACATATACAGAAGCAAATAGCATAATAAGAAGTAGAATGTATGTACTAGAAAAGTTAAAAATTGACAAAAAAATGTTGCTAGAATTTTTATTAGGGGATAAAGAAAAATATTTAAAAAATATATTTAATGGCGCTCAAAAGAATGATGAGTTCAATTTAAATGAATTTTATGAAAAAAACAAATTTGCGTTACAAGATATAAACAGAGAAAGTATATATTATAGGAAAAATACAATTTTACCAATGTATATATTGCAAGAAAAAATACCGGCTGAGAATATTTTAGAAAAAGAATATAGTCAGTTAGATTTAATTAAAAAACGTTTTAACTATGAAAGAATAAATAAAATAAATGCAGATGAGCTAGATGACTTTATAAATATTATGCAAGATACAGATAGAATAAAAGATAATTTAGAAGAATTTTTAGCTACAGAGTTAAATGGACTAACAGATATGGAAAAAAGAATGTTTGCAGATAATATCATAGAAAATGTTTTAGTTATTTGCAAATATAAAAAAATAAATAATGATATTGCAAAACAAACTTTGGAGATTATTCAGTATTTAATAAATGATTTAGAAAGAAATGTGAAAATAGAAAGAAATAATGAATTACTTCAAAAGATTTGTGATATAAGTGATAATATAGATATAGAAGATAAAAAAACAGAAGATGAACTAAAAGATTCATTATCATACTTAAAGATAAAATTAGAAATGGCAAATGGGGGAAGTCTAACTCCAGACATATTTTTTAATAGATTACAGACTTCTTTAAAAAATGGTAGTAAGATAGAAAGAAATGAAGAATTAATAGCTTACCAAACTATTAAAGATGAATTAAATATTAGTAAAAAATAGGAGAGAGTTATGGAAAACGAATTAGCACAAGCATATTCAGAAGTATATGAAATATTAAAATATATACCAATGGCATATCTAAATAAAATACCAAAAGATGTATTAAATATTTTTAAAACTAAAAGAGATAAGAATTATAAAGTTAATATTAATCCAAATCTTCCTTTAGAAGATCAAAAACTACATAGGAAAACTTTAATATTATTATCTGTATTAAATTTAGACTATTGGTGTGATCCAGATGAAAGGGAAGAAATCTTAAATATATATTGGAAAAACGAGAAAGAATCTTATGTAGTATTAGATGAAGAGAACAATTTAGTACCTAATTCTGCTGATACAAGTTTAGTCTTGTACCAAGAAGAAAGCTTTATAGAAAGAATATGGAATAAATTAAAAAATTTCTTTAAAAGAAGTTAAACGAAATAGTATAAAATAATCTTTTTTTCTTAAAATATAAATAGATGTTGTTTAATGCAACGGAAATTTTAGGAAAGGAAGGTTATTTTTTTATGTTGGATTTTAGAACAGACCTTGCTGATGAAAGAAAAGATTTGTATAAAAAAGCAAACAATATAGAAAACGAGATTGATGGAATAGAAGCAAATGAAGAACAAATAAATAACAATATAAAAGTTACACGAGTTAAAATAATGAATGAACAAGGCGAAAGAGCACTAGGAAAAGTAAAAGGAAATTATGTAACAATAGATATGAAAAATATGAAATATATGGGAGAAGAAGAAATTCAAAAAGCAAGTGAGATATTATGTGAAGAATTAAAGAAGATGGTAGATGAATATGTAAGTAAAGAACAAGAAATATTAGTTGTAGGTTTAGGAAATATATATGTTACACCAGATGCATTAGGTCCAAAGGTAATAAATGAAATAGATATTACAAGACATCTATTAAAATATGTACCACAATATTTAGACAAAAACACAAGACCAGTAAGTGCAATTTCACCAGGTGTTTTAGGAACGACAGGAATAGAAACAGCAGAAATTTTAAAAGGAATAGTAGATAATGTAAAACCGAAACTAGTTATCGTTATAGACAGTTTAGCTTCTAGAAGTATGGAAAGAATAAGTAGTACAATTCAATTAGCAGATACAGGAATTGTTCCAGGGGCAGGTGTAGATAATGCTAGGAAAGAATTAACAGTAAATACATTAGGAGTGCCAGTAATTGCATTAGGAATACCAACAGTTGTAGAAACTGCAGTTGTGGTAAACGACTGTTTAGATGTTTTTATAGAGAAATTACAAGAAAAAGCAGAATCTAATGAATATTTAAATAAATTAAAAGAAGAGGATAATTATTTAGAAATAAAAGAAGCATTAATACCAAAAGATTTTAATTTTATAGTTACACCAAAAGAAATAGATTCATTAGTAGAAAATATGAAAGATGTAGTTGCAAGAGGTATTAATATGAGCTTATAGTGATTAGAGGGGGCGCTTCTTAGGGATTAGGAGACGTTCCTTTTTTACTATTTTTGTTTTAGAGAAAAAATATAGCAAATTGGCTAAATTTCCAATTTGCTATAAAAATTCCTATTGCAAATAGGGATTTTGGGGTACGCCCCTAGATTCCGATATAAGTTCTATTCTATTTTCGAAAATGCATATCAAAGTTTTTATAAATTCATCAGGTTCTTTTTCTAAATGAATTATTATCTTTTGGGGTAAAAGAGTAAGCAGGGTATTAAGCACTATATCATTTTCTGAAAAGGAAACATCAGAAATATAATTTAAGTTAGCTAGGTCATCTGTAAATGGTATTTTTTTGTGCTTACTGTCAAGTAATATAGAAGAAGCATTTTTATAAATAAAATGTACAGTATTTATATTAGAAGGTTTAGAATTTACATATGATTTTAGTAAATTAATAAACTCCTTGTATTCTCGATCTACTACTAATTCATTTACAAAAGTATCTACAACATAGTCTAATATTTTCATATAATTTGAAAGCCTAAAATGAATAAAGCCACTTAGAATCATAGATTTATTGTTTGTAATATATTTAAGTGCTGCTATATAAATATGTTCAATTCTTACTTGGTATTCAACTGTAGATTTATCTGAAAGGTAATTTAAACACTTATCTAACACACTTTCTTGCTCACTTTCGGAAAAATAAAAATAATTAGATTTTATAATTGATTTTAACAATTTTTCTTCATAAAAATTTAATATTAGTGAAACGAAATTATTTGAAAGTTCATTGTAAAAAGCAGAACTATTTTCACCAGTGTAGTGAATAATTATGTTTTCATATATTTTGAATTTTCTTATAGAAATATATGTGTTAGGAAAATTGAAATTATTTAGCAGATAAGCTAGTATCTTTTTGTTATTTGTCTTAATACAAAATGATTTCATAGAAAAATCTCCTTTCACATATATGTAATATTATCTACTAAATAAAGTATCATTATACATATAATATGAAAGAAGAATTGTTTTGCAACTTGTATATTAGTAATAAATCATATAATCAATTTCATCAAAGATTTTATCTTTTCTATAAATTTCCTCTAAATAATCTTTATCAATTTTATCATTTTTTAGTTGTAAGTAAAGTTTAGTAAATCTACCAATATGATCTTTAATTCTCTTTTTAGCATAGTCTACCATTGTTTGATTTGTTATTATAAATAGCCAATCACTACTCTGAGCAAGTAAAAGTTCTCTTGCACATTGATTTAAAGCAAATCTCTTTAATTCATCTTGTTCGTTAGGGAATAGATGAGCAAGTTCTACCATTCTATCTCCTGCTTTATGAAGGTGTCTATGTACATAATCATTTAATGGATTAAGCCATACATAATTATACCCATTAGCACCCCAACTAGATCTACAAGGAGAAGCAACCTGAATGTTTGGATATTTATCAATATACTCACCTGGTGTAATAAGTTTAAAATTACAATCATCATAATATATTTTTTTGAATAGTACATATAACCAATCTGGACCTTCGTACCACCAGTGACCATATAATTCTGCATCATAAGGACATAGAATAATAGGTGGGTGATCCATATAACTTGAGATATCATTTATTTGTTTTACTCTACAATCAAAGAAATGGCCTGTTTGTTTATATATTGAATCTTGAGCCCATTGTAAATCATAATAATCTTTTTGATCTGTTTTACCAGTAATTCTATAATATTTAATACCAGTATTAACTCGCACACCGTCATGAGCGATGTATGGTTTAATGTAATCATAGTCGGCTTCGTAACCAATATCTCTGTAGAATTCTCTGTAATTATAATCACCCGGATATCCATTTATAGAACTCCAAACTTGTCTTGAAGATTCCATATCACGTCCAAATGCAATTAACCCACCAGGAGATACGATTGGTGCGAAAGTACCATATATTGGTGTAGGGTCCGCATATAATATACCATGAGATTCGACAATAGCATATTCTATACCAAATTCTTTTAAATATTTATCTGCTTCTGGAACATAACCACATTCAGGAAGCCAAATTCCTCTTGGTTGTTTTCCGAAATACTTCTTATATGTTTGGACACCAACAGCAATTTGAGCTTTTACTGTTTTTTCATTAACATATAAGATAGGGAAGAAACCATGTGTTGCACCACAAGTTATTATTTCTAATACACCAATATCTTGGAAATGTTTAAATGCTTGGATTAAATTACAATTAAATACTTTTTCAAATAAATATAGGTCATCAGAATATCTATTTAAATAATATTTAGATAGTGCATTTAATCTAGAGTCATAAGCTGTTCTTTTTACTTCTTTTTCACAAAGTTCAATATGCTCTTTTAAATAATGAATATACTTTTTTTGAAGTAATTTATTGTCTAACATCCAAAGTAAAGGTGGTGTCATAGACATTGTTATTCTAAATTCGACTTTTTCATCTACTAATTTTTTAAAATTTCTAAGAAGAGGAAGGTAAGTTTCTGAAATTGCTTCAAATAACCATTGTTCCTCTAAATAGTCATCACTTTCGGGATGATGTATAAAAGGTAAGTGTGCATGTAGTACAAAACTTACATATCCTTTTACGTTCTTGCTCATTTTAATACTCCTTTAAATTATTATTTTAGCATAAACATTAATATCACCCATAAGAATTTTTCTTAAAGGTGATATTAAAAAATTCTATTTAAATCTTGAAGAACTTAAACTATTTGATGATGGATTCTGTATTTTATCAAAAGAGTCTAAATCTTCATCTTTATAAAACTTCTTATAGAAATCATTAACTTTATATATTTTTCCAATACTTTTAACAAAATGAAGACTAGCTATATTTTTAGCAGTTACTGTATTGTCTTTTATATTCTTAAAATAAACCATTTCTTGTTTCTTCTCGAAAAGAATATGATCATTAGGAGATTCTATTTCGTTAGATGATGTTATAGGAATATAATTTTGAGTTATCTTTGGAGTTGTTTTAACTTCTGTAACTTCGCCATTATACATAACTTCGAAAGGTTTTCTTCCTAATTCTATTTTATATTTACATTTACTATCATTAACATTTAAATACCAACAATTAGCAAAATCATTTATTTCTACTTCGAAACTGTAATTTTTTGTTTCATTATGAACTATAAGTACAGGTTTTGTTTTTTCGAAAAAGTCTTTTCCATAAGTTTCTTTATATTTTTCTCTGTCTTCATCAGATATATCCCAATAAATAAATAAAGTTGTAGGTGTTTGGTAAAGTAATTTAACTATTGTTTGGTTATACCTATATGGCAAATCGTAATATTCTGCAATAGAGAATTTATCACCACTTATAGTAGTTGGATTTTTTACTGTCTCTTCTTTTTCTGTACTTTTTATAGATTCCTTAGTTAATGTTTTTACAGCCTTTTTAGCTGTTTTTGTAGCATTTTTCTTTGCGGAAGTTTTCTTCTTTTTTGGAGCAATAGAATCTACTACTTTTTTTATAATTGTAGAATTATTGGTTGATTTTGTAGCTGTCTTTTTTGCAGTTGTTGCTTTTGTAGATGCCTCTTTTTTAGTTGCTTTTGTTGTTTTTGGAGCTACTTTACTTGCTTGTTTTACTTCTATATCATTTTTTCCTTCTTTTGCTTTTCTTGGCATTTAATTTCCTCCTTTGTGTCAAACCATAATTAATATATATACTATATCAAAATGGAAATAAATTCAATAGAAAAAAGACAAAAATATTATAAAGAAAATATTAAAAATTATTTGACAAAAATAAAAGTATAATGGATAATATAATAAGTTAAGTACGACAGATAAAACACGAAGAAACTAAGGAGGAAATATTAATGTATATATTTAATAAAATTACGGTGAATCCACAATTACCAAAAAGAGTAGGAAAATTATTAGATATTGCAAACAATTTATGGTGGTCTTGGAATTCAGAATTTTTAAGACTATTTAAAGAAATTGATTCTGACTTATGGGAAACAGTTGGAAAAAATCCAGTTAAATTTTTAAAACTAGTTTCTCAAGATAAATTAGAAGATATAGCAAAGGATGAAGAATTCTTAGCAAAATATGATGAAGTTGTAAATCATTTTAATTCATACATGCAAACAAAAGAAACATGGTTTTCTAAGAATTATCCTAATAATGCAAATGATTTAATTGCATATTTTTCAGCAGAATATGGTATAGATGAAATAATACCAATATATTCTGGGGGATTAGGAATACTTTCTGGAGACCATTTAAAATCTGCAAGCGATTTAGGTTTACCTTTTGTTGCTGTAGGTTTGTTATATAAAAATGGTTATTTTAACCAAAAAATAGATGGATATGGAACACAAAAAACTGAGTATACAAATATAGATTTAGATAATTTACCAATTTTACCAGTAAAAGATGAGAATGGTGAAGAGTTAATAATAGATGTAGATTTTCCAGACAGAAAATTATATTTAAAGATATGGAAAATTGTTGTAGGTAGAATTTCTTTATATCTAATGGATTCAGATATAGATAAAAATATTGCAGAAGATAGAGTTGTTACACTAAGATTATATGGCGGAGATCAAGAAATGAGAATAAGACAAGAGATTGTCTTAGGTATGGCTGGTATTAAATTATTAAAACGTTTAGGATTAAAACCAAGTGTATATCATATGAATGAAGGTCATTCTGCATTTTTAACATTAGAAGTAATAAAAGATGCAATCGAAGAAAAACAAGTATCATTCGAAGTTGCAAAATCAATATGTTCTGCTAGAACAGTATTTACAACACATACTCCAGTTCCAGCTGGAAATGATATATTCCCAATAGAACTAATGGATAAATATTTTTCTAACCTTTGGCCAAAACTTGGAATTTCTCGTGAAGATTTCTTAAGATTAGGAATGAAAAGTAGCCAAGGTTTAGAGCAAGGATTTAATATGGGAATGCTTGCATTAAGAATCGCAGGTAAAAAGAATGGTGTAAGTAAATTACATGGTGCAGTATCAAGAAGATTATTCTCAGATGTATGGCCAAATATAGCACCAGATGAATCACCAATAGACTATGTAACAAATGGAATTCATACATGTTCATGGCTTGCTCCATCAATGAAAAAATTATTTAACCAATATTTAAAACCATATTGGCAAGATAATATTCAAGATGACGAAACATGGAATGATATTAAAAATATTCCAAACAAAGAGTTATGGGATACACATACAGATAGAAAGAAAAAATTATTTGCTTTAGTAAAAAATAATATAACAACTAGACTAAAATCTAGTGGATATAATTATGAAGAAATAAATGAAATAGTTTCTAAATTAAATCCAAATGCTTTAACAATTGGTTTTGCAAGAAGATTTGCTACATATAAGAGAGCAACATTAATATTTAGAGACATAGAAAGATTAACACAATTATTAAACAATCCAGAAAGACCGGTTCAATTAATTTTCGCTGGTAAAGCACACCCAGCAGATAAAGAAGGTCAAGACTTAATAAGATATATCCACGAAGTTTCTATGAAACCTCAATTTAAAGGAAAAATATTCTTATTAGAAAATTATAATATTGCTATGTCAAGATATTTAATAAGTGGTGTTGATGTATGGCTTAATAATCCAAGAAGACCAATGGAAGCTTCTGGTACAAGTGGACAAAAAGCATCTGTAAATGGTGTAATTAACTTTAGTGTACTAGATGGTTGGTGGGCTGAAGGATATAACCAAAAGAATGGATGGACAATAGGAGATAATACAGAATATCAATCTTATGAAGAGCAAGATATAGCAGATAGTGAAAGTTTATATAATACATTGGAAAACAAAATTATTCCTTTATATTATGAGAACAAAAAAGAAGATGGAGTATCTGATGCATGGATGGAAATGTTTAAAAATTCAATAATTTCTACTGGTGGAAGATATTCAACTTCAAGAATGGTAATAGATTATACAAGAGATTACTATATGGAACTTGCTAATTTATCTAAAAATCATTACCAAAACTTAGATGAAGTAATTGACTTTACTAACTGGAAAAAGAATATGTATGCAAGTTGGAAAGACATTATAATTACACAAAATAATAATTTAGATAATATTACAATAGATGCAGGAAACCAAATAGAAGTACATTGTATAGTAAATTTACCAGAAAATATAGATTGTAACTCAATTAGAACAGAAGTATATTATGGTAAAATATTAGAAAATGGAATTATGGAGCAAATTCAAACTGTTCCAATGAATTTAGTAGAACAAGATGACGAAAATAGAGTATGTAAATATTCTGCTAAGATAGAACTAAAAACAGGTGGTAACTATGGCTATACATTCAGAGCTATGCCACAAACAGATATGATGTTAGATACAGCTAATTTAGATTTAATACAATGGGTAACAAGATAGATATTGGGGATTTTGGGGACGTTCCTAAAATCCCGATATAATATTAAAATAACCTTCAAACTGTTAAACAAAAGTTTTTCAATTTGGTGGTTATTTTTGTTTTTCTATATATTTTTTTCACATTCAATGTTTATAATTAAAACTATTATTTCATGCTCTTGTGTTTTACGAATTAGGCTATTAAAATGTAAGCATTTATTATACTTGGCTTCAAAGAAGTAACAATATTCATAAAATAACAATCTCAAAATCCTTGCATAAAATACTAATATGATATAGAATAAACTCATAAAAATAGGAAAAGAGGTATGCCATATGAAAGATTTAAAAATTGACTTAAGCAATACAAAATTAGACGAGGAAGAAATATTAAAATATTCAAAAAAAGTAACAGATATACATAATGAACTATATAAAAAAGCAGATAACGAAAAAGAATTTTTGGGATGGCTTAAACTTCCAACTGATTATGATAAGAAAGAATTCAAAAGAATAGAAAAAGCTGCTAAAAAAGTACAAAGGGATTCTGATGTATTCCTTGTAATAGGAATTGGAGGCTCATATTTAGGTGCAAGAGCTGTAATAGAAGCTATGAATAGCAACTTTGCAAATGCTGTACCAGATGAAAAATCAAAATATCCAAAAGTAATATTTGCAGGAAATAATTTAAATCCTGACTATATAAATGACATAATAGAATTTATAGGTGATAGAGACTTATCTATAAATGTTATATCTAAATCTGGAACAACTACAGAACCAGCAATTGCATTTAGAATATTTAGAGAGTTTTTAGAAAATAAATATGGTATAGATGAAGCAAGAAGCAGAATCTATGTTACAACAGATAAGAAAAAAGGAGCATTAAAACAACTTGCAGACAAAGAAGGATATGAAGAATTTGTTATTCCAGACAATGTTGGAGGAAGATATTCTGTTCTAACAGCTGTAGGGTTACTTCCTATAGCAGTAGCAGGAATTGATATAGACAAATTAATGCAAGGTGCATTATCTGCACAAAATAAATATGCAGAAGAAAACTTAAAATATAATGATTGCTATAAATATGCGGTAGCAAGAAATATTTTATATGAAAATAAAAAAGATATAGAATTATTAGTAGATTATGAACCAAAATTACACTATTTCATTGAATGGTGGAAACAATTATATGGCGAAAGCGAAGGAAAAGATTTAAAAGGAATTTTCCCAGCAGGAGTAGAATTTACAACAGATTTACATTCTATGGGACAATATATACAACAAGGAAGACGTAATTTATTCGAAACAGTATTAAATGTAGCAAAATCAAAAACAGATATAAAAATAGAAACAGATGAAGATAATTTAGATGGATTAAATTATCTTGTAGGAAAAACATTGGACTATGTAAATAAAAAAGCTATGGAAGCAACAATTGCAGCACATGTTGATGGAGATGTTCCAAACATTTTAATAACAATGGAAAAACTAGACGAAGAAAATTTAGGACAATTAATATATTTCTTTGAACTTGCATGTGCAATGTCTGGTAAATTATTGGGAGTAAATCCATTTAACCAACCAGGAGTAGAGGCATATAAAAAGAATATGTTTACACTACTTGGAAAACCAGGTTATGAAAAATAATTGTAGTTAATACTAAAAACGGGGGCACTTTAAAAAGTGTACCCTAATTTTTTTGTGATTTTTTTTGTTAATGTTATTTGCAATGTTTTGCCCAAATCTTGATAAAAAGCCCATTGTAATTAGTGGAATAAGTACAGCGAAAACATCTGCAACTTCCATAAATTTTAAAAAATTCATATATTCTCCATTTCCCAAGAAGTTTTTTAAAAGCAAAATTTCTTATTTGTAGAAATTATATTAACGGCTTTTGTAAACTTAATTATAGCGTAATTTACATAAAGAATCAATTAGCACTAATTGTATAATATAATTGAAAACAGAAAAATAATGAGGTATAATATACAAGAATTAAGTATAAATATAAGTGAGAAGAAAAATAAGAGGAGAAACTATGGATAATATTAAAGTATATGCTTTTGTAGGACCATCCGGGACTGGAAAAAGTTATAGAGCTCAAATGGTTGCAAATGAAAATAATATTCATTATATAATAGATGATGGGCTTTTTATAAATGATAATGAAATTATTGCTGGTGAATCTGCAAAAAAAGCACCAACTAAAATAGAAACTGTAAAAAAAGCTTTATTTTTGCAACAAGCGCAAAAGGATGAAATAAGAAAAGCAATAGAAAAATATAAACCAGAATCAATTCTAATCTTGGGAACATCTGATGGAATGGTAAATAAAATTGCTGCCAATATAGGCTTGCCACCAATAGAAAAAATTATATATATAGACGAAATAGCAACTCCAGAAGAAATTCAAGAAGCAAGAAGAAGTAGAGTAACAGAAGGAAAACACGTTATACCAGTACCAACATTTGAAATAAAAAAAGATTTTTCAGGTTTTATATTAGATCCACTTCAAATATTTAAATTTAAAGGAGAAAATAATAAACCATATATATCAGAAAAATCAATAATAAGACCTACATTTAGTTATTTAGGAAATTTCACAATATCAGATACAGTATTTAGGCAAATAATAGAATACATAGCCTATAAAGACAAAAATATTCATAAAATCATAAGAACAAGAATAGATAATCAGCCAGAAGGGCCATATGTGTATATAGAACTTAGTGTTGAATACGGAGAAAATGTTAGAACCATTGTAGATAATTTTAAGAATAAAGTTATAAAAGAATTGGAGAAATTAACAACAATGCGTGTACGAACAATTAAAATAATAATAAAAGAAATATATGTAAATAAAGAAGAAAATAAATAGTGGAAGGTAGAAGAAATATGGCATATATAGTTGCAATAGATGGACCGGCAGGTTCTGGTAAAGGCACAATAACAAAATTAGTTGCTAAAGATATGGGGTTAGTAAGTATAGACACAGGAATGCTTTACAGATGCCATGCACTAGCAGTACTTCAAAATAATATAGATATATCTAATGAAAAACAGGTAGAGGATATTCTAGACAAAATAGATATAAACTTAATAAATAAAAATAACAAACAGAATGTATTTTTAGATGGAGAAGATGTAACTGGAAAAATTAGAACTCCAGAAGTAACTAACATTGTTTCTAGAACATCTAGTATTTTAGGAGTTAGAGACAAGATAACAAAATTAGAAAGAAAAATAGGTTATGAATGGTTAAAAGAAGGAAAAAACATTATAATGGAAGGAAGAGATATTACAACAGTAGTATTTCCAGAGGCTAAAGTAAAGATATATTTAGATGCAACACCCATAGAAAGAGCTAAAAGAAGGTGTAGACAAAACAAAAGAAATGGAATTAACCAACCATTTGAAGAAGTCTTACAATCAATAATGGAAAGAGACAAAAATGACATGAATAAAAAAGTAGGAGCTTTAAAAAAAGCTCCAGATGCAATATATGTAGACTCTAGTAAGTCAAGTGTAAATAAAATTAAACATAAAATAATAAAAATAATAAAAGATAAAACTAAGGAGAATAAAAATGAACATTATAAAAAGAATATTAAGAGTAATAGTTAGAACTGCAATATATTTATATTGTAAGGTTGTATACAGATTAAAAGTAATTGGAAAAGAGAACATTCCGAAGGAAGGACCTGTAATATATTGTGGAAATCATAGAAGTTATTTGGATCCACCTTTAATTGTAGTAACCGCAGGAAGACATGTAAGGTTTATGGCAAAAGAAGAATTAACTAAAAATAAATTTTTAAAATTTTTAGGATATGTATTTGATGCTATATATGTAAAAAGAGATAATAAAGAAATAGCAGCATTAAAAACAACATTAAAAGCTTTAAAAAATAAAGAAAGTATAGCAATGTTCCCAGAAGGAACAAGAAATGGATTAGAAAAAGGAGAAAGTGTAAAAGAAGGAGTAGCATTTTTCGTACTACAAACAGGTGCAAAGGTACAACCTGTTGGAATAGTAGGAGGAGAAAAACCTTTTAAAAAAGTATATGTTAATTATGGTAAGCCATTAGACTATAGTGATAGAGTTAAAAAAAAGCCTACTAAGGAAGAACTAGAGCAAGTAAGCAAAGAGATAATGGATAACATAATTATGTTGACAAATATAAAACAATAATATATAATAGTGTCAGTTTACTGCGTAGAAGGCGTTTTTCATTTATGAAAAACGCCATTTATAAAGATAAACCAAACGAAAGAGGATGTTACAATGTAACAAAGATTTAGGAAGGTGAAATTATGTCAGAACAATTAAATTTTGAACAAATGATAGAAGAATCAATGAAAAATATAAATGTAAAAGAAATAATAGAAGGAACAATAATAAATATAAATAAAAAAGGTGAAGTAATTATAGACATCGGGTATAAAGCAGATGGAATAATTCCAAGAAATGAATATTCATACAATGAAGCTGCAGACCCTAATAAAGAATTAAAAGTCGGAGATAAAATAACAGCAGAAGTAATAAAAATGAATGATGGTGAAGGTAATGTATTACTTTCTACTAAAAGATATAAAATGAAAGAAGCTCAAGAAGAGCTAGAAGAAAAATTTAAAAATAATGAAGTTTTAGAGGAAAAAATTACAGAAATCACAGACAAAGGATTTATAATTTCAAAAGAAGGATACAATATATTTATTCCAATCTCTTTATCTGGAATAACAAGAAGTGAAAACATAAAAGATTATAAAGATAAAGTAGTTAGATTTAGATTAATAGAATGCAAATTTAGACCTAGGAGAATAATAGGGTCAATAAAAGCAATTTTAGATGAAGAAAAAAATAAGAAAATAGACGAATTCTGGAATGAAGCAGAAGTAGGCAAAAAATATAAAGGAAAAGTTACAAGTATAAGTACATATGGTGCATTTGTAGATTTAGGAGCAGTACAAGGCTTATTACATATTTCAGAAATTACATGGAATAGAAATACACCACCTAACGAGATTTTAAAAGTAGGACAAATAATCGATGTAATAGCAATCGATGTAGATAAAGAGAATAAAAGAATTAAATTATCTTATGCAGAAAAGGGACCAGATCCTTGGAAATCTGTAGAAAGTAAATATAGTATAAATGATATTTTTACAGTAAAAGTAGTTAAAATGATGCCTTTTGGAGCTTTTGTTGAGCTAGAGCCAGGAATTGAAGGTCTAGTACATCTTTCTCAAATATGTGAAAGAAAAATAACAAAACCAGAAGAAGAACTAAGAATAGGACAAAAAGTAAATGCAAAAATAATTGATATGGATTTAGCAAATAAAAGAATCGAATTATCAATAAGAGAATTAGAAAATACATCAAACGAATATAAAGAATAAAGGAGTAATAAAAATGATAAACGAAAATATTAGAAACATAGCAATCATAGCACACGTAGACCATGGTAAAACAACATTAGTAGATGCATTATTAAAACAAAGCCATGTATTTAGAGACAACGAAAAAGTTGACGAGAGAATTATGGATTCTAATGCTTTAGAAAAAGAAAGAGGAATAACCATTCTTTCTAAGAATACAGCAGTTATGTATAATGGTGTAAAAATAAATATAGTAGATACACCAGGACATGCTGACTTTGGTGGAGAAGTAGAAAGAGTTTTAAAAACTGTTGATGGAGTTTTATTATTAGTTGATGCATTCGAAGGACCAATGCCTCAAACAAGAGAGGTTTTAAAGAAAGCATTATCTTTAAATTTAAAACCAATAGTTGTAATAAATAAAATAGATAGACCAGGGGCAAATCCATCAAAAGTATTAGACCAAGTTTTAGAACTATTTATAGAATTAGATGCAACAGATGAACAATTAGAATTCCCAGTAATTTATGCTTCGGCTAAAAACGGAATTGCTAAAATGAACATGGAAGATAGCAGTGATAATATAAATTGTATATTTGAAACAATTATAAAAGAAATAAATCCACCTGCTTGTGATGAAGAAGGACCTGCTCAAATGCTAGTATCTAATATTGACTATGATGAATTCATAGGAAGAATGGCTATAGGTAGACTAGAAAGAGGAATTTTAAAAGTTAATGACCCAGTAGTTATCTGTAAAAAAGATGGAAAAATGGAAAATGCAAGAATAGGTAAAATTTACACACATATGGGACTTAAAAAAGTAGAAGTTCAAGAAATAGGTGCGGGTGATATTATCGAATTATCTGGTATTCCAGATATTAATATTGGTGAAACAATATGTGATATAGAGCATCCAGAAAAAATAGAATTTATAGATATAGATGAACCAACAGTTACAATGACATTTAGTGTAAATGATGGACCTTTAGCTGGTAAAGAAGGTAAATTTATTACGTCAAGACATTTAAGAGATAGATTATTTAAAGAGCTTGAAAGAAATGTAAGTTTACGTGTAAGTGAAACGGATTCTGCAGATTCATTTGAAGTAGCTGGACGTGGAGAGTTACACTTATCTGTATTAATAGAAACAATGAGAAGAGAAGGATATGAATTCTTAGTTTCTAGACCAAAGGTTATTATAAAAGAAATAAATGGAGTAAAATGCGAACCAATAGAAAGATTAGTAGTTAATGTTCCTGATGATTGTATTGGTAGCGTTATAGAAAAATTAGGAAAAAGAAAAGCAGAAATGATAAATATGGAACCAGCAGAAGCAGGACATACTAAAGTAGAATTTAAAATTCCTTCAAGAGGATTAATTGGTTATAGAACAGAATTTATGACAGATACAAAAGGTAATGGTGTTATGAACCATGTATTTGAAGATTATGAGCCATACAAAGGAACAGTTGTTGCAAGAACAAGAGGAACAATTGTAGCTTTCGAAGCAGGAACATCTATAACATATGGATTATATAATGCACAAGACAAAGGTGATTTATTCATTGGACCAGGTGTAGAAGTATATGAAGGTATGATTGTTGGTATAAATTCAAGACCAGAAGACTTATCTATAAATGTATGTAAAGAAAAACATTTAACAAATACAAGAGCTTCAGGTTCCGATGATGCCTTAAGACTAGTACCACCAATTCAGATGTCATTAGAAAAAGCTATAGAATTTATACAAGATGATGAATTAGTAGAGGTAACTCCAAAGAGCATTAGATTAAGAAAAAAAATACTAGATACAAAAACTAGAGAAAGAGAAGCAAGAAGAAAAGTTAAAGAAGACTAAAATAAGATGAAATAGGATAGGGATTTGGGGACGTTCCTTGAAATCCCTATTTCTTTGGTTTGATAATTAAAGGAGAAGGTATATGAACGAAATAGAGTTGAAAATAATAAAAGAAAAAGCGTTAGAAGACCATATTCCAATAATTATGGATGATACTTTAGAAGTAATAGACAAAATTTTAAAAGAAACGAAACCAAAAGCAATATTAGAGATAGGAACTGCTGTTGGGTATTCTGCTATGTGCTTTTCAAGATATTTAGCTGAAGGTGGCAAAATAGATACAATAGAAAGAGAGCATGAAAGAGTAGAAGAGGCAAAGATAAATATACAAAAGGTAGGAGTAGCAGACAAAATTAATATTTTAGAAGGAGATGCAGTAGAAATATTGCCTACATTAGATAAAAAATATGATGTTGTATTTATAGATGCTGCAAAGGGAAAATATCCATTCTTTTTAGAACAAGCTAAAAGAATGTTAAACAAAAATGGAATTATTTTTGCCGACAATATTTTATATAAAGGCTATGTTATGAGTGATTATAACAAACATAAACAAAGAACCGCTGTAAGAAATCTACGTGAATATATAAAAGAAGTAACAGAGGATGAAAATTGTACAACAGAAATATTAGAAGTTGGAGATGGACTTGCAATAAGTAGATTTTAAAAATATAGTGTTAGAAGAAAAAAGACGTGATTAAAAATTAAAATCACGTCTTTTTGGTTATCTTAATTGTATAGCCCTCATTTTCATAAATTCATCAAAGTTTATACCAAAATAATATTTGAAATTGGCCTCAAAGCTATCTAAAACTAAAATATCTTTTCTAGATTTTTTGTCAAATTCAAAATGCATATATTGTGGTAAAAAATATGTAGCAGAATTTATGCTTTCTATTTTTTCTAAAAATAAGTCCCTATTGTTTTTATATACAGAAGAATGACCAGCTGTGCCGTTTTTTTCGGTTTCTCTCATTCTAAATGTTTTTATTTGTGTTTCACGATAAAATTTAATATCTTTATCTGGAACATGAACAATACGAGTTGTATGTAATGATGAATAACCATTTTTTTTAGGTTCTGCTATATAATCTTTTCTTTTCCTAGAAAGTTCAGTTATATTTGGATCATGTGTAACTAAAAAATTTCCTATTTCGTAAGCTTTTTGAATTAATAAATCTTCATCTGTTTTACCATCTACAGCTAAGATAATTATTTTGTCTCCAAATATATCTAAAGCTTCTCCTTTTTTATCTAATTTTTCTATATAGTTATGTTTAGATTTTACCCTAGACATAATATAAAAATCTACATTTTTAAAAGCAGCTTGTAAACTCGCATTTTCTGCTTCTAAATTTTGTATATAGTATTTAAGATAATCATTTTTATATGTATCATATAATCTTACTAGATTATTTCTATCATCTAAAGCTGTCTTGTTTTCTGAACTTAAAATAAATTGAGCAAGTCCAATTCTTTGCGCTGGAACAGCAAGAACCTCGCTATTTTCGTTGCATTCTAATGAGTTTGTCTTTTGAGACAATGATATCACCTCTAAAATAAAGAATATTTGCGCGCGAAAAATATTATACCAAATTTTACTAAAAAGAGCAATAAAAAAGGGTATAAATCGTTCGACCTATACCTTCAAAATTCGACATTATAATATACCTAGATATTTTAAACTAGAAAAAATAGTATCAATAATTAAAATTATTGGCATTAAATATATAAGGACTTTTAAAATATAGGCTGGAATAGCAGTTAAGGATTTTTCTATTTTTTTAGAGAAAAATGGATGAATATGATTAATAAATAATAATCCGATAAATCCCCATGCTATTGTATATAAAATACTAATTCTACCATTCAAATTAAAAAAGTCATATGTATAATCCCACCATTTGGCAGCAAAAATTGCCTCTAATGCAAAACCTACTACATATTCAAATGCGGAGAAAATAAAAGCCGAAGCTAAAAATAATTTAATAGAGTTCTTCTTATATTTGCTAATAAATAAAATCATTAAAATTGCTCCAAAACCATAAATAGGACAAATAGGACCAACTAAAAATCCACGGTTTGTGAAATGCCCTAATACAAGTAATGAATAAAATGTTTCCATTAACCATCCAATAAATGAGTAAAGGAAAAAGTATAATATTATATATTGTATATCTGTTAATTTCTTTTTTATAATTAAAGCTTTTGACGCTTCCATAAAAAAACCTCCTATTACAAATGTAGGAGGTAGTATATTTAAATTTCATTAATAGCATTTCGTATAATATTAGCAGAATTTTCGAATTTATGAATTTCTTCTTGGTTTAAAGCCATAATTCCAGTTTTTTCGACGCCATTTATTCCAATAACAGAAGGGGTACTAATAAATATTTTTTGAACAGGATCATAAGAAGAAACACATATGATTGCTTTTTCATCTGCTATAATTGCACTAGTTATTCTTGTTAAAGCAGAAGCTATTCCAAAACAAGTGTAATTTTTCTTCTGAGCAATTTTAAAGCCAAAGTTTCTCGTTTCATCTTCTATATTTATCATATCTTCGTGTGATAAATAATTAGAAATTGGTTCTAAACCAATTTCTGCATTGCTCCAAGGAACGAATTGACTATTTCCGTGTTCTCCAATTACATAAGCGTGTACACTTTTTGGTGAAACTTCAAGTTTATTTGCAATAATATTTTGAAGTCTTGCAGAATCTAATGATGTTCCAGAACCAATAATTTTATTTGAATTTAGTCCTGAATATTTCCAAGTAAGATATGTCATAACATCTAATGGGTTACCTGCGACAAGTATAATTCCATTAAACTTTGTAGCTGCAATACTTTTTACAATTTCTTTAAAAATATTACTTGCATTATGCAAATCTTCCATTCTAGATGCAATATTTGCTCTTTGACTAACACCAGCTGTTATACATATAATTGATGCATCATTACATTCTTCATATGTTCCAAACTTGATTTTAGAAGAAGTGTTAGTAAGTGGAATACAATTTAGTAAATCTAATGATTCTCCTTCAGCTTTTTGCATATTAATGTCTATTAATACAATTTCATGTATATTTATATTAGAACTTAAAAGTGAATAGGCATAACTAACCCCAACGTTACCAGTACCTATTATAACTACTTTATTTTTCATTTGTAAGAGACCTCCTAATAATTTGTCTGCCAATATAGTATATAGCAAAATGGCTCTGCTGTAAAGATATTAAGAGAATTTTAATATATTATATCTTAATAATTTATAAATAGTATTGCTAATAGAATAAAAAAAATGTACAATCATGAAAAATATAATAAAAGGGGGATAACCATGATTAAATTAGAAAATATTTCTAAGTCATATGTAAAAGGAAAAAAATCTGTAGATTCCCTAAACTTAGAAATAAAAGATGGAGAAATTTTTGGCTTTTTAGGACCAAATGGCGCAGGAAAAACAACAACTATCAAGATGATTACAGGCATATTAAATGCTGATGAGGGAAAAATATTGGTAGATGATAAAGATATAAAGAAGGATAGTATTTCTGCTAAGAAAACTATAGGATTTGTACCAGACACACCAGATATATTCTTAAAACTTAAGGGAATAGAATACTTAAATTTTATGGGAGATATTTATGAGGTTCCAAAAGAAATAAGAAGACAAAGAATAGAAGAATTAACAAAGAAATTTGAGATATATGATAATTTAAATGAAGAGATGCAAGGGTATTCACACGGAATGCGTCAAAAAATAATACTATGTGGAGCTCTTTTAAATAATCCAAAAAACTGGATATTAGATGAGCCAATGACGGGGTTGGATCCAAAGGCATCTTATGATTTAAAAGAAATGATGAGGAAACACGCAAAGGAAGGTAATTGTGTTTTCTTTTCTACACATGTTTTAGAAGTTGCAGAAAAATTATGTGACAGAGTAGGAATTATAAATAAGGGGAAATTAATTTTTGTGGGAACATTTGAAGAGATGAAGACAAAACTAAAAGACAATGGAACATTAGAAGAATTATTCTTGGAGATTACACAAGATGAATAAGATTATTTCACTTACAAAAGTTCTCCTTAAAAATTCCTTCCAAAAATATAGCGAAAATAATAAAAAAACAAGTAAAGTAGGAAAAATAATACTTTATGGGATTTTGCTAGTATATTTAATGGGAATATTTGGATTCCTATCATATGGGTTAATTACAACACTACAGCAAGTGCATCAAGAAGCAATGTTTATTGGAATATTTTTATTAGGGTTAGCGCTACTTACAATAATACAATCAATTATATCAGCAACAAATGTATTCTATTTTTCAAAAGATTTGGATTACATTTTGCCATTACCATTAAAGCCTAGAGAAATATTAATTTCAAAATTAAATGTAATATTAGTAACAGAATATGTAATGGAATTAATATTTGCGGTAGCACCGATAATTGTTTATGGAATTCTTACATCAGCAGGGGCAATGTTCTATATAGTTTCATTATTGGTATTGATAATATTTCCAATAATTCCAATACTTATTGCAACTTTTATAATAATGGTAATAATGAGTTTTTCAAAAGGTGTAAAAAATAAAGATAGATTTAAACTTATAGCACCACTATTAGGAATTGCATTAGCACTTATACTTTCATTTGCTTTTTCTGGAACATCAGAATTAAGCGAAGCAGATTTATTAAATGCATTAACACAAGCTAATAGTATGGTAGAAATGGTTAGTGATAGTTTACCTATTATAAAACCAGGAATTAATGCAATAGTAAATGCAAGTTTTATTGAATTTTTAAAATTATTAGGAATTACAGCAATATGTTATATTGTATTTATATTAATAGGAAATAAACTTTACTTTAGAGGGGCAGTAGGTAATTTATCTTCTGGAGCAAAGAAAGGGAAAAATATTACAGGTAAAGATATAAAAATAAAATCAGTAGGAAAATCATATGTAGCTAAAGAATTTAAAATGCTATTTAAAAATCCAATATTTTTTGTGCAATGTGTATTACCATCTGTATTAATGCCAGTAGTATTTTTAGGAATATTTATTGTAAGTATAAATAGTAATAATTCGCAAGAATCAATAAATGAATTTCAAAAAGTATTAGGTGGTTTTATAGAGACGCCAATTGGATTGGCAGCGATTCTTGCAATTACAGAATTTTTAACAAGTATGCTATATATTGCTCCAACTGCTATATCAAGAGATGGACAAAATGCAATATTTATGAAATATATACCAGTGCCATATTATAAACAATTAATTTATAAAGGGATACCAAATGTGGTTTTTGGAACTATAACATCACTAATTGTTTTAATATTTATTTATGTAGTAGCAAAACCATCACTAGTATTTTTATTAACAGCATTAATACTAAATTTAATTTTATTAATTTTACAAACTTTATTAATGGAATTAGTAGATTTAAGAAAACCAAAGCTAGAATGGTCAACAGAATACGCAGTAGTAAAACAAAATATGAATTTATTATGGCCTTTTGTATTAAATTTAATAGAAATTGGAATAATATTTATAGTGTCTATACCATTAAGCTTTACGAATTATTTAATAACAGCTGTAATTTTAGTGGTTCTACATATTATAATTACTTATTTTGTAAATAGATACATGTGTAATAATCAAGATAAATTATTTGACAAAGTAAGTTAGTAAACTAAGGAGGAAAAAATGAATATAGGAATTGACCTTGATGGTGTATTAACTAATTTTAATGAATTTTGTATGAGCTATGGAACAAAATATGCTTCTGAAATAGGAAAGGGAAAGATTGTAAATTCTAAAGGATATGAGAGTATAGAAATTTTTAGTTGGGATAGACAAACAGACATGGAATTTTGGCAAAAATACAACTCACAATATGCTTTAGAAGAAAAGCCTAGACCTTTTGCAAAAGAAGTACTAGATAAATTTAAAAAAGAGGGACATAAAATATATATTATTACAGCTAGGGCAAGTGAGTTTGAAGATATAAAAGCACAAAGTAAGATGCATGACATGGTGAGAAATTGGTTTAAAAAAAATGAATTGTATTATGATGAATTAATTTTTTCTACAGTTAATAAATTAGAAAATTGTAGAGAAAATAACATAGATATAATGATAGAGGATAGTCCACACAACATAAAACAACTTGCAGAATTTTTGCCAATTATGTGTTTTGATACAAGATATAATAAAGATTGCGAAGGCAAGAATATAATTAGAGTATATAGTTTTTATGATATATATGAAAAAATAAAAGAATTTGAACAACAAAAGAATCCAACTGATTAAGTTGGATTTTTTTGTTAAAGAATAGTTAAATTTAAATTTCTTTAATTATATTTTTTTGGCAAGGTCAACACCTAATGCTAAAACAGAAAGTGAATCTATTGCTAAGTTTATACATAAAATGTAGATTGCAAGAATTGGTGAATCCTAATTATAACAATACTAACAAAAAATAAAAAAAATATTGCAATTTAGCAAATTTATTATTAAGATAGGTAAAAAGGATTTGGGGACGTTCCTTAAAATAATTATATAAGAAAAGAGGATTTTACCCAAAGAAAAGTTGTATTTATATATAATTAAAGTAATAGTTAATGGAGGAATTAATGAAAAATAAAAAGGAAAAAGCAAAGAAGAAATTTACGATTTTAGGAATGAGCATTTGGAGAGTTTTAGCTTATTTTATAATTTATAGTATTTTAGGATATTTAATCGAAACATTATTTGGATTAGTTACCAAAGGTGTTATAGAAAGTAGACAGAGCTTTTTATATGGACCATTTTGTGCTATATATGGGTTAGGAGCAGTAATAATGATTGGGCTTCTACAATATTTTAATAAAAACAATTTTTCATTGTTTTTTGGTGGTTTTTTAATTGGATCTGTAGTTGAATATTTAGTAAGTTTATTTGGAGAAATGATGTTACATGTAAAGTGGTGGGATTATTCGAATATGCCACTTAATATAAATGGTAGAATATGTGTATATTTTTCTATATTCTGGGGAATCCTTGCAATCTTTTTAATGACATATATTAATAAAAAAGTAGATAAATTATTAATTTGGTTAAAAGAAAAAATTAATATAAAAGCATTAAAAACAATTACTATAATAACAATAATTTTTATGGCTATTGATTGTGTATATACTGGAATGGCTTTAAGAATGTTTTATGCAAGAATTGAACATAGTGGTTTAATTAAAATGCAAAATGGAGAACAATATTTGTTAGATTACGAAGAAATACAAAATAAACCTGGAGTAAAAGAATTTATGGAAAAATATTTAAGTGATGAAAAAATGCTTAAGACATTTCCAAATTTAAAAGTTACAGATATTAATGGAGATATTGTGCTTGTAAAAGAGGTATTCCCAGATATACAACCTTACTATGTTAAATTATTTACACCAAAACAGGTACAAAGGATTAATGTAGAAAACTAATTAAATTAAGAAATAAAGGGGAACAAATGATGGCAAATAATAAAAGAGTTCTTACTCCAGCAGAGTTTGAAAAAATAAAAGAAAGTTTAAGTGAAAGAATATATGAATTATCATCAATATATATATCAATTTTAGCCCGAGATGCTGGAATTAGTTTTGAAACTATAAACACAGAATTTGGAAATCAACCAGAGGAAACTGAGCAGTTTTTAGAAGAAATAAATGAGGAATATAGTGTAGATCTTAGAAATATTTCTGAGGAAGCATTTATTACGAGAATACCTACACACTATCAAGAAACATTTAGAAAAATTAAAGAACAATATTTAAATAGTGATGTAAAAGAAGTAGGTGAGGCGGATTTTGAAGCTTATAACTTACTAAAAAAAGAAGTATCCTTAGAGCAAGATAAAGTAGCAAGTAATCTTAGTACCTATGATTTAAGTCAGATTCCTTCATATATGTATAATGATTTAAAATGGATACGCAAAGTGAATTTTGAGAATACTGGAGCCAAATTGGATTTAAAGCAATTCCAGTGGGATGTATATATAACAGGTAGCATTAAAGGATGTGAATTAATCTCTTTTAAAAGCGGAGCATATCGTGAGATTCTTAAAAAAGGCACTTTTGATGATTCAATAAAGTTTGATGATTCAATAAAGGTTTGTCCACCTAAGGAAGCATTAGATGAAGAACAGTATGAAACTGTTATAGAAGGATATAAAGATGATACTAATCCTTATAGTATAAATGAACTGTATGAGTTATTAGTAGATCCTGAATTGCAAAGGAAAAATGAATGGGTTTTTGATAAAATGTTTAAGGTAGATTATACTGCAGAATTAAGATATCCGAATTATAGTGCATGGAGAATTTTAATACCAGAACTTAAGGATAAGCATCCCGAATACTTCGAAGCTTTTAAAGATAGTTTTATGGTAAGTTTATCTTTGATATTGCCATATACTACAACTAGGATTTTAGAGGAAAATAGAGAATGGCTTACAGATTATTGTAGGAATGCAAATGGCAAAATAGATATGAACAGATATTTGGAAGATGTTTTTAATTATTGCAATAGTGAATTTCAAATGAATCATTTTGATGAGTTAGTAGGTCAAATAAAAAAGGATAACGAATTAATTCGATTATGGCAAGTTTCTAAAGAAGAAGTAAAAGAAAAAAAGATGCTAAAAGTTTTAGATATAATTATGCCTGATGGAAATGTTAAAGATTCTTTTACATTTTCTCAAATTTTACAATATTCACCAATGAATATGCCACAAGAATGTTTAGATAAAATATTTAGACTATACGAGAATGAGAAATCAAATATAAGAAATTATATTGATATTTTTTGGAGAAACATAGGAAAAGAAAATCAAGAAAAATATTTAATACCATTTATACAAAAACAGAAAAAATTAGGAGTAGACACATACAAAATATATACATTATGGAAAAATACAGATACTGAAATTAAATATAATACTTTTGATACTATTCTAGATTATGTGGAAAAAAACATTCCAGAGCTTGCACATACAATCAGAGGAACTGGATATATTGATATTTTTCTTAACTTATCAAAGGAGCAAGCAGAGCAATATATTGGTAATAATATTCCAAAATTTTTAAGTGCATTAAGAGAGAAATATAATGTATCTACAGAAGGAAGAAAAGAATTTGATACAAAATATGATAAATCATTTGCTATGGTTCTATTTGAATTAGAAAAGCAATCAAGATTAAATGTGGATAATTTAAATGTAATAATAGATAACCTTCCAAAATTAGGAAAAGAGACAATTAATAGAATATTCAATAGTAATTCGGAGATGATAGCAAATTACGCTCCGCAATTAATTTCAGTTGTAGCTAATTTAGATAAAAAAGAAGCTATAGAAACAATAGAAAAAGTTGAACATATATTTTCACAAGATAATTTACCAACTTTTATGAGGATGTACAAATATTTTGAGTTGGTAGTCGATAAAGATAATGGTAATCTATTAAACCAAATCTCTTCTGGACAAAAAATAGATATGTCACCAGTACTTTCGAGCACAAAAAATGCAGAATTAAGTAAAAGAATTATTTTTTCAGATTTAATGAAAATATCTATGGATTCTAATAATAAATCTTTAAGAAAATTTGTAGATAGGTTGGAAAAAGGAAATGAAGTATATGTTAAGTTTGTAAAAAATGGTAGAACAATAACTGGTCTTAAAGAAAATGAAAAGCAGGAACTTCAAACATATATAAAAACTATTCATTCTTTGTACGAAGAATCTGGCGCATATAATCAAGACAAAGAAAAAGGTATGGTAATAAATTTAAGTGGTGATATTCAAAAAGATGCAATAGCATTGGGAAATAGATATGCAAGAGAAGGTCTTACAAATAAATTGCCGGATTTAGCACTGCAAAGCATTATAGGACCATATCAAGAACTATTTGGAGGTATTACAACAATATCACAAATTAGAGAATATATGGATAATAGGCTAGAAGAATCAAACAAAAGACACAGAGAACTTGCAAAAGGAAAAGTAAATCTACAAGAAGGAGATTTAGTTAAAGGGGTAAAAGGAGCAACAGGAATTCTTCGAGATTTATTTGAAGAAGGTGTACGAGCAGGAGAATTTCTTGGCGTAGATTCTCATTCTGATGCAACACCTTTAGATACAGATTTTTCGCTTATTCTACCAGAAAATAAAGGAACAAATTTAGATGAAATTATAGAAAATACTGTATCTTCTGTTTATGGAAATTTTTTTGTAGTGCTAAAGAATTCTCAGGAGAAAATGGAATTCACTAGAACAAATCAAAGTACAAATATAGAAAGCGAAAGAATGTCTATAGATAGTATAGATAAAAGGAATAATCCTGAGCAGATACGCTCAAGAATCCAAAATAGGGTAAATAATAGTTATGCAAATAAAAGATTAGAAGTATTTGCAAGTAATGCAGTTGGAGAAGAACATTATGGTATAAGAACTGGAATTGGAAGTACAGACATAGATTATATTATTGTAGGACAATGGGATAAAAGAATTGGATATGAACTTGCTATGAATGGAACATATATACCGGTTGTTAATAGAACTACAGAAGAACTTTTATTTAGTCCAAAACAGTATGATGAAATAAGAGCTCAAATGCAAGGGTTGTCATATTATAACACTGGAAAATTCATGATTGACGAAACAGCTTATGTAGCAGAGGCAAAAAAAGAAAAAGAGCAATTGTTTACTTCTGCAGATTCAAATGTATCAATTAGCGAGGTGGAAGCTACTAAAAATAGAAATGCTATAAAAGGACTTGTAGAAAAAGCATTAACTGAGAAAATGGGACTTGAAGTGGAAGAACATGTGACAGGAAATCTACAAAACGGATTTGTAGAACTTATAGATACCGGCTCAACTGGGCGTGGAACAAATTTACCAGGAGATGGAGATTTTGATTTCACTTTAAAAGTAGATAAAGTGATTTTAGAAGATCCGAAAAAAATGGAACAATTAAAAAGTGCGTTAAGAGAGGTTCTAGCCAAACCAAGTTCTGAACAGGATTCAAAAGTTGAAGAGCCAAATGGTCAATTTAGATATAAAAAAGTAGCTATTGAAGGTGCAGAGAAGCCTCTTGATATAGATATAACTTTTATGCAAAAAGACGGTAAAGTTACATATTCTACAGATATGTGTGTACGAGATAGACTTGACGGGTTAAAAAGAGACAATCCAGAAGGTTATCAATATGCTATTTCTAATATAGTTTTGGCAAAAAAAGTTTTAAAAGAAGAAGGACTATATAAAAAAGCCAGTAGTCCCGGAGCAACAGAATATGGAGGCTTTGGAGGAGTTGGTGTAGAAAACTGGATTTTGGAAAATGGAGGTTCTTTTGCAAAGGCAATGGATACATTTATGGAGACAGCTAGTAAATCTCATGACTTTGAAGAATTTAAGGATAAATATCCAATATATGATTTTGGACAAAATCATTTGGCAAAAAGGTATCAGCACGATTCTTTTGTAAATGGACTTACATCACAAGGGTATGCTAGAATGCAAGAGAGATTTAAAGAGTTAAGAAAAGATTTAAAACCAATTCCTAGAGTTGAAGAAAGTAATATACTGACAATGAAAAAATTAGTAAGGAATGCATTACAAAATGAAAATATAGGAATAGAAGATATCGCAAATGTAGATAGGGATATAGCCAATAGGTCCAGAGAAGTTAATTTGAATGCAAGGGGAGCACAATAAATAAGGAGATAAATATGGAATTTAATGAAATAAGAAAAGAAGCAAATAAAAAAGTTTTAGAGATTATGCAACTTATAAATACAGGTATTGATTTTGAGTATTTTTTTGATTTAGATTCTGTACAGTATAGAGTAAAATCAAGTGAAAGTATTATAAATAAGATGAAAAAAGTGGAAAATGATATATATAATGTATATGATCTTATTGGAATAAGATATATTTTTCATGATTTAAATAATCACAAACAGCTAAAAGATTATATAGTAAATAATCCGAACTTTAAAATAGTAGAAATAAAAAATTATTTACAAGATGGTCATCCAGAAGATAGAAATTATAGAGCACTACACATTAGAATGAAATATCATGACTTCCCATGTGAAGTAGAATTTATGGATGTTAAGATGGCTGAACATGTGGTTAAAACGCATGCAGAGTATAAAAATAGTTTGCTAAAGTAAGTTAGTGAGGCAGGATGCAAATGTGGCTGATAAATACAAGAAAGCTGTCACTCGAAAAAAGAGTATACTAATTGTAACTAGTAAATCTTCCACCAGTTCGCTGGTAATATGTAAGCAAGGGGCCTTATAGCAAAATGCTATAGGCTTCTTTCTTGTTTTAGATTGAAGTGCATTGATTTTAAAAATACATATTGATATAATAATCCAAACAAAGGAGGGTATTATGGAAAACAAATACGAATGGAAATATACAGATATTTATAAAACAAAGGAAGATTATAAAGAAGATATTAAAAAGGTAAAAGAAAAACTAGAAGAAATCGTTCAATATAAAGGAAAATTAAAAGATTTATCAGAAAATATATATAAATGCTATAAAATATATGAAGAAATAGTAGAAATGAATTGTAAAATATATGCATACGGAATGTTACAATATCATAAAAATATGACAGATCAAGAAGCAATAGAGCTATTTAAAGAAGCAGAAGAATTAGACAACAAAATTGATGAAAAGACAGCATTTATGGTACCAGAGCTTACAGATATGGACACAAATACATTAGAGAAATACATGAAAGAAGATAAAAGCTTACAAAGATATTCAAGAAGAATAAATGAAATTTTAGAAAACAAAAAACATATATTAAGTAAAGAAATTGAAGAAGTGTTATCTAAATTTTCTGATACATTTAATGGATGTGAAAATGCATATAGTGTATTAACAAATGCAGAAATTAAATTTCCATCTATTAAAGATTCAGACGGAAATGAACTAGAAGTAAATGAAGCTGAATATTCTAAATTATTAGAAAATAAAGATAGAGAAGTAAGAAGAAAAGGAGCTATAACATTAGTATCAGAATATGGTAAATATATAAATACAATAACAGAACTATATCTAAATACAGTAAAACAGGATACAAAGATCGCTAAATTAAGAAATTATAAAAGCTCATTAGAAAAAGCAGTAATAGATGACGAGGCAACAGTAAAAGTATATGAAACTTTATTAAAAACAGTTAATGAACATATAGGAATCAATCATGAATATACATCATTAAAAAAGAAACTTTTAAATTTACCAGATATTCATATGTATGACATGAGTATAAATCCATTTAATCAAACAGATACTACAATGGATATAGAAGATGCAGAGGAACTAGTGTTAAAAGCATTAGCACCACTAGGAACAGAATATGTAAACAAATTAAAAGAAGCGTTTAATTCAAATTGGATGGATGCATTCCAATCTCAAAATAAAAGAGGAGGAGCTTATAATATGCCAGTATACGGAGTTCACCCATATGTACTTTTAAATTATACTGGAACAAATTTTGATGTATCATCAATTGCCCATGAGTTTGGACATGCAATGCATTCATATTATTCTGACAAAAATCAAAATGTGTTAGAACATAGCTATACTCTTTTATTAGCAGAGATAGCCTCAACAGTAAATGAAATTTTACTTGCACAATATAGACTAGAGAATTCAACAGATAAACAAGAAAAAATAGCACTATTATATGACAGAATAGAAACAGTAAAAAGTACTTTATTTACACAAGCTATGTTTGCAGAATTTGAACAAGAAGTACATTCAAGAATAGAAAATGAAAAAATATTAAATGCAGAAAAACTAGGAAATATATATGTAGACTTATGCAAAAAGTATTATGGTGAAGACCTAATTATAGACGAATATAACAAATACAATTGGACTAGAATACATCATTTCTTTAGCTGTTTTTATGTATATAAATATGCAACAGGAATATCTTGTGCAATAGATATAGCAAGCAGAATTTTAGCAGGAGAAGAAGGTTTAGTAGAAAAATATATTAATATGCTAAAAATGGGAGGAAGTAAAAAATCATTAGATATTTTAAAAACAGTAGGAATAGACTTAGAAGATAGCAGAACATATGAAAATGCACTTGAATTTTACAAAAACGATATAGAAAAATTAGAAGAATTAATATAGGGAAAAAAGGAACGTCCCCAAATCCCGATGTTTCTAAATCCAGAAGGAGATAAAATGAGCGAAGTTAAATGGACAGAAGAGCAAAGTCAAGCTATACATGAAAAAGGTTCTAATATATTAGTTGCTGCAGCAGCAGGTAGTGGTAAGACTGCTGTTTTAGTGGAGCGAATAATTAATAAAATAATTGCAGAAGAAATTGATATAGATAAATTATTAGTTGTAACTTTTACAAATGCTGCTGCAAGTGAAATGAGAGAAAGAATATTAAATGCGATTTATAAGAAGATAGAAGAAGAGCCAACTAATTTACGTTTACAAAAGCAAATTACGCTTTTAAATAAATCAAATATTTGTACAATACATTCTTTTTGTTTAGATGTAATACGAAATAATTTTTACGAAATAAATATTTCACCAAACTTTAGAATTGGTGATACAGCGGAAATAGAACTTTTAAAAGAAGAGGTATTAGATGAACTTTTCGAAGACTTATATTTAAAAGAAGATGAAGGCTTTTTAAAACTTTTAGAAATCTATACAAGTTATAAAAATGATGATCCTCTAAAAGATATAGTAAAAAGCATATATAATTTTATTCAAAGTGCACCATTCCCAGAAAAATGGCTAGCTGAAAAAGTAAAATTATTTGATATAGATATCGAAAATACTGATTTTGCAAATACAGTATGGGGTAAAATCATCTTAGATAATTATAAAGAATGTATAGAAGAAAACATATTAGGCTTAAAGAAAATAAAAAAAGAATTAGATGGAGAAAATGAATTAGAAAAATTTTCGCAAGCAATAAGACTAGACATAGAAAACTTAGAAAGTCTATTAGCAAACTTAAATTCATGGGATAAATCATATGAACTTGCAAAGAATTTTTCTTTTGTTAGGTGGCCAAGTAGTAAAAAAATAAATTCAGAAACACCTGTACTTGTAAAAGAAAAAAGAGATATGATAAATGCAAAATTTAAGAAATTAAAAGATAGCATTTTTATATATACTTCAGCTGAGGTATTAGCAGATTTGAAAGATATGTACGAAGTCCTAAATCTACTACAAGCAATAATTTTAAAATTTAATGAGAATTATAAAAAGGCAAAACTAGAAAGAAATATAATAGATTTTAATGACATAGAACACTTAGCCTTAAAAATATTGATTAAGGACGAAGATGGAAAATATGTACCTTCAGAGATTGCAAAAAAATATCAAGATAAGTTCGAAGAAATTGCAATTGACGAATATCAAGATAGTAATATGGTTCAAGAATACATATTAACTTCAATCTCTAAAGGCAACAACATATTTATGGTAGGAGATGTAAAACAAAGTATATATAAATTTAGGCAAGCAATGCCAGAACTATTTTTAAATAAATACAAAACATATAAATTAAAAAAAGAAAAGTCAGAAGCTGATGATTTAAAAATACAATTATTTAAAAATTTTAGGAGTAGAAAAAACATACTAGATACAACTAACATTATCTTCCAAGAAATTATGAGCAAAGATTTAGGAGACGTTGATTATAATGAGGATGAATATTTAAATTTAGGAGCAAATTATGAAGAGCCTCAATTGGAAAATATAGATTTTGCAGGAAAAACGGAAATAAATATAATTAATTTGGAAGACACTACAAAAGACATACAAGAAGATGAAGAAGATAATGTAAAAACAGAAAGAATCGAAAACTCTATTCTAGAAGCAAGATATGTAGCACAAAAGATTAATGAGCTTATAAATAGTAATTATTATGTGCTAGATAAAAAAGAAGGTTATAGAAAAGTTACGTATAAAGATATAGTTGTGTTGTTAAGATCAACAACAGAATTATCACCAATATATGAAAAAGAAATTTCAGATTTAGGTATGCCAGTATATAGTGAGACATCTACAGAATATTTAAACTCAGTAGAAATTCAAATAATTATGTCATGCTTAAAAATAATAGATAATCCAATGCAAGACATACCATTAGTTACAGTCATGAGATCAATGATTGGAGGATTTACAGATAATGATTTAATAGAAATTAGATTAGCAGATAAATATGAAAACTTTTATGAAAGTGTTGTGAAATCAAGAATTCAAGTAAATGAAGAATTGCGTAACAAAATTAATTCTTTCTTGGAACTTATAAATAACTGGAGAGAAGAAAGTGAGTTTTTAGCATTAGATGAGTTGATTTGGAAAATTTATATGGATACCGGTTATTACAATTATGTTGGACTAATGCAGAATGGAAAGTTAAGACAAGCAAATTTAAAAATGCTTTTTGAAAGAGCGAAGCAGTATGAGAGTGCATCATTTAAAGGTGTATTTAATTTTATAAACTTTATAGATAAGTTAAAGCTTCGTAACAATGATTTAGGTGCAGCTAAAATAATTGGCGAGAACGAAAACGTAATTAGAATTATGAGTATTCATAAAAGTAAAGGTTTAGAATTCCCTGTAGTATTTTTAAGTAGTACAGGAAAAAACTTTAATTTAAAAGATTTAAGAGAAAAAATATTAATACATCAAGAAATTGGATTTGGACCAAATTATGAAAACAGCGAATTGAAAATAGAATATCCAACAATTGCCAAAGAAGCCATCAAGATGATAAGCAAAAGAGAAAGCATTTCTGAAGAAATGAGAGTTTTATATGTTGCTTTAACAAGGGCTAAGGAAAAATTGATTATCACAGGAATAGAAAAAGACTTACAAAAATCTATCGATAGCAAAGAGAAAGAACTACAAATTTATGAAAGTGAAGATAATTCAAAAATAAATCCTAAAATACTAGAAAGCTATAAATCATATTTGGATTGGATAGAACTAGTTTATTTAAAAAATAAGATAAAAAATTCGGATTTATTTGAATTTAATATAGTAAGTAAAGCAGAAATATTAAATGCAAGTACTGAAAAAGAAGAAGAAAGAAAAGATGTATTAAAAGATATAAAAAGTAAAAAAACATCAAAAGAAAATATAGAAAAAATAAAGAATATTTTGGAATGGGAATATAAATATAAAGATTCGACAGAAATGCCAAGCGAACTTTCTGTTTCAAAAATTAAAGAACTATCAAAGGATAGAACTGAGGAAAAGATTGGGATAACATTGAAAAAGCCAAATTTCCTAATAGGAAAAACAGATCTAACACCAGCGGAAAAAGGTACAATAATGCACTTATGTTTGCAAAAATTAAATTATAAAGAAGAGTACAATTTAGAAAAATTAAAAAATATGCTTAGCAACCTAGTAAACAAAGAAATAATTTTACCAAAAGAAGCTGAAAGTGTGAATTATAATAAAATATTAGCTTTTCTAAAATCAAATATATGGAAAGAAATGCAAACAGCAAAAGTAGTAGAACAGGAAAAAGCATTTTATCTAAATTTAAAAGCAAATGAAATATATAAAAATAATGCAGAAGATGAAATATTAGTACAAGGTATTATAGATTTATATTATATAACTAAGAATGATGAACTAGTATTAGTAGATTATAAAACAGATTATGTAGAAAATAATAATGAACAAAGTTTAAAAGACAAATATAATATACAATTAGAAATTTATAAAAAAGCCTTGGAAGAAGCTTTAAATAGAAATGTAGATAAAGTATATATATATTCAACATGGCTTAACAAAGAGATAGAGATTTAGGAATTCGGGGTTGTTACTAAAGTCCTTGAGAAAATAATTTGACATATTATGTAAAAAATGGTTTAATAATTATTGAACAAAGTTTCTTATATTACAATCGTAAGCCTTGCCCCTGTAAGGTAAGCAGTGGAAGGAGTTATTATGAACGAAGTAAAAACATTAAGAAATGCGATTTTATTCGCAGATGGAACCCGGGCGTCATTATTAAAAGTGAGGGAAAAAGACTATAGAAAACTAGAAGTATTGTATCAAGAAAACAACAATACATGGAACATCAAATCTGGAGAATTTGATGGAGGACTATTTTCCTCAATTGGGGATGAATACAATCTCCAATTTAAAGAAGAAGCTAAGTTACCATATTATTATGATATCATGGATATGTTATTTGCGGAAAAGGCAAATGGTGAAATAGCAATGAGTGGTTTAACGAGTATTTATTCCTTTTCAGAAGTGGTAGCACACTTTTGGAATCACAAAAATGTTCCAATACGAATGATTGGCTACTCTGCGGGTTCAGTAGCAGGAAAGCAGGAAAATCCTGCAATGATGTACTACCCGATGACCACATTGGCAATTGATGCTAATGAGTTCGGATTTTATGACGAAAATAGAAGATTCTGGAGAGTTTTACGAACAAAATAATTCCGACACCCCCATATGGAAATATGGGGTATTATTTATGCGATTTACTAAATATGGATTCCGAAAAAATATCGCTGTAAACCTTGATTTTTGGAAATATATGTTATATAATACCAATATAGCAAAATACATTACATAAGGAGTGGGAACAAATCCCACTCCTTATGAGTGTAAAGGGAGGTAAAATCTTGTCTAAGATAGAAAAAAATGTAGAAGAATTAATAAATCCAATAGTAACAAAATTGGGATATAAACTTTATGATGTCATTTACGAAAAAGAAGCAAAAGACTATTATTTAAGGATTTTTATAGATAGTGAAAATGGCATAAGTTTAGAAGATTGCGAAAAAGTGAATAATGCTATTACAGAGATTTTAGATGAAAAAGATTATATTAAAGATCAATACTTTTTAGAAGTATCATCACCTGGGATAGAAAGAGTATTAAGAAAAGATTGGCAATTAGAAGAAAATATAGGGCAAGAAGTAGAGATAAAACTATTTAAGCCATTTAATGGTGAAAAATTAATAACAGGAATTTTAAACGGATTTAATGAAGAGACAATAAATATAGATGAACAAGAAATACCTAGAAAAGATATTTCATTAATAAAAATAAAATATAATTGGTAAAAGGAGTGTAAGTAATGAGAGAGGAAGGAATAGACAATAAACAATTAATAGTTGCAATACAAGAATTAGAAAAGGAAAAAGGAATAAAAAAAGATTATTTATTAGATTCTATAGAATCAGCATTATTAACAGCTTATAAAAGAAATTATAATTCACAAGAAAATGTTAAAGTAGTAGTAGACAGAGAAACAGGTGCATCACACTTATATTCTGTAAAAGAAGTTGTAGAACATGCAGAAAATCCAATTTTACAAATATCATTAGAGGAAGCAAGAAAGATAGATAAAGAAGCACAAATTGATGGAACAGTAGATGTAGAATTAGTTCCAAAGAACTTTGGAAGAATTGCAGCACAAACTGCCAAACAAGTAATCATTCAAAAGTTAAGAGAAGCAGAAAGAGAAATTATATATAGTGAATATAGCGAAAGAAAAGGTGAAATTGTTTCTGGAATAATCCAAAAGGCAGATCAAAATATCGTAGTTATGGATTTAGGTAAAGTAGAAGGAGTTATGCCAGCTAAAGAACAAATACCAACAGAAAAATATCATGTAAATGATAAAATAAAAGGATATATCCTAGATGTAGAAAAAGGAGCAAAAGGAGTTCCACAAGTTATAATTTCAAGAGCATGTCCAGAATTTGTTAAGAAATTATTCGAATTTGAGATACCAGAAATTTATGAAGGTGTAATAGAAATAAAAGCTGTATCTAGGGATGCAGGTAGCAGAAGTAAAGTTGCTGTATATTCACCAAACGAAAATATAGATCCAGTTGGTTCTTGTGTAGGACAAAAAGGAGTAAGAATTCAAAATATAATTAATGAATTAAATGGTGAAAAAATAGATGTAATAGAATGGAATGCCGATTTATCTATTTATATATCTTCAGCTTTATTACCAGCACAAGTAATGGCAGTAGATATAGATGAAGAAAACAGAATTGCACAAGTAATTGTACCAGATGACCAATTATCATTAGCAATTGGTAAATCAGGACAAAATGCAAGACTTGCTGCTAAACTAACAGGCTTATCAGATTGGAGAATAGATATAAAATCAGAAACTCAATTTAGAAATATCTTAATGGAAAAACAAGCTGAGATGGAAAAAGCAGGCGAAGATAATGATGCAGAATAGTAAACATATAAATAGGAAAAAGCAAGTATAATATAAGGAAGTGTTAGAATGAAAAAGATACCACAAAGAACTTGCATAGGTTGTAAAGAAAAAAAAGATAAAAAAGATTTAATTCGTATAGTAAAAGATAAGGATGGTAACATTACATTAGATAGAACTGGAAAAGCAAATGGTAGAGGAGCATATATTTGCGACAATATTCAATGTCTAGAAAAAGCAATAAAAACTAAGGCTTTAGCAAGGACTTTTGAAATGAATATAGATGAAACAGTTTATGATGAATTAAGAGGTGTAATTAGTGAAAAATAAAATTTTAAATTTACTTGGGTTAGCGACAAGAGCCGGGAATTTAGTTGCTGGGAATAATGCATGCGAGAATGCATTAAAAATGAAGAAAATAAAAATGCTAGTAATATCTGAAGAAGCATCAGAAAAAACCAAGAAGAATTATAAATTTTATGCAGAAAAATATAATATTCCAATTATTTTTATAGGATCTATAGAAGAATTAAGTAAAGTAATAGGTCAGAAAAATAAAGCAATAATAGGAATTAAAGATATAAATATAGTAAAAGGAATACAAAAATTAATTAACGGGGGTGAAGCTATTGGGTAAAATAAAAATACATGAAATAGCAAAGAAGATGGGGCTTGCAAGTAAGGATGTTTTGGAAAAAGCTAAATCTTTAAACTTTGACGTAAAAAGTCATTTAAGTGCAGTAACTGACGAAGAAGCTAAAAAATTAGAAGAAGAATTAAAGAAAAACAACAAAAGTAATCAAAAAAATAAACCTGCCAAAAAACATCAAGCATCAAATAAAAAAGATGAACCTGTAATAATAAGAAGAGAAGTTATTATTTCTGATGAAGAAATAGTAAAAAAGGAAGAAGAAGAAAAACAAAAAAGACAAAAGGAAAGAGAAAAACAGCTAGGATTTGTAGAAAGAAATAAGAGCAAAGACTTTAATATTGTCTATAGAAACAAACAAACAAAACCACTTACTGTAGAAGAATTATTTGGATTAAAGAAAAAAGAGGAACCAAAGAAAGAAATTCCAAAAGTGGAAGGAAAAGTGGAAGAAAAAGTAGAAGAAAAACAAGAGCCTAAAAAAGAAGAGGTAAAAGAGATAGTAAAACCAGAACAAAAAATAGAAAATAAAAAAATAGAAAAAAGTGAAAGAGAGAATATGATAGGAGTACAAAACAGTAAAACAACAAAACAAATTGAATCAAATAAAAATGAAGAAAAAGACTTTTCAAAGAGAAATAATAATTTTAATAACAGAAAAGATAATAAAAACTTCAGAAATAACAATAATAATAGAGATGGTTATAGAAATAATAATTACAAAAACAACAATAATAACTTTAGAAATAATAATTATTCTAAAGGTCCTAGACCAATGGATGAAAGAACTATCGAAAAGAATATTAAAAATATAATGTCTTCAGAAGTAGCAGAAAAAGAAGTTGTAAGAGAATACAACAAATCAATGGAAAAACAAAAAAATAGTAAATACGAAGAAAATAAAACAAGAAAATCTGCAAAAGCAAGTAAAAGATTTAGTGATGAAGATATAAACGAAAAGAAATTACAAGACTTAAAACAAACTAACAGCTTATCTACAATGTTTTCTGATCAAGATGGCGGAATGTTAGACTATTATGATTTATCTACAAGCAGAGGAAAGAAAAATAAAAGGAAAAACGCAAAAAATCAAAAGCCAACTGAATCAAAACAAAAAATATTCAAGCTTACAGAAATTACAATACCAGAAACAATTTCTGTTAAAGATTTAGCTGCAGAATTAAAGAAAACAAGTAGTGAAGTAATAAAGAAACTATTAGGCTATGGTATTATGGCAACAATAAATAATGATATAGACTTTGATACTGCTTACTTAATAGCTCAAGAATTTGGAGTAACTGCTAAAAAGAAGAAGATTGTTAAAGAAGAAGATATTTTATTTGATGAATCAGAAGATAAAACTGAAGATTTAGTACCAAGAGCACCAGTTATCGTAGTAATGGGACACGTAGACCATGGTAAAACATCATTACTTGATGCAATACGTTCAACTAATGTTATAGAAGGAGAAGCTGGAGGAATTACACAACATATAGGTGCATATCAAGTAAAAGTTAATGGAAGAGACATTACTTTCTTAGATACACCAGGACACGAAGCTTTTACAAGTATGCGTGCAAGAGGAGCTCAAATTACAGATATAGCTATATTAGTTGTTGCTGCAAATGATGGTGTTATGCCACAAACAGTAGAAGCAATAAATCATGCTAAAGCTGCAAATATACCAATAATTGTAGCTATCAACAAAATTGATTTACCAGGTGCAAATGTAGAAAAAGTTAAAGAAGAATTAATGAAATACGAATTAGTTCCAGAAGAATGGGGTGGGGATACAATATATGTTCCAATATCTGCTAAAACACATCAAAATATTGATCAATTATTAGAGATGGTATTATTAGAAGCAGATATGTTAGATTTAAAAGTAAATCCTCATAAACAAGCTAAAGGTACTGTAATAGAAGCTAGACTAGATAAATCAAAAGGTCCAATTGCATCACTATTAGTACAAAGAGGAACTTTGGATGTTGGAGACACAATAGTTGTAGGTTCTTCTATAGGAAGAATTAGAGCTATGAAAAATTATAAAGGACAAAAAGTTAAAAAAGCTGGTCCTTCAATGCCAGTAGAAGTTATGGGACTTACAGAAGTTCCAGTAGCAGGTGAAACATTCTACGAGGTAAAAGATGAAAAGATGGCTAAACACTTAATAGAAAGAAGAAAGAGACAAGAAAGAGAAAAATCAATAAATAATGTAAATAAAGTTACATTAGACAACTTATTTAGCCAAATGGAAGAAGGAAAATTAAAACAATTAAATTTAATTATAAAAGCAGATGTTCAAGGAACAGTAGAAGCTGTAAAACAATCATTAGAAAAATTATCTAATGAAGAAGTTAGAGTTAAAGTAATACACTCAGCAGTTGGAGCTGTTACAGAATCAGATGTTACTCTTGCAAATGTATCTAATGCTATTATAATTGCATTTAATGTAAGACCTGTACCAACAGCAAAAGCAGAAGCTGAAAAAGATCATGTAGAAATAAAACAATATTCAATTATTTACCAAGCTATAGAAGATGTAGAAACAGCTATGAAAGGTATGTTAGATCCTAAATATGTAGAAAGAGTTATAGGAACAGCAGAAATAAGACAAACATTTAGAATCTCAAGCGTTGGAACAATCGGTGGAGCTTTTGTATTAACAGGAAAAATAGAAAGAAATGCAGGAGTTCGTGTAATACGCGATGAAGTAGTAATTCACGAAGGAAAACTAGCTTCATTAAAAAGATTTAAAGATGATGCAAAAGAAGTTAATAAAGGCTTCGAATGTGGTATGCAAATAGAAAATTACAATGATATAAAAGAAGGAGATATTATAGAAGCATTCGTAATGGATGAGGTAAAAAGATAATATCCAAAGGAGGTATATATGCCTAAGAAAGACTCAAACAGATTAAACAGAATTGATGAAGAAATGAAAAAGGAAATAAGTCATATTATAACATATGACTTAAAAGATCCTAATATAACTGGTTTAATAAGTGTAACAAAAGTAAAAGTTAGTGGTGACTTAAAATATGCTAAAGTTTATGTAAGTATGTTAAATGCAAAAGACAATAAACAAGTACTAGCAGCTTTAAAGAAGTCAGCAGGTTTTGTTAGAACAGAAGTAGCAAAAAGAATTAATTTACGTACAACACCAGAAATTATATTTATATTTGATGATTCAATAGAATATGGTGCAAGAATAGATACAATTTTAAAAAATGTTATAAAAGACATTAAGCCAGAAAATAAAGGAGAATAGCTATGACAACATTAGATAATATTGTAGAGGAGATAAAAAAAGCAGAAAGCATAGTTTTATTAACACATGAAACACCAGATGGTGATGCAATAGGTAGTAGTTTGGCTATGTATAATGCGTTAAAACAAATTGGAAAAAAAGTAGATATAATAATTCCTGAATGCCCTAGAAATTTTGAATTTTTAGCCGGAGCAACAGAAATAAAAAAAGAAGGAAAAACAGATAATTATGATTTGGCTATTGCATTAGATTGTGCGACAATAGATAGATTAAATGGCTGGAAAAATTATTTTGACGAAGCAAATGTAACTATTAATATTGATCATCATACAAAAAATGGAATGTTTGCAGATTATAACTATGTTAATCCTGCATCACCTGCTTGTGCGCAAATATTAATAATAGTATTAGAAGCATTAAATATAAAAATAACAAAAGAAATTGGAGAATGCTTGTTAACTGGTATTATAACAGATACAGGTGGGTTTAAATATCAAGGTGTATCAGCAGAGACATTTCAATTTGTTGCTTGGCTTTTACAAACAGGAGTAAATGTTTCAGATGTATATAAAAAGGCATTTCAAATACGAACAAGATCAAGCTTTGAACTAGCAAAGATTGCAATTAATAGGTTAGAATTTCTAGAAGATGGAAAAATTGCATTTACATATATAACAAAACAAGATGAAGCAGATGTTAATGCAGAACCAGGAGATCATGAAGGAATAGTAGAAAAAGGTAGAGATATAGAAGGAGTAGAAGTTTCTGTTTTTCTAAGACAAAAAGAAGAAAAAACATATAAAATATCATTACGTTCTAATGACTATGTAAATGTATCTGATGTTGCATTAGTTTTTGGTGGTGGAGGTCATGTAAAAGCCGCTGGATGCAAAATAAGTGGAACCCCTGAACAAATAAAAAGCACATTAGTAAGTATAATAAGAAAATATTTAAAATAAGGATTGAGGGGCGTCTAAGATAGGGATTTTGGGGACGTTCCTTAAAATCCCTATTTGAACTTTAGGGATTTTCCTTAAAGTTCATTTTTTATTGTATAGGAAAATCGAATTTTATAAATATTAAAGAGGTCAGATATGGATGGGATTATAGTAATAAACAAAGAAAAAGAATATACATCACATGATGTAGTAGCAAAATTAAAGAAAAAGTTGAATATATCAAAAGTTGGGCATACTGGAACTTTAGATCCAAATGCCACAGGAGTTTTGCCAATATTAATTGGTAAAGGAACAAAATTTTCTAAATATTTAATTAATCATGATAAAATATATGAAGTAGAATTAGAGCTTGGGAAGAAAACTGACACTGCAGATATAGAGGGAAAAGTAATAGAAGAAAAAAATGTAGATGAAAAATACATAAAAGAAAATTTATTACAGGTTTTAGAAAGCTTTGTAGGGAAACAAGAACAAATTCCACCAATGTATTCTGCAATAAAAAAGAATGGCAAGAAACTTTATGAATATGCACGCGCAGGAGAAAAGGTGGAGATAGAACCAAGAAAAATTGAGATTTATAAAATTGATTTAAATAAATATGATAAAAATATTATAAGTTTTGTTGTGAGTTGTTCAAAAGGTACATATATTAGAAGTTTATGTGAAGATATTGCAGGAAAATTGAATACAGTAGGATATATGAAGAATCTAAAAAGATTACAAGTTGGAAAATTTAATATTAAAGATGCAGTTTATATAGATGATATAGACTTAAAAAATGTTAATGAACATTTAATTACATTAGAAGAAATTTTAAGAGAAACACCTTGTATAAACTTAAGTGAAAAGAAACTTAAATTATTTATAAATGGAGTGCAATTAACTGCTAATAATATTGATGGACTTTATAAAATATATGTGGCTAATAAATTTATTGGAACAGGAACTATAAAAAAAGGATTATTAAAAAGAGATATTATATTGTAATTTCGAAAGAGGTATGTTAGTGAATATAGAAAAAATAAAAAGTGCTAAAACAAAAGTTATTGGAAAACAATTAGAATATTTTGATGAAATTGACTCAACACAAGCAGAGGCAAAAAGAAATGTAGCGAAATATAAAAATGGAACAGTAATTATGGCTGATATGCAAACAGCTGGAAAAGGAACACATGGTAGAGTGTGGCATACAAAAACAGATAACATTGCAATGACTATAATACTAAAACCAGAAATTAATATAAAAAGATTAGAGGGTTTTACTGTTGCGATTGCAGAAAAAATACAGCAAGCAATTAAAGAACTATATGGCATAGAATTAGAAATTAAATTACCAAATGATTTATTATTAAATAAGAAAAAAATATGTGGAATATTAACAGAGGTAGTAACAATAAAGGAGATAGTCAAAGAAATTTTTATTGGAATAGGATTTAATGTTAATGAGAAAGACTTTTCAAGTGATATTTCTAATATTGCAACATCACTATATAAAGAGACAAAACAAGTCTATTGCAGAGAGAATATTATTTGTAAAATTTTAGAAAACTTAGAGATAGAATTAGAAAAAAGAATATAAGAATAATTTAAAAATTCCTTCATAATATGAAATATGGAGGAATTTTTATGATTAAGAAAATAAATTTAGAATATCCGTTAGATAGTTTAGAACCATATTATAGTAGGGAAACTTTAAATATTCATTATAATACTTTATATGTAGGCTATGTAGACAATACAAATATAACATTAGAAAAGCTAGAAAAGGCACGAAAGGAAAGAAATTTCGAAAATATAAAATGTTTAGAGAAAAATTTATCCTTTTTTGGTTCAGGAGTAATTTTGCATGAATTGTTTTTTGAGAATATGGGACCTGCGATACCATCTTCACCAGATATTAATTTAATGGAACAAATAAATAAAGATTTTGGTAGTTTTGAGCTATTTAAAGAACAATTTACAGAGAGCAGTAAAGTTGTAGAAGCATCAGGATGGAATCTTCTTGTATGGGTACCTAGATTTAATAAGTTAGAAATAATACAGTGCGAAAAACACCAAGATTTAACACTATGGAACTGCAAACCTATATTGGTATTAGATATGTGGGAACATTCATATTTTTTACAATACAAGGCAAACAGAGGAGAGTATATTAAGGCCTTTTGGAATATAATAAATTGGAATAATGTAAATAAGAGATTTAGAAATACAATAAAATATTAATATCTTTTGGTAGAAAAGAATTGACAAAAGCCTAATGCAGATATATAATAGTTAACATTGTTAACTATTATGGGGGCAAGTATGAATTGGAAACAACTATGCAAATATATGCAAGAAATGAGAGTATTTAATAGATTAATACTATATCAAAGATCATTAATAGAATTATCAACAAACGAACTTGATTTATTATCAAGAATAGCAATATCGGAAAAATTACTTTCGGCAAAAGAATTATTAGATCAAATGAGCAGTAATAAAGTTATTATTAGCAGACTAATAAAAAAGTTAATTAGTGAAGGTTTTTTAATTAAGGTTGAAAACTTACAAGATGAAAGGAGCTACTATTTAAAAATAACAGAAAAAGGTAAAAAAATATTAGAAAAAGATTATGAAAAGATAATATTACCAATATCAGTTTTAGAAAAAAAGATGGGAGAAAAAGATTTTATAGACTTTATGAATCAAATTAGTAATTCAAATAAAATATTAAAAGGATATTATGAAAATAGAGGTGATAATAAAAAATGAAATTTTATGATTTACTTCAATTAAGTACAAAAAATTTAAAAGAAAAAATAGATAGCTCGGCACAAAAAGAAAAGAAAAGATATTGGAAAGCACTTATTGTAAAAGATATATTATGTGTAGCATTTGCTATATTATTTATAGTTGTTATGAATATGATATTTGGAGAAAAAAACAGTAGTTTTGCAGTAGTAATATTTTGCATATTGCTAGGAATAAGATTTGTTGATTTTGATTATAAATTATCTACATCTATAATAAATCTTTTTATATGTTTTGTATTAATAATTTTAGGACCATATCTAAATACCATTTTAAATCCATTTTTTAGCTTTGGAATAAATTTAATTTTTCTTATGACTATATTAATAATGACATGTGAAAAACCAGCATATGGAAATAGCAGTTTGTATGTTTTCGGATATATATTACTTTTTGGATCACCTGTAATGGGGCATGACATGACAATGAGAATATTTGAAATGATTTTTGGATTTTTTATATGTGCATTTATATTATATATAAAAAACAAAAACAAAGAATATAAAAAGAGTTTTAAAGACATAACAAAAAGTTTTTCTATAAAAAATAAAAAAACAATTTGGCAATTGAAGTTAGCAATCGGAATTAGTTTAGGAATTTTAATTGGAAATTTACTTGATTTAGAAAGGATTATGTGGATGGGTATCGCAATTATGTCCGTATTAACCCCTTATTATGATACACCACATGAAAGAATTAAAGAAAGAATAATAGGCGTTGTAATTGGATCTTTTGCATTTTTTATTATTTATTCTGTTTTACCTAACAGTTTTGTAAGTTTAATAGGTCCAATATCTGGTCTATGTTTAGGATTATGTGCAAGTTATAAATGGAGTAGTATTTTAAACTGTTTTGGAGCACTTTTATTAGCCTCAAGTATATACGGTGGGTATGGAGCGACTTTATTAAGAATTAAAAATAATATTTTAGGCTGTATTTTTGCATTAATATTTTATTATATATGTGAAAAGTTATTAAATAGCGAAAAATATCAAAATTATGTAAATGAAAATGCATAATATTAAACATACATATTATATACTGAAAAAATATATAATATGTATGTTTTTATATTATACAAAAGATTAAATATAATATGAGAAATTTTGATTTATATTGACAATTAATAAGGTAAAATATAGAATGCTAAAAGTAGGAGGAATAAATTATGATATATAAATATAATAAACTTGTGAGAGATAAAATTCCAGAAGAAATAGAAAAACAAGGCAAAAAATGTAAATACGAAATTTTAGATGATGAGAAATATAGTAAAGAATTGGATAAAAAATTATTAGAAGAAGTTAATGAATATATATCAGACCATAGCGAAAAAGAAATGGCAGATGTGCAAGAAGTTTTAAAAGCAATTATTAAGTATAGGGATATAGATGAAAACAGAGTTGAAGAATTGAGAAAAGCTAAAGAGAAGCAAAAGGGCGGTTTCTATAATAAAATATATTTAACAGAAGTTCTAGAAGGTAAAAATGAAGAGCAGGAACAAAACAAAATAAATACACAAGAAGGGCTTCTAACAAATATAGATAAAAGCAGTACTTTAAACGAATTGCAAGAATATATAAGAAGCGTAATTAGAATACGTGGATTTGAAAAACAAGAGATAGAAAAAACGATGCTTTTATTATTGGAAGAAACTGGTGAACTTGCAAAAGCTATAAGAAAAGATTATACAAATATGGGAATAGATAGTTCTAAATTAAGCCATTATACAAATATAGAAAACGAAATTGCGGATGTTTTTATAGTACTCACTTGCGTATGCAATAAATTAAATATAAATTTATTTGATGCTGTGTACAAAAAAGAAAAAGAGAATGTAACTAGAAAATGGGATAAAAATGAATAGAATTATAATTATTATGGAAATAAAATATTAGAAATAGGAGCATTGCAGAAAAATTGACTTAAAATCTGTGTTATGATAAACTCTTTTTAAGAAGGGAGTGGCACAAATGAAAGATATATTTATGAGTCCGATTTTATATACAGTAATTGGTGTATTACTTAATACAATTATAATCTATGTAAAAAACTACAAAGAAGCAAAAGCAATGCAAGGAACAGGAACATTTAAATATAATTGGAAGGCATTTTCTGTTAATGCTAAATTTCCACCTTCAGTGCAAAATGTTGTAAATCTCATTTTACTTATTGCTACAATAGTTACTTATGTAATGGGTGGAAGTAAGATAAATGATGCGATTGCGGTTATATTAATATATGTTATTGTAAATATAATAAGACCTATAGTAGGAGGTATAATATTCTCCAAAATAGCTTTAAAAAAACAATAAAAGGAGAAAAGTATATTTTCTCCTTTTTTGTTTTTTATAGATTAATATTGCAATCATAAAATTTTCCTTGCCATAAATTTTCATCTTTTAAACGTTTTGCAAAACCATTTAGAATCCATTTTTTATGCAAATTCCATTTTGGTGCAACAAGTAAGTCCTTTGGTGCATCACCAGAAATTCTATGTATAATTAAATCTGGCCTTACATGTGTTATAACATATGTAAGTGCATCTAAATAATAGTCTAATGTGATTGGTTCATATTCTTTGTTATAGTACATACTTGCAAGAACAGTATTTTTTACAATATATGTTGAATGTATTTTTAGTCCTTGAATGTCATGGTTATTTATAAACTTAACCGTGTCTTTTATATCTACAAAACTTTCTTTAGGAAGACCAATCATCATATGTGTAATAATTTCGATATTATATTTTCTTAAAATATTAACAGCTGTTGTAAATTGCGTAGTTGTATAATAACGATTGATTATTCTACCAATATTATCATTTGATGTTTGTAACCCGAGCTCAACAGATACATCATATTTATCAGCGTATGATGCAATTAATTTGGCAATATCTTCTGTAATGCAATCAGGTCTTGTTGCAATAGAAATACCAACAATTTTATCACTAACTAAGGCAGCATCATATTTTTCTTTTAAATTTTCTAAGGAATCATATGTATTTGTAAAGTTTTGAAAGTATACAATAAATTTATTAGCACGCATACCACGATAACTATTTAAAAAATTATTTACTTGCTCCGAGATATGTAACTTAGAAAATTTTATTAATTCACCAGCCCCTTTTTCGCTACAAAAAATACATCCAGAAGAGCTTAAAGTTCCATCGCGATTTGGACAAGTAAAACCTGCATCAATACATATTTTTAATGTCCTTTCACCAAATTTATTTTTATAATATTCATTTAAATGATTATATCTTTCTTTATTTTCCATAATGTATATATTATAACAAATAGTACAGAAGAAAACAAATATGGAAAATAATTGACATAAAGTAACAAAAAAGAGTATAATTATATTGATACTTGAGTAAACTTTTAACTTTAGGAGGGTAGCCTATGAAACAGATTTTCATAAGAGGCAAAAGAACATCGTTGGAACGGGCTAGACGAATAGCAAAGCGGGCATATGGTTCCAACAACTTTAAAGCGAGATATAAAAGAGGGGAAGTACAGCTGTATTTTCCAAATTATATTTCTGCTAAAGAAGTAGAAATAATTGCAAAGGAACTGAGACTTAAAGTGATTAGTCTTGGAACGAAAGCAATTTTAGATGTCGACTAACCCTTTGAAACCCTTGGGATGTGCAAGCAATAAGAACATGTCCTAAGGGATTTTACTTTTATACAAGAAAATGAAATTGTAATTTCATGTTGTAGTAAGAAAAGTTGACTAAGGTAACATAATTTGGTAAAATATAAGATGAAGTTTTTTGAATTTAGCAAATACTTGTATAGAAAATAGGAGGACAACAAGATGAATATGTCAGATAAGATATTGGAAGAAGATTTGTTAAAAGCTAAATTACCAAATAAACGTAGCCGGTATTTTTATAAAAGTGAAATAAAGATACCAAAAAAATCTTTGGTTATGATGTGTGGTACGCCTGGATCTGGGAAGAGTACACTAGCTCGCAAAATATGTATGCAATCAAACAAGAAAACTCATATTGATATTGATTACCTGTTTGATACTACAACAAAAGATTTATATCCAAATGCTAAGTATTTAACTGCAGAGAATATAGATTTAATTGCGAAAGAGGCCTATGATAAAGCATATCGAAAAGCAGAAGAGGCTTTAGCACAGGAAGAGAGTGTATTATGGGATAATTTAGGAATATTCCCAACAGAAAGAGCAGAGGTGCTAAATGGCTTAAGAGCTAAATATGATTATTCAATACTGCTTGTAGTAAATTGTGATAAGCTACAGGCTATTATCCGGTCAATTAACCGAGGTGACACACAGAATAGAACCAACCTAATTCTAGACACATATAGTTATTTGCAGTTTCAACTTAAAAATCCAACTAAATATTTTATTGGGTTTGATGAAGTTTACATCATTGACGGAACACAAGAAATAACAGTAAAGGAGCCATAAGAGTGGCTCTTTTATTGTGTTAGATAATTTTTATCAGAATGTAAAACGATACTTGAAACATTATGTAAATTATGATAAAATACAAAAGTCGCAAAACAATGTTGAGTTTTAGCTACCATAAGGTAGAGAAAGGAGTTGCCATGATAGTTAAAGTGGCACTTAGAAATGGATACAATGTCTATGGAAGAGTTGTAGAAGAAAATTCGTCTTCCATAAGATTGGTGGCACAGCGGGAGTTAATTCCAGAGATGAGAATTGCTCATATCCGTTGTTCGAAAGACATCGGAGAAACAATTGTCATTGACCGGAGTCAGGTTGTAGAAACAGAAGAAGTCTCATATGATGAAATGGAGTTTGTTGGTGAACCTGAGACAAAATGGTCTTTCTGGTTAGGTTTTAGTGAGCATTTGTCTGATGACCAGCTTGAGCCGGAAATTACGCAATATGATGAAGGACCGGTACAAAATTCTGTCGAAGAAGAGGCTTCAGATAAGATACTTAAAAATACAAAGGAAGAAGACCTAGAAGAAGAACTCGACAACGGAATTGACTTTTAAAATAATGACCACAGTGAATGTATATGCACTGTGGTCATTATTCTAGAGAATATAATTATATACTAGTTTAAAAAATTACTAATATCGTTTTTTAAACTTTCAAAATCAGTAAAATGAATACTTTTTATTCCAAGAGTACGTGATACTTCGATATTTGGTAAACTATCATCTATAAAAATACATTCTGCTGGATTAAGCTTATATTTATCAAGTAATATTTTATAACATTCTTTTTCGGGTTTAGCATACCCGTACTTCTGCAGAATAAATAGCTCCATCTATTAATTCAAAAATTTTAAAATGTTCTTTATCATATTTTAAATCAAATTTATTAACATTAGACAAAAAATAAAGTTTATATCCTTTGTTTTTTAAATCTAAAAGATAATTGTATGCATATGTTGCTTCAAATAAAATATAATCATTATTTTTATTATCCAATATATATCTTAATTTGTCAGAGTGTTTGGGATTATTTTTACATATTTCATCAATAATTTCAGGATATGATAGTGTTCCTTTATCACCTAAATACCACTCTTTACTGCTCCATATCATTTTTTTATATAATTTTATTTCTTCATCATTTAGTCCTATATTTTTTAAATATTTTTCAGGTATAAAATCTATTAGAACTCCTCCTAAATCAAATATAATATTTTTTATCATAATTATTGCTCCTTATTTAAGTTTAGTTAACGTAGATTATAACATGCTATGGTTAATTAGCCAATATACAAAAATAAAATACTATGCTATAATAACCATGGTAATCCGAGGTAGATAGAACTTGCAAAATATGTAAGTATAAGAAGGTTCTTTAACGATGCAAAAAATGGATGGAGTAATTAACAAAAAAGAAACTTTGTTGATTTCTGCATCTCGATGAAAAATCTGACCGGTCGGACTAATTAAAAATAAGCTAAAAAACAGTAAAATATTATATAGACTTTATATAGGGAGTAGATATGAGCAATATACAAATAATTTCAAGCGGAAAATATATTCCTGAAATAAAAATAACAAATGAAGAATTAGAAAAAAAATATCAAGTAGAAGAAAATTATATTTTTAAAAGAACAGGAATAAAGCAAAGATTTTATGCTAATGAAGAAATAGAGCAATTAGCAATTAAAGCTTCAAAAGAAGCTCTACAAAATATAAAAGAAAATATAGATTTAATAATAGTAGCATCTATATCAGGAAGATGCCAAATGCCAAGTATATCTTACGAGATACAAAAATATTTTGATATAAAGAATTGTATGTGTATGGATATTTTAGCAGGATGTGCAGGTTTTATAAATGCTCTAGATATAGCAAAGTTATATATAGATAGTAATAGAATAAATACTGCGTTAGTTGTAGGAGTAGAAAAATTATCAACACATATAGACAAGAATGATATAAATACAGAAATATTGCTTGCAGATGGTGCAGGAGCAATTGTTATAAAAAGATGTGATCAATCAAAACTATATGATTCATATATAGAAAGTAAAGGTCAAAAAGGTGAAATATTAACATGTGTAAATAATGAAAAAATATATATGGATGGTAAAGAAGTATATAAATATGCTGTTACAGATACAGTAAAAAATATGACCAAGCTTTTAGAAAAAAATGAAATAACTATGGAAGATATAACTTATGTAATTCCACATCAATCTAATAGAAGAATTTTGTCATCAATGGCAAACAAATTAAAACTTCAAAGTAACAAGATGTATTCTAATGTAGAAGAATATGGAAATACATTTTGCGCAAGTATTCCAATAGCACTAGATGATATGTTTAAACAAAATAAACTAAAAGAAAATGATAAAGTTATTTTAATAGGATATGGCGGAGGTTTAAATACAGGAAGTATCTTATTGGAATTATAAGACAAAGGAAGGAAGATTGTAATGAAAATAGCTTTTATGTTTCCAGGTCAAGGATCACAAACTGTAGGAATGGGAAAAGATTTATACGACAAGTATGAAGAAATAAGGGAAGTATATAAAAAAGCTTCAGAAATATCAGAAAAAGATATAGCAGAGTTAACATTTAATTCTACAATGGAAGAATTAAGTAAAACAGAAAATACACAACTTGCAATAGCAACAATGAGCTTAGGAATTTTAAAAATATTAGAAAATAAAGGAATAAAACCAGAAGTAACAGTAGGATTAAGCTTAGGAGAATATCCAGCATTAATAAGTGGAGGATATTTAAGTTTTGAAGATGGAATTACATTATTAAACACACGTGGTTATTTAATGGGTAATAAGGTAGAACCAGGAAATTACAGTATGGCTGCAATAATCGGTTTAGAGAGTAAAATTATAGAGCAAGTATGTGCAGAAATTGCAGCAAAAGGAATGTTTATTTCACCTGCAAATTATAATTATTCTGGTCAAACAGTAATTTCTGGAGACGAAGAAGCTATTAATTTAGCAATAGAAGCATTAAAAGAAAAAGGTGCAAAAAGAGCTTTAAAACTAGCAACAGGTGGTCCTTTCCATACAACAAAGTTAAACGAAGCAAAAGAACTATATACTGAAAAATTAAAAGAAGTAAAATTTAATACAGAAGCTCCAAAAGCAAAAGTAATAAAAAATCTAGATGGAACATTTTATAATGAAAATGATGATATGGTTGATGTCTTATCAAGACATATTGTAAGTTCTGTAAGATTTGATAAAGCAATAAAAACAATGCAAGACTATGGAATAGATACATATGTAGAAATAGGTCCAGGAAAAACATTAACTGGTTTTGTTAGAAAAGAAAACAAAGAAGCAAATTTAGTTAACATTAACAGTTTAGAAACGCTAGAAGCTTTTTTAGATGGTTTAAAATAATAAATTTAATAAAATTTAAGTAAAGGAGAGTAAAAATGGAAAAGAAAGTAGCTTTAATTACAGGTGGTTCAAGAGGAATTGGAAAGGCAATTGCAGAAAAATTTGCTAAAAATGGATATGATTTAGTAATAAATTATGTCTCAGATAATACTGATTTAGATGCAATAAAAGAAGAGTTTAAACAATATGGTTCAGAAGTATTAATGGAAAAAGCAGATGTAAGTAATTATGCAGAATGCGAAAAAATGGTAACAGCTGCAATAGAAAAATTCGGAAGAATAGATGTATTAGTAAACAATGCAGGAGTTACAAGAGACAATTTATTAATGAGAATGAAAGAAGAAGATTTTGATAAAGTAATCTCTATTAACTTAAAAGGAACATTCAACTTAACAAAATTAGTAACACCATATATGATGAAAAGAAGAGAAGGAAGAATCGTAAGTATTTCATCTGTAGTTGGAGTTATGGGAAATGCAGGACAATCAAATTATGCTGCATCAAAAGCAGGAATTATAGGATTTACAAAAAGTGTTGCAAAAGAACTTGCATCAAGAAATATATTAGCAAACTGTGTAGCACCTGGATTTATTGCTACAGATATGACATCAGTATTAAATGATAAAGTAAAAGAAAGTATTAATGCACAAATTCCTTTAAAAAGAATGGGAACTGCAGAAGAAATTGCAAATGCAGTTTACTTCTTAGGAGGAGAAGAAAATACATATATAACAGGTCAGACATTAAATATAGATGGGGGTATGATTTAGAATGGAAAGAAGAGTTGTTGTTACAGGTATAGGAGCAGTTACACCAATAGGAAATACTGCAACAGAATTTTGGGCAGGAATTAAAGCTGGAAAATGTGGTATAGACGAGATAACAAAAGTTGATACTAGCGATTTAAAAGTAAAATTAGCAGCAGAAGTAAAAGGATTTAATCCAGAAGATTATTTTGACAGAAGAACAGCAAGAAGAATGGATTTATATTCACAATATGCTGTAGTAGCGTCAAGAGAGGCTCTAAAAGATAGTGGAATTACAGAAGAAAATACAGATATGACAAGAGTAGGAACTGTTATAGGTTCTGGAATTGGCGGACTAAATACTATGGAAAAAGATATCAGTGCATGTGCATTAAAAGGACCAGATAGAGTATCACCAATGTTTATACCAATGGGAATACCAAATATGGCAGCAGGAAATGTAACAATAGATTTAGGTATTAAGGGAGAATCTGTGGCAATGGTAACAGCATGTGCAACTGGAACACATTCAATTGGAGAAAGTTATAGAATGATTAAACATGGTTACCAAGATGCAATACTTGCAGGAGGAACAGAAGCTCCAATCACAAAAACAGGTATAGCAGGTTTCCAAAACATAAAAGCACTAACACAAGCTACAGATAAAAACAGAGCAAGTATACCTTTTGACCTAGAAAGAAGTGGATTTGTTATGGGTGAAGGTGCTGCTGTTTTAGTACTAGAAGAATTAGAGCATGCTAAAAAAAGAGGAGCACATATATATGCAGAAATAGTAGGATATGGAGCTTCATCAGATGCATATCATATTACATCACCATCACCAGATGGCGAAGGTGCTGCAAGAGCAATGGTATCTGCAATAGAAGATGCTAAAATAAAACCAGAAGATGTTACATATATAAATGCACATGGTACATCAACACATTTAAACGATGCTGGAGAAACTATGGCAATAAAAAAAGCTTTAGGAGAAGAAACAAGTAAAAAAGTTTTAGTAAGTTCTACAAAGAGTAATACAGGACATATGTTAGGAGCTGCTGGAGGAGTTGAAGCTATTGTTTGTGTTAAAGCAATAGAAGACGGTTATGTGCCAGCAACAATAAATTATAAAGTAGAAGACCCTGAATGTGATTTAGATATAGTTCCAAACGAAGGAAGAAATGCAGAAGTTAAATATGCAATGTCAAATTCATTAGGATTTGGTGGACATAATGGATCAATAATATTTAAAAAATATGAAGACTAGGGGGAATAAAAATGGAATATTCAGATATTAAAAGATTATTAGACGATATGGGAAATTCTAAAGTTGATAGTTTAGATATCGAATTCCCAGATGGAACTAAAATCAAAATGAAGAAAAACGAAGCAAAAATTATAGAGACAATAGAACCAAGACCAGTACCAACTATAAAAGAAGTTACTTTACCAGCTGAGGCAAAAGAAGAGCCAAAAGCAGTAGTTGCTACAGAAAATTACAAAGAAGTTAAATCACCAATGGTAGGAACATTTTATAGTGCTCCATCGCCAAAAGACGAACCATATGTAAAAGTTGGCGACAAAGTAAAAAAAGGTGATGTACTTTGCGTAGTAGAAGCGATGAAATTAATGAACGAAATAGAATCAGAATTTGACGGAGAAATAGTAGAAATCTGCGTTAAAAACGAAGAGATGGTAGAATATGGAACTACATTATTCAAAATAAAATAGGGATTTGAATAGGGATTTGGGGACGTTCCTTTTTTCCCTATTTAGGATTAGAAATTTTATAAGATAAGTGCGTTTGAAAATTTTATAAAGGAGAAAAAATTATGCTAAATATAAATGAAATAATGGAAATAATTCCACAAAGACCACCATTTTTAATGATAGACAGAGTAGAAGAATATGTTCCAGGAGAAAGCTGTGTAGCATATAAAAATGTATGTATAAATGAACCACATTTTCAAGGACATTTCCCTGGAAACCCAATAATGCCTGGAGTTCTTACAATAGAAGCATTAGCGCAAACAGGTGCAGTTGCAATTCTTTCTATGCCAGAAAACAAAGGTAAAAATGCGCTTTTTGGTGGTGTAGACAAATTAAGATTTAAAAGACAAGTAATACCAGGAGATGTATTAAAATTAGAAGTTAAAATTATTAAGAGAAAAGGACCAATAGGTGTTGGAGAAGCAATAGCAACAGTAAATGGTGAAGTAGCTGTAAAAGGTGAACTTACATTTGCAATAGTATAATTGTAGATAAGAATGAAGCAAGAAAGGATTTGAAATTGATATGTTAAAAAAGATATTAATTGCAAACAGAGGAGAAATAGCTGTAAGAATTATAAGAGCTTGTAGAGAAATGGGAATAAAAACAGTTGCAGTATATTCAGAAACTGATAAGACAGCATTACATACAAAACTTGCAGATGAAGCAATATGTATAGGACCTGCTCCTTCTGTAAAAAGTTATTTAAATGTAAAAGCTATAATAGAAGCAGCTTGTTTAACTGGTGCAGATAGCATTCATCCAGGCTTCGGATTTTTATCAGAAAATAGTAGCTTTGCAAAAATGTGTGATGAAATAGGTTTAAAATTTATAGGCCCAAGACCAGAAATTATAGAACTTATGGGGAATAAATCAAAAGCAAAAGAAACAATGAAAGATGCAGGTGTTCCAGTTGTTCCAGGATCAGATGGATTAATATATACAATGCAAGAAGCAATAAATATATCAAATCAAATAGGATATCCAGTAATGCTTAAAGCATCTGCTGGTGGTGGCGGAAAAGGTATAAGAGTTGCATACAATGAGGATGAATTAAAAAAAGCGTATGAAGTTGTAAAACAAGAAGCAGCAATATCTTTTAATGATGAAAGCATTTATATAGAGAAATTTATAGAAAATCCAAGACATATAGAAATTCAGGTAATGGCTGACGAACATGGAAATGCAATCCATTTAGGTGAAAGAGATTGTACAGTACAAAGAAGAAATCAAAAAATGCTAGAAGAAACACCATCAGGAATAATAGATAGCAAATTAAGAGAAAAAATGGGAGCTGTAGCTGTTAAAGCTGTTAAAGAGGTTGGATATACAAATGTTGGAACAATAGAATTTTTAGTAGACGAAAATAAGGATTTCTATTTTATGGAAATGAACACAAGAATTCAAGTAGAACATCCAGTAACAGAAATGGTAACAGGCTTAGATTTAGTAAAAGAACAAATTCGTATAGCTTCAGGAGAAAAAATGAAATATAAACAAAAAGACATTATATTTACAGGACATAGCCTAGAAGCTAGAATAAATGCAGAAAACCCAGCTAAGAACTTTATGCCATGCCCAGGATTAGTAGAAGAGTTACATCTTCCAGGAGGAAAAGGTATAAGAGTTGATACAGCTGTATATGCAGGATATAGAGTTCCTCAAAATTATGATTCTATGATTGCAAAAGTAATTGTTCACGGAAAAGATAGAAAAGAATCAATTGCTAAAATGAAAAGTGCATTATCAGAACTTGTAATTTCAGGAATAGAAACAAATACAGACTTCATATTAAAAATATTAGACAATGAAAAATTTAAAGCTAATGATTATGATACATCATTTATAGAAAAAGAATTTGGAAAATAGGGATTTGGGGACGTTCCTTTTTTCCCTATTTAGAAAGAAATATCGCACCTTTAGGAATAAGTATAAGTTATTCTTAGAGGTGTTTTTATTGACGTTTTAGCCTTAAAAAATAACCATCATTCACGGATGGTTATGGTTGCATGTGCTAAATCATAAGTAAATAATAATGGAACAAATAAAATTAATGTTGCAATTATTAAAAGAAATTTAGCTATTGTAATAAAGATATTTTTGATATAGAATAAAATCGTAGAAAACGAAAAAAGGATGTGATGTAAATGGCATCTAGTTATGACGCAATAGTTATAGGAATGGGACCTGGAGCAATATTTTTTGCATACGAGATGATTCAAAAAAATCAAAATAAAAAAATATTGTTAGTAGAACAAGGAAAACGAGTAGAAGATAGGAGCTGCCCTATAGAAACAATAGGAAAATGTGTAAAATGCAAACCATTTTGTAATATTACAAGTGGATTTTCTGGGGCAGGTGCATTTTCAGATGGAAAATTATCTTTATATAATAAAGAAGATGATGATTTTTATGTTGGAGGAGAATTACATAAATATTTAGGAGTAGAAGAAACAAAGAAATTAATAGATTATACAGATCAAATATATCTAGATTTTGGAGCAGATCCAAAACTAGAAGGAACGAAGTATAAAAAAGAAATAAACGAGATAAAGAAAAAAGCTAAAAAAGAAGAAATAACATTAATAGACATTCCAATAAGACATTTAGGAACAGAAAAAGCACATGAACTATACAAAAAACTAGAAAAATATTTAGAAGAGCACAATATAGATTTAATGTTCGAAACAGAGGTAAAAGATCTAATAATAGAGAAAAATGAAGCAAAAGGAATTATTGCACATAATGTAAAAGAAGATACAGAAGAAAAAATATATGGAAAAAACATAATAATAGCAGTAGGAAGAAAAGGTGCAAATTGGCTAGTAGACATGTGTAATACTCATAATATCAAAACAGAAGCAGGAGTAGTAGATATAGGTGTAAGATATGAACTTTCAGATGATGTAATGAAGAATATAAATACATATATGTATGAAGGAAAGTTTATAGGATATCCAGGACCATTTAAAGATAAAGTAAGAACATTCTGCCAAAATCCAAGCGGATTTGTTTCATCAGAAGTATATGATGAAGGCATAAATTTAGTTAATGGACACTCATATAAAGACAAAAAAAGCACACATACAAATTTAGCAATACTAGTATCACATCATTTTAATTATCCATTTGATAAACCAATAGAATATGGAAGAAATATAGCTAAAAATATAAATGAGTTAGGAAACGGAAACATTGTAGTCCAAAGATTAGGAGATATTTATAGAGGAAAAAGAACCTGGGACGAAGAACTACAAAATAATAAAATTAAACCAACATTAAAATCAGCAGTTGCAGGAGATATTACTTTTGCACTTGGATATAGAACTATGACAGATATTCTTAAATTTATAAGAAGTATGGACAAAATAGTAGAAGGATTTGCAAATCCAGAAAATCTATTATATGCACCAGAAATAAAATTCTATAGTAATAAAGTAGTAATAGACAATAATTTTGAAACAAGTGTAAAAGGTTTATATTCTATAGGAGATGGTGGAGGAATGACAAGAGGACTAATGATGGCATCAGCATCCGGAGTACAAATGGCGAGAAATTTAATAGATAAAGGAGTATAATATGCATATAAGCGTAAGAGGAATAATAGAAAAAGATGATGGAATCATCTTAATACATAGAATAAAGCCAAGAGAAGATGGTACATTAAGAGATTATTATGTTGTACCTGGAGGAAAGCAAGAAAAGGGAGAAAGTAATTTAGAAACATTAAATAGAGAAATAAAAGAAGAACTAGGAATCACAGTAGATGTAAAAGAAAAATTAATAGAATATGACGACCAGGCGTATAATGATAGCATTCAAATATTTTACATATGTATACATAAAGATGGAATAATAGGAACTGGAAACGGTCCAGAAATGACTAATAAAAATGAATATAAAGGTATATTCGAACCATTAGTTGTAAAATATGAAGAAATAAAAAATGTAAATTTAGTACCAGAAGCTATTAGAGATTTACTAGTAGAAAGATATGAGGCAATAAAAAATGAAAAGAAGTTATAGTTATTTCATAATAAAACCAGATGGAATACGATATTTGGATGAAATATTAAATGATTTAGAAGGGAAATTTCAAGAAATAAAATATTATGCAGTAGATGATTTTGAAAGTCTAATTAAAAAACTATATCACAAACATTATGAAAAGAAAGGTAACAATTTCGCAAGCGCATATGCTTCATATTTATATGGAATTAAAGAAATTTTCGGTAATAAAGCATTATTAGCATTAGTAGGAGATAGAGAAAAAACATATAAAGAATTATCTGAAGAGATTTTTGATGCGAAGACACTAATTAGACAAAAATATGTTAACAATAATATAGGGTTAATTACAAATTTAGGAGATGAAAGAGTTAATTATATAAGATATGTAGACCAAAGAGGAAATCTAAAAGAACCAAGAATCTTAAACGAAATGGGGAATATTAGAATAAGTGATATGAATATTATTCATTCACCAGATCCTGATGAGGCTACAACAAAAGAAGAATTGCAAATTATAATAAATAGTGATATTTTACAAGACAAAAATTTGTTAACACCAGATACTATAAAAAATATAAGAGAATATGGAACATTTAATTTTTTTAATGATATGAAAAAAGAAGAATATCAAGGAAATATAGGACCAGATATATCAGGCTTTATAAAATCATATATAGAAGAAAGATAACATACGAGGGGGATAAAAATGGAAGAAGAATTAGAAAATGGAATATCGTTAATGGAAGGAATATTACAAAATTGGGCAAATGAGAATAAAGGGAAATATCATATATTTTTTCCAAGATGTGCAAAAGAAAATGATAAAGATGTAGTATTATTTCCAATATTTGAAGAAAATAAAAACGGAACTTTAAATTTAAAAGTATGGGCTAAATATAGTTTAGAAAACTATTCTTTAGAAGATTATTTAGAGGCAAAGAATAAAGTTATATTATTTGACAAAAAATTAATAAATTATAAAAAGAAAAAATTTGCACAAAATGTAATTGCCTTAATAGAAATATTTTATACAGCACAAGAATTTATGGAACTTTCAGAAGACAGTATAGAATACATAGCAAATCAGGAATTACTAGAAGAAAAAATAGATGAATACAAACAAAAATTTAAAACAATTCTTGCAGAAGAAGAATTGGCTATTGCATATGGAGTAAAAAAGAACGAACCAGTAAAAACAGAAAAAGCAAAGCTTCCAGTTACAAATATACAGCCTATTGAGTCTAAGAAAAAAGAAAAGGAAGAGAAAAAAACAGTAAAAATACCAGATTTAACAATAAAAAAACTACAAGAAAGTATATCTAAAATAGACCATAAGAATAATTCAAAAGAAAAATATATGTTAAAACTTATGGAAGAAGTCGGTGAACTTGCAAAGGTTGTTAATGAAGATGTACGAATGAAAGATAAAGAAATAAAAGGAACAATAGAAGAAGAATTACAAGATGTATTATATTATGTAACATGCTTAGCAAATATATATGGTATAGATTTAGAAGAATGTATATATTTAAAAGAAGAATTAAATTGTAAAAAATATAATAGAAAAAATATGTTTAAAGAATAAATTTGTAAATAATAGATTTGCATTAAGTCTAAAAAGACTAAAAATTATATTAAGGAGTAATTAATGAGCAAAGTTGCAAATATGCTAAATATGGTAAAAATACTAGAAGATGGAAAAATACATACAATACAAGATTTAGCAAATAAATTAGAAGTGTCTACTAGAATGATAAGAATATATAAACAGGAATTAGAACAAGCAGGAATATATATTCAAGGCAAGCAAGGAGTAAATGGTGGGTATATATTAGATAATATGAAAAATACTATTGATATTGGGCTAACAGGTGAAGAAATATATCAACTAAAAAACATGAAAAAGAATGAATTAGATGAAGCTATAATAGATAAAATTATTAAATCATATATGACTAATGAACATAGAAAAGATAATACAAAAAGTGAACAGCTAATGCCAGAATTTACAGAGATTTATAAAGATTTTAGACTTGCAATAAATAGCAGAAATAAAATTTTTATAGAATTCAAATCGATTAATTCTGGAATAACTAAGAGAACAATACATCCAGCAGAACTATTTACATATTTAAATAATTGGTATGTTGCAGCTTTTTGTGAACTAAGAAATGAAATTAGACTATTCAAATTAAACGATATAATTTCATATAAAATATTAGACGAAAAATATGAAAAGGAAGTAAATTTTAAAAGATGGTAAAAAAAAATAAACTGACAATTATATTTCCTCTTTTTGTGATAAAATAATCACAAAAGGAGGATTTTTATGTATAAAACAATAATATTTGATTTAGATGATACCTTAAATGATGATACAAAAAATGTAAAAGAAGCATTTAAAATAATAATGAATACAGATTATACAGAGGAAAAATTCGAAATATTTCGTGAGATAGATAAAAACTTATGGAGAGATAGAGCAGCTGGAATTATTAAGGATCCTAGAGAAGGAATGTCAAAAGATGAAAAAACAGAGTGGATCAGAGCACAGAGATTTATACGATACTTTAAGAATATTTCATATGAAGAAGCTGTTGATATAAATAATAAATATATGGAAGGTTTAAAATTAAAGGTGCAAGAAATAGAAGGTGCAAAAGAAGTTATAAAATATTTAAAAGATAAACAATATAAAATTATTATTGCAAGTAATGGTCCAAGTACAGCGATACCAGCTAAACTTAAGGGCTTAGGTATAAATGAATACATAGATGAAACATTTGCAGCAGATGAATGTGGAAGTATGAAACCACATGCATATTTTTATGAAGCATTATTTAATAAAATAAATAACCATAATACAAAAGAAATGTTATTTATAGGAGACGAATTAGAAAAAGATATTAAAGGTGGAAATGAAATAGGAATGGATACATGTTGGTTTAATATAAGGAATGATGATACTAGTGTTTATAAGCCAACATATGAAATACATAAGTTAGAAGAATTAAAAAATATATTATAAAAAGGGAGAAAAAGATATGGAAGAAATAGTATTTGTAACACATAATAAAGGAAAGATAGCATCAGCACAAAGACAACTAGCAGGAGTAAATGTAAAAATATTCGAATACGAGTTAGATGAACCAAGAAGTGATGATATAAAATTCATTTCAAAAGCAAAAGTAGAAGAGGCATATAATCTAGTAAAAAAGCCATGTATTTCTTTAGATTGTGGTTTTTGGATAGAAGAATTAAATGGCTTCCCACGAGCATTCGTTAACTTTTCATTAGAAACATTAGGATTAGAAGGAATACTAAAATTAATGGAAGGAAAAGAAAACAGAAACTGCAAATTCACAGAATGTTTATCATACTATGATGGGGAAGAAGTACATCAATTTATGGGAGAGCATAAAGGAAAAATAGCAAAAGAAATATTAGGAAATGATACAAACGAAAAATGGTCAGACTTATGGTATATCTACATACCTAGCGGATATGAAAAAACATTAGCACAGATGACAAAAGAGGAGCGAGCTACAAGGAAAAAGTATGAAAGTAAAGATGCAATGAAAATATTCGCAAATTGGTATTTAGAAAACAAAAATTACTAGAAAAAGTAGTAAAATAGAAGCTTTTATGATATAGTTCTTTGTAAAATAGGTAGTAAGTTTATTATGTAATAATAAAGCTATTATAAGATAGTATAATTTACATATATACTGGTAAATAAAGGAGTATATTATGAGAGCTAATTTTTTTGTAAGTACAGCATGTTATTTAAAGAAAGACAACAAAATATTATTTATAAAATTTAATAAAAAATGGGGACAAGTATATGCTCCAATAGGTGGAAAAATGGAAGCCGGGGAAACACCTACAGAATGTTTATTAAGAGAATTTAAAGAAGAAACAGGACTAGAATTAAAAGATCCAAAACTTAAAGGAATATCATTTTGGAAAGATAGCACAGAGGGTATAATATTTATATATACTGCCGAAAAAGTTGATGGAAAGCTACAAGAATCTGAAGAAGGAAGATTAGAATGGATAGATATTAGCGAGTTGGACAATATAAAGCAATTTGATATGAACAGTAAATTTACTAAATATATATTTGAAGACGGTATGTTTGAAGGAAAATTTATTTTAGATGAAAATGCTAAAGTAATTGATTATAAAATAAGAAAGATTTAATGGGAAAGGAGTAAGGTATGATAAAAAATATAATATTTGATTTAGGAAATGTAATATTACAATGCTCAACAATAGAGACAATGTATAATTTTACAGCGAGTAAAGAAATGGCTGAAAAGCTAATAACATATATATTCAAATCAGAAGAATGGAAATTACTAGATTTAGGAAATATAAGTAAAGAAGAAGCTATATTAAGAATACAAGAAAGAGTAGCAGACCAATATAAACCTTTAATAAAAGAGGTTATGGATAACAGAGCAAAATATTTAAAGTTGAATAAAGATACAATAGAAATTGCCAAGAAATTAAAAGATATTGGATATAAAATTTATGTATTATCAAATATGTCAACATTTACATATGAATATTTTAAAGATAACGAATTTTTTAAGTTATGTAATGGAATAGTAATTTCAGCATATGAACACATAAAGAAACCAGATGAAGAAATATTTAAAAGATTATTAGATAGATATAAAATAGTTCCGGAAGAATGCTTATTTATAGATGATGACGATACAGGAAGAAGTTTTGAGACAGCAAATGCGTTAGGAATAAATGGAAGAAGAGTACTTCCAAATGATAGTGAAGATGTTCTAAAATTATTAGAAGAATATAATATAAAATTACAAGGAAAAATGGAGGAAATATAGAACAAATAATATAGGGGGAAAGACATATGCTAAGATTTGAAGAAATAGATGACAAATATTGCAACCAATATATAGAGATGTTACAAGAATGGAAAGCGAGCAATACATCTTTAACACCAGATATTTTAGAAATACCTTGTAATAATGAAACAGAATATAGAAATATAGTTAGGACAGCAAAAAATGCAGCCATTGGAATACACGAAGATAGAGACTGGTATGAAAAATGCAACTATTATTTAGTCGTAAACGACCAAGATAAATTAATTGGAATAACTGCAGTAAGAAGCAATTTAACACAACTAGGAAAAGACACATTAGGAAATATTGCATATGGAATACGTCCATCAGAAAGAAGAAAAGGATATGCAAAAGCTGTTGCAAATATGCTTGTAAATAAATGCAGGGAATTAGGAATGAATGAAATTGTTGCATGCCATTATATAGAAAATGATGCATCAAAAAGAGTTTTAGAAAGTGCAGGAGCAATTCCTACAGGAGTATTGACTTCAGAATATTCTGGTAAAAAGATAAAACGCTACATAATAAGAACAAATACAAGTAGTGAAATAAACTTTACAATGGCAAAACAAGTTTTTAATGACTACGTAAAACAATTTGACAGGGAAGATGGAAGTATTTTATTAAAAATAACACATACATACCATGTTGTAAATTTAAGTGAATATATAGCAAAAGAACAAGGGTTAGATGAAGAAAATGTAGTTTTAGCTAAACTAATAGCGTTATTGCATGATATAGGAAGATTTAAGCAGGTTACATTACTTAGAAATTTTTCTGATAAAGGATTTGATCATGCAGATTATGGGGTTAAAATTCTATTTGAAGAAAATTTAATAAGAAAATTCATTCAAACAAATAAATATGATGAAATAATTAAAAAGGCAATATATACCCATAATAAATATAAAATAGAAGATGGATTAAATGAATTAGAAGAGCTACATTGTAAAATTATAAGAGATGCAGATAAATTAGATAATTTTAGAGTAAAAGAAGAAAATAAATTTGAAGATAGTTTTCCAGAAACTAAAGACGCATCAGGGGAACTTTCTTATTCTGCAATGTCTGATGTAGTATATAATGACTTTTTAGCACATAAATGTATCAAATTAGAAGACAGAAAAACTTTAATAGATTATTGGGTATGTATACTTGCTTTTATATTTGACTTATATTTTAAAAGCTCTTTAAAATATATTAAAGACAAAAATTATATAGACATTTTAATCGATAAAATAGAATATAAAAATGAAGAAACAAAAGCAAGAATGGAAGATATAAGAAAATGTGCAAAAAAATACATAGAAGATAATATTTAAGGAATGTAAAATATGATTAGCAAAAGTACTAATAACGATTTAGAAAAAATTATGAAAATATGGTTGGATACGAATATTTCGGTGCATAATTATATTCCACAAGAATATTGGACTAGTAATGCAAAATATGTTAAAGAAGCAATACAAGAAGCAGAAGTATATGTTTACGAAGATAACAAAGAAATAAAAGGATTTATCGGAATAAATAATGGGCATATAGAAGGAATATTTGTAGAAGAAAAATATAGAAATCAAGGAATTGGAAAAGAATTATTATCTTATTGTAAAAACAAATATGATAAGCTAACATTAGAAGTGTATAGTAAAAATACTAAAGCTATAAACTTTTACGAAAGAGAACAATTTAAGATAATAAAAGAATATGTGGAAGCAACAAATAACGAAGCAGAATTACTTATGGAATGGAAGAAAGATTAAAAAAGATTGCTTTGATTGTAATATATTCAAAGGGTAAATCTTTTCTGGTTATATATAATAAAATAAAAAAAGGAAGTTAATATGAAGATACGTTTAGAAGAAGAAAAAGACTATTTTATGAATGAAAATTTAACACGAGAAGCGTTTTGGAATGTATATAGACCAGGTTGTTATGAACATTACATTCTTCATAAAATTAGAACAGATAAATGCTATGTAAAAGAATTAAGTTATGTAATGGAAGACAAGCAAAGATTAGTAGGAAGTATAGTTTATGCCAAAGGAAAAGTAAGAAATGAAAATGGCATAAATGAAGTTTTACTATTTGGGCCAGTAAGTATACTTCCAGAATACCAAGGCGCAGGATATGGAAAGAAACTAATAAAATTTACTCTAAAAAAGGCAAAGGAATTAGGATACCCTGCAGTAGTAATAACTGGAAAACCAGAATACTATGAAAAACTTGGTTTTAAGTCTGCATCAAAATATAATATATTTTATAAAGGAATGGAAAATGAAGAAAATCTATTTTTTATGGTAAAAGTTTTAGATAGACATAAAATGAAAAGTATATATGGAATATATTCAGATCCAGAAGTATACATGGTAGACCAAAAAGATGTAGAACAATTTGATAAGAAATTTCCTAAAAAGAAAAAGGAAAAAAGAGAAGGGCAATTAGAGTAATAGGGATATAGGGACGTTCCTTTTTTCCCTATTCGGGATTTAGGGACGTTCTTTAAATCTCGATTTCGAAAATTAATGAAGGTGATTAAATCCTTATTTTGAAATTATGTTAAAAGCCATCAACGACATCTTGTATTCGTTGATGGCTTAGTACTTGGAACTTATAAAGTTAAACTGTTCCAAAAATCCATATATATGTTTATATCTTGTTTATGATATTTTAAACATCTAGCCATTCTACAATATAGAACAATAATTAACATAGCTTTAATCTTTTGATGAGGTTCAGAAAGTAAGCTATAAATTTTATTAAGAGAAATATTTTTTACAACACTTGCATTACTAACGATAGCAAATAAAGTATCATATAAACTATCTCCAATTACAGGCATCGGATCAATAACGCCAGCAAATTTACCATTAACTTTTATAAAGTTATGAGTACCAAAATCTCCATGTATTAATTTTTTATCAAATTTATAATTTTCTAATAGTTTTACTTGCTCTAAAACAATAGAATTATCTGGAATATAAGCCGCTAAGGTTTTAGAAGAATCAGTTATTTCATCAAATAAAAAATCAGACCACGTTGAAACCTCTTCATAAAGGTAGCCATATCCATAATAATCTACAGTTTTATAATTACTTGTAATATAAAGAATATATTCTAAAAAATCATCAATATCATCAACTTGTTTCATAATATCTCCGTGAATAAATTCATAAACAGCAAATCTATATGAAGGGTCAAAATAAATGATCTTTTGCATTTTAGGACTAGGATTTAAACTTAAAAAATTGATTTCAGCTTTTATGGCATATGGAGTACTTCGTTTAATCAAGTATTTGTTGTTTAATAAAATTACATGACTTGAAACACCATCTGTAAAATATTTATGGCTTTCGTATGGTATACTTAATAATCGTAAAACAAATTCAATTATATTTTTATCTATTTTATTATCAATATTCATACTTTACCTCTAGATATATTTTAAAAATCCTTCTGGATAAATAATTTTTTTACCAGATTTAAAATCATCAATGTTTACCCATACAGCATTATACTCATCAGCTTCATCATCAATTTCATATTCATCTTTGTAAGTATCCTCTGGAATTTCTATAGAATAAAGAAATACGATTTCATGTCCTGTTTTTCCTTGATAGGTAAAAATATTTTCTGTAACACCAAGAAGTTCTCCTACTGTAATATCAGCATGAATTTCTTCCTGAAACTCTCTTTTTACAGCTGCTTTACTTGTTTCGCCAAATTCGATACCTCCACCTAAAGCGCGGTAAAAGGTTTGCTTTTTTACTTTGTCATATCCAATGCCGACTAAAATTTTGTTGTCTTTTTTTGCAATCCCTAAAGCTATAGGTCTAATAGAATCAGATTTAAACATTTTATACACTCTCCTTTTATTTTGGTAAGCAAGTGTTTATATTGTCTAACTGCAGTTAAAGAATGCTAATTTTTGTGTAACTTATGAAGATTGAATACTGCTTGCCAATTAAATTATGTTATTAGTGTAGCATATGGAAATGTGTAGTACAAGAAAAATTTGGAAAATGTTTAAAATAAATGGTATAATATGGTAAAAGTTTTTATATATGGAGCAACTGATATGAATAAAGAAAAACATTTAGTATTAATAGACGGAAAAGAAAAAACAGAAGAAATAGAAAAGCTAGAGCAAACAGAAAAATACTATCTTATAAAGTTCTATAATGCAAATAAAACATATAAATATAATTTTTCAAAAGTAGTTATAGAAAATACTACACAGCAAATAGAACTTAAAGATAATCAAATAGTAATGATAGATAATATCATAATTTCTAATGTAACTAAAATTATAAAATATATATCAAAGATAAGAATAATATTTAGTGATTCAAGAGAAAAGTTAACAGATATAAACAAAATTAAGTTACTAGAAAATAATAACAAATCATCTGAAAAAGAAATATTAAATTATTTTAAAGAATTATCAAAATATGCAAAAATTGTAGACGAAAAAACAGGAGAAGAACGTTATTTGTTAGAAAAACAATATAACAAATTTACAGTTCCGGAAAAAAGTGTACTTAAATATTACTTGAATGGGATAAATACAGAAGGGCAATTAAAAGGAACAGTAAATATTTATCCATTTAATTTTAATATTAGCCAAAAACAAGCAGTAGAAAATGTAAATAAAAGCAATATATCAGTTATAAAAGGACCTCCGGGAACAGGAAAAACTCAGACAATATTAAACATAATAGCAAATTTGGTTGCTAACAATAAAACAATTGCGTTAGTTTCTGGTAATAACGAAGCAATAAGAAATGTAAAAGAAAAATTAGATAAAAATGGATATGGCTTTATTGTAGCAGAATTAGGTAAAGATGAAAATGTAATAGACTTTTTTAATCATCTACCACAAATAGATATTAGGAATTTCTACAAAAAGCAGATAAATGATGACATTTATGAAAAACTATATGAAGCAACAAATAAATTAGAGAAATTATTAGAACTAAATAACGAAAAATATAAATTAAAAAGAGAATTAGACAATTATAAATTAGAGCAAAAATATTTTGAAGAATATTATAAAAGTCAAAATGTAGAAAAAATAGATTCAAAGAAAATGAAAAATATGTCATCAGCAAAAATTATTGACTTTTTAGCATATGCAAAACTTGCAAAGGAAAAATACTTACAATATAAAATTGTATTTAATATTTTACTTTTGTTAAGATTTGGAATAGAAGCGAAAAAATCAAAAAGTATAGATTATATATTAACTTTACAAAAACAATATTACATAGCAAAAATAAAAGAATTAGAAAATAAAATAGCAGAAATTGAACGTGAACTTAAAGATAAGAGTTTTAAAAAATTACAAAAAGAACATACTGAGATTTCTAAGAAGATATTTGAAAGTATTTTATATGAAAAATATGAAAAATATGAATTATATTCCATCAAAAGAAAACTATAAGAAGGACTTTAAAAAATTTAATGAACGTTTTCCTGTAATTCTTAGTACAGCATTTTCTTTAAGATATTGTACGCCAAGTGGACATTTATTTGATTATTTAATTATAGATGAAGCATCACAAGTTGATTTATTAACTGCAACTTTAGCGTTATCATGTGCTAAAAATGTTATAGTAGTTGGAGACGAAAAGCAATTACAACAAATAGTTGATGAAAAAATAAAGACTAAAGTTCAAGAGATAAGTGATGAAAAATATAGTTATTTTAAGGAAAATATTTTAACATCAATTTTAAAAGTTTACAATGGAAAGATACCAACGCAAATATTAAAAGAACATTATAGATGCCATCCAAAAATAATAGAATTCTGTAATCAAAGATATTATGATGGAGAATTAATTCCATATGAAAATAAAAATCATGTGGCACAAAAGAACCCATTATACATATATTATCCAGCACCAGGGAATCATATGAGAGTTCTAAATAACATGGTAGAAAGAGGAAACTATAATCAACGCGAATTAGAAATATTAAGGAAGGAAATTGCTGAAGGAGAATTATTAAAGAATGTAAATAAAAATGATATAGGATTTACAACTCCATATAGGAAACAAGCAGAAAAAGCAGCTTTGCAGAATAAAGAGATAGAAAGTAAAACAGTACATAAATATCAAGGCAAAGAAAAGAAAGTTATGATTTTATCTACTGTTTTGGATAATTCAAATGCTGGGAAAAGGCGCATGAATTTTGTAGATGATCCATGTTTAGTTAATGTGGCTGTTTCAAGAGCAGAAGAACAATTTATATTAATTACAAATGAAAAATTATTTTCGGAACAATCTAATGAAATAAAAGCTTTAATCCAATATATAAAATATAATTCTTTGGATAAGAATATTATAAACAGCCAAATTGTATCGGTGTTTGATTTATTATATAATGAATATTCTCCAAGATTGAAATGGCTAGAGTCAAAATTGGTACATACTTCAAAATATAAATCGGAGAATATTATTGAAACAATTTTGATAGAAGTATTAAAAACAGAGAAGAGTAAAGGCTTGTCTTATTGCTCTCAAATTTATTTAAAAAATATATTTAAGGATTTATCTAGACTTACAGACGAGGAAAGAAGATATGTAAATAATAATGCTTCTGTAGACTTTATAATATATGAGAATGATAGAACACCTAAATTTTGTATAGAGGTTGATGGATTTGCTTTTCATGCAAATAATCCAAAGCAGTTAGTAAAAGATAGGATGAAGGAATACATCTTTAGAAAGTACGGATTGGATTTGATTAGGTTAAATACTGATGAATGTGGAAATATTGAGAAGATAAAAGAAGAGGTTGAGAAATAAAGGAGTTAAGATTTATGATAAAAGCGATATTTATAGATATAGACGGAACTTTAAGAAATAGTGAAAGAGAACTTTCAATAAAAACTATAGATACAATTAAGAAAGTTACAGAGAATGGAATTTTAGTAATATTGTGTTCTGGAAGGCCAAGAAAATATACCGAAAAGATAAGTAGAGAATGTTTTGCGAGTAAATATATTATTACATCAAGTGGTGGGAACATTTTTGATTATGAACAAAATAAAGTGCTATATATAAACAAAATGGATAAAGAAGCAATAATAAAGCTTTATGAGATAGCTAATCCAACAGATGTTAGATTTATTATGAATGTTGGAGAAGGAAGAGTTGTAAATAAAGTAAAGCATCCTGATCAAGAGATAAAATTAGGAGAGGATATAAAAAGTTTTGTATATAATAATGATGTTGTGCAATGCACAATAGCAGATAGTGATTTTGATAAAATAAAAAATCTGATACCTAAAATTGAGCAGGTAGAAAATGTTGAGATAAAAAATAGACATAAAAGTTTATTAGATATTAAATTTAAAGATGATAAAACTATCTTTTGTGATATTGCAAATATAGATTGCAATAAGGGAACTGCAATAAAAAAATTATTAGAAATTTTGAATATAAAAAAAGAAGAAACAATTGCAATTGGTGATGATAATAATGATCTATCAATGTTTGAACAAGTGGGATACAAAGTTGCAGTAGCAAATGCAATTGATATTGTAAAAGAGAAAGCTGATGAAATAACGTTGTCTAATGATGATGACGGTGTTGCAGTTTTTTTAGAGAAACTAATTCATTAAAAGAGATTTAAAGTTATGTTAACAATATGACATAATATATATGTGATTTATTTGAAAGGAAGGTAGGCAAATTTTTTATGTAAGTAATGATCTATAATTGATTTGCCTTTATTATTTAGCTACAGTAAAGGCGCCTCTTATATATTTAATAATGACATATATAAAAAGAAAAATTGTTGAAATAGAAAATTAGTAATGGTAAAATTATTTTAGAAAATATGGGTGATAAAATGAAAATTAAAGAAATAGATAAAGAAACCAAAAAATCTAAAATGAAACACATACTTCCAATAGCTTCTGCAGGAATAGGATTAGGAGTAACTTGTTATCTTATGCAAACAGGAGTATTAAATTATGATAATTTGATTAGCTTTAATACTGTAGAAAGCACATTAAAAGGAATACCGGTTATAAGTAATTTACCAGTAATAGAACAAGGAATAGATATGTCATTAAAGTTGGCAAAGGGAATAATAGATACTGTTGGAATACAAGGTATAATTTTAGCAGAAAAATCATTGAAATTGGCAACAGAGGTTATAAAACCAATAAAAGATAGTGAAAAATTTCAAAATAGCAAAATTTATCATAAGATAAAAAAAGTAGAAAAAGCAGCAGGAATAGAAGAAAAGACAGATGAAGGAAAAGAAAAGCCTAAAACATCACAAGCAGTATTAAATTTAGCAAGGAATGCATTAGGAATAGGAGCTAAAGCATTTCTTATAGGAACACATCAGATAGATTACAATGCAGTATTTAATTTTGATAAATTGCCACATAAACTTTCTGTAATTGCAGATGTCGCTAAAGATGTTGATTTGAACAAAGTATTAATAGGAATAGATTCTATAAAATCTGTTAAAGATTTTGCAAAAGAAAGGATTGCAGAGAAAAAACAAGGAGATATTCCGTTAATTAATTTTAAAGAAATATTACATAATGTTAGTGAATCAATAAAAAGTAAAGGACAATTTCCACGAATGATGTTAATAAAAAATGTTGGGAAAGAAATGAGTGTACCAAAACTTGAAACTGCAAAAGAAGATAGGTAAAAAAAGACTTAGAAAAGAGGTAGGAATATGTTGGAATTTGGCGATATAATAACTTTAGAGAATGATAAGAAATATGTAGTTGCAGGAACTTGTGTATATAATGATAAGAACTATGTGTATTTAGTAAATACACAGGAACAAACAAATTGCGTTTTAGGAATTGTTGAAAATGATGACTTACAAGAAGTAGCAGATGTAGAAGAGTTTAAACAAGTAATGCCACTTATTTTAGATAATGTTGATATGAGCATTTTTGAAAATGGAGGAGAAAATGACTAAAGAAAAAGCGATAGCATATGCGGAGGTTTATCAAATAATTCAATATTTGCCAGAAGAGGAATATAGGTTAATAGCAAAGGAACAAATAGAGTATATTAAAAATAATATGGCTCCAAACGTAAAGAAAATTTGCACAATAAATACAAATATTAAAGATATTGAATTATCAGAAGAAGCAAGAAATATATTATTAGCTTTATTTTATATGAATGTAGCAACAGACAAGCAAAGGAAACAATTAGAAATGTTCTTGAATAAAAAAGAACAGGAAAATTTAATAAAATTTGATGAAAAAGAATTTTTTGCTAAGAAGAATAATACTTATGGAGTGGATAAAAATAGTAATAGAAATGCTGGAAGTGCTATAAATAATGTAAATGATATTAAAGAAAATGTAAATATTATCAGTAATGAATTAAATACTACATGCGAAAGCACGAATAAAGATATGGATAAAAACAATAATACAGCATTAGCTGTGGTTAATGAAAATTCATGGACTTATAAAATAAAGAAAGCTATTAATAAAATATTAGAAAAGCTTAAAATTAGAAAATAATAAGTTTAATACTAATATATAGGGAGGCACTATGATTGTGAAATTGTAGTGCTTCTTTAACTTTTTTATGGAAAAATTCAAAGTTAATTTATAAATTGATGTGAAAGCTTGCAATATAGCATTTAGAATATTAGAATTGTAGCTAGAGAAAAGATATGTATAAAACACAATATATGAAAATTATATATTTTATTGCGAAATTAAAATATTAGTTGCATATTCAGAAATTTGAAGAAGGAGAACTATGGAAAGATATTCAAAAATAATAGATAAAGATAAAAGAGAGATTGTTCTATTAATTGGTAATGGATGCAAATGGAGTAAATGTAAGTTTTGCAATTATCATTTAGATAGGAATAATATAGAAGAGGAGCAGTACCAGATTAATTTTAGAGCATTGGAGAGAGTGACTGGAGAATTTGGCGTATTAGAAGCTATTAATTCGGGAAGTATATTTGAATTAAATGAGAAAAGTTTCCGAAGATTGCTTGAAGTATGTAAGGAAAGAAAAATTAAGAGATTAATTGTAGAAAGTCACTATATGTATAAATCACACATCATGGACTTAAAAGAAAGATGTTCAAAATTAGGAATAACTTTACAAGTAAAAGGTGGAGTAGAAACTTTTGATTCAGAGTTTAGAGAGAAAATTTTAAATAAAGGATTTGGATATCCTAGTTTATCTGACTTACAGGAAGTGTTTGATATAGTTAATTTGTTAGTTGGAGTTAAAGGACAAACCTTGGAACAAGTAGAAGATGATATTAAAGTTGGAATGGAAAATTTTGATAGAGTTTGTGTTAATTTATACAAGGAAATGGAGGATATTATGCCTGCAGATGAAGAGCTAAAAAGAAGGTTTATGCAAAGTATTTATCCGACATATAAAGATTTTGAAAATATTGATATTTTAGTAGAAAATACAGATTTTGGCGTTGGAGAATAGGGATAAATATAAAAGTATGGATTAATGACGTGATTGGTATTATAATAATGGAAAAAATAAAACTTTGGAGGAGGTACCAAATGAGCGAAATAGTTAGAAAAATCAAAGAAGAACTATTAAAAAGATGTGATGCATATAATAAAAAATATGGTTATGACTTTTGGAATGACCATATAAAATATGTTGTAAAAAATTCGATTGAACTGGCAGAGAAATATGATGCAGATGTCGAAATTGTTGAATTAGGAGCATTGTTACATGATATAGCAATGCCTTCAGAAATTGGCCCTAGAGAAGAGCACAATATATATGGTGCTAAAATTGCAGATGAATTATTGACAAAATTAAATTATCCAGAAGACAGAAAAGAAAGAGTTAAAGAGTGTATATTAAGACATAGAGGTAGCAAAGACTTGCTTAGAAATACAATTGAAGAAAAATGTGTAGCAGATGCTGATGTTATAGCACATTTTGATTGTATACCTTCATTATTTCATTTAGCCTTTGGTAAAAATGAAATGGGAATGTCAATAAAAGAAGGAAGTGAATTTGTAAAGAAAAAACTTAACAGAGACTATAATAAGTTAAGTGAAAGAACACGAGAAGAACTAAAAGATAGATATGAAAATATAATGAAAGTGTTGTTTATAGAAAAATAGTTGGAGGGAATATAATGAAAATAGTTAAACAAGAACAAGCAAAAAAATTCAAATATGCAGATACAAGTTCAGTATTAGAATATTCAATAGACTTAAATGAAAAGAATTTGGATTTCTGTATAAATGAAATAAATGGAAGGTATCCAGAAAAAGGATATTGTTCAAATTTAGAATGCGAAGAATTATGCTATGTACTAGAGGGTAATGGTACAATTTATAAAAGAGATGGAGAATTGTTTAAATTTAAAAAAGGAGATATTATATTTATTCATAAAGAGGATATCTATTATTGGGAAGGTTCATTTAAACTTGCAATTGTATGTACTCCAGCATGGAATAAAGAACAATGTAAATTATTTGATGAATAAATAGTAAATTTGAAATTGAAGGAGAAAACAAAAATGTTAGGAGATTTTGAAAGTATCAGTCCAACTGCAATTTTTACCGCATATCAAAGAATATTTACAGATATTCCTTATGAAAAGGAAATATATGAGTGGTTAAGTCAAAATTGTAATGATAAAGTTAAATTGAATAAATTATTAGCACCAGAGATAGAAGCAAGATATAAATTAGCTAATAGGTTACTTGATAGATTAGGAATAAAACAAGTATTAGAACTTGCAGCAGGATATTCTTCAAGAGGATTGATTTATTCAAAGAAAGGCTACAAGTATGTTGAAATGGATTTAGAGAATGTCTCTAAAAACAAAATACAATTAATAAAAGCTATTGATAATATTAATGATAATTTACATATAATAAGTGGTAATGCATTAAATGAAAAAGATTATGTAGAATGCAAAAAATATTTTGATGAGGATAGAGAAATTGCAATTATAAATGAGGGGCTATTAAGATATTTAACATTTGAAGAAAAGAAAATTGTTGCTACAAATGTGTATAATATGCTAAAAAAATATAATGGTGTATGGATTACTTGTGATGTTACTCCTAAAAAACTGATTCAAAAGCAAGATGAATGTATACCAAATTATAACACTGATGTAAGTACAATTACATCAAGAAATGATTTAAAAGAAAGATTCGAGGATATAGAACACATAAAATCATTTTTGGGAGAAATTGGATTTAAACATATAGAGATACATAAATTTATTGAAATGAAAGATGAATTAAAATCTTTTGATATACTTGGAATAGATAAAAATCAATATGATGAATTGTTAGAAACTTGTATTGTGGCAGTAATGAAAATAGAATTAAACAATATGAAGAATTATTAAAAATTGAAAATAATGAAAATTGGTGGAATGAAAATATGGATATAAAGCAACTCTGTAAATATTTTACTAGGAAAGAAATTACTGTTAGAAAAGCAATTAAGGAAATGTGCGATAGTGGATTTGAACAATATAAGTTTCTAGTGGATGGCAAAGTGGTTATTTCTAGTAAAGATGTGGAGTGGATTTGTAAGAATGTGTTTAAGCAGAAGTATTTTGAGTTACTGGAGAAATATAAAATGGAATTAACAGAGATATATAGTAAAAAAGGATATATTTATGATGAGTTTTTTGGAAGAAATTAATTGTAAATATTTAGAAATATCCATTGAGGAAATTGTCGTTTTATGATAGAATGCATTATGTAATAATGTAACTATTGGAGGAAAATATGGAGCAAGAAACAAAAAGTATTATAGATAGAATTTGGACAAACTTTTGGGAAGGTGGAGTAACCAACCCATTAACAGTAATTGAGCAAATAACATACCTTTTATTTATAAAAGGTTTAGATGATATAGATATAGCCCATGAAAAAAGTGATCACATGTTAGGAATAAAAACAAAAAGAGTTTTTGATGAAAAACATCAGGAATGTAGGTGGAGTATATTTAAAAACTATCCAGCTGAAAAAATGTATAAAATAGTTGGGGAAGATGTATTTCCATTTATAAAGTCATTAGGTAATAATAAAAATTCTGGATATGCAAAACATATGGAAGATGCAATATTTATTATACCGACGCCTATTATGCTACAAAGAGTTGTAACGACGATAGATAAACTAAAAATGAAAGATAGAGATACAAAAGGAGATGTATACGAATATCTTCTTTCAAAATTATCAACAGCTGGGACAAATGGACAATTTAGAACACCTAGACATATTATAAAAATGATGGTAGAACTAATGAAACCAACTCCTGAAGATATAATAGTTGATCCCGCTTGTGGAAGTGCTGGCTTTTTAGTTGAAGCTGGAGAATATTTAAGAAATAATAGAAATGATTTATTTTTAACAGAAAATTTAAAAGAACATTTTAATAATACAATGTTTTATGGGTTTGATATGGATAGAACGATGCTTAGAATTGGGGCAATGAATTTAATGCAACATGGTATTGAAAATCCCAATATATCATATAAAGATTCATTGTCAGAAGATAATGAAGATAATAGCAAATATACATTAGTGCTTGCAAATCCACCTTTTAAAGGTTCTATTGATAGTGAAAGAACTTCAAAAGATTTATTGGATATCACAAAAACAAAAAAGACAGAATTATTATTTTTAGCATTATTTTTAAGAATATTAAGAACGGGTGGACGAGCTGCTTCAATAGTTCCAGATGGAGTATTATTTGGAAGTTCCAATGCTCACAAAGCTATTAGAAAAGAAATAATAGAAAAGCATAAATTAGAAGCAGTAATATCAATGCCAAGTGGTGTATTTAAACCTTATGCAGGAGTTTCTACTGCTATTATGATATTTACTAAAACGGGTGATGGTGGAACAGATAAGGTATGGTTTTATGATATGACAGCAGATGGATTTAGTTTAGATGATCAAAGACAACCCATAAAAGAAAATGATATACCAGATATTATAAAGAGATTTAACAATAGGAATTCAAAAGAAGAACAAGAAAGAGCAAGAACTGAAAAATCTTTCTTTGTTCCTAAAGAAGAAATAGTAGAAAACGATTACGACTTATCTATTAATAAATATAAAGAGATTATAGTTGAAAAGAAAGAATATGAAGATCCAAAAGTTATTTTAAAAAGAATAATTAACATGGAAAATGAACTTCAACAAAAATTAAAAGAGTTGGAGGAAATCTTATAATGAAATTGACAGATGTATGTTATTTTCAAGGCGGAAGTCAACCACCAAAGAATCAATGGAGTGATGAACCTAGAGAAGGATATATCAGAATGTTACAAATAAGAGATTTTACTCAAGATAATTCTAAAGTAGAATATGTAAAAATAACAAATTCTACAAAGAAATGTGAAGAAAAAGACATATTAATCGCAAGGTATGGGGCATCTATAGGTAAAATCCTCACGGGGTTATCTGGTGCATATAATGTTGCAATGATGAAAGTTATAATAGATGAAAAAATAGTAGATAGAAAGTTTATATATAATTTTTTAAAATCAGATGTGTTCCAAAATTATATAAAAAATGTTGGACAAAGAGCAGCACAAGCAGGATTTAATAAAGAAGAATTATCAAAAATAAATATTAATTTGCCAACGTTAAAAGAACAAAAAAATGTTGCAAAAGAATTGGATAAAGTTCAAGAAATAATAGATATTAGAGAAAAACAAATTGAAGAACTAGATGAATTAATTAAATCTCAGTTTGTTGAGATGTTTGGAGATCCATTTTATAACGAAAAACATTGGACAAAAGATGATATGGGTAAGTATATATCAGTTCTAACAGATTTTAGTGCTAATGGAAGTTATGCTGTATTGGATTCTCAAGTGAAAATGTATGATAGTCCTAATTATGCATATATGGTTAGAACGACAGATTTAGAAAATAATAATTTTGTAACAGATGTAAAATATATAGATGAAAATGCTTATAATTTATTAGCAAAATCTAAAGTTTATGGCAATGAAATAATTATGTGTAAGATAGGAAGTGCAGGGAAATGCTATCTTATGCCAAATTTAAATAAACCGGTTTCACTTGGAAGAAATGCATTTTTATTTAGATACAATAATAATATAAATCCAGTTTTTATATACAATTTGTTGATATCAGATTATGGACAGAATGAAATAAGCAAATATGTAAGAGGAGCAGTAACAAAAACTATAACTAAAGATGATGCTAGAAAAATTAAAATAATTATACCACCAATAGAGTTACAAAATAAATTTGCAGAGTTTGTTAAACAAATAGATAAACAGAAAATTGAAATACAGAAGAGCTTAGAAGAAACAAAAAAGTTACAAGAGAGTTTAATGAATAAATATTTTGGATAAAAGTAGAGATGTAAAATGAGCAAAAAAGATGAAATAGATTCACATATATTTATACCAAAAAGTATCTTAAATAGATTTGCTAGAATTGATAAAAAAAATAGAAAGATAATAAATTATATTGATTGTAATGATATGCAAATAAAAAGTTCTACAACAGCAAGTTTTAATACTCAATTAGGATATTATAGTAAACAAAATGAAAAAATCTTGAGTGATGAATCAGAAAGCAAAATAGGTAATGTAATAAGGAAAATACAAGATATAGACGAGAATACAGTTCTTAATGAAAAAGATATAAAATATATATTTAAGTATTTATCCTATCAAATACTAAGAACAGAAATTATTCCAAGAGAATTGAATAAACGATTTGGAACAAATTTAAATAGCAAATTTATAAAAAATGAATTTATCAAGGAAGAAGTTGAACTAAACACATTATACAATGTAGTAAAAAATGAAGATATACATGTAATAATAAATAATTCAAATGTAAAATTTGTTCTTCCAACAAATTCAATGTATACTTTTAATCCAAATTCAAATGAATACACATGGATATTAGTTCTATCTCCTAATATTGCTGTATCATTTATGCCCAAAGGTACTATAAAAGAATTGAGTAAGGGGAAAGATAGCTGCAGAGCCAAAATATTAGAATTTGGAAAAGATCAAGAAAATATAATAAACAGTTTTAATTTGAGAGCAATAGGAACACAATGTAAAGATTCTTCGAGAATTAAATGTGTAATTGGATTAGAAAAAGAACTTAATAATTTGATGGATATAATAAGTAAAAATAAGGAGTAAAATATGTCGAATTTTGATTTTTTAAAACAAACTGAAATTTTTAGGAGTTTTGCTGATGCTTCAATAGAAGCAGAAAATGGAATAGGATTAAATACAGTAACATGTAGTATATTAAGTAGGCGAGCATTAGAACTTGCAGTAAAATGGTTATATGCTAATGACATGGATTTAAAAATGCCATATCAAGATAATATCTCGACATTAATACATGAAATTTCATTTAGGAACATACTAGATGCAAAACTATTTCCACAAATTAAATATATTATAAAACTTGGAAACTTTGCTGTACATAATAACAGGAAAATAACAAGACAAGAGGCAGTAATGTCTTTAAGATATCTATTTAATTTTATGCAATGGGTATCTTATTGTTATGGACAAGACTACCAAGAATTAAAATTTGACGAAAGTATTTTACCAAAAGAAAACGCTAATATTTTAGCAGTTAAAGAAAAAGAAAATTTATACGAAGAATTAAGTAAAAGAGATAAGAAATTAGAAGAAGCTATAAGAGAGAATAATGAGTTAAGAAAACAAATAACTGAAAAAAGAGAGAGCAAGAAAAATGTTTATGACTTTAAAGTAGAAAACATATCAGAAGCAGAAACTAGAAAGAGATATATAGATTTAGAATTAAAGATTGCTGGATGGGATTTTGATACAAACATGACAGCAGAACTACCTGTATCAGGAATGCCAAATAATGAGGGAACAGGATATGTCGATTATGTATTATTTGGAGAAAATGGATTACCACTTGCAGTAGTAGAAGCAAAGAAAACAAGTGTAGATGCAAGAGTTGGACAAAACCAAGCTAAGCTATATGCAGACTGTATAGAAGCAGAACATCATCAAAGACCAATTATTTACTACACTAATGGATATGAAATATATATGTGGGATGACAAAGAATATGCACCTAGAAGAGTTAGCGGTTTCTATACACAGGATGAATTGCAACTACTTATTGATAGAAGGAAAAATAAACAAAGTTTATTACATGTATATATTGATCCAAATATTGCAGGAAGAGAGTATCAGCTAGAAGCTATAAAAAGTGTATGTGAGACTTTTGAAGAAGGACATAGAAAAGCTCTTCTTGTTATGGCTACCGGTACAGGAAAAACAAGAACAGCCATATCAATAGCTAAAGTACTAACAGAACAAAACTGGGCTAAAAATATATTATTTTTAGCAGATAGAACCGTACTTGTAAAACAAGCTAAAAATAACTTTAATAAATTGTTACCTAATATGTCAGGCTGTAACTTATTAAATACAAAAGATAATCCAGAAGAATCAAGAATTGTATTTTCAACATATCAAACTATGATGAATGCAATTGATGATATGAAATCTAAGACCGGAAATAAATTATTTACTCCTGGACATTTTGATTTAATAATTGTGGACGAAGCACACAGAAGTATATATAACAGATATCAAGCAATATTTGAATATTTCGATGGATTGGTTGTAGGGCTTACAGCAACTCCTAGAAGTGATGTTGATAGAAATACATATAGATTTTTTGAGATAGAAAATAATGTTCCTACATATGCTTATGAATATGAACAAGCTGTAAAAGATGGATATTTAGTAGAATACCATTCTATATCTACAAGTACAGACTTTATGGATAGGGGAATTAAATATAACGAATTATCCGACGAAGAAAAAGAAGAATATGAAAACTTATTTGAAGAAGATGAAGCACCTGAAGAAATAAATGCAGCTGCAATAAATAGTTGGTTATTCAATAGAGATACTATTAAGAAACTTATAGAATTACTAATGGAAAAAGGAATAAAAGTTGAGGGTGGAGATAAGCTAGGAAAAACAATTATATTTGCTAAAAACCACAGACATGCACAAAAAATAGAAGATGTATTTAATGAATTATATCCATCGTACAAAGGTGAATTGGCAAAGTTAATAGATAATAAAGTAAAATATAACGACACTATAATAGACGATTTTTCAAAGAAAGATGATTTTCCTCAAGTCGCAATATCAGTTGATATGCTAGATACAGGAGTGGATGTTCCAGAAGTAGTAAATTTAGTTTTCTTTAAACCAGTAAAATCTAAAATTAAATTCTGGCAAATGATAGGAAGAGGAACAAGACTTTGCAAAGATTTATTTGGAATAGGACAAGATAAAAAAGAATTTTACATTTTTGATTATTGCAAAAATTTTGAGTTCTTTTCTGTAAATGCTAAAGGAATAGAAACATCATCTCAAGTTAGTCTTACTGAAAAAATATTTAGGTATAAACTAGATTTAATTGTTGAATTACAGCATATGAAATACCAATCACAAGAAGACTTTAAACAATATAGAGAATCTTTAATTAATGAATTTATTGAAGAAATTTCTAAATTGAATAAAGAGAGTTTTATGGTAAAGACAAAATTATATTATATCGATCAATTTTCTAAAAAAGAAAATTGGAATTACTTATCTATTTTAGATGCAACAAATATAAAAGAAAATATTGTGCCTATTTTACTTGCATCAGATGAAAATGAAGATGCAAAGAAATTTGATAACTTATTATATGGATTACAAGTAAAAAGGATAAATAATCAAAAAACAAATAAATTAGAAGAAAATATTTCTAGCTTAGTATCTGAACTTGAGAAACTAGGAACAGTTCCAAAAGTAGTAGAAAAACAAGAATTAATTATAAAGGTAGCTGAAACAGATTATTTAAGCAGAGCTGGATTCTTTGAAATTGAAAAAGTCAGAGAAGAATTAAGAAATTTAATCCAGTATATAGATCCATATATGAGACCACCAGTATATTCAGATTTTGAAGATACATTAATGGAAGTAAGCGAAGAGTATGTATATTTGAGCAGTGGAAATGACTTTACTAATTATAAGAAAAAGATAAGCAAATATTTTAATAGTAATCTAGATAATATAATTGTTTGGAAAATAAGACATAATGAAAAAATTAATGAAATAGAGAAGAAAGATTTAGAAAGAATATTATTTGATGAACTTGGTACTAACAAAGAATTTGAAAATGCCTATGGAGATAAAAATGTAGTAGAAGTTGTCAGAAATATTGTTGGATTAGATCCAGCGACAGCAAGTGGAATTTTCTCAAAATATATAAATGAGAATCAATTAAACATGAGACAAATTCAATTTGTTAAATTATTAATTGATTATGTTATAAAGAATGGAACAATTGATATGATTGCATTAACGGAAGATCCATTTAGAGCTGTTGGAGAAGTTGGAGAACTATTTGAAGATAAATATAATACATTTATGGAAATAAGAAGAGATATAGAAATTATAAATGAGAATGCTAAAGAGTTAGCATAATATGATGGTATTTATTATTGATATATTGTAGGTGGAAAATTATGAAGATAAAATGTTTATACTGTAATGATACAATAGAATCTAAATCTACGCATAACTTGGTAAGTTGCAAATGTAATAATTGTTATATTGATGGTGGACAAGATTACTTACATTTTGGTGGAAATGATTTTAATAAAATCCTAATTATTTTTGATGATGGTACAGAAATATTAGCAAGTGATGAAGAAGAATACAAAAATAAATACGAGGAATGGGAAAATAAAAGGATAAAGGAGTTAGCTAAAAAATGAAAGTTTTAACAATTAAACAGCCATGGGCAACTTTAATAATGCAAGGTGACAAAAGATTTGAATTTAGAAGTTGGCAAACAAAATATCGAGGAGATTTATTAATACATGCAGGTAAAGGCATAGATAAAGAAGCAATGAAAAGATTGGAAAGATATCTTCCAGAAGAACTACCATATGGAAAAATTTTAGGGAAAGTAAAATTAGTAGATTGTATAAAGATGTCTCCAGAATTCAAAGAGTTATTGTTAAAAGAAAATAGTGATATTTATACTAAAAGTTCTTTTCAAGAAAACTATGGATGGCAAGTTTCAAATGTTGAAGTATTTGAAACTCCAATAGATGCAAAAGGTCATTTAAGCTTATGGGAATATAGTATGTAAAAAAATAAAAATATCAATAGAATTTGAGAAAAAATCTCAAAAATATTGATATTTTTTAAAATTTAGCATATAATATATAAAGTAAAGGAGGATTTTAAGATGTTAATAAGATTTAGTTTTAAAAATTTCAAATCTTTTAAAAATGAAAATTGTTTAGATATGGAAGCAACATCATTAAAAGAACATGAATATAATGTGGCTAAAACAGAAAATGGTGAATATTTGAAAGTATCTGCAATTTATGGTGCCAATGCTAGTGGAAAAACTAATGTATTACAGGCTTTTGATTATATGAAAAAAAGAATATTAGTAAGTGATGACTCTAAAAAGAATTCTCCAATAGATGAAGAAAATATTTATAGTTTTATGATAAATAATGATCCAATCGCTTTAGAAGTAGAAATATTAGCTAAAAATAATAAAATATATAAATATGGTTTTGAAGTTTTAAAAGATACAATTATTTCAGAGTGGTTATTTGAGAAAAGAGTAAATAAATTTTATGCTATTTTCGAAAGAGAAAATAACAATGTATCAATGAAACCTAATAAAATTTCAGGTTTAGTGAATATAGATGAAAAAACATTATTCTTAAATATATATAGCAAAATAGATAGAAATAATGAGGATTTCAGCAATGTATATGACTGGTTTGTGAATAGCATGTATTTAGATTTAGGTAATCCAAATTTTGAAAGATTTATTAATAACAGAGTTTCATTAAAAATATTAAGTGATGAAAATTATAAAAAAGAACTATTAAAATTTATAAAGACATTTGATTCTGGAATTGAAGGAATAAGAACGACACCAGATTCAATAGAAGCTGTTAAAAATAATAATGGTATTATAGATATTGAAGTTCTTCATAGGGGAGAAAATGGAGAGATAAAAGCATTACCATTTTATTTAGAATCTAATGGTACGAGAAAAATGTTTCACTTATTTGATTTCTTTATGGATGCATTAAAAAATGGAATGGTATTATTTGTTGATGAATTAGATGCAAAATTACATCCACTATTAACTAGATATATTATTAACTTATTCCATAATAGTCAGACTAATATAGGAAATGGACAGTTAATATATTCAACACATGATACGGTAAACTTAAACAAAGAAACATTTAGAAGAGATGAAATATGGTTTGCAGAAAAAGATAAAGATGGAATTTCAGAAATATATGCATTATCTGATTATATATTAGAAGATGATAAAAATGCAGGTAAAAAAGTAAGAAATGATGCAACATATAATAAAGACTATTTAACTGGAAGATATGGTGCTATTCCAGTATTGGAAGAATTTAATATAATACATGAAGAATAATAAAAATATATCAAGAAAAGACAGATTAAAAAGTAAAAAGCTTGCACCAGCTAATTACTTAATTGTATGTGAAGGAAAGCAAACTGAACCCAATTATTTTAATGGATTAAAGAAAAAGATAAATGAAAAGTATGGGAGCAAAGTTGATGTATTAATTCCTAATATTGAAATAAAAGGAACAGGCGAAAATACCACAGCTTTAGTAAAATATACAGATAAATTTGTAAATTATTCAAATAAAAGGTATGGACAAGTTTGGGTTGTATTTGATAAAGATGATTATTCAGATGAACAATTTGATAAAGCAATTAAAAGCTGTGAATATAATGTGGCTTGGTCTAATCCTAATTTTGAATTGTGCTTATTATCACATTTTAAGAAAGTAAACAGATATATTTCAAAAGACAATGTATTACAAGAATTAGGTAGAGAATTCCAGAAAAAAGGTTTAGGTGACTATACTAAAAACGATACAAATATTTTTGAAAAGGTTACAAGTGAAGAAAGGCTACATACAGCGATAAAGAATTGCGAATATATGGAAGAATTAAATAAAGATGTACAAGCATCACAAAGAAATCCAATGACCAAAGTGTACAAAATAATTGACGGATTAAAAGAATATTTAGAATAAATTTTTACAAAAGAAAAGCAAAGTATGAGAGTAATTAAAAATTACAGGATTATTTTGCTTTTTTGATAATATAAGACAAGTTTCGACAAATTTGGCAATAAAAATATGATATATATAATAAGGGAGTAAATATGTTAGATAATATAATAGAAAATAAGGTTAAAGTTTTTATAAGTTCAAAATGCGATAACGGTAGGTACACAATTATGAGAAGAGGCTTAAAGGAATTACTAATAAGTACGGGATTAGTAGAAGTATATATTTTTGAAGACTCAGCAAGTAGTAGTTTATGTGTAGAAGAATCTTATTTAAAAGAATTAGATAGCAGTGATTTATGTATATTTATAATAGATAATTCAGAAGAAATTACAGAGGGAATATTAAAAGAATATACAAGAGCTAAAACATTAGGTAAGAGATCTATGTATCTTTTTTGTGATGAAAGTAGCAAAGAAAAAAATAAAATACAATTAGAAATAGAGAAACAAGGCTTACAAAAATATAGAGTAATCCATGAATTTTCAGAGATAATTCATGAAGCTTATAGAGCTATAATGCAAGATATTACTAATATATATAAATATAAAAATACAACCAATGAACGAATTAAAATACAGCAAGTTAATGAAGATAGTGAAACTACTATGTATAAAGTAAAAAAGATTGACAGTAAAGGTTTACAATTAACGAATAAGGAATTATTAAAAGGAATATTAAATGTTGAAAAAATAGATGAAAAAGAATTAAACGAATATGATGTATTATGTGCAGAATTCTTAAAAGCTGTATTAAGAAAACAAAAAATTAATAATGATAAATTTGAATTATTAAAGAACAAGATATTAGAAATGTATAATGGTAATTTAAAATATTTAATTGGTATAAGATTAGAAACTGTTAAATTGTATTATAATGGAAATATTGAAGAATGTATACAAAAATTAAAAGATATTATAGATAAAGAAAACGATAAAGTTCCAGAATGGATTTTAAATGATATAGCAATAGATTTAAGAAACTTGGAAAATATACAAGATGAACTTAATAATCAAATTCGATTTGAAAATGATGGACAGAGATATTTAAACAATTGTGAAGAATCAGTATATTATCCACTTATTGATAGAGTAGATGAAAATAGAAAAAAAGAGATATTGAAAAGATTAATAAATTACCAATTAGAATCACCATATAGCATTAGTATAGAAAATATTGAATATATATTTAATTTTATTTCACTATGCTTTTATATAGCTTTAATAAATGGCTCTATTACACATTTAAGATTGACATTAGATAGGATTAAAGAAACATTGTTGGCTTTAAATATGAGATATGATGATCATGATATGTATGTACAAACGATAAAGTTTCTCATACTAACACAAGATGATAAAAAAATAGGTAAAATATTAAGAACTTATAAAAACAATATAGATGTTATTAATTGTGATGATATTAATAATATTTATAATGATATTGAAAACACAGAAATAGAGTATTATAAACTAATTTCAGAATGTATATTATTACAATATTTCAATTTGTATTTTTCAGACAATCAATATAACATGCTTTTTAAAAAAGTATGTTCTAATATTAGAATATGGATGGATAATGATAATAGAATCATTAATTATGGAATGTATTTTTTTGATATGCTAAAGAGTAATATACAAAGAGGAAACAATCAGATAATATTAGAAATTATTTTAAAAGTTTTTGATAACCAACTAAAAAGATTTTACGATAATGCTTTAGAAGTAATACAAAGATTAGATTATTCAAATATATCAAAGAAAGAACAAGAAAAATTAATGAAATATCTAAAAAAAATTATAAAGGAAAAAGATGAAAAAAATAGTTGCAATCAACTAGAAAATGCAATAATTTATTTTAGAAAGAACTCAACATTAGCAAATAAAAATGATTTAGACAGTTTTATTGAAAATAAAATGTCAAAAAATTTTATTAGCATATATAAGTTGGAAACAGAAGAAATAAATAAAAAACAAAAGAAACTATATATTGAAAAATGCATAGAAAATATACATAATCAGAATTTGAAACAAGGAAAGAATGGAGTATATACATTAAATAATTCTAATGAATATGGTACTATACGAAATATTATTAAGTATGATAATATTATACTTGAAACAAAAGAAATTAATAAGTTAATGGACGTTCTAATAGAAACAATATGTTGCGAAAGACAAACAATAAATGCTAAAAATAATGCAATACAGTTGATAATATATCTTAAGAAAAAATTTAATGAAAGACGAATTTGGAAGAAATACGGAGAGATTATTACAAACAATAAAGATAACATCATTTGCTGTAAAAATGATATGTTTTTAGATAACGAATCAATTTTATCAATTAAAATTAATATGCAACTATTGTATGCTATATTTAACTCGATTAAAGAAAAAAATGAAATAGATTTAATTATAACAACTGTGCAAGCCAGAGATATTGATAAAATAAGAATATTAGAAAATATATATTATTTTTTAGAAGAAATAGATTATGATAAAGTCGAAAATAAATTAATAGAAATATTATTACAATATGCTAGTATTATGATGAATGAAACAGAAAGAAATGTTAGGTTTTGGGCTACTAAATGTTTAATACAATTGTCATATTCTAGATATAGGGAGGTTGCACTTCAACAATTAGCCAATATTATGAATTCTGGTAATGGTGAACTAAAAATAGCTCTCATATCAAGAATAAAAGAAATATCATTAGATGATAAAAATAATGAGTTCATAAAATTTATTATAAATAAAGGTAAAGTGGATAATAATTTTCTGGTAAGAAGAATAGCGTTAGATTACATTAAAGGAGGAGATAATATTGAAGATAAAAAATAATTTGTTAGATAAGAAAGTGATACAACAATTTGTAAGTCTTATGGCAATAATAGAGTTATTACTATCATTAATTTTAATATTTATCGATATTCCTCAAAATTATAAGATAGGTTTTGGTATTGTTTTTTCTGTTATATTAATTATTATATACATTATTATTTGGATTTTATCTAATAAAATTATGGATATTAATATAACCATAAATAATTCAAAAGTAGAAATTAAATATGGAGATATATTTGAAGAAAGCGGTAAAAAGGTAATAGCATTTAACGAATATTTTGATACTTGTGTGGATGACAATATTATTAATTCACAAAGTATTAATGGACAATTTATTTTAAATAATATCACAGATGTAGATGAGTTTGATAAATTAATATCTCAAAAATTAAGTGAAAGAAATAAAAAGCCAATAATTGAAAGAAATAGAAAGATAGGAAAAAAAGAAAAATTTAATTTAGGAACAATGATAAAATATAATAAAGATTTTTTACTAATGTCATTTACAAGATTTAATGCTAATAATTGTGCAGAGTTAAGTATGCAAGAGTATATAACATGTTTAATTGAAATGTGGAATGAACTAGATATTTTATATTCACAAGATACTATAGTTATTCCTTTATTAGGAAGTGGTACTACTAGATTTAAAGATTATAAAATTAGTGAACAAGAATTATTAGAATTAATACTGTGGACATTTAAGATAAGCAAAATTAAATTTACTTATCCGTCAAAATTAATTATTGTTATTCATCCATCATTAATGGATAAAATAAATTTATATAAGATAAAGGAGGAATATAAATATGTCATATAGAAATGGTACATATGTTGCTTTTGATGGCAATGATACAACAGACCCAACTAAAAGTGATATGAAATATTATGGATTATTACAATCATGGAATAGTAATAAGAATATAGAATTTTCATTTAGTGATAGCCATAAGAAAACTTATCAGGTCAATGATAGTAGTCAAATTGAAACATTAAAAGCTAGATTACAAGAAAGAATGAGAAATTCAAAAAATATGCTTATAATAATATCAGAAGATACTAATTGGAATAGGGGAATGCTTAATTTTGAAATTGAAAAAGCTGTAGATTATTATAATATTCCTTTAATAATTGCATATGCAAAATATAATAAGATAAGAGATGTAGACTCATTATCAGAAAAATGGCCTAAAGCTTTAAAAGAAAGAATAGATAATGGAAAAGCAAAATGTATACATATTCCTTTTAAAAAGGAACCTATATTAGATGCGATATCTCAATTTTCATCTAATAGCAAATATCCAAGTTCCCCCAAAAATGTATATTCAGAGAGTGCATATAGAGAGTGGGGAATAAACTAATAATAAAAGTGTGAAAAACAATCTTTAATATATAAAGTCGTTTTTCACACTTTTTAATAATTATGCTATAAAATTATGAATAGTAGCACAGATGTCAATGTTGTTTCTCACAGCATCTACCAATTAGCTCAACCCCATCACAAAACCCATTTCTATAATACTTCTCATTCCAATAATCAATATAATCCAAAAAATTATCATTAAGTAAATTTAACTGTTTCTCCACATACTTTTTATTCTGTTTAGGCACATTCTTCAAAATCCTTTCAGAAATCTCATCAAATTCAACAGTATGTTTTCTATCCTCATCATTTACAAAGCAAAGTTCAGTTTCCTCTCTAAAGCTTAACCAATCTTTTAAAATATCATCATTAACTTCTCTAAAATTATTCATAATCTAAAACCTCCAAAAATTAAAATTTTTATTAATAAAATTATCCTTTACAAGAGTTCAAGCTCTAAGAACAAACGTACTACACCAATTGGGTAAAAATTGGGTAAAATCTTCTCAAAAAATGCCCTAAAAATGCACAAATGTTCTATAAAACAAAACTCTTGTAAATACCGAAATACCAACAAAAACTCTAATTTTCACAAACTTACAAAAAGTGGTCAGGTCTCGCTCATAACCCGAAGGTTTAATCTGTATCACATAAAAACAGAAGATATTTTTACTTAGTACTTATATCACTAAATTTTAAAATATCAACAATTTATAAAAATATTTAAAATGTTAAAAAAAATTTAATAACTTCCAAGTTTCGACAAATTTTGACAAAAGAATATGATATAATACAAAAAATATAAAAAAGAAGGTGAAAAAATGAGATTAAAATTAAATTTCGATTTAGAAAATGAATTTTTACCTATACAATATCGCAAAAGTGTAATGAGTTTTATAAAACTATCTTTATCAGAATATAATGAACAATATTATAAAAAATATTATAACAACAAAGATACAATTATAAAGCCTTATACTTTTGCGATTTTTTTAAAAAATCCAAAATTTGAAGAGAACAAAATAATGGTAGATGACAGGCGCATGGAATTAAATATTTCTATTGCAGATTATGAAACATCAATTATTTTATATAATGCATTTAACCATCAAAAAAACAAAAAATTTTCATTAGATAAAAATTCATGGATTTTAAAGACTATAAACATGTCATTAGATAAGAATATCGATACAGAAGAAATCACAATAAAATTTATGTCACCACTAGTTGTAAGAAGTCATATCGAGAAGAAAGATTATTATTATTCGTATGATGATGACCAATTTAAAGATCTCTTAAAAATAAATATCAAGCAACAATTAAAAATAACAAATATACCATTAGCATTAGTAGATGGATTTAATATAAAAGCAATAAAGCCTAAAAAAGTAATTGTTAAATTCTATGAAAAGAAAATAGAAACATCAACAGGAATATTTAGAATTTCAGCAGATAAGCAATTATTAAAGTATTTATATGATGCAGGAATGGGAAGTAAACGTAGTAGTGGTTTTGGAATGTTTCAAATTTTATAAAGAGGAGGTGTTAACTTGAAAACAACAATATATTTAAATGATTGGTTTTATAATAGCGGAATTGTAGGTTTTTTAAGAATATTAGAATATAACAAAGATGATTTTGCAGAGATACATGAAAATTATATTTGTTTCGAAACGAGCCAATTAAAGAATTTTCATAAATATTATTTTAAATATTTTTTCGATAAATATAATATAGGCTTAAAAACAAAAGAAAGGTTAGAGAAGTCCTTCGGAATAATAGAAAATTATTTAAAAAAGGAAACTCAAGATAAGCAAGAAACAAAAAAATTACAAGAAAATTTAAAATTAGAAAAGAAGAATGTAAAGGATTTTATAAAAAGGCAACTAGATAAAATTAAAAGATATGATGAAGAAATATATAAAAATATGTTAGATGCATACAACAAAATCGATAAATTACAAACGGTTGACAATATAGAAGAAATGCATGATATAAAAGAAATTTTGGTAGAAGAAATCCAAAAAGATACAATTAATAAAAGGTTAACTTTAAATCTATTTAAAAGTATTTTAAGTAAAGGGTACTTCGGACAACAAAGTTTTTTGAATGTTGTTAAAAATGCACTTACTTTTGAAGAACAAGAAGAAATTATGTATAAGGACTATATTAGCAATATTATTGAAACAGATTTTATGGAAGAAATTTTACAAGATAAATACGGAATAGAAGATTTAAAAAAAATAATAAAGGAAAAACTAGAAGATAAATTAATTTCAAAAGAAGTCTTACAAATTTATTCTAATATACTGAAAAAATATATAGAAAAGAATAAAACAATAGAGGAAATTAAAGAATACATATATAAGAAAGTATTATCACATTGTTATATGTGTGAAAATGACGAAGCATTAACTGGAAATTATTCAGAAGGCAATTTCATACCACTTGCAGTAAGTAGTGATAATATGAAAAACTTTTTTTGGAATCAAAATGCGGAATTTCCAATATGTGATATATGTAAATTAATCCTATTTTGCATTCCTGTAGGCATTTCTACAATAAGTAAAACAATTAAAGAAAATGTTAATGGACAAGTTGTATATAGAGAAAAAGAGATAAATAGTTTTGTGAATTATGATACAAGTGTAGAAGAGTTGCTAAGAACCAATAATTATTTAAGCCAAATATCAGCAAAAGATAGAAGTGTTTATAATCCATATGAAGATTTGATATTAAATATTGTAGATCAAGAAAAAAACATTAGTGAATGGCAATTAGAGAATATATTTATTGTTGAATTTGAAACAGAATATTTGGCATTTAGTAGAATCGAGTATTTTAATATAAAACGATATATAGCGAAGTTTTTTATAGATTATTCAAAAAAGACATTAAGTTTAATAAAAGATTACAGATATAAAATACAATTAATGGATTATATATTAAAAAATAAAGATATTAAGTTTATTATAAATAATCGATTAAGAGAAGAATTGACTAAAGATATTAGAAGTGGTTTTAACACATTTATAGCTACTAAAATAAGATTGATATTGAATTTATTAAAAAAGGAGGATATGGGAATGGATGAAAGAATAAAGAAAAATAATGCTAAATTAAATGTTTTGTATAATTTAGGAGTGTCAATACATGAAGAACTAAAAGCAAAAAATGAAGACAATAAAATAGATGGATATACATATAAAATGTTAAATAGCATAAAGTCAGGAAATAAAAAAGAATTTATTGATATTGTAATAAGAATTCATATGTCAATGGGTAAAGATATATCACCAATATTTTTGGAAGTAATGCAAGATACGGATTTAGATTTTGAATCAATAGGACATAGTTTTGTTTCAGGATTGATATCAAATAAATATGAAAAGTAAAATGAAGAATAAATAAGGAGGTATTATTATGGGAAGAGGAATATCAATAACAATGATTTTTAAAGCACAAAGTTTAAATTATGGTGAAGGTATAGGGAATATATCTGAATTAAAGAAATTAACAAGAGGAGATGGAAGTATTTATACATTTGCTTCTAGACAAGCCTTAAGATATGATATTGTAAGGCTAGGAAATAAAATGTTTAATTGGAATTTAGAAGTAGTAGATAAATCAAAAGGAACAATACAATTTAAAGATGAATTAACAATAAGAGATTCACAAGAGATGGATCTATTTGGATATATGAAGACCTCAAAGAAATCAGAAAATGATGAAGGTGGTTCTAATATTAGAAGTGCTGCAGTTAGAGTAAGCAATGCAATATCACTAGAAGAATATAAAAGTGATATAGAATTTCTAAATAATAAAGGCTTAGCAGACAGAATAAACGAATTTCCTAATTTAGCTAATATAGAGCAACATTTAAGTTATTATACGTACACTGTCACTATAGATTTAGAAAAAATAGGTGTTGATGGAAATATTCAATTAGATGATAGCTCAAAAATACAAAGAGTACAAGAATTATTAGAAATTATTAAAGTTTTAAATAGAGAAATCAGGGGAAGAGAAGAAAATTTAAGTCCTATATTTGTAATAGGAGGAATATATAAGTTGAATTCACCATTCTTTTTAGGAAGAATTAAATTAATAGGTAAAGATGGAGAATTTAGTTTAGATACGGATATACTAAAAGACACAGAAAGTTTGAAATTGGGAGTTGAAAGCATAGAAAAAGACACAAATGTAGGAATAGTTAAAAATAGTTTAAAAAATGAGCAAGAAATAGAAGAAAAATTTAACACAATGAGCATACAAGAATTTTTTGAAAATTTAGAAAATCAGGTAGAAGATTATTATATGAAAGGATAGTATAACTTATGCAAAAATAATTTTTTCTAATTATAGTTTAAACTTTAGAAAGAAAAGAGATGAAAAAATGAAAATTCTAAAATTAAAATTATTCCAAGAAACAGCATGCTATAAAAAGCCATTTGCATTTAAGGTAGGAGAAACATATCCGTTGCCACCATATTCTACAATTATTGGAATGTTTCATAAAATATTAGGTGCAGCTTCAGGCGAATATTTTCCTATGAATATCTCGATTCAAGGAAATTATGAAAGTATATTTAATAATTATCAAACATTAAGAATGTTTAAAGGAAAAAAAGTTACTTCAATGCCAAGAAATGTACATCAACTTTTAAATGTGGAATTACTAATTCATGTACAAGCAGAAGATGATATTATCAATAAAATATATGAAAATATTATAAATGGAAAAGGAACTTTTACATTAGGTAGAAACGAGGACTTAGTTAGAATTGATGAAATTAAATTGGTGAATACATTAAAGAATACAAATGGATTCATTAATAAATATAATGCTTACGTTCCTAGAAATATATTTGAAGAAGAGGAATTGCAAGGGATTAATTATAGATTAAATACAACTTATGTCATAGAAAATAATTTAAGAAAATGGAAAAAAGTAGATGTGAAATTTATAGAAAGACATACAAATAGTGGATTGGAAAATGTAAATGTAGACGAAGATGGAGACTATTTGTTCTTTTATGATCAAGTAAATTAAAGGAGAGAAAAATATGTATTATGCAAAGTCAAATCCTATAGAAACAATAGAAGAGCATACTAATAAATTACTCGAAAATATGAAATTATTAAAAGAGCTTTACGGAGTGCAAATTTTAAATGAAGCTAAATTTGATAAAGAAAGATTTTGGATTTTATTAGAGATTATATGTACATATCATGATTTAGGAAAAGTATATACTCCTTTTCAAAATATAATAAGAAAACAGTTAAATGAACCCTTATTAACCACAGAATTTAATTATGAATTTGTTAAACATGAGCAATTGTCTCCTATGTTTGTACCTATTCAGAAATATAACTTAACAAAGGATGAAAAAAAACTGGTGTATCAATCAATTTATTATCATCATGAAAGAGAAGGAAAAGACATTAATAATATATATGTTCAAGAAATAATAGAAAAAGATATAATGCTACAACTAGAAAAAATAAAGAATGAAGTGCCATACGAGTTACCAGGTAATATTAATTGTATGTATATTAAATATATTCAAAATAGAAATAGAATTAAACAAAATGATGAATTGTTTATAGAATATTGTTTACTTAAAGGAATTCTTCATAGATTAGATCATAGTAGTTCTGCTGAAATGTATGTCGAAGATAGTACCCTGGAGAATATTGCAAATTATGTTCAAGACTTTATGAAAAAAAGAAAATATATAAAAAATGATTTGCAGGAATATTGCACAGAAAATTCAAATGATAATTTATTAGTAATAGGTTCAACTGGAATGGGAAAAACAGAATCTGCATTATTTTGGAGTAATGGAGAAAAAACGTTTTTTACACTACCAATTAGAACAAGTATAAATGCAATTTATGACAGGATAAACGAAAGTATAGGATATCAACATATTGGATTATTGCATTCAACAGCTTTAGATTATTTAGAAGAAAAAGATGAATTTGGTAATCAAGAAGAAATATATAGACAATCTCAAAATTTATCTCAAAAGATTACAGCGTGTACAATAGACCAAATTTTTCCTTTTGTATTTAAATATAAAGGATACGAAAAAATGTATGCTACGTTAAGCTATTCAAAACTTATCATAGATGAAATACAAGCATATTCGCCAGAAATTGTGGCAATCATTATAAAAGGTTTGGAAATGATATATAAAATTGGTGGTAAATTTATGATTATGACTGCTACATTGCCACAAATTTATAAAAATGAATTAGAAAAAATGGGTATTCATTTTCAGTTTAATAAATTTATTAAAGCTACTAAAAGACATAAAATAAAATTAGAAGAAAAAGATATTTTAGATGATTTAAAAGATTTAATTGAAAAATCAAAAAAAAGTAAAGTGCTAATTATTACAAATACAGTAAATAAAGCAATTGATATATTTTTAGAATTACAAGAATTAAAAGTCGAAAATATAAATTTATTACATTCAAGATTTATATATAATGATAGAAGTGCTAAAGAATTTAAAATAAAGAAATTTTCCGAAAATCGAAAAGAAAATGGAATTTGGATAACTACGCAAATCGTAGAAGCATCATTAGATATTGATTTTGATTATTTATATACGGAGATGTCTACATTAGATAGTTTGTTCCAGAGGCTAGGAAGATGTTACCGAAGTAGAGAGTATGATGGACAAGATGCCAATGTTCATATTTATATAGAAAATATGAGTGGTATAAAATACATATATGATGAAGAAATAAATAAAATTAGTATAGATTTATTAAAAAAATATGATGGAATGATGTTAGATGAAAATACGAAAGTAAATTTAGTAGATAAACTATATTCTGAAGACATGCTAAAAAATAGTAAATTTCTAAAGAGATTTAAAAGTGGAATAAATATATTAGATAATATTATTGATTATCAGACTGGAAAAAAGGAAGCTCAAAAACTGTTAAGAAATATAGAAAATGTGAATATTATACCAAAACAGATTTATGAAGAAAATTTAAAATTGTTTGAATATTATGCAAAAGAAGTAAATTATAAAGAACGTAATCGTATAAAAAGAGAAATTGATAAACTAACAATTTCTATATCACAAAGTCAACAAAGAAAACTACTGGATAGATTAACAAAAAATCCATATATAAAAGAATTATTAATTGCGGACTTAAAGTATGACGATAACATAGGTTTATTACTAAAAAAAGATGAAGAATATGAAGAAAATGAAAAATTTTTATGAGGAGATTTATAGATGCAAATAACAGGAATAATGATATATTATTATTTTGTATGTAAAAGAAAATTATGGTATTTTTTAAATCAAATAAATATGGAACAGAATAGTGAATTGGTTTCAATAGGGAAGATTTTGGATGAAACAACATATAAAAAAGAGAAAAAAGGAATATTAATAGACAATACAATAAATATAGATTTTTTTGAAAATGGAGCTATTCTACATGAAGTAAAAAAGACAAAATCAATAGAGAGTGCAAGTATTTGGCAAATAAAATATTATATGTATTATTTAAACGAAAAGGGAATAAAAAATATACAAGCAGAGATAAATTATCCACTTTTACGAAAAACAGAACAAATAATTTTAGAAGAAAATGATAGGAAGATTTTAAAGAATATAATTCAAGAAATAGAAGAACTACAGAAAAGTGAAAAAATACCTGAAAAAATTAATTCAAGAATATGTAAAAATTGTGCATATTTTGATTTATGTTATGTTTAGGAGGGAATATGAAACAATCATATTATTTATATAAAAGTGGCAGATTACAAAGAAAAGATAATACATTAGAAATAATATATAAAGATAATAGCAAAAAAGTAATACCAATAGAGAGAGTTGAAGATATTTATATAATGACTGAATTTGATTTTAATACAGCATTATTAAATTTTTTAGCGCAATATGGAGTTAAAATACATTTTTTTAATTATTATGGATTTTATACAGGAACATATTATCCTAAGGAATCTTTAGTATCTGGAAAATTATTAATTAAACAAGTAGAAAATTATACTGATATCAATAAGAGAATAAAGATTGCTAAAGCTTTTATAGAATCCGCATCATATAATATACATAGAAATTTAATCTATTATAAGAATAGAGGGAAAAATTTAGAAAAATATATTAAAGAAATTGAGTTTTTTAGAAAACAAATTAATAAGTGTAAAGATGTACAAGAATTAATGGGAATTGAAGGAAATATTAGAAAGGTGTATTATAGTAGTTGGAATGATATTATAAACCAAGATATTAAATTTGAAAGAAGGGTTAAAAATCCACCAGATAATGCTATCAATTCATTAATTTCTTATGTCAATACATTTATATATACAAGAGTGTTAAGTGAAATTTATAAAACACAATTGAATCCGACTATAAGTTATTTACATGAACCATCTGAAAGAAGATTTTCTCTTTGTTTAGATATTGCTGAAATTTTTAAGCCTATTATTGGAGATAGATTAATATTTTCAATGTTAAATAAAAATCAAATAACAGAAAAGGATTTTGAAAAAGATTTGAATTTTTTATATATTAAAGATAGGGCACGAAAGGAAATAGCAAAAGAGATAGATAAAAGATTACAAAAAACGATTAAGCATAAGAATTTAGAGAGAGATGTGAGTTATGAATATTTAATACGATTAGAAATATACAAATTAATTAAATACTTGCTTGGTAATGAGGAGAAATATGAAGGATTTAAAATGTGGTGGTAATTATGTATGTTATATTAGTATATGATATTAATTTAGAAAATAAAGAAGGACAAAAAGTTTTGAGAAATGTGTATAAAATTTGTAAAAAATATCTGGTACATATACAAAATTCAGTATTTGAGGGAGAATTATTAGAATCTCAACTTTTAAAATTAAAATCTGAATTGAAAACATATATTAGAGATGATAAAGATAGTGTTATTGTTTTTAAAAGTAGAAATCAAAGATGGATGGAAAAAACATTTTTTGGAAAACTAGAAGAAGATATAACTGATAATTTTATTTAATCTGTCAATGTGAATTAAGAAGATTTATACCGTATATGGACAGATAAGATTATTCCAGTTATATAACAGATATTTAAATATAAAATTTATTTTTAAAAGTAAAAATAAATTAATTTTATTAGTATAGACAGATTAATAGAGTCTAAGCTTGACAATTCAACAGGTTTATGCTGACCTGTTTTAATATAAATATAGTAGAATGTAAATGTTCTTTCACTTATAGTGATAATAGTTTTACTGGTAGTTTTAATATAAATATAGTAGAATGTAAATTACTAACGTGCATGCTGACAAAACTATCGTCACTATAGTTTTAATATAAATATAGTAGAATGTAAATGAAGAACTTTTCAATCTAACTATCCTATAGTTTCCCGTGTTTTAATATAAATATAGTAGAATGTAAATACAAATTAATGTTCTTTTTGATTTAAAAGGTAGTGTGTTTTAATATAAATATAGTAGAATGTAAATGAGTACATATTAGGTAAATTCATATTATACCTCCTTAGTTTTAATATAAATATAGTAGAATGTAAATTTTAATGACATAAACCATTTTTTCCAATTATTTAAGTTTTAATATAAATATAGTAGAATGTAAATAGCGATGAAGTAAAATTTCAATTATGCAATATTTTGTTTTAATATAAATATAGTAGAATGTAAATATAATATAGAAAAACAAATTTAAATAATTACTAATGTTTTAATATAAATATAGTAGAATGTAAATGTCATTTAACTCTTCTTGTGTTTCAGTATTCTCTGTTTTAATATAAATATAGTAGAATGTAAATATATCAATATCAGATAGAGCAGTCGAAATACTAGGTTTTAATATAAATATAGTAGAATGTAAATTTATTTAGTCCTAAAGCTGATTGTTTTTTTGGTCTTGTTTTAATATAAATATAGTAGAATGTAAATTATCTTAAAGACTGGGGCTTAAATGAAATTATGAAACAGTTTTAATATAAATATAGTAGAATGTAAATTATGAAACATTGCTTACTAAATTATGTGGAGTTATTTTCGTTTTAATATAAATATAGTAGAATGTAAATCGCTTATTTAATAGCTTATCAATCTCTACACTTATTGTTTTAATATAAATATAGTAGAATGTAAATGTTGATAACATATTTAAATCCATATTAGATAGATTTAGTTTTAATATAAATATAGTAGAATGTAAATTTTTAGGGAGTATAACAAAATTATCAACATGTGTCAGTTTTAATATAAATATAGTAGAATGTAAATAATAAAGTAGGAAACTACAATAGTTCAAATTATCAAGTTTTAATATAAATATAGTAGAATGTAAATAGATAAACCAGAAGTAAGGAAATTAAAAAAAGTATTGTTTTAATATAAATATAGTAGAATGTAAATACTTACTTTATTCCCTGATATGTAGAAGTTTTCTATCTGTTTTAATATAAATATAGTAGAATGTAAATAATTTTAATGTGTATATAGTATGGAGTTGTAAGAGTTTTAATATAAATATAGTAGAATGTAAATCAAGTTTTTACTTGCCCGTTTATTACTTGACTAAGTTTTAATATAAATATAGTAGAATGTAAATACGTTAGAAGTAGGGGAGTCAAGCAAAATATAACGTTTTAATATAAATATAGTAGAATGTAAATTATGCAAAACTTAAAAAACCATCTTTCTTTTCTTGTTTTAATATAAATATAGTAGAATGTAAATCTACAATTAATTTTTCGTTATTTTCAGTATTTAACAGTTTTAATATAAATATAGTAGAATGTAAATGTAGCTCACATTTTATGGGAAAGAGTAAAGGGAAGGTTTTAATATAAATATAGTAGAATGTAAATTAATTCCTCCTTGATTTTTAATACTAAATAATATATAATTATATATACAAGAGAGACTTGCGTCCCTCTTGTCTAGATTAAAGAGTTTTTAGCATATCGAACATCGCTTTAACTTCTTTTTTTCTAGCTTTTTGCCTTTTCCAAACTGCTATTTTGGAAAAGGCTTTTTTTATTAATTCCTTCATATCTATAACCTCCTTGCTATGTTTATATTATACTATGCATAGTATAATGTTTTAATATAAATATAGTAGAATGTATATAGCTTAAATTAAACGAAGGATAAAATTATGGAAATATTTTAATATAAATATAGAAAAATAGAGTAGTAGTTAAAAAATAACAAATATCGCATTATAAAAAGGATGAAAATACTAATGAAATTTTTCAAAATGATATGGAACAATTTAATAATAAAATTTACAATATAATAAAAAAATAATAGATTGGCTTTGAGAAAAATAGAATTTTATAGAGAAATAAGCAAAAAACAATTTGAGATTTTTGGTTATTTCTATTTATTAATTTTCTTGGATAGAGTATTTTCTATTTTTAAGATTATATCTAATATTTCAACTAATTGAGTAAAACATTAATTAATATCCGAATTATTAGTCATTTTACTACTTAAATTCTTCTCTAAGTGTTTTTCATAATAATTATTATTTATAGCTATATTAATTTTTTATAATTCAAGTTGCTGGTTATCAAATCTATTATATTTTAATAAAACAGCTTTACTTAGAATGAATTCTTAACGTTTAAAATTATACAATTATAGTAAACATAATAATATATTAAATGTATCAAATATTACTTTTGTTAATATTACAACTTAAAAATTAAAATTCAAATCCAATCTATCCAAATCCCTAATCGCAGGATTATACAATTGATGCCCCATATAATCAAACCTAGAACCATGGCAAGGGCAATCCCAAGTCTTATCAAGATTATTCCAACTAAGTAAGCAACCTAAGTGTGTACAAATAGGTTTAACAGCGAAAATTTTACCATTAGCATCCTTATAAACTCCAAGCTTTTGACCATTATATTCAAGCACATGCCCAGTATCATTTTCAAGCTCAGCAAAAACTTTTTCTGATACATGTGTAGAGCTACTGCCAATTTTTTCAAAATTTCCATATGGTACATGCACCACATTATTATCTTCTTTTCTATTAATTGCAGAGCAGTTCGCATCAGTATTATTATCAATTTCGTTAATCCCAACAAAATTGACATTATTTACAACTTCTGTGCCAGCCTTATTTAAATCATTTTCATCCATTCCGACCTTAGCCACCTTAAACTTATTAATCACAAGCGAATTAGCTGTTTCTTTTATCATATTTCCAAGTTCAGCATTATTCTTAATGGGTTGCAATCTAGTAGCTTTAAATACATCTTTATATTCATTATCGCGACCTAAAATCTTATCAACAATAATATTAGCAGCAACATTAGAAGAAGTCATTCCCCACTTATTAAAGCCAGTACCAATATACATATTAGGCATAAAATGAGAAAATTCACCAATATAAGGGATTTTATCAAGAGTAATACAATCCTCGGTATTCCATTTATATAAAACTGTGCAATCAGGATAATATTTTCTAACCTCATCTTCCAAGATATTGTAAGCATTTGATAAATCTATTTTACTACCAGTCTTATGATCTGCACCGCCCAACTAACAACAACCTTTTTTCGTTAGAACCATTATAATTTACAAATCTATATGAAAAAGTAGGTTGTTCAGAATTTATATACATTCCATCAAAAGCTTTATCACCAATATCTACAGCAATTATATAAGATGTTGATTGGTACATCTTTAAAAAATAATATCCTAAACGATCAATAAAAGGATAATGACAAGCTAGTATTACATATTTTGATCTAACGACATAATCTTTACATGATGCTATAAATTCATCATCTTCTTTTTTTATATTTTGAACAAACGTATCTGTATAAATTTTACCTGTACCTTTTGTAACCCTAAAAGAGTTGATGTGTTTATCAGAACTTTCTGTAAAAGAATTAATCGGAGAAGTAGAATTAATAGAGTATGAATTGTTAGGTTCAGTAGAATTAGAAGCAAAAAAATTGTTATTCCTATTAGATTCTATTAAGCTAGCATTACTCGAACTAACCTCAACCAATTCATCTTCAGTCGAACCAGCTCCAACCGAATTAGCACCGCTCGAACTATCTACAACTGGACTTGAGGCACTAGAAGCAGAATCACCTAAACTACCAATTCCACTAGAAGTAATACACTTTGCCAACCCATACGCATATTTTATAGGATTAAACTCAGCTTGATTTGGAAACTTAATAGCACCTAAAATGTCAAAGGGAAGAGGAGCAGATGTAACAAATTCGCTTTTAAAACCAAGAGAATTTACAGCTTCATTTTCTAATTTGATTTTTTCTAATTCATCTAAATTATTTGTATAAACATAACTATCCTGTCTTTTAAAATCACAATCAATTTTTTCTTCTTCAATTATTTTAGCAATATTTTCTATAGCATCTTGATTTGCATACAAATATTTCTGAGCCATAGATACACCTAAAGAGTCAATTAAATATTTATATATAAGATTATGCTGACTTGTTATTTTTGCAGTAGTGTGCCCAGTTGTTTTACTGGCAATATCAGGTTCTTTCTCTAAAATCACAACATTATATCCCTGCTTTGTTAAATAATAACCACAAGTAAGTCCAAAAATACCAGCACCAACTATACAAACATCAGTAGATATATCTTTTTCTAATTTATTAAAATTAGTCGAATTTTCTATAGAATCAAGCCAAAAAGAATTCATAAGATACCTCCATTAAATTTAGGACTAAACTTAGCCACGAAGTTTGCTAAGGTGCTAGGAGGTAAATGAAGAGATATAGACAAACCTACTTATACCTCTAGCTACCAAAGCTACACTATATTAATAAAATATGTAGATTTTAAAAATCTATATTAAAATTATGTACAAGAACATAAAAATTATTCGACAAATATGTTCTAAGTAAATATATTAAATTGAATATCTCAAGCACACAGAGCTACTGAAGACGCATTAGCAACCTAGCTAAGTAAATATATTTAATTAATTTAATAATAAATAAAAATAAACATACATTGAAATACATATTATTTTAGATAAGATTTTTAGTAAAAAATTTAGTGACGCGAAATTTTTTATAATAAGAAATATAAAAACAAAAAAATGAAAGTACCAGTGACGAAAAAAAATAAAACAATGATACTTTCTTGAAATAAATCTTTTATCAGCAAAGAAAGAAAAAAATATATATGTCCTTTACTTTACATAATTATAACACAATAAAAATGCAAAGTTTGTAGAAAGCTGTCGGAAAAATCAAAAAAATAAAAATACATCAAAAAATTAAGATATAATATAATTCTATAGTTCGAAAATTGAAAAAATACTGCGAAAATTACAAAAAACATTAGAATTCACCTTGTAAATCGAGATATTCAAAAATAAAATATAAAAAATTTAATATTTTGTAGAAAATAGTCGAACTATATGTTATATTATTTATAGTAGGATTGGTGAAAGAATGAACAAAAAAAGCATAAAGATAATACTAATAGAACTTTTAATATTAACACTAGCAATTATTGGGGTAAATAGTAATCTAATGCAATATACACCAAGTTGTTTATTTTACGAAGCTACAAATCTTCAGTGTCCTTCTTGTGGGGGAACAAGGTGTGTAGAAAATATATTAAAAGGTAATTTTAAAGAAGCTTTTTTGTTTCATCCAATATTTTTTATAGCCATTTTTTATATATTACTTTGTAATATAGTATATTTAATTAACTTAAATAAGAAAAATAAAATTTTAACATGGATATATCCAAAGTATTGGTATGCTATAATTTTTGCTGTAATCCTAGTAGTATATGGAATACTACGTAACTTAGTCTAGTAAAAATAGCAGCCAAGGTTAAACAAAAAGCAAATAAATTAATAGACATTAAGTATTACATAAATGGTATGATCTTAAATAATAAAATCAGGTTTGCCCAAAAGAAAAATTTCCTAAGAGAGTTTAATAAAATAAAGGAGGATTTTTTATGGACGAAAACAACAAAGATGATGTTATCAAAAATAATCAAAATATAGAAGAAATAAAGAAGGATGCTGTGCCTAATCTAGCAGATAATATAACATCTAAGCCGGATTCTCGACCAGTAGATAATACAACATCTAAGACAGAGCCTCAATTAGCTACTAATACAGTTACAGAGAACAGAGTAAACATTGAGCCAACACCTAAATCAGAGGCAAATTCAACAACTCAGCCAGCACCTCAAGTAGTAAAAGAAGAGCAGTCAGATAAAAAACAAGAAAAAGCAAATAACAACAATGCAATAGTAAATCAACAACCAAAAGATAAGAAAGGATTTAGTATAGCAGCTTTAGTTCTTGGTATTGTTGCAATTGTACTTTGCTGTGTATGGTATATATCAATACCATGTGGAATTTTGGCAATTGTCTTTGGTGCTATAGGAGTAAAGTCAAGCAAAAGAGGTATGTCAATATCAGGAATTGTTACAGGTATTATTGGCATGATCATTTCTATCTGTATAATATTGATGTTAGTTATTTTTGGATTTGCAATAGGAATAACAGAGAGTATAAAAGATATAATTGATGATAATAACTATTCAGACTTTTATGATTATGATTATGACTATGATTACGATAGTTTTTATAATTTTTAACACTTAATATTACTAAAAAACAAGTACGGAATGAACGAAGTACAAGAGCAAATAATATTAAGGAATTAATTACGGTATTTATCAAATTAAATACATATATACAAAAAGAAAAAAATAGGAGGGAGTTTTTTATGGACGAAAACAAAGAAAATGAAGTAAACAATGTTGAAAGCGAGGTAAATCAATCAACTAATACTACTGCAACAAATGATAAAAAAGGATTCTCAATTGCTGCATTAGTATTAGGAATAATTGCAATTGTACTTTGTTGTATATGGTATGTATCTATACCTTGTGGTATTATTGCGTTAATACTTGGAATTATAGGCTTAAAATCAAGCAAAAGAGGAATGTCAATTGCAGGAATTATTACAGGTGTTATTGGTATGATACTAAGTATTGTATTAGTAGTATCAATTGTATTGTTAGGTGTAAGCATATTTAATAGTACTAAAGATGCAATAGATAATAGTAACTATCCATCAAGCTATTACTATTATAATGACTAGGAATTAGTATACTATGAAGGATGAAGAAAAAGTTGCTCAAACCAAAGTGGTAAGAAAGAGCATTATAAAAAGTATAGTATAGTAGCTATTGTATTAGGAATTGTATCAATAGTTTTTCATATTCCGATTTTATGTGGAACTTTAGCAATTGGCCTTGGAGTCTTAAGTATGAAAAATGGAAGGAAAGTTTTTTCAACAATTGGAATTATTTTAGGAGCTATTGGTATTGTACTTACAGCTGCAATTACTATAAATGTATTATCATTCGTAGCTAGCAGTTCGCTTACTTTTATTATTTGAAAAGTTAAAACAAAAAACAAGCTTAAATTAATCGTTTAGGCTTGCTTTTTTATTTATATATTAGTTATTGCGATTTTTAGCGACAAAAATTGAAGTATTTTATTGTACAAATAAATTTCTTTTGATATAATGAGTCATAGTATCATATACTGTATAAGTATATATATTCGAATGTCATAGCTACACATAAAAAACAATACATAAAGAATAATTATGACAGAATGGAGGCAAATATGTGCGAAAAAAATTGTATGGACGAAAAATTAGCTAATGAAATGAAAGAGCTACTTAAAAATTATTCTCAAGACAAATCAAATTTAATTCAAATTTTAAATGAAGTTCAAGAAAAGTATGGTTACATTCCAAAACAATCTCAAATTGAAATTTCTAATTATTTATCAATTCCAATGGCAGAAATTTATGGTGTCATAACATTTTATTCTCGTTTTACATTAGAACCAAAAGGAAAATATAATATATCAGTGTGTCTAGGGACAGCTTGTTTTGTTAAAGGATCACAAGCTATATTGGATAGACTAAAGGAAAGATTAAAAATAGATGAAGGTGGGACTACTCCAGATGGTAAATTTTCTATAGATGCAACAAGATGTGTTGGTGCATGTGGTTTGGCGCCAGTATTTACTATTAATAATGAAGTATATGGTAAAGCAACCGTAAAAAAACTAGATGAAGTATTAGATGAATACATGAAAAAAGAAGACTAAATAGCAGAAGTATGGACAGCAAAAAAGTTCAATTAACATAAAATAGAATAAGATACTTAAACAAACATAGGAGGAACATTATGAAAAAAGATTTATTAAAAACAAATTGCTTTGATGTAGAAGAAAAAATGATAATAATTGGAAGTTGTTTGGAATATATGTTCCCTAAAATATATAATGAATTAAATGAAAGTTCAGAAAATATTTATGATGTATGTTTAGAAGAGACACATTTAAATATGGTTATAACTAAACTTGCTGGAATGATAGCTAGAAAGAAATGTAAGGAACTAACATTTGTAACAGTAGATAAATCACCACATTGTGTACAATTACATTATGTTGTAAAAGAGTTAGAAAATATAATGGATTTAAAAGAGATAAAAATCAAAAATTATGTGGCAACAAATGAAGGCCTAGTCGAAATACCAATCGAGGTTATAGGCTTATCTAAAAATTTGTCAAAATTAAAAAAATTAATTTAGAAAAATGCTAGATCAACAATATAAAATCTAAATAATGGGCCGCTGATTAAGAGCCAGTAGGTCTGAAAAAAAGTACTAAAGATAGATCAATATATCGAAAGGAGAAGAGTATGAAAACTTTAGAAGAAATTCACCAAATAAGAGAGCAAAAAAGAAAAGAATTAGACTTAAGAGTAAATATTAAAGCAGATTCAAGAGAAAAACATATTTTAGTATGTAGAGGAACGGGTTGTACGTCTTCAAAATCACCAAAGATTATAGAGAATTTTAGAAAGATTATAAATGAAAAAGGTATCCAAAATGTAAGAGTTATTCAAACAGGATGCTTTGGTTTATGCGCCAAAGGACCTATTGTTATAATTCGTCCAGAGGATACCTTTTATGCTATGGTAACTCCAGAAGATTGCAGAGAGATTATAGAAAAACATATAGAAAAAGGTGAAATTGTAGAAAGACTACTTTGCAAAGATGTTGATAATACAATGGTTAACCGTTTGGATGAGCTTAACTTTTATAAAAAACAAAAACGTATTGCTTTAAAGAATTGTGGTATTATCGATCCAGAACAAATTGATGAATACATAGCTTTTGATGGATATAAAGCATTAGAACAAGTTTTAACATCAATGTCTCCAGAAGAAGTAATTAATGAGGTTACTGAATCCGGTTTAAGAGGTCGTGGAGGAGCTGGTTTCCCAACTGGTAAGAAATGGTTATTTACTAAACAAGCTGAAGGTGACCAAAAATATGTTGTATGTAATGCAGATGAGGGTGACCCTGGTGCTTTTATGGATCGTAGTATTTTGGAGGGTGATCCACATAGTGTATTAGAGGCAATGGAGATTGCAGGTTATAGTATTGGCGCAGATAAGGGATATATTTATGTAAGAGCAGAGTATCCTATTGCTGTTCAAAGGCTTCAAGTTGCAATAGATCAAGCAAGAGAATATGGATTACTTGGAAAAAATATTTTTGGTACAGATTTTTCTTTTGATATAGAAATTAGATTAGGTGCAGGTGCATTTGTTTGTGGTGAGGAAACAGCACTTCTAGAGTCTATAGAAGGAAGAAGAGGTCAACCACGTGTTAAACCTCCATATCCTACAAATTCTGGTTTATGGGGTAAACCAACACTAATTAATAATGTTGAAACATATGCAAATATTACTAGAATTATCTTAAATGGTGCTAAATGGTATGCAAGTATTGGTACAGAAAAATCTAAAGGAACTAAAGTTTTTGCTTTAGGTGGAAATGTAAATAATATCGGACTTGTAGAGGTACCAATGGGAACAACTTTAAGAGAAATCGTTTTTGATATAGGTGGTGGAATTCCAAATGGTAGAGAGTTTAAAGCTGCTCAAACTGGTGGTCCTTCTGGTGGATGTATTCCAAAAGAGCATTTAGATACTCCAATAGATTATGAATCCCTTTCTAGTATTGGTTCTATGATGGGCTCTGGGGGACTAATTGTTATGGATGATTCTAAATGTATGGTTAATATTTCTAAATTCTATCTAGACTTTACAGTTAGTGAGAGCTGTGGTAAATGTACTCCTTGTAGAATTGGTACAAAGAGAATGCTGGAAATATTAGATAGAATGTGTGAAGGTAAGGCTGATGAAGATGATTTATATAAATTAGAGAAATTAGCACTAAATATTAAAAAATCTGCTATATGTGGACTTGGTCAAACAGCTCCAAACCCAGTTTTAAGTACTTTAAAATATTTTAGGGATGAGTATATGGAGCATATTAAATATAAAAAGTGTAGAGCTGGTCAATGTAAAGCTTTGGCAAATATAGAGATTAATCCAGAAAAATGTAAAGGTTGTGGTATTTGTAAAAGAAACTGTCCTGTTAATGCTATTACAGGCGAGCCAAGACAGCCACATAAAATAGATCCAGATGTTTGTATTAAATGTGGTACTTGTGTTGATAAATGCCCATTTAAAGCTATTATGAACTAGTAAGGCCAAAAGACTGTTATAAGAATGAATGTGCCAGTCCAAGTGAAGGGAGAATTAAGATGGAAGAGAATTTAGTAACATTAAAAATTGATGATAAAGAAGTTAAAGTGAAGCAAGGAACTACTATTTTGCAAGCTGCAAAACAAGCAGGAATAGATATCCCTACCTTATGTTTCTTAAAAGATATTAATGAGGTTGGGGACTGCAGAATGTGTATAGTGGAAGTTGATGGAAGAAAAGGATTTGCAACTTCTTGTATTCAAAAGGCTGAAGAAGGTATGGTTGTACATACACATTCACCAGCTGTTATGGAAGCAAGAAGGGTTATACTAGATTTAATCCTTTCTAATCATCATCGTGATTGTTTAACTTGTAGTCGTAATGGCAATTGTGAGTTACAGGCGTTAGCAATGAAATTTAATGTTCAACATGTTGAATTTGAAGGTGAAATGACAGAACATAAAGTTGATGATAAATCTCCTGCAATTATGAGGGATTTTAATAAATGTATTTTATGTAGAAGATGTGTTGCAGCATGTAAGAATGTACAAGAAATAGGTGCCATAGATTGTATTAATAGAGGTTTTGAATCTTGTATTTCTACAGTTGGTGATCATAGTTTAAATGATGTTAATTGTACATTCTGTGGTCAATGTATCGAGGCTTGCCCAACAGGAGCTTTGAAAGAAAAAGAATATATTAAAGATGTTTGGAGAAATTTAAAAGATCCAGATATTTATACAGTTGTTCAAACTGCTCCTGCGGTTAGAGTGGCTTTAGGTGAAGAATTTGATATGCCTATTGGAACAAATGTAACTGGTAAAATGGTTTCTGCATTGAAGAGTTTGGGATTTGATAGAGTTTTTGATACAAATACCGGTGCAGATTTAACTATTATGGAAGAGGCAAATGAATTTATAGATCGTTTCTCTAAACAAGAATGTTTGCCAATGATTACATCTTGTAGTCCAGGATGGGTAAGGTTTGCAGAAAAGAATTATCCTGATTTATTAGGACATTTATCAAGCTGTAAATCTCCACATCAAATGTTTGGAGCAATGGTTAAATCATATTATGCTAAAAAATATAATGTGGATCCAAAGAAAATATGTATGGTTTCTGTTATGCCTTGTATTGCTAAAAAATATGAGTGCCAAAGAGAAGAAATGGAAGTTGATGGACTTCGTGATGTTGATTATGTAATTACAACAAGAGAACTATCTAGAATGATAAAACAAGCAAATATTGAGTTTACTCAATTACAAGATGATGTATTTGATGAGCCAATGGGAGAAGCTACAGGTGCTGGTGCTATTTTTGGAACAACAGGAGGTGTTATGGAAGCAGCATTAAGAACTGCAGCAGATACTTTGGAGGGTAAAGATTTACCAAAATTTGAATACGAAGCTGTAAGAGGTGGCGAAGGTAGAAAAGAAGCTACTGTAGAAATTGCTGGTAAAAAAATTAAAGCAGTTGTAGTAAGTGGTTTGAGTAATGCAAGGAAAATAATGGATGAAATAAGAGAAGGAAAAGCAGATTATCAATTTGTAGAAATAATGGCTTGCCCAGGTGGTTGTGTAATGGGTGGAGGCCAACCAATAAAGAGTTCTAAAATAAGAAGTGAAGTTGATGTTAGAAAATTAAGAGCAAATGCTTTATATACAATAGATGAAAAGAGTGTAATAAGGAAATCACACGAAAGTCCAGTTATGAAGCAAATGTATGCAGAATTCTTACAAAAACCAGGAAGCGAAGTAGCTCATAAATATTTACATACACATTATACAGCTAAAAATATGTATGATATTTAACAGAATAGGGGGGATTTTGGGGACGGTCCTGAAATCCCTGCTTTTTCCCGATATTTCGGATGGAGTAGAAATAGACATAGATTCTTGGCCAATGATTTCTACTTATGTCGAAATTGAAGGAAAAAATGAAATGAGTACATTAGAAATATTAGAACTACCAAAAGATAAAGTTACAACTTTGGATGTTGATAGTGTTTATAAGAAGTATGAAATTGATCTAAAAGATATAAAAGTTTAAAAAATAAGGAATGCATTTTATAGCATTCCTTATTTAAATGTGTTAATTCTATATTATACCAGAATTAACATAATTTGTATTGGCAGAAGTAAGTAATAAATTCTTATTCAACTGACTACTCATCCTAATAGAAAAAAACAAAAAAAATATATATAATAGCCAAAGCAAAAAACGAATAAATAATAACTTGTCAAAATGCAATAAATGAAATAGAATTGTATAGGTAGAAATATTTATATAAAATGAACTATAAGACTTGGTCTTAACATAAAAAATGAACTTTTAGCTCTGTCCCTAAAGTTCAAAGTTCATAAGAATATAGGGAAAAAAGGAACGTCCCTAAATCCCTATGTACCTATATTCCTAAAGGAGGAACAAAAAAGAGTATGGTTATCGACAAAATAAAAAAGGTAAACAATAGTGAAGATGAAAAGCCACATAAAAATACCAAAGCTGCAGATATGCTAGTTGGTAAATGGGTAAAATGTGATGCATGTAAGGAAATTTTATATAAAGATGATGTTCACAAGAATTTTAGTGTATGCCCAAATTGTGGTAAACATTTTAGAATATCTGCAAGAAGAAGAATAAAACAAATAATAGATGAAGGAACTTTTGTAGAAACATACGAAAACATGCCAGAAACAGATCCTATACATTTTGATGGATATTTAAAGAAAATAGAAACATTAAAAGAAAAAACCAAAATACAAGAAGCTGTTACAACAGGATTTGGAGAAATACATGGTAATAAAGTAGTAATAGCTGTAATGGATGGAAACTTTTTAATGGGAAGTATGGGAAGTGTTGTAGGAGAAAAAATAACACTTGCTATAGAAGATGCAATAAAAGAAAAATTACCATTTATAATTTTTTGTGTGTCTGGTGGAGCTAGAATGCAAGAAGGAATGATATCATTAATGCAAATGGCAAAAACTTCAGCTGCAGTAGCAAAATTAGATGATGCCGGATTATTAAGCATAACCGTATTTACAGATCCAACTACTGGAGGAGTTACAGCAAGTTTTGCAAGTTTAGGAGATATAATTTTAGCAGAACCTAATGCATTAATTGGTTTTGCAGGACCAAGAGTAATAGAGCAAACAATAAATCAAAAATTACCAAAAGGTTTTCAAAGGTCAGAGTTTTTATTAGAACACGGATTTATAGATAAGATTGTAGAAAGAAAAGACATGAAGAAAACTTTAGCACAAATATTAGAGTTACATAAAAACTAAGGAAGGAGATGGAATTAATGAGTAAAAAAACAGCTTGGGATATAGTTATGCTTGCAAGAGATGCACAAAGACCAAAAGCAAAAGACTACATAGAAAGCATTGTAGATGATTTCATCGAATTTCATGGTGATAGAGCCTTTGGAGATGATAAATCTATAATTGGTGGAATTGGTAGAATAAATGGTACTGTAGTTACAGTTATAGGTCAAGAAAAAGGTAGTACAACAAAGGAAAAAATGGAAAGAAATTTTGGTATGACAAATCCAGAAGGATATAGAAAAGCTCTAAGACTTATGAAACAAGCAGAAAAGTTTCATAGACCAATAATTACATTTGTAGATACTCCAGGAGCCTATCCAGGGCTAGGTGCAGAAGAAAGAGGTCAAGGAGAAGCGATTGCAAGAAACTTGATGGAAATGTCTAGATTAAAAACACCAATAATTTCTATAGTAATTGGTGAAGGGTCTAGTGGAGGAGCTTTAGGAATTTGTGTTGGAGATAAAATAGCAATGTTAGAAAATAGTGTGTATTCAGTTTTATCACCAGAAGGATTTGCAAGTATTTTATATAAAGATTCAAGTAAAAATAAAGAAGCGGCAGAAAAAATGAAAATTACTGCAAAAGATTTAAAAGAACTAGGAATAATAGATGATATTATAAAAGAAAAAGATAACCAAGAAGAAAATTTAGAGCTTGTGTCATCAGAGATAAAAAAATATATTACGAAAACTCTAAAGGACTTAAATAAGTTAAAAACTGAAGATTTATTAAATCTTAGGTATGAAAAATATAGAAAAATAGGAAAGATGGAGGAATAAGATTATGTTATTAGAAAACAAAAAGTTAGTATTAATGGGAGTAAGAAACAAATGGAGTATTGCATGGGGAGCAGCTAAATCAGCTCATGATAATGGTGCGCAATTAATTTGTACATATAATCCAGAAGAAGGTTCAGAAAAATTAGCAAAATTATTAGAAGAATTTCCTGGAACAAAATTATATCCATGTGATGCTGGATCAGATGACAGTATAAGAGAGTGCTTTGCAGCTATAAAAGCAGATTTTGGAAAAGTAGATGGAATATTACATAGTATAGCACATGCTTTTACAGATGATTTAAGAAATGATTTTATTAATACATCAAGAGAAGGATATGCTCATGCATGTGATGTAAGTGCATATTCACTAGTAAAAATAGTAAATGAAGCAGTTGCACAAGATGCATTGAATGAAGGAGCAAGTATTGTTACATATACATATTATGGATCAGAAAAAGCAGTTGTTGGATATAATGTTATGGGTGTTGCAAAAGCAGCTCTAGAAGCTAGCATTCGTTACTTAGCACAAGATTTAGGTAAAAAAGGTATGAGAATTAATGGTATTTCTTCAGGACCAATCAAAACATTATCTGCAAAAGGAATTAAAGATTTTGGTTCAATATTAGATGTTATAGAAGAAAAAGCTCCAATGCATAAAAATGTTACAATAGAACAAGTTGGAGATACAACAACATTCTTGTTTAGTAATATGTCATCTGGTATTACAGGCGAAATAATTCATTGTGATAATGGATTCACAACAGTAGGTGTTTAATTTATAAAAGCTCTTAGCTAAATTAAAAGCTAAGAGCTTTAAAATTTTGTAAAGTAACAAAAAGTAATAGTAGGCATAAAAAATAAAAAAACGAAAATTTTTTTATATTAATATATACTTTAAAATTACGTATGATATAATGCTTAAAAATACATTTTGGAGATATCGAATACTTAATAAATTATTAACGCATTAATGTAAAAATGAAAAATACAAAATTTATACAGATTATAATTATCAATGTCACAAATGTAATAAAAAATATATTATATAAGGAGGATAAGATGAATATAAAAGTAACAAAAAACATAGAAGAAGCGAATTGTATAACACATAACGGAACATTCCATTGTGATGAAATTTTTTCTACAATTATGTTTTCAAAGTTATTACCAGAGGTTGTAGTATGCAGAACATCGGATTTAGAAAAATCAAGAGAAAAACAGTACATATATGATGTAGGTGGAGGCGAGCTAGATCATCATCAATTCGGTGGAAATGGAGAAAGAGAAAATGGTGTAAAATATTCATCTTGTGGTTTAGTTTGGAAAAAGTTTGGAAAAGATATCATAAAAAAATATACAGATAGTAATGTTGACGAAATCTGGGAGATGTTAGATAAAAACTTAATTCAGTGCATTGATGCTGGAGACAATGGACAAATACCAGATATAGGTGTTAGTTATAAGCTTGTACAAATAGCAAATGCGGTAGCAGAATTTAATCCAAATTGGGATGAAGAAATTGATCCAGATATTAGATTTGAGGATGCAGTTAAATGGGCAGAAATAGTATTTGACAATACTTTTAAAAGTACTATCTCTAAGCTAAAAGCAAAGGGAAAAGTAGAAAAAGCTATAGATAATTCAAAAGATGGAATTATGACATTAGAAAGATTTTTACCATGGAAAGAAGTTTTGTTAGAGTCAAGTAGTGCTAAAGCTAAACAAATTAATTTTGTTATATTTCCTTCAAACAGAGGGGGGTATAACATCTATACTGTGCCAGAAAAGTTAGGTTCATTCGAAAGTAGAAAATTATTTCCAAAGGAATGGGCAGGTTTAAAGGACAAGGAATTGCAAAAAGTAACAACAGTAGAAACTGCAAGATTTTGTCATAATAAGTGTTTTATATGTGCTGTTGATACTAAAGAAGATGCTTTAAAGTTAGCAATTATTGCTAATAATTCATAATTTAAAATATTTTATTAATATTATTGATTTATAATTTATTTTGTGATATTAATAAGTTATGTAAAAAATAATCAAAAGATAAAGGCCTAAATTAATATTTATATTTTTTACATATAAATATATTTTGTAAATTTAGGGGAGGTGAAAAAATAAAAAATATAGTAAAAATAGCTTTAATCTGTGTAGTAGTAATTGCAAGTTTATTAATTCCAAACGTTAGCAATGCTATGTCAAGCCATGGATATTCAGTTAACTTGATGTATAATAACTCAATAGTAGCAGGAACTGCAACTGAAGCAGAGGCACAATTAATATCACACAACAGTGATACAAACTATGATCATGTTAGAGTTAATTTTGATGTAACAGGACCTGCAACACCAGAAATTATTGCTTACGAGGCTAATGGAACACCTATAAATGTTATGGATTATGGATATTGGGGACCAGCAGAAGGTTTTGCACTTTATATGGGTGATTATATAAATAAAACACCTATAAAAGCTACATTCCCAGTACCAGGTACATATACAATAAAGATGGATTTAGTAGATATGGATAATTTACAAGCTGTTATTGCTAGTGAAACATATAAAATAAATGTTGGAGTTAAAGTAACAGTAGTTGCTGGAGATAACCAAGGAACATATGTTACAGATGGAATTGGTTCTTTTGATTCTTTAGCTATACCAGAACCAGAAAAAGACGGATATATTTTTGCAGGTTGGTATACAGATGCAAACTTCACAACAGCTTTAGATACAACAAAAGATTTAACAGAAAATATAACTGTTTATGCAAAATTTGAAGTTTCTAATACTGAAACAGATGAAGAAGAATCTAATACAACTGAAGAAAATACAGTTGTAGAAGAAAATAAAGGAGAAAAAGACGAAACTCCAAAAACAGGTGTAGCAAATTATGCAGGAATTGCAGTTATAGCAATTGCTATATCAGCAGCAACATTATTTATAATAAGAAAAAACAGAATATAAAATATTAATGGGATAGACTAGAATTGTTTTGTCTATCCTTATAATATATTTATGGAGATGGACTATGGCAAAACATTTTAAACAAACAACAAGAAAAACGAGTACGTTAATATATATAGTATTAATTGCTTTAATTATTATAGCTGCTATATATATTGTATTTTTTATTAAAGGTAGAAATGAAACTATTCAAGAAAGTAATGCTTTAAATAATGTTAAAATAGACGAAGCAAAAGTAGATACTCAAACTACAGAAAGAATGTTACAGGTACAGGAGTTACAGAAAGAAAATCCAGATGTAGTAGGTTGGATAGAAATAGAAGGAACGAATATAAATTATCCTGTATTACAAGGCACAGATAATAGTTATTATATGACGCATAATTATAAAAAAGAAGAAACAAAAGATGGCTCTATATTTTTAGATAAAGATTATGATTGGAGTATTCCTAGTAGCAATTTACTTATGTATGGACATAATATGGGTGATGGTGCTATGTTTCAAGATTTATTAAAATATGAAAATGAAGAATTTTATAAGCAACATCCAATCGTAAGATTTACGACAGCAACTGAAGATGCAGAATATGAGATTATTTCAGCATTTAAATCTAGAGTATATTATAAGTCAGAAAAAAATGTATTTAGATATTATTATTTTATAAATGCAGATAATGAAGAAGAATATAATGAATTTGTAAGTAATGCAAAAGAAGCATCTTTTTATGACACAGGTAAAGCAGCAGAATATGGGGATCAACTTATGACTTTATCTACATGTTCATATCATACAGAGGATGGAAGATTTGCTGTTGTTGCAAGAAAAAAATGAAGCAAATTATTTTTGCATAAATAAATAAAAAAATACTTGACAAAGAAAGTTTTAATGTGCTATTATAAGTAATGTTAAAGCTTATGCGGATGTGGCGAAACTGGCAGACGCGCTGGTCTTAGGAACCAGTGCCTACGGCGTGGAGGTTCGAGTCCTCTCATCCGCACCAATAAAGTTTTCTAAATTTTAGAAAGCTTTATTTTTTTGTTTTTAAAAAAGAATAGATAAAAATATGTGAAACATTACTAGCTTTTTTATAAGCTTTATATTATAATTTTATAAACTGAGCTAGTAAGAGTATCTTTATAGCAAAGTATTATAAATTCTTCTAATACCAAAATTTAACTATTAATCAAAATTAAGGTAGAAGCAACTAATAGGGGGACTTTATGGATACAAGAGTAGCAATAATAGGAATTATATTAGAAAAGAAAGATGAAGTTGAAAAATTAAATTCTATTTTACATGAATATTCTAATAGAATAATAGGAAGAATGGGGATGCCATATAAAGAAAAGGCAATTAACATTATTACTATTGTTATTGATGCTCCACAAGATGAAATAAATACTTTATCTGGAAAGATTGGAAAACTTTCTGGAATAACCAGTAAAGTTATTTATTCAAATAAGTAAAGATATATTTTAAAGCTCTGTCTAAAAAGAAAGAGAGGGTTTAAAATGGAAAATGAAGGAATAATGAAAAGAAGAGTAAAGGATTTTTCTAAAGGTATTGATATTATGCAAACAATATTAATATTCTTAATTGCTTTACTAGTACCAACTTTTTTAGGTGGAATTTTAAGTAAAATCTTTGGTAGTACAAGTGTTATTTCTACTAATTCACAATTGATAATAGGAACTATTGTAAATGCAGCGCTTGTTACTGCAGCAATAAATTTAAAAGGTTGGGCAAAAATATTAGGAGTAGTTACAATGCCAAGTATATCTACAATATTAAGTGGATATGTTTTTGGAACAGCTTCTGTATATATGGTATATATGATACCTGCAATATGGCTTGGAAACTTTGCAATAATTTATTCGTATAAATTATTAATGTTAGGCAAAAATAAACATTACTTTTTAGCTGGAATTGTAGGAATTGTTGTTAAAGTTGTTATAATATTTGCTTTATTTAATTTGATTAATTTGTTTGGAGTATTTCCAGAAAAGCTAATAACAACGCTAAGTGTTGCAATGGGAACAACTCAACTTATAACTGCTACATTGGGAGTACTTGTTGCTTTTGCGATATATAAGCTGGAAAAAAGATAATATAGATTATATAAAAATATAAAAATTAAATTGTTTCAACAATAAATAAAAAGGTACGATAAAGTAAAGTGCAACGGAGCAGATGCTGTTTAACACATACATCTGCTCCGTTGCTTGTTACGTGGAATTAATAATATAGTTCGTTCCATTCCACTGATTTTTCAAACTCTTGGAATGGCGTAATCACCGGTCCTTCTTCTGGATAGGCTTCTTCGCCTTCTGCAGTTGAAACGACAAATTTGCCGTCCTCATTTTCGATAACAACCGCTGAGAAGTCGTCAGCCAATGCCACAGGTGTACCTGTGAGCTCGTCTGTGTTGACATTGGCATAAGTAATATAATTGGCCATGTCTGAGCTCCCGATTAAGAGCAGAGTCTTGTTAGGTCGCATAGAGTATACACATAAATCTGGGTTATCACGAACGAGATACATTTCATATTCGTCTACTGATGTACCAGATGCTGAATTATCTGAAATTGTTTCAGGAGATTCAGGATCAGTGCCAGCTACGACTACCACACCTCCACACATAAGAACTGCAAGTGACATAACTACTACTAAGATTTTTTTCCGCATAACTTTTCCTCCTTCAAAATAAATAGTTTTTCTATTGCAACTTTAATTATACTATATATTGTTATAAAAGTCAAATTATGTATACTAACCTCTGAGGAAACATGTGAGATGTTAAGAGAAGCATATATTGCAGGCTTCAGAACAGTAATCGCTACATCCCATTATTTAGAAGGAAAATATATAGCAAATAGACAGCAAAAAGAAAGATATATTCAATTACTTCAAGAAATTTTAATAAAAGAAAAAATAAATATTAAAGTTTGTAATGGCTCAGAGGTATATAACACTATTAATACATTATCTTTAATAACAGGAGGAATAATAGCAACTCTAAACAATAGTAGATATGTATTAATTGAGCTTCCCATGAATCAAAATAATGTTTATTTTGAAAAAAACATTTATGATTTAGTGTCAAATGGTTATATACCTATTATTGCGCATCCAGAAAGATATATATATGTTCAAAACAATCCTAGCATAGTACTTAATTGGATAGAACAAGGTTCTTTATTACAATCAAATTATGGTAGTTTTATAGGTATATATGGCAAAAATGCTCAAAAAACAGCCATAAAACTATTAAAGCATAATGCAATTCATTTTTTGGGATCAGATTGCCATAGAGTAGATAGTATTTATTTAAAGATGGATTTGATAAAGAAAAAAATAGAAAAAGAAATAGGAAAAGAGGCTTTCTATACGATATCACATAGAAACCCACTTTATATTATAGAAAATAAAATTCTAGAAATATAAAAAAGTGAAAAAATACTTGTGACTAGAGTAAGTAAATTATTACTTGCTCTGGGAAATTTAAAAATATTAATTTTTATTATCGACTTTAATTAATAAATAAAAGATAAAAAACTTTTATATAATTTTTGAATATTGTATTTAATGATGTTTTTTTACATTATAATAAATAAATTGAAAAAAATATCATTAAATAGTTGACAAAAGGATATAAAATAGTTTAAAATATTAAATGTCCGCAAGAGATGGTGAGTATAGCGTAGTTGGTTAACGCGCCAGTTTGTGGCACTGGAGACCCTGGGTTCGAATCCCAGTACTCACCCCAGATTTTATATTGGGGTATTACTGCAAAATCACCTAACAAAAATGGACAATTAAATTATATTGGGCTGTAGCCAAGCGGTAAGGCACCAGACTTTGACTCTGGCATGCGCAAGTTCGAATCTTGCCAGCCCAGCCAACTAAAAAATTGATGTGAATAGCTTGTATCAACAGATACAGGCTATTTACTTGTTTAAAACTAATTATAATCTTGAAAAATTTACAATATTTAATTTTCACTAGAGTTACACAGTTTTTCACGATTTTTAATTTATTTTAATTTTTAGTATTTCAAACAGATAACTAAACAATTTTAATTTTCAATACTCTACAATTTAATATTGTTGAGTTAATATTAGCAATATAAAAGTAAAACATAAATTAGTAAAACGATATAATCAGCTTGTATCAATCATTATAAAAGAAAAATTTGTTGTGTTATAAAACATGCGTATATATAAATTTATCTTTCAAACGCTTTGATATTATTAACGTCATATAAAAAATTATTTCCTATTAAATTTTCATTAAGATAATACGGATTGACCTTATCAAATTCTCTTTCCTTAAATTGCTCTAAAACAGAAGTATATGTATTTAATGTGACTGCAATATCTTTATGTCCCATTAATCTTTGAACTACAACAGGAGCCATACCACTTTCAATGCAACGTGTTCCGAAAGTATGTCTTAAAGAGTGGCTAGAAATATCAGTAATATTAAATTCTTGTTTGAATATTCGCTTTAGCTCATTATTTATTGTAGAACGTCCACAATAGTTACTGTTATTAGTCTTAAAAAGTAGTTTTTCATCATTATTAATTTGCTTATTTGCTATTTTCATTTGTTCTACAATATAAGGACAAAGAAAGTAGGGGATAGGAATAGTTCTTTTGCCACTATATGTTTTGGTTTTATTCACATAATAATATTTCCTTTCTCATCAGTTGTTAATGTACGAGATATATTTAATCTTTTATTTTTTAAGTCTATATCGTGTGTTGTAAGAGCTAAAGATTCTCCAACTCTTAAGCCTGTATACATTTGTAACAAATATACATTTCTATATTTAAATTCATCTATAGGCTTATCAACAAGCCAGTTAGTGAAAGCTTCTTGTTCTTCAACCGTTAATGCATGTACAACTTTATTTTCCTTATTGCTTTTTGGTTGGTTTACTTTAGCTTGTCTAATTATCAATGAAACAAGGAATATATTAGAAAATTTAATAGATGTAGGTATAAAAGTACCAAATTTTCTCGCCAAAGGTTTAGATGCATATGACAAGTTAATTGAAAGCAAAACAAATAAAAATGACGAAAATTAAAAAAATATAAAAGGCAATATTAATCCACTTTTTAAAAAATATATTAATATAATTTTATAATTTAATCATAGAAAAATTTTTCTAAATAAAAAAGGAAAGGTGATTAAATATGAATGAAAATGAAAAATTTATTTATTTTTGTGTGAATTTATATTTTATGAAAAATTTATTGATTTATAGCATATTTTAAGACTTATTTTGTGTTACAAGGTTAATTATTATCTTGAATTAAGATGTATTTATGAATAAGAATTTTATTGAAAAGCTTTCAAATGCTATAAATTATTAATAAAACAATTTTATGACAAATTAACTAAGTAAATTGTATTAAGGTTGGGAGGTAGGAAAAATGAAATTAGAAAATGCGACGTCGATTGACAAACAATCCGATATCGAGTTGTATCGAGAATTTTTAAATGGAGGTAATAAAGCCTTTAATGCTCTAATTATATAGTATAGAAAACAATTAGTATATATAGTTATAAAAATTGTTTACAGTACATTTTTTTTTCGATATAATATTTATGATTAATAAAAGGGGGATTGTATTATGAAAAGTGGAATGAAGATTTTAGTTACAGTTATTATAGTAGTTATTGTGATTTTAATATTGGGAATAATTGCTAATGTTATTAGAAACAATTTCATTATGAAGAAACTATATGAAAGTAGTAATGAACTTAAATCATCTATAAAAAATTATTATTATGAAAAGAATTCTGAATTATCAGAAGGGCAAACCAGAACAACCACATATAAGATATATAATTATGGAGATAAATACTTAATAAAAGAGTATTATAACGATGAGGGTATTATTACAACAGAATGGATTGATAAAAGCATACCGGAATATATATCCATAAATGAGAAAACAGGGGAAATTACTCAAGAGATAAAAATGAAGGAATTTGATAAAGAATATGAAGAAGCTTTATTTGCTACAACAATAGACAAGACTGGATATGGAAAAATTTTAACAGCAAATATTTTGAAACCAATAAAAATAGAAAATAATTGTTATGTTATAAATTATGATAATACAACATTTTATGTTAATACTAACACGGGAATTATATCAAAAGTTTTCTATGGAAATGGTAATGTATCTTGTACATATAAATTAAAAAATGATTCTGTTATTGAAAATGAAGTCATAAAACCTGAATAAGATAAACGAGCTCGTTTGTTTTGGATTATTGTGTAAGTAATATTTCGATGATATAATCAAAAGAACAATAATCTATAAGAGATTTTTTATGAAGAAAATTATTTATAATTGCATCTGATATTATTGATTCATTTAAGAAAATCCCCTTGCTTTTTATATAAAAGCAAGGGGATAGCTGACCTTGACAAGTAATATCAATGAAATTTCACACTACCATTTTTGCTAAATATACTACCAGAGGCAGTATATTTACCAGATAAAACTGGAGAGTTTTTACAATGCCCATTTTTAGAACATACTTCAACAGTAGATATGCCAACATTGCTGAGTGCACAATCTATACTACCATTTTGATTGGTAATATCCAACTCTACATCTGAATAAAGATGTGAATTTATTCGGATGCTTCCATTCTTGCATTCAAGTTGTAACTTTCTAAAAATTGCACCATCTATTTTGATACTACCATTTGTAGAAGCTGCACAGATGATTGGCACATTTATGTTCCTCTCCACAGAAATACTTGAATTCTTTGATTGAATGATTATAATTTCCATTGGACTACGAGGAAGCACAATGTCCAGTTGTAAATTGTTGAAAGAGCCACTCATAATAACATCATTTATAATTGTTATTCCTCCTGAAGAGCCTTCAATATTTGCAGTGATTCTTAATGAGTCATTGTTTGGTACTACATCAAATTGAAAGTCTTTACTAGAAGCAGTACCATGTAATCTAGCCACGATTACATCATCATTACCGTCATAGATATTTACCCGTACGTTACTTGTAACATATAGTTTCTTGATTTGGGCTGTGGCTTTTTTGATTTCATCAATCTCTTTGCCCTCTTTACCACCGGGGTTATTAACTTGCTTACCATTAATAATAACATCATTTCCATTAATAACGACGTTTTCCCCAGAAATGTTACCAAAAAAATTAAACCTGCTCATACACTTATTCCTCCTATTTGTATTATAAATTATTAAAAATACAAAGCACGAGAGGATTTTTTTCAACTCGTACTATATAATTATTATAACACAAAAATTATAAATAATATAGGGGATTGCGCTATTTTACATAATGTGGTAAAATTATAATAGTGTTAAATTAAGGAGAGCTTTTATGGAAAAAATAATTTTATTATATTCAGATCTGGAAGGTACAATCTTAAATGAATCGAGTAGAACTTTTGAAGATATAGAGATGTATAATTTTTTAAAACAATTATCTAGATTACAAGAACTAATGAACGCGAAAGTAAGAATGCATATTATATCACCAATTAGTCAAAACGAAATGACAGAAATATTAAGGAATCTAGATACAAGTTTCTTTAATTTTAATAAATTACAAAAAGAACCAATCAAAAAATTAAAACTAATAGAGGGTGCAGCAGCATCTGCTAAAGATGAATTTATGTCAGGACCACAAAAAGATGCGACATTTAATAGATTTGTTAAAAGAATGGATGAAAGAATAGTAGATTTAAAAAGACCAAGTAATCTAAATGATGATAATCCTGCGGGGTATGGAAAACTTCATTATGTTAGATCATGGACAGCAATGGCACAAGAGCAATATGATGTTAAAATGATTATATATTGTGGTAATGGAAGAAATGACTTAGCTTCTATGGATTATGTTAATGCTAAAAAAGGTGGATTTGTAATTTGTCCAAAAAATAGTAGAAAAGAAGCAAAGGCTAAAACGAAGTTTGTTGGTAAGAAAACAGATTTACCTGGAATTACAGAAGAGTTAGCTGAACTTAATATGTTGTTAGAAAGAAAATTACGTCCTGATAAGGAAGAACCAGACGGAAACGAACAGCATTCATTGTAAAATAATTGTTAAAAATAGGCTTTTAGAGTATTCTAACAGTCTATTTTTTATGCTATAATACAACTATAAATTAAATTAAAGGAGAACATATGCAAGTAGAAAAGAATAAAGAGTATATCGTAGATATAATAGACAATGGATTTCAAGGAGAGGGAATTGCAAAGATAGATGGACTTACAATTTTTATACCAAATGCAATAAAAGGAGAAAAAATAAAAGTATTAATTGTAAAAGTATTAACGTCACATGCTTTTGGCAAAATTATAGAAATCATCAATCCATCAGAAAATAGAATAGAAAGTGATTGTACAACTTACAAAAGATGTGGAGGCTGTTCATTAAGACATATAAAATATGAAGAGACATTAAAAATGAAACAAAATGCAGTTCAAAGTTTAGTAAATAAGAGTTTAAATAATAAAATTAAAGTAGAAGAAACATTAGGTATGGAACATCCATATCACTACAGGAATAAAGCACAATATCCTGTTGGCTTAAATAAAGATGGAAAACCAGTAATTGGTGTATTTGCAAATAGAACACATGAAATTATACCAATAGATACTTGTTTTATTCAAAATGAACAAACAGAAGAAATTGCGAAATATATTTTTAAATTTTTAGTAGATAATAATGTTAGTTTTTATAATGAGAAAACTCAAAAAGGTTTAGTTAGACATATTGTTACTAAAATTGGTATAAAAACAAATGAGATAATGTGTATTATAGTTATAAATGGAAGAGAAATATCTAATGAAGCTAAAATGATATCAGAACTAACTAGCAAATTCAGTAATATAAAGACTATAGTTAAAAATGTAAATACAAAAAATACAAATGTTATATTAGGAAACGAGAATATCAATTTATATGGAGATGGATATATTACAGATAAGCTAGGTGATTATAAATTTAAGATATCTCCAATGTCATTTTATCAAGTAAATCCAATTCAAGCTGAAAAATTATATGAGCTTGGTGTTAAGTTTGCAGATATAACAAAGGAAGATGTTGTGTTCGATTTGTACTGTGGAATTGGTACGATTTCATTATTTATGAGTAAGTTCGCAAAAAAAGTTTACGGTGTAGAAATTGTAGAAGAAGCAATTATTGCTGCCAAAGAAAATGCAAAAATAAATAATGTAAATAATACAGAATTTATTGCTGGTGATGTAGAAAAAGTGTTAGATGACCTAGTAAATGTTAAACAGATTATTCCTGATATTATTATGGTAGATCCACCAAGAAGAGGTCTAGATAATACAAGTATAGAAAACATAAAAAAAGTTTTACCTAAAAAACTAGTATATATTAGTTGTAATCCAGCTACATTGGTTAGAGATTTAGCAAAGTTAGAAGATATATATGAAATAAAAAAGATTAAACCCGTAGATATGTTTCCTTATACAAATGGAATAGAATGTGTTTCTGTTCTTGAATTTAAAAAATAATTAATTGATTAGGAGAAAATTTATGAGAAATATAACTGTAGAAATGGCGTGCTTAATAAATGGATTTATAGCGACAGAAGATGGAAATGAAATATAAGAGGTAAAAAATATGTTATTAAAAGAAAGATATGAATACCTAAATAGTAAAATTAATCTTGATAAAGAATTCATAGTACCATATGAAACTATTATGGATTATTATAATCAAATGAATGATATAATGGATAATCCAGAAATATGGCAAGAGGCCAATGAAGATGTTTTAAACATAGCTGAACTATATAATTTGTATTATGGAATAATGAGTTTTTCGATTGAACCAAAAGAGGAAGATAAAAATTTCAAAATAAAAGCATTATATTCTTCTATATTTGTGACTATAGCAAATTCTATAACTGCTGTAATATATTTAGCTGAAAATGGATTAGATTATCAGGCTAATGTCATAAATAGGCAATTATTTGAAATATGTATGTTACTTTTAAATGTTATGATTGATGAAAACAAAGAAAAGATATTAACAGATACCGAAATGACAGAAGGAAATATGAAAATATGGAGAAAGTATTTTTCTCCAAAAGAATTAAATGATACAATAGAAAATTACGAAAAAGCTGATTTGACAGATTGGAGAAAAAGACAATATAGTTTTTACTCTAATTATTCTCATAATGACTTTCTAAGTTTTCTCTTTTTTTCTTTTTCTTCTCCAAAAAATGAAAAAGATAAGCTATTTAATAATGTGTGGGGAGGATATATTAGTAGAGTTAATACTATTTTAGAAAACATGATTAGTTTTCTATGGTATACTAGTAAAGCATTTATGAAACTTCTTGTAGATAAAGATATACATATTTCAAAAGAAACCTTAAGAACAGAAGAAGAATTGTGGAAGTTTTCTATATATACAGGGATACTATTAGATAGATATTATTTTGATTATTTCATGAATAAAAATTCAAAATAATAGCATATAAAAAGTAAATAAATATGAAGAGGTAATTTATGGAACTTATAAATATTAATTTTAAAGAATTCAAAGAAGAAGTATATCAAAAATATATAGAGATATTTCCAGAAGAGGAAAGAAAAAGTTTAGAAACTATGAAGAAAAACTATAACAAAAAAATAACTAGCTTTATAAAAATTGCTGAAGCTAATAAATTAATTGGATTTTTAATAATGAATTCGGTAGAGAATACTAGGTATATGCAACTGGATTATTTTGCGATTTTACCAGAATATCAAAATAAAGGATATGGTACTAAAGCAATTAAAGAATTGAAAAAAGTAGTTCCAAATTATGATGCTATATTTGTAGAGATTGAGAAATTGGGTTGTGGAGCGAATAAAGAGGAAAATAAAATAAGAGAAAAACGAGCAAAATTTTACGAAAGACTAGACTTCCATAAATTAAATGCTAATTTTAAATGGTTTAATAGTTTATTTTTATCTGTATATTATTTAAAAGTAAGCGAAAATCAAACATATGATGAAAAAGAAATTTTAAATAACATATTTGAAATATATTATAAAGTCCATAGCAAGAAAAAGGTTGACGAAAATTGTGAAATAATAAAGTGATTTTGGTTGACTAAAGTACGCAAAAAGGCCAATAATATAATCAAGGAGGATTTACAATGAATAATGAGTATAAAATCGTTTTTATAGATATAGACGGTACATTAGTTAATGACGAAAAAATAGTGCCAGAAGAAAATATAAAGATGATACAAACTTTAAAGAAAAACGGAATAGAAGTAGTATTAGCATCTGGCAGACCATATCATAGTATTGAAAAATACAGTACTCAGGTAGGAGCTATACCATATATTATTGGATCTAATGGTGGTATAGTAGCAAATTTTGTAGAAGATAAGAAAATATTTAGCACCAATATAGAAAAAGAGAATGTACTAGAACTAGTTAAACTAATAAAAGATAATAATATATATTTCACAGTTACAATTTCAGGTAATTTGCTTGTAGAAGATGAACAATATAGTATGACAAAAGAAAATAGAAATGAACTTATAATTGTAAATTCATTAGAAGAATATTTAGAAACAAATGATGCACCAGTTATAAAACTCAGTCTTATGGATGATAAAAAAGAAAATCTTCAAAAAGTTAGAAAATTAGTATTAGATAGATTTAATATTGATGCAACAGAAGTTGATGAATTTATGATTCCTAAAAAATATCGAAAAGCAGAAAATAATTATAAACTTCCATATGTAATGGATATTATGCCAAAAGGAATAAGCAAGGCGAAAGCTATAGAAGAACTATGCAAATATTTAGGTATAGAATTAGCTCAAACGATTGTATTTGGTGATGGTTTAAATGACATAGAAATGTTTAATGTTGGAGGTTATAAAGTAGCAATGGGAAATGCTGCAAACCAAATAAAAGAATTAGCAGATGTAGTTACAAAAACAAACAACGAAGCTGGAGTAGCATATGAACTAACTAAAATTTTTGATATAGAATAGATCATATAAAGGAGAAAATTAATGACTAATATTACATTTCCAGCTTTTAATATAAATCTAAGCATTTCTAGAACAGCATTTACAATTGGTGGTATACATATATACTGGTATGCTATTTTTATAGTTGTAGCCATTTTGATTGCAATATTAGCTTTAAAAAAAGATTGTAAAAAATACAATATAAAATACAATGATATATTAGAATTAATGATACTTATACTACCAATAGCAATTATATGTGCTAGATTATACTATGTCATTTTTAATATGCAATATTATTTAAATAATCCTAATGAAATCATAAATATAAGAAATGGTGGACTTGCAATCTATGGAGGAATAATAGGTGGAGCTATAACAACTATTATATTTTGCAAAATTAAAAAAATACAGATATTAGATATGTTTGATATGATAGTTCCATACTTAAGCTTAGGACAAGCAATTGGAAGATGGGGAAACTTTATTAATGGCGAAGCACATGGAACAACAACTAGTAGTATTTTTAGAATGGGAATTATAGAAAATGGTATATATATGGAAGTACATCCAACGTTTTTATATGAATCCATATGTACTTTAATTATATTTTTTATATTAATGTATGTTAGAAATCATAGAAAGTACAAAGGGCAATTAACGATTATATACCTATTATTGTATTCTTTAATTAGAATAATAATAGAGGGTCTAAGAACAGATAGTTTAATGATTGGAAACATAAGGATATCCCAATTAATTTCGATTATTATATTTATAGTAGTAATAATTATATTGATATATAATTATAAAAAGAGAAAGAAAATTAAGTTGTTAGAAGAAAAGAATAATTAATTTAAAGACTATTACGAATAAGTAATAGTTTTTTCTATTGCATATCATTTTTTTATATGATAATATAAACTCACAAAAGGGAGAATGTATGAAAAAGTTAGTAATATCAGGAAGTGCAAAATTTGAAAAAGAAATAAAAAAATGGGTAGAATATTTTAAAGAACATAATTATGATGTAATTCAATATTCAAAAAAAATAGACCAATCAAATGAACTAATATATAAAGATGTATATATTAATTTTTATAATGCCTTAGAAGAAGCGGATTGTTTATTTGTATTAAACGAAGAGAAAAATGGCATAAAAGGATATGTTGGCCCACAAGTTTATGCAGAAATGAGCTATATAATAGTACAAAATATATTACAAAATAAAAATAAAACTATTTGGATTTTAAACGAACCATCAAAAGAGGTTTCAAGTTATAATGAATTAAATAATTTTATAAAATTAGGATGGATAAAGTTATTTAAACCAGAAAATTAATGTAATATATTATCCAATATAAAAAGATTTTTGGTGTATCAAATCATAGTTCTTTGGCATATATATCAAGTTTTATATTTACAAAAGAGGAACTATTTAGTTCCTCTTTTATGCTAATATACTAATTGCACCAAAATAGATAGGAGTGATTTTATGAAGCTAATTTTAATAAGACATGGACAAACCCAGGGAAATATTTTAAATGAGCAAGGAATTAACCTATTTACAGGTGCATTAAATAACAAATATACAGATTTAACCGAAAAAGGGATAGAAGCTGCCAAAAAATTAAATGATAATCCAACTATTAAGGAGATTTCTAAAGTTTATTGTTCGGATTTAAAAAGAGCTATAGATACTGCAAAACTTGCAAAACCAGGTTATGAACTTAATATAGATAAACGTTTAAGAGAAAGAAGTTTGGGCGATTTCGAAGGAAAGTATCCAGAAGATTTAGAAGATAATGAAAGCTATAAAAAATACTTTACAGATGAAAATTATAAAAAATTTAGAAGAGATTTTATTCAAAAAGCTCCACACGGAGAAAGTTATACAGATGTAATAAAAAGAACAAAAGACTTTTTAGATTCATTAAATATGGATGAAGATATAACAATAGGTATATTCGCACATATGCATTGCATAAGATGTATCTTCTATAATTTACTTAAATTTGAGCCAAAGGAGAAAATTTTTAATTTAAAGATAGAAAATTGTGAACCATATGTAATAGAAAGAATGCATGATAAAACATTTAAATTAACATCACATAATTTAGATGACTTATTTAATAAAATTTGTTGGTAAAGGGAGAAACATGAATAAACAAGATTTAATAGATTTGCATTTTAAAGGTGCAACGGAATTATATAAATCAGAATTAATAGAAAAAGACGATTACTATATATTTAGTAATTTACTAATAGATGATTGCTACTGGAATATGGGGATTAAAAAAATTTAATACTATACAGAAAAGGCATATGCAAATATGGGTTTTAAAGAGATAAAGCTAGGAAGAGTTTTTGTAAAAGATAATTAATTATTAAAGGAGTTTTTATGGAATATAGAAAAATCAATTTAGAAGAATTAGAAAAATTAAAAAATCTTTATGTGTATGAGAACTTTGAAGAAATTAAGAAACAAATTATAGATGATATATCAAATGGAATAAAAGATATTTATGTTATAACAGAAAATGAAAACTTAATTGGAGAAATAACAGTAACGTATAAATCAGATTTACCAAATGAAACTATTCCAGATATACGAGTATATTTAAGCGCTTTTAGAGTTCATAAAGATTATCAAGATCAAGGGCTAGGACAAAAATTACTTAAATATGTAATATCAGAATTAGAAAACAAAGGAATAACAGAATTTACTGTTGGTGTAGAAGATGATAATGAAAACGCAAAACACATATATGAGAAATTTGATTTTACAGAGATAATAGATAGAGGTGAAGAAACTGTAAAAGGAAGAACTTATCAGTATAATTTGTTATTAAGAAAAAGTAATACCAAAAAGATGGAAAAATTAATTAAAAAATTTGATTTAGGTAGCCAAATTATTAAAGTGACACAAATTCATGGTGGCCTATCCAATAGATTGTATAGAGTAGAAACAGACCAAGCAAAGTATGCGATAAAAAAATTAAATAAAACATTAATGCAAAACAAAGCAGAGTTTGAAAGAATTATATTTGCAGAAAAGGTGGCAAGAATAGCTGAAGAAAATGGAATTTTGGTAGTAAGAGCATTAGAATTTGAAAATAAAATTATTCATAAAATAGATGGAGATTACTATATGATATTTAATTGGAATTATGGAAGTCATATACAGCCAGAAGATGTTACAGATGAAATATGTAATATAATTGGAGAGTTACTAGCAAAAATTCATAATTTAGATTTTTCTAAAATCGAAGCAGAGAAATCTAAAGAAATGCAAATAAGAACAATAGATTGGAATTCTTTGGCAAAGATAGCGAAAGAGCAAAATAAATATTATTACAAAGACTTAGTAGAAAATATAGAAATACTTTATGAAATAAATAAGAAGACGAATGAAGCTTTAGAATATGCAAAGAGTAATTTAATAATAAGTCATAGAGATTTAATAAAAAAGAATATCTTGTGGAATAATAATATTCCAACAGTTATAGATTGGGAATCTAGTGGCTATGTAAATCCAACAGTAGAATTAGTGCAAGTATGTTGGAATTGGGCCAATGGAGATGTAGGAAAGTTCGAGTTTGAAAAGTTTGAAATAATTGTAAACAGTTATTTACAAAATATAAAAAATTATAAAAAAGAAGATATGAAAAAACTTATATATGCTAATTTATGGGAAGCAATAGAATGGTTAGAATATAATTTAAAAAGGTCACTATGCATAGAAAGTACATATAGGAAAGAAGAAATAGAATTAGCAGAAGAACAAATAAATTATTTAAATTACGAAATAAGATATGCAATGACACAAATAAAAGCAGTTGCAGATTCATTACAGATATAGGAATTTTGAGAGCACATATAGGGATTTTGTGGACGTTCCTTAAATCCCTATTAAGACAAACTTATATGTTGCGTTTTAAATTTAATGTAGTAATACTATAAAAAAGGAGTCCTTATGATAGTTGAAAACAAGTATTTTAAAGATATTAAAAGAATTTGGAAGGATAATCACAATGGTTTTATTACAAAAGAGAGTAATGAACTGCTCATAAATAGCGATGATATATTAAAGATAGTGTATTTAGAAAATAATGTACCAGCTGGATATGTTGCAGTATATACAAAAGATGATTTTTGTAAGTTAGAAGATTTTCCAGATAAAATAGAAAAGAATGGGAATATTTCTTATATATGGGAAATTGTAACAGACAAAAAATATATGGGAAAAGGAATTGCAAGTAAACTTATGCAATATGTGTTGGAAAAATTTAAAGGATATAGAATTTATAGCTGTATTGCAAAAGAAAATATACCATCGCTGAAATTACACGAAAAATATGGTTTTAAGGAGGCGTATCAATTTACACAAGATAAAGAGCAAATAATGTTAGTGAAAAGCAATTAATTTAACTATTTAATATAGTTCTGCAGTAATAAAAATATGAAAGTAAAGGGAGTAATAGGATGAATATTGAAATTTTAAAAGAATATGTAAAAATTAAACATAAAGGACAAAAAAGAAAACAAGGTACACCATATTATTTGCATCCATTTGCGGTTGCAGATATATTAAAAGAAAAGGGATTTAATGAGGATTACCAAGCTGCAGGATTATTACATGATACATTAGAAGATACAAATGCAACAAAAGAAGAAATCTTGAAATTGAGCAATAAAAAAGTTCTAGACGCAGTGGTGTTACTAACAAAAGAAAAAGGATACAAAATGCAAGATTATTATAATAGAATAATAAATAGTGATATGGCAAAAATGGTTAAACTAGCAGATCGATATCATAATTTAAGCGAAAGTACAATGACAAATATTTTTTTTAAGAAAAAATATTTAAAAGAAACAGAAGAATGGTATCTAAAAATGGCTGAAGGTACATGTTTTGAAGAGGATATAAAACAAGCATTAGATAATTTAATAAAAAGTTTATAAATTTTGAAAAGACTTTAAATATAAGAAAAACGGAGAAATAGTTATGAAAAAATTAAATGTAATAATAGTTTTTAATAAAGACGAAGATAAAATCTTAATGTGTAAAAGGACAAAAGAACCCTATAAAGGTAAATTGAATCTTGTTGGTGGAAAAGTAGAAAAGAATGAAGATGAATTACATGCAGCATATAGAGAATTAGAAGAAGAAACAGGGATTACAAGTAATGATATCAGATTAATAAATATTATGAATTTTGATTATAAATTACAAGATATGGAATTAGAAGTTTATGCAGGCAAATTAAATAAAGAAGTTGAACTAGTAGAAGAGATTAATAAACTACTTTGGGTAAATAAAAACGACAATTTTTTTGACATAGATAAATATGCCGGAGAAGGGAATATTGGACATATGCTAAGACAAGTAGAAATTTATAAAGATGAAGTTTTAAAATAGGAGGAAATATGGAAAGAATATTAGTTTTAGGAACAGGAGCAGGGATGTCAACAAATTGCTATAATGCCTGTTTTTTATTAGAAAATAATGGAAAATATTTATTAGTAGATACGGGGATGGGAATTGGTGTTTTAAAACAAATTAAAGATGTAGGAGTAAATATTACCGAAATACATGATGTATTTATTTCTCATAAACATATTGATCATTTATTGGGAATATTTCCTGTTATAAGAATGGTAACAAGCCTTATGGGAGCAGGAGTATATGAAGGTAAATTACATATTTATTGTGATAAAGAAATAAAAGAATTAGTAGACAATTTCTTTATACCAACATCATATCCTCATCTTATAAAAATGTATAATGAACGTGTTGTTTTTCATGATCTACATAATAATGGAAAATTTAATATTATAGGATACAATATCGAGGCTTTAGATATGTATTCTACAGAATGCAATCAATTTGGATTTCAAACAAAATTAAATAATGGAAAAATATTAACTTTTATGGGAGACGTACCATGTAATGAGAAATTACACGATAAAATAAGAAATACAGATTGGGTATTGCATGAAGTATTTTGTTTAGAATCAGAAGAGGCAAAATTTAAAGCAAGAGAAAAATGTCATTCTACGGTTAAAGATGTTACAGAAAAAATGGAAATGCTTAATATAAAAAATTTGGTAATGTGGCATACAATGGATAACAATATACCACAAAGAAAAGAGTTGTATACCAAAGAAGCTAAAGAATATTATAGTGGATATGTATTTGTTCCAAATGATTTGGATGTAATTGAACTATAAGGATAGACGTAATTTCAATGGGTCTGTAAGGAGGAAATATGGATGAATTAATTAAAAATATAAAAGAAGATGCGAAATTAATTATAAAAGAAAAAGAATATATAGTTAAAACAAAAACTTTTTATGGAATAAAAGAAGATGATGAAGCTTATTATATTAAATGTATTATGGATACTGGTGATACATTAGTTATAATTCCAGAAGATGATTTAATGTATATAGGTAAAGAAATAGAAAACATGGAATATGAAAGAGCAGAAGATACAGTGTTAAAATATAACGGAAAAACTTTTAATAAAACAGGAGATGGAAATCAATATATAAGAAATATAGAATTTGGCACAAATGTTGAAGGAAAATGTATTTTTGAAGATTTTGAAGGTCAAGATCAAATAATTAGTTTAGGATATTTACCAGACGAAGACAAAAGAGCAGATATTTTAGCAGATATAATAACTATTGAAGATATTAAAATATAGGAGGAACTAGAATTGAATAAGAAAATTGTTTTAACAGGAGGAGCATGTGCAGGTAAAACTGAATCATTAAAGTATATTAAAGATTATTTTACTATAAAAGGATATAATGTTTATACAGTGAGTGAAATGGCAACTATATTAATACCTGGAGGGATTACTGCACAAAAAATTGGAGGAAAGAATTTTCAAGAGCTGGTTGTTAATATGCAATTAGAACTACAAAAAACATTTGAAAAAGCTGTTAAATTATCAAATTCAACAAACAATCTAATAATTTTCGATAGATGCCCAATTGATGCAATGATGTTTATAAGGAAAGAAGAACTTGATGAGATAGTTCAAAAATTAAATACTTCTTATGATGAAATTCTTAACAGTTATGATGGAATTATACATTTAGAAACAGTAGCAAAGAGATTCCCAGAATTGTATTCATATGATAATGAAGCAAGACAAGAAGAAATGAATGTCACAATAAAGGCTGATAACAGATTAATAGAAGCATATAAAAAGCATCCTAAAAGAGTAATAGTTGAAAGTTATAAAGACTTTAATGAAAAAATAAAGCATGTGATTAAAGGAATAGAGCAAATTATTAAGGAGTAAAATATGAATTATAATTAAGCGGGATTTTGGGACGTTCTTTTGAATCACGACTTGAAAAAATAAAAGAAATTCAAAGTAGGAGATATAGAATGGAAGTTAATGAGCAAATAAAAAATTTTAAAGATTTAGTTAATAGTTACAAAGTAACTAGCATAATTATAGCTGCTAAAGAAATAGGACTTTTTAATATTTTAACAAATAACAAAATATCTGTAGAAGAAATAGCAAAAAGATTAAAATTAGAGAGAGATAGAATAGAACCTATTTTAAATATGCTTGCTTTTTATAACTTAATTCAAAAAGAAGATAGTACATATTTTCTAAATACATACAATGATGTTTTAAATTTAAATTCAGAATTTAATCAACTAGGATATATAGATTTTGCAGAAACAATTATCAAAAGATATCAAAAATTAGACAATTCAATAAAAAATGAAAATGTATCGAAAAATAATTTTGATGATTTAACTCAAGAAGGGGCAGAAAGTTTTGCAAAAGGAATGGAAGCAAATGCACTACCACAGGCAAAATATTTAATAAATAACTACAAATTTACTAATCATAGAATATTAGATATAGGGGCTGGTGCAGGAACTTATCTTATTAATGTTGCCAAGAACGACAATACCGTTACCGGAAAAATGATTGATTTGCCAGTAATGTCAAAGCTACAAAACGAGAGAATAAAGAAAAATAACTTAGGAAATAGGCTCTTTTCTGAATCATGTGATTACAATTTAAGTTTTCCAACAGAAAAATATGATGATGTATTTTTATTTGCAGTAGTGCATCAAGAACATGAAAAAAATTTAAAAAAGTTAATTGATAACATATATAATATTTTAAATCCAAATGGAAGATTATTTTTAACTAGTTTCTTTTTAAATGAGAACAAAATAAGCCCAAAATTTGCAGTACAATTTGCAGTTGAAATGATTGCAAGTTCTAATGACGGAAAAGTATATACATTTAATGAGATAGAAAGTATTATAAAGACTAAATTTAGTGATTTTGAAAAAATAGAAGATATACCAGGACCGGCAACATTATACGTAGCAATGAAGTAGAAACATAAAAATATTTATAGTATGTTTAGCAAGGAAGGAAAAATAAATATGTTAGAACTAGTAATACCATCATTGGAATATAAAGAAAAGGCAATAGGTTTTATAAAAGAGTTTTATGAATATAAATCGGATATAAATGGAACAGGAGGATTATATAGATATTTAGACAACTATGAAGGTTGGCTTGAAAAGTTAGAAGAAGATAAAAATCGTCCGTTAACAGAGGAGAAAGTGCCGGCAGAAACATTTTTCTTAGTAAGAAAAGAAGATGATAAAATAGTTGGTATGATTAATATTCGTTTAGCTTTAAATGAGAAATTTAAAAAAATAAATGGAAATATAGGATATTCCATCAGACCGACCGAAAGACGAAAGGGATATAATAATATAAATTTATACTTGGGATTAAAGAAATGTAAAGAACATGGAATAAAAGAAGTTTTACTAACAGTGGATAAGGATAACTTAGGTTCTAAAAAAACTATATTAAGATTTAATCCTAGGTTTGAAAGAGAATATTATGATGAAGAAAAACATGATTGCATAATTCAATTATATTGGATAAATGTAGATGAAGGAATTAGTTTATGGGAAAGTGAAAATTAAGGAGGAAATATGATAGATTTACATATGCACACAGTGTATTCAGATGGAGATAAGGCTGTAGAAGAAATATTAAAATTATGTGAAGAAAAACAGTTAGAATATATATCAATTACAGATCATAATAATTGTATGCAATATAAAGATGTGGCTTTTAGTAAAAATATTTTTTCTGGAAAAGTAATAAAAGGAGTAGAATTGCAAGGCTCAGTACTTAATAAGTGTATAGAGATATTAGCATATGATTATGATATAGATATTTTATCTGAATGGATTAATACATATTTTTCGGAAGAAAAATTAAGAGAGAGAAGAAACAATCAAAAAGTAAGATTTTTAGCAATCTGTGATAAGAATGGACTAAAATATGATGAAAGCAAAATAATTTATCCTAAAAAACTTACAGCTTTTATAGAAAGATCTATATATGATGAACTAATAAGATATGAAGAAAATTGTGAAAAATTAGGAGAATATGCTAAACAGTTTGGCTTGTTCTATAGAAAATGCTTAACAAATATAGAAAGTCCATTTTATATGAATTATGCAATAGATTATCCTACATATGAAGAAATAATTGACAGTATTCATATGGCCAGAGGAAAAGCATTTTTGGCACATCCATTCGAATACAAATTTAATAATACTTTAGGATTTATGGATGAAATACGAAAAATAAGAGAACTTGATGGAATAGAATGCTATCATCCTTCAGCAGAAGAAGATAATAGAATTAATATTTTAAAGGAATATGCAAATAAAAATAATTTATATATTAGCGGTGGAAGTGACTATCACGGAAAACCAAAACCAGACATAGAAATAGGTTCTGGAAAAGGTAGCTTACAAATTCCTAAAAATATTATAGAAAAATGGCATAGAGATTAAGAATATAGCTGTCATTGGGATTTTGGGGACGTTCCTTAAATCCCTATTGCAATAAAAAATAAATATACAAACAAAGGAGATAGATATGTTTAAACTAGAAGGAAATATTTGTATATTAGGAGATAGTATTGTCTATGGTGCGTGGGATGAAGAAAAACACGGTTATGTAAATAGATTAAGGGAAGATTTAAAAGAAAATAATCAAGTAGAAAATATATATGGACTTGGAATCCCGGGAGAGACAACAGCGGGCCTATTAAAAAGACTTGATACAGAATTAAAACCTAGAACTCCTAATACAATAATAATTGGCATTGGAATAAATGATACTATCTATATTAAAAATAAGCAACAAGAAGCAATCAAAATAAAAGAATTTATAAGTAATATTAGCAAAATTATTGCTATCGCAACCACATATACAAACAACATTCTAATACTAGGATTGACAAACGTAATTGAAGAACGTACAACTCCGATTTTATGGAATGATAATGAAATGTATTTTAATGATACCATAAAAGAATATGATATTGCTCTTGAGAATTATTGTAATACGAATAAGGTTCAATATTTAAAATTGTTTGATGTATTACAACAAATAGACTTTTCTGATGATGGAATACATCCAAATGAAAAAGGTCATGAGAAAATATTTAAAGCCATAAAAGTAAAGGGAGAGATTAGTAAATTATAAAAGTTCAGGAGGAAGAAAAGATGGAAAATTATTTTATAATTCATGGTTCATTTGGTACACCATATTCAAATTGGATAGGATGGTTATTTGACTTTATATCATCAGATGGGAAAGAAGTGTATGTGCCACATTTTCCAATAGGTGTTGGAAAACAAAATTATGAGAACTGGAGTAAATTATTAAAATATTATGTTGATTTAGGATTGATAACAGAAAATACTATAATAATAGGACATAGTATTGCACCAGTATTTATTTCAAAATTCTTAATAGAGAATAAGATAAAAATAAAAAAATTAATTTCAGTTTGTGGTTTTAACAATTACCTTGGAATAAATAAAGATTATGATGCAGTAAATGAATCAATGTATCTAAACAATATAGAAGAAATTAGGAATTATGTTAAAGACATAGTATGTTTTTATTCAGATAATGATCCATATGTAAAATATGAAGTCGAAAAAGACTTTGCAGATAAGATATCAACTGAAAGTATTTTAATACCAAATGCAGGACATATAAATTCAGAAAGTGGATATGACACTTTTGAAGAAATAGTAGGTTACTTATAGGAGGAGAAAATGTTTAATGTAGTACATGTTGCAATAAGTGTAAGCAATATAGAAAAAAGTATAGAATTTTATAAAAAATTTGGATTTAAAGAATTTAAATCTTGGGATGCAGAAGATGAAAGTATAAAAATAAGAATGCTAAATTTAAATGGAATGATACTAGAAATGTTTTGTTATAAAGATTACATAGAACTACCTAAAACAGCTACTTCCACAGCTACAGATTTATCTGTAATTGGAACAAAACATTTTGCATTAGGAGTTCCTAATATAGAAAAAGCTAAAAAATGGGTATTGGAAAATAAAATAGCAGATGAAATAACTATAACAATTGGAAGATTGGGAAAACCATATTTCTTTATAAAAGATCCAGATGGAATATTAGTAGAAATAATAGAAAAAGATTTACCTAAAACAAAATTAGATAATGAAGCAAAACAAAATATAAAAAAAATCATAAGAAATGTTAATGACACAGGTTTTTATTCAAAAAATAAATTTCATTCAATGGAACATATTTCAAAAGTTATTATGTTTTCTTTTTTACTAGGAAAAAATGAAAATTTAACAGAAGAAGAAATGAAACTATTATTAGTTTCTGCAGCTTTTCATGATTGTGGCAGAAACGGAAATGATGGAGAAAACGAGCATGCCGAAGCAGGAGCAAAACTTGCGTGCGAATACTTCGAAAAAAACGTAGCAAATACATTTAATATAAGAAAAGAGGAAATACCGATATTGCAAGTGGTAATACATTATCATGAACATAAAGAATGCGAACGAGGAAAATTAGATAAAGATGAAATATTACAACTAATAAAAAAATATAATGCACCAGCAGACTGCTTAAGTCAAATAGAAAAATTGTGTATGCTTTTAAAAGATGCAGATGCTTTAGATAGGGAAAGATTTGCAACATATGGAAAGCTAGATCCAAAGTATTTAAGAAGTGAAACTGCAAAAGCACCAGAGATGCTAAAATATGCGAAAGAAATAAATCAAGCAGTTGCAAACGAAATAATAAGGAAAATTTATGGCATAGAAAGAATAAAAGAAGAGATTGACAGTGTTAAATTATTAGAAGAGTTAAAACTAAAAAAAGTTGAAATGCTAGGCGAAGAAAATAACTTAAGTATAGATGAAATTATAGATTTATTATTTTAAGGGGAATATTATGAAAATTTATTTAATAAGACATAGCGAATCAATAGACGATATAGAAAATTGCTATGGTGGAATTGCAGATTTTGATTTGAGGGAAAATGGCATAAAAAAAGTAGAACAATCTTTGTTTAGTATGCTAAAGTTCGGCTTTTAATATATGTTATCAATACAGTTTAATAAAAAATATTTACTTTAAAAAAATATGGTGGTAAAATATAGGTTCTACAGAAAAAAGCTGATATATTCTGTAAAATAATTTTTATGGAGGAGGATAGTAGTTACTTACGTTATAATTTTCAGCAGAAAGGGAGCATAAATATGGTGATGTCTAAAGGAAGAAGACGGAGGAGAAAGTCTATAAGATTCGGACGGATTGTAGGAGTTATTATTGCATTACTAGCAATAATATTATTATTTTTGCCACTGTCAATGGAAGATAAAACTATCGAAGTTGAAGTTGGAACTGAATTTACAGATGAACCTACAATAAAATACCTTGGTTTTAATGTTTCTAAAGATGTTAAAATTACTGGTAATGTTGATACCTCTAAAGTAGGTGAATATAAAATAACCTACAAATGGGGATTAAAATCTGCTACAAGGACTATAAATGTAATAGATACTATACAGCACCAGTTATTGATATGCAGGGTGGTAGCACGCTGTATGTCGAAGACTTTAACAATTTGGAAAGTTTAGACCCGGGAGTTATAGTAACTGACAACTATGACGAAGATGTTAAAGCAAAACGCGAAAGACATAAGATCAGTGATTCTGAATATGAATTCGTGTATACTGCAACTGATTCATCAGGAAACATTACTATAGCAAAAAGAACAATTTTGAAGGCAACAGGAGTAATTTATCTGACATTTGATGATGGACCATCAGATATTACGCCTGAAGTTCTGGATATTCTGCAAGAAAATGAAATTAAGGCTACATTTTTTATTGTAGATTATTCAGAAGAAGACAAGAGTAAGATTCAAAGAATTATAGATGAAGGTCATACTCTTGGGCTACATGGATTGTCTCATGATTATGCTAAGATTTATTCGTCGGTAGATGCGATTACAGAGAATTTTATTGGATTGCAGGAAAAAATATTGAATGATTTCGATTATAATGCAATATACATAAGATTTCCTGGAGGAGCATCTAATACCATCAGCAAGAAGTATTGTGATGGTGTAATGACAGCAGCAACCAGTAAAGTAGAGCAAGAGGGTTTTACATATTATGACTGGAATGTTGATGTCAATGATGCTGGTAGTGCAAGAACAGCAAACAAAGTTTATGATAATTTTGTGGCAGGAATTGTGCCACAGCGCGAAAATGTTGTATTAATGCATGATGGATATGGGCATCAACCAACAGCAGATGCTCTGCAGAAGATTATAGACTATGCCAAAGAGAATGGATATGTGTTTTCAGAAATTACAGAAGACACAATTCCAGTCCAGCATGGGGTGAATAACTGAAGAGCCAAATAAAAGAAACATGATAATGTGATTATTGTGTTTCTTTTGCTATATTGACATGTAGACGAAGCTAAAATAACTTTATAAGATTATTGTACTTCTGATTAACTTGTGATAAAACACAGATATGGAGGAGAATTTGTGTCTTTATTAAATAAGTAAATATTATATTTAAAATGGGATTTCAGGCAATTTGATTACCTGGAATCCTGTTTTTGTTATAAACTAGTAATATTTAATCTAATTGATATTTAATGATGTATGTTGTATAATTAGGCTACAAAAGGAGAAAAAAGATGTTTAATAAAATAATAGAATCAAATAAGTATGTAATAGAAAATGCAAAATATATTCAAATAAATAAGGAAGAAATAAAAAAGTTTGCAAATGGAATACAAGAGGTAAATATAAAAAATTGGTTGTACAATTCTCCATATAATTTATTAGATGAAAATGTAGAAACAATAATAACATTTTTACTATATTTCGAGGCAATAGACTTTTCTTTTTGGGGAAGTCCAAAATGGCAAATAGAAACAATTAACGGAAAAGAAGATGGTTCTATGGCACTTATGTATGCAATGCTAAGATATATAAGAGACAATAAGACATTTGATAATTTGACAAAAGAAAACTTTAAAGAATATTTAAAAGGTAATGTAGAGATTCCTCTTTTTGAAGAAAGATTTAAAATTATAAAAAATGTTAATAAGGTTGTAAACGAAAGATTCGGTGGAGATTTTTACAATGCAATATATAACATAACAAAAGATGAAGACTTATTTAAACTTATAATAGATAATTTTGAAGATTTTAAAGATATAAGGACATATGAATGTAAGACAATATATTTTTATAAATTGGCACAATTATTAACATCAGATATTTTACATATAAGGGAAAAGAAAGAAAAAATAAAAGTAGACTGCTCACATTTAGTTGGATGCAGTGATTATAAAATACCACAGGGCTTACGAGCATTAAATTTAGTAAAATACAATAAAGAATTGGCAGATATAGTTGATAATAAAGTAGAAATAAAAGAAAATTCAGCATATGAAGTAGAAATTAGAGCAACAGTTATATATGTAATAGATGAAATAAAAAGATTATTAAATAACAAAATAAATGCAATAGAATTAAATGATTATATTTGGCTTATGTCAAAGAATAAGAGATTATCAAAAAGACCATATCATTTAACAAGAACTACAAATTATTAATCAGAATTTGGAAAGCCTTTCGGGATTTTGTCGGGATTTAGGGGACGTTCCTTAAATCACTGTAAATATATAAATTAGGAAGTAGATGTAAATGAAAGTTTTATCAATAATGGGGCCATGGGGAAGTTTAATTAAAGAAAAAGCAAAATATATCGAAACAAGAAGTTGGAAGACAAATTATAGAGGAGAATTATACATTCATACTAGTTTAAAAAAGATTCCAAAAAATGATAAAAGAATACAAGAACTAGTTAATTTATTAAAAGATAAAGATATAAAATATGGATATATAATTGCAAAATGTAATTTAGTAGATTGTATTTATATGGACGAAGAATTTATAAATAAAATAAAAACAGAAAATCCAACAGAATATAAGTGTGGGGAATATGCTGTTGGTAGATATGCTTGGGTATTAAAAGATATTAGAAAAATAGAACCAATACAAGCAAAAGGATATTTAGGAATATGGAATTATAAGGATTAAGATAGGAGGAAAAAATGAAAGTATTATTTGCAACAAATAATCCAGCAAAAGTAAAGATATATGCTAATAGACTAGAAGAAAATGGGATTAATTTAAAAACATTAGCTGACTTAAATATAGCAGATTCTGTAGAAGAAAATGGAAAAAATTCCATAGAAAATGCTATAATAAAAGCTAGAGGGTATTATGAATTTGTAAAAGTACCAACGATTGGTATGGACAATAGCCTTTTTATAGAAGGTATAGATGAAGCAGATCAACCAGGTACACATGTAAGAAGAGTTCATGGTAAAAGACTATCAGATAAAGAAATGATAGAATACTATACAGGGTTAGTAAAAAAATATGGTAAGAATTTAAAAGCTAAATGGGTTTATGGAATGGCTATATATGATGGAAAAGATGTACAAACTTTTACTTGGTCGAAAGGAGATTTTTATTTTGTAGGAAAACCATCGCCAATTTTAAATGAAGGTTATCCTTTAGACTCTATAAGTGTATTGCCAGACTCTGGTAAATATTTTGTAGATTTAACTAGAGAAGAAAAAGATGAGTATAAAAATAAAAATGCAAAAGATGATGATGTAATAAAATTTATATTATCAAGTTTGAACTTAGGGGACAGTCCTAAAAGTTCAGAAAGATAACATAAAAAATGAACTTTAAGCTCCGCACCTAAAGTTCATAAAATGGAGGAATAATGAGAATACCGGATGAATTAGAAGATAGAATAGAAAAGGAAGTAAATAATATAAAGCTGACAGTATTAAGGGATACTGCAAAAATTTTAAGTGATAGGTATATGACTGCTAAAAGAACAGGGCAAAGTTTATTAAATAAAGATATAGAGGTTCTTGCTTATTCTATTATTAGGATGCCGGCTACTTTTGGAGCGATTAATAAAGCTCTAGAAGAGACTTTAAAAAAATATAATCCTACTATAAAAACAGTATTAGATTTAGGTTCAGGAACTGGAGCAGGTGAATGGGCTGTACTTAGCAATATAGAAGTAGAAAAAATTACTTGCATAGAGCGTGACAAAGAAATGGAGAATATGGCCAGAAAATTATTGCAAGGTCATAACAAAATAAATTGGAAAAATCAAGATATAGTTCAAGATGATATTACCGATAAAGCAGATTTAGTAATAACTTCGTATATGATAAATGAGCTTAAAGAAGCTAGCAAAGAAAAAGTAATAAAAGATATCTTACAAGCTTTTAACAAGTTAGTAATATTTATAGAACCAGGAACCCCAGAAGGATTTAATAATATAAGAAAAGTACAAAGGTTAGCAATAGAAAGTAACTTGAATATAATAGCACCATGTACTTGTCAAACAGAATGTAGTTTGCCAGTAGATGATTGGTGCCATTCTATAGTTAGAGTAGAACGAAGTAAAGTTCATAAATTTGTAAAAGATGCAGATGTACCATATGAAGACGAAAAATTTTCTTATATAGCAATTTCAAGAGAGAAAATAAATAATAGTGGCGCTAGAATATTAAGACATCCTAACATTTCTAGTGGCTTTATAAAAGTTAAATTATGCAACAATGGAAGTATAGAAGAGAAAACAATAACGAAGAAAGAAAAAGATTTATTTAAGAAAGTAAAAAAATTAAAGTGTGGGGATTTGATATGATTAATTTAGAATTATATAAAATATTTGTTTTTGTGGCAAAAGAAGAAAATATAACTAAAGCCAGTGAAAAACTAAATATATCTCAACCAGCAGTAACAAAGCATATAAAGAATTTGGAAGATCAATTAGGTGTTACTTTATTTAAAAGAAATAAATATGGAATGGAGCTAACAGACAAAGGCAGAGAATTATTTAGTGAGGTAGAAGAGCCTATAATAAAGATATATAATGCCGAAAGAAAATTTACTAGTATTAGAAATATACATTTAGGTTCACATGTTACAATGCTTAGTAGAATGTTTGGAAAATGTATTGCAGAATATTATAAATTAAATCCAACTAGCCAAATAGAAGTAACGAATGAAACCTTTAATGATATGTTAAATATGTTAGAAAATCAGAAACTTGACATTGTACTTTCTAAAAAGGCTGATAAAAGTGTATATAATACAAACAAGATTGAATTTATTAAATTAGGTTTATTGCATGATATATTTGTAATTAATACGAATTCTAAATATAAGTATAAAATTTTTAACAAAGAGCAGTTGTCAAAGGAGAAGATATATACTCCAAAGAGAACATCAATTACTACTATAAATTTAATGAAAGAATTAAACTTAACAGATGATATGGAAAATATTAAAAACATTACATATACAACAATGCTTGGAATTCTAAAAACTGAAGATAGTATCGGACTTATAACAAAAGAATACATAAAAGATGAATTAAAAGAAAATAAATTAGCTATCTTAAAAACAGATTTTGAATTTGAACCAATGGAATTTGGTATATATATAAATAAAGAAAATAAGTTTAAAGAATTAAAAGATTTAATTAAAATAATGAAAAATGAGTTTTTGCAGGTATAACGATTAGTTATATCTGCATTACTATTATGTATTTTACATAAACAACAAAAAAGGCTATAATTGTAAATGTAACTAGAAATACAATGTTTTCATAATAATACAGGAGGAAAAAAATGAAAACGGAGAAAGTTGAAGCAATTTTAAGTGCACCAACTGTGACACTTAAAGAATTATTAAACAAACCGGAATTATTGGAAGGCAAGGAAGGATTTTGGTTTTTTACTCCTTATGCTTTTCCAAATCCTGCTGGACCGGTTGTACGTAAAATGAGATTAGATGAAAACAAAAGATGGATTATCTCAGATATTGACACAGGAGATGATTACGAAGAGTTTCAGGGCTCTATGCCTTTTAAAGACAGCGAGCTTTTTATGTATCCACATTTGGCATGGATGCTTGAAGGGGATTCTATCGAAGGTCATTTGTATTAAAAGCGAGGAACGGTATTGTAAGATGAAGCAATACCGTTCTTTGCTTTTTAAAACGAAAATGATATAATCTAATAAATAGAATTAAAGGAGAAAAACTATGGGAAAAATAATAAAAGTAAGAGAAGTAGGAGATCCAGTACTTAATAAAATGTCAGAAGAAGTTGATATAACAAATATAAATAGTGATGTTTTAGATATTATAGATGATTTAAAAGCAACTCTCGAAGATGGGGTGGGAGTTGGTATTGCTGCACCACAGATTGGTATTAACAAAAGAATTATAGTAGTTGGAGACAAAAAGGAAAATGTAAGATATAATGATGCAGAAGATATACCATTAACTGCTATGATAAATCCAAAATGGAAGAAATCATCAGATGAAACAGATATACAATTTGAAGCTTGTTTAAGTGTACCTGCAATAGCTGGTAAAGTTGAAAGATTTAAACATATCACCTTACAATATTACAATGAACAAGGAGAAAAGATAGAAAAGGAGATTCATGGATTTTTTGCTAGGCTTATTCAGCACGAATGTGACCACTTAGATGGATTTACACTATTAAATAGAGTTAGAGAAAAAGATGGTTTTGCAACAAAAGAAAATAGGAAGAAATATAATTTATAAAGATTAATATTTAGAACAACCAAAATTTGAAACAGCTACCAGACTTTAGAAAAGATTATGATTCTACAAGATTAGTATTAGAAACAATACCAGAAGATATAAATGGATATAAAGTATATACTGGAAAAGTTAGTTGGTATAATCAAGATGATGCGATAATCTTTGACGGTAATTATTCAAGACATATAGGTCTTACTGTAAGAATGAAAGTTGAACCAAATCTTTTAAGAACAAATACAGCAATTTTTTTATGTAGTTTACTCAACTAACAATTTTTAATTAATAAATTCTTGTATAAAAAAATAAAATATGGTATAACTATTTAGCACAAAATTTGGAGGTAAACAAAATGACAAATTTATTAATAAAATTATTCATAAAAGATAATGATGTTGGTAATTTAAAAACAAGAGGAAAGTATGGAATACTTTCAAGTGCCACTGGAATTGTAGTTAATATTTTACTTTCTATAGTAAAGCTTGTTATAGGAATAATTGCAAATTCAATTTCTATTATATCTGATGCATTAAATAATATCACAGATGTTGGGTCTTCAGTAGTTACCATGATAGGATTTAAAATATCACAGAAGAAAATAGACAAAGATCATCCTTGGGGTCATGGTAGAATGGAATATATAACAGCATTTATAGTTGATATAATTATTTTGATGGTAGGGTTTGAACTATTGAAAAGTTCAATAGATAAGATAATTCATCCAGAGCTTCCAGCAGTAAGTAATGTTACAATTATAATATTAGTTATAGCAGTATTTACAAAATTATGGCTATTTTTATTTTATAAAAAAATTGCAAAAATAATAGACTCTAATGCTATTAAAGGAAATGCATATGATAGTATTTCAGATTCTATATCAACATTAGTTGTTTTAATATCAGCAGTTGTAGCTAAATTATGTGGAATATCAATAGATGGCTATGCAAGTTTAATAGTTTCTATATTTATTTTATTTACAGGATATAAAGCGATAAAGGAGACTGTAGATTTATTATTAGGAATGAAACCAGATCCAGAATTTATAAAGGACATAGAAGAAGCAGCTAAAAAATATGATATGATTTCTGGCATACATGATATAATGGTTCACGATTATGGACCAGGAAGAAAGATTGTTTCTTTTCATGCTGAAGTTCCAGCAGATGGAGATATATGCAAAGTACATGATATAATTGATCAAATGGAACAAGATTTATTCGAAAAATTTAATTGTATTACAACAATACATATGGATCCAATAGTTATAGATAATAAAGAAATAAATGACATGAGAGCTTTTACAGAGGATATAGTCAAAGAATTAAATTCAGATTTTTCTATACATGATTTTAGAATGACTGATGGCGGACAAAGGATTAATTTAATTTTTGATTTAGTAATTCCAAGAGATAAAGAATACAACAAAGAAGAGATAATAAAAAATGTACAACAAAAGATTCACGAAAAAGATAACAAATACTATGCAGTAATAAAAGTAGAAACATCATATATTTAAAATTTTAAAAGCAGCTTAAAGTATGTATTTTATAGCTGCTTTTTCTAGTTTAATTAATTACATTGCATCTAATAACGAGTTAGATACATCACAAAGTTTGCTTAATAAAACATCCTTGTTTTCGATTTGTAGTATGGCATTAATATCGGGTTGGATTTGATTTATTATACTGTCCCACTGTATTTTATTTTTCATCTTCATTATTCTCTCAGAGTCATCATTTAACAGTGCAAAATTACAAGAATTTGTCAAAAAATGACAAAAATATTATGTATATAGCCTTGACAACGTATGATATAATTTAATTGTTACTCTGTAAACTAAAGAAAGCAAAGATTTATTAAATGCTTTCACCAAGAATTGCAAAAGGAGTGATTCTATGAAAAAGCGGATACCTATTGTACTAATGGGATTAATAGTAATATTTGCTATCTCATTGGTATTATTCAACAGGCAAGCTAATTTACATTATGGTAAGGTAAAAGAATTCTGCTATAAAATACAGCAAGCAGGACATCTAATACCACCAGATCCTAAGACAGTTAGTAATTATACTGTCAAAACGGATCGCTATGGAAATCTTATCTTATGCATAACAGGGAATGAGGGAGAACAAATCGTTTGTGAAATGAGTCCCGATTGCCAGTTGATAGATAAGATTAATGAGGTTAATGCTCTTAAATATTTATATGCAATTGTAGCGATACTAACTATATTGCTGTTCATTGCAGTAGTAAAAGGGTGTACTAAAAGGCGAATAGGGGCTTAGAGTCTCTATTCGCTTTTGGTTATACAAGATAATGAAGATAAAGTTTTTATAAGTCATTATTATATTAATAATGAGAACGTTTCATTTAATAGTTGCCAAATTAACATAAATGTGTTATAATATTTAATGCACTAAAAGTAGGAAAGGAACAAATATATAATGAAGTTATTTCATGTAGATTTTGTTCTAGTGCATTGATGCGAAAGGAGGACATAAGAATGAAGACAGCATGGTATAGTAGTAACGCATCAGTAGAAGAAATTGTGAAGGTGCTTAAACAGTATCCTTCATATAAAACAAGTATTTTTGAGGATATAGTTTCACAAAAAGAGAAAATTTATCTAAACAATCCAATAGAAGTTGATGGAAGTAATGAGCTATTTGAAAGATTATATGAAATAGCAGAATTGCCAAATCGTATTTTAAGTGGATATACGTATAGACAGATTTTCCATTTATTAAAAAAATCAAATCTCAAGAAGGAGCATTTGGTGGAACTATATGAAAACTATATTGGCAATATAAGACCAATATGGGTAGTCGAAGATTTTGATGGTCCAGCAATTGTTGCAAAACAATATGGACCATATATGGTTATTTTCTTTAACGAAAACCCGAAGGATTACTAATCCTTCGGGTTTTCAAATTATATTAATGCATATCATATGAAAAAGCTGTTACACCTTTATCGTCATATATTGTTAATCTAAAATATTTTGAATATTCATCTTGATAAGTATAATTCCAATAACCTAAGCTATCTGCACGATAAGAATCTTTTGGTTCACCATATGCATTTATTACATCTTGTAAAGAACTACCATTATGAATACCTTTTGGCAATGTAAAAGATACTGGTGTTTCATCATCATCTACGAAAGCATTATCTACTTCGAATGACCAGATATTACATTCTGTTATATCTTTAATGGTATTAGAATCATTTATGAATCCTATTCTTACAGTGGAATCAAAATTTGGATTTTCTAAGCTTATAGTACCAGAAACTTTATTTCCTGGATTCATAACATATCCATTTGCATATCCATAATCGGCTAAATCAAATGACCAACCATCATTTTTTAAATCTGAATAAGGGAAATATAGTTTATAAGCTTTATTGTTAAACATAAACTCACAATCTTTCCAATCATCAGATATATTACCAGTAGAAACTGGTTGAGTGTTAGTTGTACTAGTATTTGCAGTTCCATTAGAAGATGAAGCATCTTCTTTTGTTTCATTTTTTGCAACAACTTGAGAATTTGTGTTATCAACTGTTGCTGAATTTTCATTTTTATTAGAATTCATTATAAAAAATAGAATTGTTCCAAAAACAAGTAAAAGTACGATTACAATAGAAAGAACTATAATTACTACTGTAGAAGTGCTTACCGTTTTTTTAGTGTTATTTTCTGCCATAAAAAGTCCCCCTTTAATAATTTTTTTATAATATGATTTTATTTTAAAAAAAATTATTAGTCAACCAATTAAATATTACTTTTATATTACAATAAAGCAAAATAAGATTTAAAAAAGAAAGAAAAATGAAGAGAAACTTTAAAATAATAAAAAACAAGGGAATTATTAAAAATCAAATTTAAAAGAAAGCCAAAGCAAACAAAATTGAGTATTATTTGAATTTGGCAAAATAAACCAATGCCAGTATAATATATATCAGTGGTGCATTATTCTAGTCGTACAAACTTTACGAGGGTGGGGCTAAAAATCCACTAAAGAGCACATCGTTGAAGTTTCTTAGTGTTGCGCGAAATGCCAGTTTTGTGTGGTGCTAGGGAGTAAAGAAATTAGGGTATTATATAATGGCATATATAAAACTCCCTGATTTCGTGGAGGCTTAAATAACGCAATTTAGTATAAATATAGGAAACAAAATCTGTATTATATATCTAACTTTGCAATATTTGAGTATAACCTATGTTGCGTGCCAAGACACAAAATACATAGTGTAGCTTGTCTTGAGTGAATATATTGGGATTAATACAAAAAGAATAAGTCTATTTGGCCAAATAAATTTATTCTATATTATGAAACTATATTTGCAAAAAAGACTAGTAAAGAATAGGTGTATGTTAAGGAAAACTTCTAGAATGTTTGCTTACATAAAAGCAAGGAAGTTTAAGGATTAAGGTACAGATTTAAGTGGCGATCTGGTGTCTATTGCAATATATAGATGTTCTTCTTAAACGGAAACGGTTCTAACAGTAATGTTAAGCGAAGAATAGAGAAATTCGACCAGACCTAAACTGTAAAATTTACTTAAGCTTTTACCATTAAAACAATTAAAAAGGCGGAGTTATCTGCCTTATTTGATATTATTTTATTAAATTGCTATATCAAAACTAAAGTATTTTGTTAGCAATTTAATTTTATATAAAGAAAGGAGCTTGCATAATTTAATATTATGCAAAATAAAATGAAAAATAAAAGAGATAAATCAGAATTTAAATGGTTTATAGAAGTATTTATAATGACTTTTATATTATCTATGTTATTTTCATATATATCAGCTAATGGTGTATCAAATTTTAGTTTAATACCAGCTATTTTGATATTAGTATTAGTTATTTTAGTAGGTATATTTTTCGATATTGTAGGTGTGGCAGTAACTGTTGCAAATGAAAACGAATTCCATGCTAAAGCGACTAAAAAAGTAAAGGGTTCAAAAGCATCTATACAATTAATTAGGAATGCTCCTAAAGTTGCAAATATATGTGCAGATGTAATAGGAGACATTTGTGGGGTATTAAGTGGTGCAATAAGTGCACTAATTGCTGTAAAAATTACAAATCAATTTGGAATAAGATTTGACATACAATTTATAATTAGTGCTTTGGTTTCAGCTTTAACTGTTGGTGGTAAGGCATTAGGTAAAGGTATCGCAAATAAGAATGCAACTAAAATTGTACATTCAGTTGGTATTGTATTAAATAAATTAAAATTAAATAAATAACATTTTTTTGGGGGTAAAATTTATATTTTACCTCTTTTGTTTTATATATAAAATGTGATATTCTAATGCAAAGGAGGAGTAAAATGAAAATTTTACATTTAGCAGATTTACACTTAGGAAAAATATTACAAGAACAGTCACTATTAGAAGATCAAGAATATATGTTGAAAGAAATTATAAAAATAATAAAGGAAGAAAAAGTAGAAAGTGTTTTAATAACTGGTGATGTGTATGACAGAAGTGTACCACCTGCAGAAGCAGTAAATTTATTAGATGATTTTTTAAAAACACTTATAAAAGAATTAAAAATAAAAGTATTTATAATAGCAGGAAACCATGATTCAAAAGATAGATTGGGATTTGGAAGTAAGATTTTTGAAGATGAAGGACTATATATAGAAAGTAAATATAACGGAAATTTAAGAAAAGTAGAATTACAAGATGAATATGGCAAAATAAATGTATACATGTTGCCTTTTGTAAAACCAGTAGAAGTAAAACAATTTTTGGAAGAAGAGTTAGAAAATAATTATAATACTGCAATACATAAAATAATTGAAAAAGAAAAAATTAATATGAAAGAAAGAAATATTATCATGGTACATCAATTTGTAACAGCTGGAACTGTAGAACCAGAAAGAACAGAATCAGAAGTATTGTCGTTAGGTGGAATAGAAAATGTTGATGTGTCTAATTTCGAATGCTTTGACTATGTTGCAATAGGTCATGTACATAGACCACAAAAAATAGGAAGAGATACTGCTAGGTATGCAGGCACAATGCTAAAATACTCATTTTCAGAGATTAACCACAATAAAACTGTTCCGATTATAGAGATAAAGGAAAAAGAAAATATTGACATAAATTTAATTGAATTAGAACCATTGCACGATATGAGGGAAATAAAAGGACCGATAGAGGAACTAATAAAAAAGGAAAATTATGAAACAGGAAATGTAAATGATTATATTAAAGCTATAATTACAAATGAGGAACCTGTTTATGATGCAATCGGACAAATAAGAAGAATATATCCTAATACTTTAAAACTAGAAATAAGAAATAGTAAAACAGCTGGTAGCACAGAAAAACAAACTTTAAATCTTGAAAATATAAAAAAGAAAAGTGAATTAGAATTATTTTGTGATTTTTATAAATCTCAAAATAATGTAGATTTAAATGAAAACGAAACAGAAATTATTAAAAATATAATTTCGGAGGTGAAACATGAAACCAATTAATTTAGTAATTAGTGCATTTGGTCCATACAAAGATAAAGTTACGATAGATTTTACCAAACTTGGAGAAAATGGAATATTTTTAATAACAGGAGATACTGGTGCTGGCAAAACAAGTATTTTTGATGCAATTTCTTTTGCGATTTTTGGTGAAGTTAGTGGCTCTAACAGGCCAATACAATCTGTTAGAAGTGACTTTGCAGAGCCAGATATAGAAACCTTTGTAGAGTTAGAATTCATACATAAAAATAAGACATATAAAATTTTAAGAAATCCATCTTATGAAAAGCCAAAGAAAAAAGGAGAGGGATTTACTAAAAAAGCAGCTGATGCTTCTTTAGAATATGATAATAAAGTAATTTCTGGAATAAAAAATGTAGATACAAAGGTAGAAGAAATTTTAGGTATTAATGCTAAACAATTTAAGCAAATTGCAATGCTTGCACAAGGTGAATTTTTAAAGATATTATTTGCAGAAAGTAAAGATAGAACAGAAATTTTTAGAAAGATTTTTGATACTAACATATATAATTTAATTGCTAAAAAATTAAAAGAAAGATTAAAAGAGAATGAGGATAATTTAAAAGAATTAAAAAATTCTTTTATAACTAATACAGCCAATATTATGTGGAGTGAGGAAAAAAATATATATTTTTCAACTAAAGATTTAAATGAAGTAGATATAGAAAATATATTAAGTGATTTAACAGAAGAGCTAAAAAATAATGAGACAGATAATTTGAAAATAGAAGCAAACATAAGTAAAGAAGAAAAAGAAATAGGTCAGTTTGAAGAAAAAATAAAAAAGACAGAAGAACTGAATATAAAAATAGACAACTATACTGAATTACTAAAAAAACAAATAGAATATAAAAATAAAGAAAAAGATATAGTCGAATTAAAGGATAAAGTGATTAAAAATCAAAAGATTAAAGAAGCTATTAAACCGAAAGAAGAAAAAGTAAAGAATCAAAATGAATTAACAGCAAAATTAGAACGAGAATTGGAGAATTTAAAAGTAAATATTATAAAAGGAAAAGAAAAAGAGAAAGAACACGAGAAGAAGATTGAAGCTGTAGATAAGATAGGAAAAATATATAAAGAATATAGTGAATGTACAGAAATAAAAAAAGAACTATTAGAAAAAGGTAATCGTCTAAAAAAGATAGAAGAGTTAGAATTAAAAAAGGTAACTCAAGTAAAAAATTATACTAAACTAGAAAATGAATATAAAATAATGAATAATGAATACTTAGAAAAAGAAGATGAATTTTTTAAAGAACAAGCGGGGATTATTGCAGAAAAATTAGAAGACAACAAACCATGTCCGGTATGTGGAAGTTTAGAACATCCTTGTATTGCCAAAAAAAGTACAAGTGTACTTACTAAACAGGAATTAGACAAATTAAAGAAAGTCTTAGAAAATAAGCAACAAGAAAAACAAAAACAACAAGAAGAATGTATTAATACTAATTCACAAATTAATGCTTTAATACAAGAATTTAAAGAAAATTTAGAAACAGAATTTAACTTAGAAGAATTAAAAAAAGTGTTAAGAGAGGAATTTAATAAAAATAAAGTAAGATTAGAGAAAGATGAACAAATACTAATTACAGAATATACAAAAATATTCGAAGAAAAGCTAGTGTTAGCTAATTTTGAGTTTGAAACCTTTAAAGATAAAATAATTGCAAATATAAACTTAGAAAAAAATGAATTGGTAAAAGATAAAACACTACAAGATGAAAAGACTAAACAATTAGAGGAAAGCAGAGCAAGCCTAAAAGAATATAAAGAAGAATATATAAAGGAATTAACGAAGTTAGGTTTAAAGACTGAAGAAGAATATAAGAAAATGCTAATTTCAGATAATGAGATTGAAAATATCCAAAAATATATAGAAAAATTTAATACAACTGTAACAATAAATAATACAAAGATAGTAGATTTAGAAAAAGAAGTAAAAGGAAAACAAAAGATAGAATTATCAGAAGAAAAAGATAAATTGTTACAAAGAAAACAACATCTGGAAGAAGAAAGAAAAATTCATGTTCAAGTAAAAGGGAAACTAGACAATAATACAAGAATTTATAAATTATTAATAGAAAATAGCAAAGAACTTAAGCGAAAAATAAAAGATTTTATAATATATGATGAATTAAGTAGAACAGCAAATGGAACATTACTAGGTAAAAAAAGAATTGAATTTGAACAATATGTTCAGGCTACATATTTTGATATGGTAATTTTAGAAGCAAATAAACGATTAGCTAAAATGACAGAAAATAGATATTGGTTATTAAGAAAAGAAGAACCAGAGAAAATTTCGGATAAAGTAGGCTTAGAATTAGAAGTAATGGATAATTATAATGGGAAAAAAAGAGATGTAAAATCATTATCTGGAGGTGAAGCTTTTAAGGCTGCACTATCATTAGCATTAGGTTTATCCGATGTGATCCAAAGTTATTCTGGAGGAGTAGTAATAGATACTTTATTTATAGACGAAGGATTTGGTTCACTTGATACAGAATCTAGAGAACAAGCCATAAATACGCTAAGTTTACTAATAGATAATAACAAACTAATAGGAATAATAAGCCATGTTACAGAACTAAAAGAAAGAATAGATAAAAAAATAATTGTTACCAAAACAAGTGATGGTAGTAAAATAGAAATAGAAGTTTAAATTTTGCCTATCATGGTGGTAATACTAGAGCTTTAGATAAATAGTAGTAACTTTAATTAATATGAATTTTTTGTGTATTATATTGACAAAATGGATAGTAAAAAAATAAAATATATATGAAAAAATTGTTACTGACAAAAGATAAGTTAAGTAAATATAAACTTATAATTTAATATTTACATTATATTTAGTAAAACTAATAAAGCAAAATTAATTGGAGATAATATAAATGAAAGTAATGGCAGTAGCAGTGTAGCTACTGCTTTATAAATATATGGATGGTGAGTATATGAATAATGAAGAATTACGAACAATATTAAAAATAGACAATGAAGCCAAAGATAATATTAAACTAATAGAAGCAAAAAATAACGAACTTGAAAAATATATAGCGCAGGAGATATCGGTAAAAGAAGCAGCAATGGAAGCGAAATATAAAGAAGAAATATTAAGATTAGAGCAAGAATATAATAATAAATTAAAAACTGTAGAAGACAACTTAAAGTTCAAAACCAATGCAACTATAGAAAATGGCAGAAGAAAATTTGAAGAACGTAAAAATCAAATTATACATGACATAGTATCAAGTATTATAAATGCTGAATAACTACTAAAAATGATAGGAGATTAAAAAATGAAAACATTTAATAATCCTAGTGTAACAGCCAAATTAAAAGCAATGTATGCTAAAAAGCTAAAAAAAGATGATTTAGATGATTTAATAAAACAAGAACATATAAAAGATGCAATTATAATTTTAAAATCAAAAATTGACGATTTAGATAATTTATCAAATGATGCAAAAAGATTAGAATTAGAAAATTCGTTAGATAAATTAATAATAATTGATATGAAAAAAATTGATAAATACATTAATGGTACAAATAAAAAAATTTGGCAAAAATATATTTTAAAATATAAAATAGACATTATTAAAAAAATTTATGAAAAAGTAATTACAAACGAATTGCAGAATATAGAAAATACTATTTGGGTTACTAATATATTTACAGACTTGGAACCACTGCTTAAAGTAAAATCTAAAGAAGAATTTTTGGAACAGCTACCTGACGAAGATATAAAAGAAATATTTGAAACTAGTAAAAACAATTTTGAATTAGAAAACAACCTTAATAAGTATTATTTTGAAGGATTCTTACATGAAGTAAAAGGAAAAAATAAGGATATAGAAACAGTATTAAAATATAGCATAGATTTATTAAATATTTTTTGGACATATAGATGTCAAAAATATTATGGAATTGTAGATGAAAATATTTTAATTAATAGCTTTTATAAAATAGATATTAACATAATAAGAGAAGTAGAGAAAATAGAAACTATTGAAGAACTAAAACAAATATTAAGTCATACTGCGTATAAAAACATAATAAAAGAAGATGTACAAAAAGATGTAAAAAGAGCGCTATATAAAAGAAGTAAAAGTAGTTTTAGAAAAGATATATTAAATTTAAATACTGTCATTAGTTATTTTGAAATGATACAAATAGAAAAAGAAAATATTATAACAATAATAGAAGGAATAAGATATAACTTAAAAGGACCTACAATAAAAAATAAAATTATAATTTAATAAACAAAAGAGGTGAAGATTTTGGCAATTGAAAGAATGAAATTTTTAAGTATGACTGGAAATGAAAGTGAATTAGATTTTATCATTGCTAATGATTTAATAGGAAGTGGGTTTCAACCAGAAAATACCTTAAAAGTTTTAGAAAAGGGATGGAAAGTAACATATTTTTCTTATGATTCTACAATTAAGGAATATATAAAAAAAGCTAAAGAATTATTAAACGAAATGGACGTTCCATATGTAAAAAAACAAGTAGAATTAAAGAAAAAGTTAGAAGAAATTAAAGAAGATATAGACAGTAAATCACAGGAAATTAGCTCAATATATACCAAAATAGAAGAAAATGAAGATCAACTGGCGAAAATAGAAGAAAGCATAATGCCAATAGAACATCTAAAAAACCTTCCAGTAGCTTTAGAGCAATTATATAATTTAAAATATATGAAATTTAGGTTTGGAAAAATATCACTAGAAAATTATGAACAATTGAATAACGAACTTACTAATTTAGATGTACTAATATTAGAACTAGAAAAAACAGATAAAGAGGCTTGGATATTATATTTTACACCTGATAAGTTAGCTGAAAAAGTTGATAGCTATTTTAAAGTTATGAAGTTTGAAAGAGTTTGGCTTCAACAAGAAATAATTGGAAGACCAGTAGATATCTTAACAAAAGCCAAAGAGCAAATAACTAAGACCAAAAATAACACAGAGGATTTAAAAGCAAAACTTATAGATATTCGAGAACAAAATGGACGAGAAATATTAAATGATTTATTACAACTAGAATTGTTAGAAAAAATAAATAAAGTAAAGAAATATATGGCACATGATAATAAAGGTTCGTTTTATATTGTTGGTTGGATACCAAAAGATAATTTACAAGAATTACTTCCAAAGTTAAATAAAGATAATGTAGAATATGTAATAAAAAATCATGATGAAGTAATTAGTACTCCACCAACTAAACTAAGAAATAATAGACTAATAAAACCATTCGAATCGATAGTAAAAATGTATGGAACGCCTAACTATACGGAAATGGACCCAACATTCTTTGTAGCAATTACAGCGTTTTTAATGTTCGGTTTTATGTTTGGAGATGTAGGACAAGGTCTAGTGATTGGCATTATTGGAGCAATTTTGACAATAAGGAAAAGCAATTTAGGACCAGTACTAATTGCAGGAGGAATATCTGCAATAATATTTGGATTCTTATATGGTAGTGTATTTGGAAATGAGGATATAATAAAAGGCTTAGTGCCAAGTCCTATGGATAATATAACAAGTATGTTAGTTGTTGGAATTGCAAGTGGTGCCATATTAATAATACTAGCGATGATATTTAATATAAAAAATGGAATAAAAAATAAAGATGTTGGAAAAGTATTATTTGATAAAAATGGAATAGCAGGCTTAGTTTTCTATATAGTTATTTTGGCATTAATAGTTGGATTTTTAGTAAATGGACAGATGTTTATTAGTTTATCAATTAGTGTAACATTGATAGTTGTTACTTTACTATTAATTTTATTTAAGGATAATATTGAAAATCTAATAAATAAAAACAAAGCTAGACAAAAAGTTTCTATAATAGAAAAGATATTTGAAATTATAGAAATGTTAATAAGCATGGCAAGTAATACAATTTCATTTGTAAGACTTGCAGCATTCGCAATAAACCATGTTGGACTATGTATGGCAGTATATATTTTGGCAAATATGTTTGGCACAACTGGAAGCTTAATTGTTGCTATAATAGGAAATATTATTGTAATAGCATTAGAAGGTTTAATTGTTGCAATACAAGTTTTAAGATTAGAGTATTATGAATTATTTAGCAGATTTTATACAGGTGATGGAAAAGAATATATTCCAATAGAAGAACAAAAATAAAATACGAAAGGAAAGTTTGATATGAAAAAAAAGATTTTTAATATAATAATAGTTTTAGCAGTAATAATAGGAGCTTGTAGTGCTACCTCTGTTTATGCAGTAGCAAGTAAAGAAACTAAAAGTACAGCTTCTAATAATACAGTTATAAATCAAGTAAATGAAGTCACTACAGCAGAACCTGCTACTACTACAAATGCAGAAGAAACAATAAATACAACAACTTCTGAAACTACAGAAGAAACTTCAAAAAGTGGTTTGTCAAATCATGATGTTGGATTACTTGCTGCAGCTTTAGCTACAGGATTAGGTTGTATAGGTGCTGGTATAGCAGTTGCTATGGTTGCATCTAGTGCTATTGGTGCAATTAGTGAAAATCCATCACTACTTGGAAAAACTATAATATTTGCAGGATTGGCTGAAGGTATAGCTATATATGGATTAATAATATCAATAATGATATTAAATAAAATATAAAGGAAGAGTTTAATTGAAAATTATAGGAATTTTTAATAAGAGAGAAGAACAAATAGGTTTTAGATTAGGCGGAATGGAAACAAACTTAATACAGAATAAAAATGAACTGGAAGAAAAATTAGCAGATATAATGCAAAGCACAGATGTAGGTATTTTAGTAATAAGTAAAGAAATATTTGACTTATTACCACAAAGATTTGAAAAGATTCAAAAAGGACAATTCCCTTTATTACTAAGAATAGATTAAGGAGAGTAGAAACTTGGACATAGAAGAAAAATTAAAAAAGTTCGAAAGAATTTGTTTAGAGATGTCAGACGTAGACAAGCAAATTTTAACCAAAGAATTAGATGAAAAAGCAAGAAACAAAATAGAAAAAAGTGTAGATAACTTTAAACAAAAATTAGAGAATAAATTAAAGAGAGAAAAAATAAGGTTAGAAAAAGAATATAATAAAAAAAATATGGACATAGATATTGTATACAAAAGGAAAGCCTTAGCAGAATATAATAGTGAAAAAAATGAGCTATTTGAAAGTTGCAAACAAACATTACAAGAATTTACAAATACATCAGAATACAATAAATCTCTTTCTAATATGTTTTTTAAAGCTAGGGAACTATTAGATGAAAAAGACGATATAACTATATATGTATTAGAACAAGATAAAGACAAGTTTGACTTTTCATCTTATGGAGAAATAAAATTTTTAGATGCAAGTTATATAGGTGGTGTTAAACTACAAAATAAAAATATGTTAGTTGACAATACAATTTTGACTAATTTAAAGGAGAAAATATATGGAACAGAAGAGAGTAACTAAAATAAATGGACCTGTAATAGTTGCAACAGGCGAAGCAGATTTTGCAATGCATGATATGGTCTACATAGGTAAAGATAAACTAATGGGCGAAGTTATAAAGTTAGATGGAAAAGCTGCAACAATCCAAGTTTATGAAGATACAGCGGGTATGAATATAGGAGAAGAAGTAACAAGTACATGTGGTCCATTAACTTTAAGTTTAGGACCAGGATTAATTGGTAGTGTATTTGATGGAATTCAGCGTCCTTTAAAAGTAATAGAACAAAACTCAGGTCCTTTTATAACAAAAGGAATACAAGTAAGCAGTTTGGATGAAAATAAAAAATGGCATTTTATTCCAAAGGTAAACATAGGAGATACTGTTATATATAATTCTATATTAGGTAATGTTATGGAAACAGAAAGTATTACACATAAGATAATGTATTCAGTTATTGAAGAAGGAAAAATATTAGAAATTGTACAAGAAGGAGAATATTCTATAAAAGATATTATTGCAAAAGTTCAAACCGCTGATGGAAAAGTTCGAGAACTTACAATGGTACAAAGATGGGCGGTAAGAAAGCAAAGACCATACAAGAAAAGATTACAAGCAAATATTCCACTTATTACAGGTCAAAGAGTTATAGACTCAATTTTTCCAATTAGTAAAGGCGGCACAGCAACAATTCCAGGAGGTTTTGGAACGGGAAAAACGATGTTACAACATCAATTAGCAAAATGGTGTGATGCAGACATAATTGTATATATTGGATGTGGAGAAAGAGGAAATGAAATGACAGAGGTACTAGAAGATTTTCCAAAACTTACAGATCCAAGAACAGGTAGACCTTTAATGGAAAGAACTATATTAATTGCAAATACGTCTAATATGCCGGTTGCAGCTAGAGAAACCTCAATTTATACAGGTATAACAATTGCTGAGTATTATAGAGACATGGGATATCAAGTTGCCATAATGGCTGATTCAACATCTAGATGGGCAGAGGCACTAAGAGAAATATCAGGAAGATTAGAGGAAATGCCAGCAGAAGAAGGATATCCTTCTTATTTGCCATCAAGACTTTCTGAATTTTATGGTAGAGCAGGAAGAACGTTAAATAATAACGAAACAGAAGGGTCTGTAACAATTATAGGAGCGGTTTCACCACAGGGTTCGGATTTCTCGGAGCCTGTTACCCAAAACACAAGAAGATTTGTACATGTGTTTTGGGGATTAGATAGGGACTTGGCTTATTCTAGACATTATCCAGCTATAAATTGGATGATAAGTTATAGCGAATATATGACAAATTTAGAAGAATGGTATGAAAAAAATACAGAAGAGGATTTCCTAGAATATAGAAACAAAATAATTAAGCTTTTAAATGAAGAAAACGAGCTACAAGAAATTGCAAAAGTTGTAGGACAAGATGTATTGTCAGATTCAAAAAAATTAGTATTGGAAATTAGTAAATGTATTAGAGAAGGATTTTTGCAACAAAATGCAAATTCAGAAATAGACACATATGTGCCCTTATTAAAACAATATAAAATGATGAAAGTAATAATAGATATTTATGAGCTAGCGAATGAATTAATAGAAAATGGAACACCAATGTCTAAAATAAAGCAAATAAGCTTTTTTAGTGAGTATTCAAAAATAAAAAGTGAAGTCTCAAATATAGAAATGGCAAAAATAGATGAGTTAGAAGAAAAATATATAAATGAATTGAACAAAATAGAAGAAGAATATAAACACTTCTTTAAGAAAGGGTTGTGAAACTAATGAATATACAATATATTGGATTAGAATCAATTAATGGTCCAATTGCCTATATAAAAACGCCAAAGAATATTTCATTTGACGAGCAAGTACAATTAATATTAAAAAATGGAGAAACAAGAATAGGAAATGTTATCTCTATGGATGAAAATATTACAGCTATACAAGTATATGAAGGTACAAATGGAATAAATTTAACTGATACTAAAACAATTTTAAAAGGAAAGCCTTTAAGCATAAAACTTTCTGTAGATATGCTAGGTAGAGTATTTGATGGAACAGGTAGACCAATAGATGGACTAGGAAATATAGAATCAGTTATAGAAAGGGATATAAATGGAAGCAGCATTAATCCGGTTTCTAGAGAATATCCACGTAATTATATAGAAACAGGTATATCTAGTATAGACGGTCTAATGACTTTAATTAGGGGACAAAAATTACCAATATTTTCTGGAAGTGGAATTAATCATAATGAACTTGCAAATAAAATTATCAAAGATTCTAATATAGGTAATGAAGAAAAATTTGCTATCTGCTTTGGTTTAATGGGTGCTGAATTTGAGACAGCGGAATATTTTAAAAACAGTTTAAAGGAAAATGGTACATTGCAGAAAGTAGTAATGTTCCAAAATCTTTCTAATGATCCAAGTATAGAAAGATTGCTAACTCCAAAAGTCACACTAACTTGTGCTGAATATTTAGCATTTGACTTAGGATATCATGTTTTAGTAATCTTAACTGATATGACTGCATATGCAGAGAGTTTAAGAGAGGTTTCTACACTAAAAGGTGAAATACCAAGTAGAAAAGGATATCCAGGCTACTTGTATAGCGATTTAGCAGCTATTTATGAAAGAGCTGGAATGATACGAGGAAAAGAAGGTTCTATAACAGAGATTCCAATATTAACAATGCCAAATGATGATATATCACATCCAATTCCAGATTTAACAGGTTATATTACAGAAGGACAAATTGTTTTATCTAGAGATTTATATCAAAAAGGAATAACACCTCCAGTTGATATATTAAATTCATTATCGAGATTAATGAAAGATGGAATAGGAGAAAAATATACACGAAAAGATCATAGTAAAATATCTGATCAAATATTTGCATCATATTCTAAGGCACAGGACGTAAGAGCTTTGGCAAAAGTTTTAGGTGAAAGTGATTTAGGTGAACTAGATAGAAAATATTTGAAATTTGCAGAAAAATTTGAAGAAAGTTTTTTAAAACAAGAAGCAGACGAAAGAAGAAATATAAATCAAACTTTAGACTTAGCGTTAGAAATATTAAATATTTTGCCAAAAGAAGAGTTAAATAAATTATAATGGAGGTTAAAATGAGTGATATTCTTCCAACTAAAAGTAATTTAATAAAGTTAAAAAAGACAATTATATTAGCTAAGCAGGGGCAAGAATTATTGGAAAAAAAGAAGTATATTTTGATGAAAGAAGTAGAAAAGTATATTTCAAAAAGAGTACAAATAGAAGATGAGTTTAAAGAACAATACGAAAAAGCTTTTTATATGTTGCAAAATGCAAATGTTGATATTGGAATTAATAAAGTAAGTAGTATTGCACATAAAATAGGTGTTGATGAGACATTAGATATAAAATACAAAACAGTAATGGGTGTTGAAATACCAATAGTAGATTATAAACAGAGAGAAAAGCCAGAATTAACGTTTGGTTTGTTAGGAACAACAATAAATTTAGATGAGGCAATTATTGAATTCCAAAAATTGAAAAAAATTTTAATAGATTTGGCAGAAATAGAAGTTACTGTTAAAAGATTGAATGATTCAATAGTAAAAGTACAAAAGCGTTCTAATTCTTTAAAGGATATTGTTATACCAAATTATGAGAAACAAGAAAAAAGAATACAAGAAACATTGGATGAAAGAGATAGAGAAGAATTTACAAGGATGAAAATGATTAAAAAATCGTAAAATGCTTATAATAAGTTCATACATATCTTAATTAATTCATTAGAAAACCACAAGGAAAATAACATTTTATTCCTTGTGGTTTTTTACATAAAAAAGTATTTATAGAATAACAGTTTTTTATAAAAAATTTATTGAATAAAATAATTTGTTGTGCTATTAATTATAGTAGTATCAAAATAATGAGATAAATTTACAAAAGCTGAAAAGGAGAAAGTTATGCTATCAAAACCACAATATTTATATCAAACTAAATTAATAATTGATTGTTTCCCAAAAGAAGATTATGAGTCAATCCCAAAAGAAACTCTAAAATATATAGAAGATAATATGCAAGTTGATTCTAATATAGTAATTAATCCAGATATTTCACTAGAAGAACAAGATATAGACCCACAAACATGGCAGCTTTTACAGAAAATTGCAGATGATGTTAGTGATAGGGAATTTTATGAAGAATATAAAAAAGATGTTGATGAATATATTAATATTATAAACGAACAAAATGATGGCTTTAAAGCAAGAATAGATAATATTAATTTAAGTAAAGACTGCTTAAAGCTACAAAAAGAAAATCTAAAATTACCTAAAGCAAAAGAATTAATTTTTGGATATCAAGAGGTAATTTCAAATAAAGATGAAAAAATAAAAAAACTAGAAGAAGAATGTAATTCATTAAAAGAAATGTTAAATAAAATTCCTAAGTTTGTAAGAATATTATTTTTAAAAAATAAAAAAGTAAAATTACTAGAAGAGAAAAATAAAAGATAGACGGAGGTAGTTATGGTCACAAAGGATAAAGATAGATTATGGTTTTGTTCTGATTATGGAATAGAAAATAAGGCAATTATAAATAAATTGACAAGAGCTGATGAAAAAATTTACATAGTAGCACACGATAATGGAAATCAATGGAGAAATCTGCCACCATTACTTAAAAGAAAAGTAATGAGAGAATCGATGTACGGAAAAGCTATATATGGAATAGGCCTAGAGGGAACAATACCAGGAGCAAATATTACAAATTTAGATGTAGAACTACAAGAAAATGGTGATAAGATATCGATATTAGAACAAGTTAATGAAATAATAGGAATGAAAATGAGTTTGGATGAACAATTTATTGCTTCATATGCTAAAAATGGAATGGATGGTGTAAATAAAACAGCTACCAGATTAAAAATAACTAAGACTGATGCGCAAAAAATTACCGAGAATATATTAATAAGAAATCATCAAGCAATAGGAATTTCTTTAGACCAAGAAGCGAAGCTAGCTAGACAAATTAATAATTCAAAACAAAAAAGTAAGAGCGATCATGATACTATTGTAGCAATAGATAATTGGTTGAACAGGGATAATGAATTATTAAGATATTAGTTATAATAAGGGGGAAAATATTATGGAAGAAAAACAAAAGAAAATAGAAGACTTAAATGGATTTAAAGATTTAAGAATAGTAGATAATTTTTATCAAACATCTGCTTTTTTTCCTATGCCAACAACAGAAATAGGAACATTAAGCGAAAGTGGCCAAACTAATTTAGGCTCATATTCACTATGCTTTCCTTACTATATTGCTGGAAAAGATTATTATGCAATGGTACTATGCTGTCGAAACAGTTCTAATACATGTAAAAATATTTTAAGAACTGGAAAATGCTCTATAAATTTTATAACAGATAAAAGAAAGTATTTTAAAGAAGCTGTAAGACTCGGATATCCAGGTGAAACTACAGAAGAAAAAATGAAAGATACTATATTTACATTAGTTGATGGAAAAAGAGCAAGAGAAAATCCAGATGAACAATTTCCAAAAATAATACAGGAAGCTTTTCAAGTTTTTGAATGTACATGGGTAAAGGAATTAGATAATGCTCAAAATGATACTGTGCAAGAAGAATATAAACCACCATATCATGATTTTAACGGAATAACTAGTGAATTTGGAGCTCATTTTATTTTAAAAATTAATAATATCTTAATGAAACCAAAATATTATGATGCTATTATAAATGGAGTAGATAATAGAAGCTTTCCATCAGTTCCAGTTGACTATGGGTATAGAGACAATAAGAACTTTTGGTATACAAGATTTAAAAGACCAATTTCTGAACCGATACCATCAAGTAAAGGTATTAGTCTAGATACAGTAAAATATGCTGCTTCAAGACTAGATCCAGATGTTAAATTTACAGATGAAGCATGCCAAAAACTTGTAAAAGTTCCAAGGGTATTTTTAAATACCGTTCTTAAAGGATGTGTAGCATGGGCAAAAGAAAATAATGTGAGTCTAATTACAGAAAAAGAAATGGACCAAATACAAGACAAGAGAAATAAAGAGAAAAAGAATAATTAAAGTAAGAAAAGAACTGCATATAGTTTGACTAAATGCAGTTCTTAATTGGTTTTAGCCAATTACTTGTCACTAAACAAAAAAATTTTGATAGTGTTTTAATTATTACATTGTAAAAAATTATTCATTTACTACATAAATATTGTTAATTAACAGTTACAAAATTTTTCTTTAAGTTGTGAGCAATCTACAGAAAACAGATTACCAATATTATCAGGTTTCTTTTGATATTCAATTTCATTTTTTTTAAGAAAAGAAATTTCATCACTATCAAGCCTAATATCGGCCATTTGTGTTTTTGAACTCATTACAAAGCAATATAAATGTTTGTTATACATGGGAAAAACCTCCTTAATTTTAAAATTATCTTATGTAGTAAATTAGATTAAATAATTTTAAAAAAGTATATATTAATAAAAATGCAAAAGCTGTCGAAAGCTGACAGCTACTAAAAATTTTTTTTGAGGAAGAACTAAAATTATAATAAGTATAAATAATATATAATATAATACAAAGATAAAAATGATAGTAGATAGTTTTGGAGAGATTTGCACTTATCTTGTCTTTTTATATTGCATATGCTATAATTTTTAGGGAAAACTGGGAAAATAAAGGATGATATTAATTATAAATAAAAAAATAGGAGGCAAATATGTTCAAATTACATTCAGAGTATAAGCCAACAGGAGACCAACCACAGGCAATTGAATATTTAAGTAATGGAATAAAACAAGGAAAGAAATTTCAAACTTTACTTGGAGTTACTGGTTCAGGAAAAACATTTACAATGGCCAATATAATTCAAAGTGTACAAAAACCAACATTGGTTTTAGCACATAATAAAACACTTGCAGGACAATTATATTCAGAATTTAAAGAATTTTTCCCGGAAAATCATGTTGAATATTTTGTTTCGTATTATGATTATTATCAACCAGAAAGTTATATTCCAAGCTCTGATACTTATATAGAAAAAGATGCTTCTATAAATGACGAAATAGATAAATTGCGCCATTCTGCAACAGCTAGTTTATTTGAAAGTAAAGATGTAATAATAGTTTCATCTGTGTCATGTATATATGGCTTAGGAGATCCAATAGATTACGAGAATATGATTATATCATTAAGACCAGGAATGCAAAAATCAAGAGATGAAGTGCTTAAGAAATTAATAAAAATGCAATATACAAGAAATGAAATAGATTTTAAAAGAGGAACTTTTAGAGCAAAAGGTGATATTGTAGAAATTTATCCTTCAGACCAAAGCGAAAGTGCAATTAGAGTGGAATTTTGGGGTGATGAGATAGAAAAAATTTCAGAGATAAATCCATTAACAGGAAAAGCAATTGGAACAAGAAATCATGTAATGATTTTCCCAAATTCACATTATGTTACAACAAAAGAAAAAATGGATAGAGCAATTGGAACAATAGAAGAAGAACTAGAGGAACGAATTAAATTTTTTAAAGATCAAGGCAAATTAATAGAAGCACAAAGAATAGAAGAAAGAACAAATTTTGATATAGAAATGATGAAAGAAACGGGATTTTGCCAAGGAATAGAAAATTATTCAAGACATATTAGTGGAAGGAAAACAGGGAGTCCACCATTTACATTATTTGATTATTTCCCTAAAGACTTTTTATTACTAATAGATGAATCACATGCCACTATACCACAAGTAAGAGCGATGTATAATGGAGATAAAGCAAGGAAAGACTCTTTAGTAAATTATGGATTCAGATTACCTTCTGCTTATGATAATAGACCATTAACTTTTAAAGAATTTGAAGAAAGAATAAATCAGGTGGTATTTGTAAGTGCAACGCCTGCAGACTACGAAAAAGAACATAGTAAAGACAATGTTGTAGAACAAATTATAAGACCAACAGGTTTACTTGATCCAAAAATAGAGGTAAAACCAATTGAAAACCAAATTGATGATTTAATAGAGCAGATAAGAGAAAGAACAGAGAGAAATGAAAGAGTCTTGGTTACAACTTTGACAAAGAAAATGGCAGAAGATTTAACTGATTATTTAAAGAATGTAGATATAAAAGTAAACTATATGCATTCAGATATTAAAGCATTAGAAAGAATGGAAATTATAAGAAATCTTCGTTTAGGAGAATTTGATGTTTTAGTAGGAATAAATTTATTAAGAGAAGGTTTGGATATTCCAGAAGTTTCTTTAGTTGCAATTTTAGATGCAGATAAAGAAGGATTTTTACGTTCAGAACGTTCATTAATTCAAACAATAGGACGTGCAGCAAGAAACACAAATGGAAAGGTAATAATGTATGCCGATGAATTAACCGATTCTATGGAAAAAGCTATAAGCGAAACTAATAGAAGACGTGAAATTCAAATGAAATATAATAAAGAACATGGAATTACGCCACAAACTATAAATAAATCTGTAAGAGATACGATAAAAGCTACTGTACTAGAAGATGTTTCTACTGAATATGACATAAAAGAAGAACAAAATATAGAAGAAATAATTACTAAATTAACAGATGAAATGCTTAAATGTGCTTCTAAAATGGAATTTGAAAAGGCTGCAGAATTAAGAGATAAAATTAAGGAATTGCAAGATTTAGTATAATGATTGACAATTAATTTTAATAAATATAAAATAATATTGTAAGAATATTTGTCGAATAAAAGGAGATAATTTAATGTTTGGATTCAAAAGAAAAAAAGAAGAAACACTAGCGTTAGTTCCTAGGAAAAAAAGCATATTTTCTAAAATTGCTTCATTTTTTACTGGGAATAAAGAAGAGAAGGTAGAAGACTATTATTCTAATCAGGCTTTTTATTCAAGACATTCATATGTAACTAATTCTATAGATAATTCGGGAGAAGAAGTGTTTTATGGAACTGTAAGTATGAATGGGTTAGATATATATAGCTTTCAAAAAATAAAAGAATTAGGATTATTGCATCATCAAAAAGGGGAATCAACAAAATTAATTGTTGCAGATTTAAATCAAAATTACCAAACAGAAGGATTAGAACCTCAAAATTTAAGAAAAGTGTGTTTTGAGATACCGGCTTATTATTCGTTGGAGGAATTTTTATACAATGATGGTTTATATCAATTAGTACAAAGTGGAAGACTTAATTTAGAACAATTAAACTATTATAAAATAAACCCAATAGGGAGAGCTGAAATGAAATCGGGAAATGATATGCAGACTACTGTAACAATATTAGATAACTCTATAGATGCATTAAAATATGAAGAAAAAGTGCTTACTCCAGAATGGTTAGCACAAATGAAAAAAGAAAAGAAAGAGCAGGAAAAATTACGAAAACAAGCTGATAAAAAAATGGCTAACGATATATATGATCAAGCATTTATTGACGAAGAAAATTTTAAAAATAGAGAAAGACAAGAAAAAGAAAATAGAATAAATGATAATAATATTCGCATTGCACCAGGTACCAATACAATGTGGTTCACAGATCCCGATAATGGTAAAATTATACTTTTAGATAGAATTCTTAAAGTGAATGAAGTTGTTCATAGAGATGGGCAAATGTCTAATTTATATGTAGCAAAATATACTGCTAAAAGAAGATTTGATGATGTAGAAAATTTAGCACATAACAATAATATAGCATTTGAACTATCAGAAGATGAAATGAGTAATCTTCTTACAAATAAAAATGACAGTTTAAATTTTGCTTTCAGGACATTATTTTCAGAAGCAAATGTTGATCAATATGTAGGAAATGGTGAATTAGGAAATAGACATATTGGATATCTAAAGAAGACAACAGAAGGCTATAGAATATTATATGGAAGCGAGAGTTCGAGAAATTATTTAAATTCATTAAATATGGAATTATATAATACGCAAGGTAAAAATAGTTTTGTAACTTTTGATGATAACGAAGAAAGATAATTATTAGTGTGCTATTTTAGAAGATATTCTAAAATAGCACTTTTGTTTTGAAATTATTACCAAACTATTGTTTTTATAAATTAAATATAATATAATGAGTAAGCAATCGGGAGTAGGGGGACGTTCCTTTTTTCCCGATTAAGTATGCAAACTAAACTTATTGGGGGCATTTTATGAATGATAAAATAATTATAAAAGGAGCAAAAGAACATAATTTAAAAAATATAAATTTGGAAATACCAAGAGATAAATTAGTAGTTGTAACAGGTCTTTCCGGTTCAGGAAAGTCATCATTGGCTTTTGATACATTATATGCAGAAGGACAAAGAAGGTATGTAGAGAGCCTTTCTTCATATGCAAGGCAATTTTTAGGCTTAATGGAAAAGCCAGATGTAGAATCAATAGAAGGTTTGTCACCTGCAATATCTATAGATCAAAAAACAACATCAAAGAATCCTAGGTCAACAGTTGGAACTGTAACAGAAATTTACGATTATATTCGTTTATTATATGCAAGAATTGGTGTGCCATATTGTCCAATTTGTGGCAAGAAAATCGAAAAGCAAACAATAGACCAAATTATAGATAATATAATGAAATTAGAAGAAGGAACTAAAATTCAAGTTATAGCTCCAATAATTCGTGGAAGAAAAGGTGAGTATACAAAATTAATTCAAGACTTATTAAAAGAAGGGTTTATAAGAGCAAGAATAGATGGTGAAAATATAGAGCTATCAGATGATATTAAAATAGATAGAAAGAAAAAACATAATATAGATTTAATTGTTGATAGACTTGTAATTAAACCAGACATAAGAAGTAGATTAACAGAATCTGTAGAGATTGCTTTAAAACACGCAGATAATATAGTTACAATAGATGTTCCTGGCAATGGAGAAACTTTATATAGTCAAAATTATGCTTGTCCAGATTGTGGTTTTAGCTTCCCAGAATTAACACCTAGAATGTTTTCATTTAATAATCCACAAGGAGCTTGCCCAGAATGTACAGGCATTGGTTATTTATTGAAAATGGATGAAGATTTAATTATACCAGATAAAAATAAGACTTTATATGATGGTGTTAAAGCATTTGGATCTAGTACAATGAAAAAAGGAGAAACAATGGCTAAAATGTATTTTGAAACCATTGGTAAACATTATGGTGTAGATATAAAAGTTCCAATAAAAAAATTACCAAGAGATTTCTTGGATAAGATATTATATGGAACTGGAGATGAATGCATTGATTTTGAACATGAATCTCCTTTTGGAATAAGAAAATTTAGTGCACCATTTGAAGGTGTTATCCCGACATTAGAAAGAAGACATAATGAAACAAAATCACAAGGCATGAGAGAATTTTATGAAATGTATATGAGTGAAAGTCCTTGTCATGCTTGCCATGGTGCAAGATTAAGAAAAGAAATTCTTTCTATAAAAGTTGGAGATAAAAATATTAATGAATTAACAGATATGCCTATAAATAAAATTAGGGATTATTTAAAAAGTCTAGAATTAACTAACCAAGAAAAATTAATAGGGGAACAGATTTTTAAGGAAATTGATAAGAGATTAAATTTCCTAATAGATGTTGGGTTGGAATATTTAACATTATCAAGATCAGCGGGTTCTCTATCAGGAGGAGAATCACAACGTATACGTTTAGCTACTCAGATAGGTTCAGGTTTAACAGGTGTACTTTATATTTTAGATGAGCCTAGTATTGGTTTACATCAAAGGGATAATGATAAATTATTAGCGACTCTAAAAAAATTAAGGGATTTAGGAAATACACTTCTTGTTGTAGAACATGATGAAGATACTATGTATGCAGCAGATCAAATAATCGATATAGGTCCAGGTGCTGGTGTACATGGTGGTAATGTAATGGCACAGGGAACAGCAGAAGAAATTAAAAAAGTAGAAAATTCTATAACTGGCCAATATTTAAGTGGAAGAAAAAATATTCCTGTACCAAAAAAGAGAAGAAAAACAGTAAAAGGAAAAGCAATAGAAGTTAAGGGCGCAACAGAACATAACTTAAAAAATATAAGTGTTAAATTTCCACTAGGAGTATTTAACTGTGTAACAGGTGTTTCTGGTTCTGGAAAGAGTACATTAGTAAATGAAATACTATATAAAACAATTACAAAACAATTAAATGGCTCTAATGAAAAACCAGGTAAATGTAAAGAAGTAGTTGGAATTGATAAAATAGATAAAATAATAAATATAGATCAATCACCAATCGGTAGAACACCAAGGTCGAATCCAGCGACATATACAGGCGTGTTTGATACAATAAGAGAGATTTTTGCCAATACTAATGAGGCAAAATTGCGTGGCTATCAAAAAGGTAGATTTAGCTTTAATGTGCAAGGAGGTAGGTGTGAAGCTTGTAATGGTGATGGCTTAATAAAAATCGAAATGCATTTCCTACCAGATATTTATGTACCATGTGAAGTATGTAAAGGTAAAAGATATAATCATGAAACATTAGAGGTAAAATATAAAGGTAAAACTATTGCAGATGTGTTAGACATGACTGTAGAAGAAGCTTTGGATTTCTTTAGCAATATTCCAAAAATAAAACAAAAAATTCAAACATTATATGATGTAGGCCTTGGTTATATAAAACTAGGACAACCATCTACAACTTTATCAGGAGGAGAAGCACAAAGAGTTAAACTAGCTACTGAATTATCTAAAAGAGCAACAGGTAAAACATTATACATTTTAGACGAACCAACAACAGGTCTTCATATAGCAGATGTTCATAGATTAGTTGATATATTGCAAAGACTTGTAGATACTGGAAATACTATAATAGTAATCGAACATAATTTGGATTTAATAAAAACTTGTGACCATATAATAGATTTAGGACCAGAAGGTGGAGATGGCGGTGGAGAAATAGTCGCTGTTGGAACACCGGAACAAATTTGCAAAAATGATAGATCTTATACTGGTAAATTTTTGAAGAAATATTTGGAAGACTAAGTTAAAATAGTGTACATATATTTGCAGAAGCATACAAAGTATATCTTTCTGTAAAAATAACGAATTTTGTAGAGGCTAACATTACAGTGAAAGAGAGGACTTGTATTAGACAAGTACCTCTCTTTTGTCATATTTATATTGGCTAAGCCAATAAAATAGGGATTTAAGAAACGTCCCTAAATCCCTATAATCACTTATTTTTGTTCGTTTAAAGTTTCGTTATTAACAGGTTTATGCTTTTCAGCATTATTTCCTTGTTTCTTATTTTTCTTTTCTTTATTTTTAGCCATTATTTAAGCACCTCCATAATAGATTGTGGTCATTAATTTAGTGCCACAGTTATTATTGGTATTACCAATAAATATATACTTAGTTTCTACATAAAAAATAAAAATATACATAAATTAAGTATATAATATTATGCAATGTATACGCAAAATACACTTCTTTTAATGAAAATTTAAATTATTTGAAAAAATAAACATATTGTTATATAATTACGAAAGCTAAATATAGGAGGAATATTATGGAAAATATAGTTGTTGGAATTGAAGGTTATGTAGGAACAGGAAAGACTTCTGTTTGTAAAAAATTATTAGATGAGATACCAAATTCTGTTTTGTTGCATGGTGGAAACATATACAGGGCAATTACATATGGTATATTAAAAACAGGATTAATAAATGTTAAAGAGGACAATAATAAATTAAGTGGTTTAAACATAAAAAACATAATGGATAAACTTAAGTTAAGAATAGAGATAGAAGATAGAGAAAGTGTTGTATATATTCACGACAAAAAAATTAACGAAAAAGATTTACAATCATTAGAAACTTCTATAGCTACTTCTAAGATTAGTAGTTATGCAAATAATGATAAATTATATGACTTCGGAAGAAATATAGTAGAAAATTTAAAACAAAAATATAATGTTATATTATCTTCAAGAGACATAGTAAATATGTATCCAAAAATTGATTATCATTTTCTTCTTATTGCAGATATAGATGAAAGAGTTAGAAGAAAAATGAACCAATACGAAGGGAAAATAACAGTTGATGAATTAAAAGAACATATACAAAAAAGAGATGAACTTCAAAAACAATCAGGTTATTATAAAATTCATCCAATTACAAAAGTTTTAGATGTAACAGAATGTAAAACAATAGAAGATGAAGCAAATAAAATAATGGAATATATAAAAAAATAATAATAAAAAATTAATAGGGAAAAAAGGAACGTCCCTAAATCCCTGTGGAGAGGTGTATTATATTGGATTACATAAACGAAAAATTACAAGAATTTGAAAATTATATATATCATAAAAAAGTAGCAATTATTGGGTTAGGAGTAAGCAATATTCCTTTATTAGATTATTTATATGACAAAAAAGCTAATGTAACAGTTTTTGACGATAGAACAATTGATGAACTTCCTGGAGAAATAGTAAATAAATTAACATCACATGCTATTCCATATTTTTTAGGAAAAGACAATTTAAAAAATTTAAATGGATTTAATTTAATATTTAGATCACCAAGTTGTTTACCTACAAGACCAGAATTAAGAGCTGAAGAAGAAAAAGGTGCAATAGTTACTACAGAGATAGAAATGCTTATGAAGATGTGTCCTTGTAAAATAATTGGTGTTACTGGAAGTGAAGGTAAAACAACTACTACAAGTTTAATATATGCGATATTAGAACATGCAGGATATAATACTTATCTTGGTGGAAATATTGGTACACCTTTATTTACAAAGCTTTCAGAAATCTTACCAGATGATATAGTTGTTTTAGAATTAAGTAGTTTTCAATTAATGGAAATGGAAGTAAGCCCAAATATTTCTGTAATTACAAATATAACACCAAATCATTTGAACATACATAGTTCATATGAAGAATATATAGAGGCTAAGAAAACAATATTTAAATATCAAACACAAGATGATACACTAATACTAAACTATGATAATGAAATTACAAGAAAATGTAAGCCAGAAGCAGATTCTAAGGTAATATATTTTAGTAGTAAAGAAAAATTAAATGATGGATATATAGTTGATGGAAATATCATAAAAGAATGTGAAAACAAATTAAGAAAGCATATTTTAAATGTCAAAGAGATTAAACTAAGAGGAACTCATAATTTCGAAAACATTTGTGCGGCACTTGCAGCAACAAGAGAATTAGTAGATGAAAAAACAGCTGTAGAAGCAATAAAAGAATTTAATGCAGTAGAACACAGATTAGAATTTGTAAGAGAAATTAATGGAGTAAAATGGTACAATGATTCTGCAAGTTCAAGCCCATCACGTACAATTGCAGGTTTAAATGCATATGACGAGGAAATAGTTTTAATTGCTGGTGGATATGATAAAAATTTAGACTATGATATTTTAGGAAAATACATTGTAAGAAAAGTAAAAGCATTAGTTTTAATTGGCAATACAGCTAAGAAAATACTAGATGCCACTACAAAAGAACTGGAAAAACAAGGAGTAGAACTTCCAATTTGTTTTTGTCAAACATTAGGAGATGCTGTAAAAGCAGCAAAACAAGTTGCAAAAGAAAATCAAGTTGTATTATTTTCACCTGCTAGTGCAAGTTTTGATATGTTCAAAAACTTTGCAGATAGAGGAAATCAGTTTAAAAAATTAGTTAATGAATTATAAGAAAAAGAGGCACATCAAGTGTCTTTTTTTTATAAAATAAAATAAGGAGGTTATAAAAATGTACGATAAAAATTATGAAGAATATATGAGTACGGTTTTGGGATATAATATAAATCAGGAGAATACATATTGTAATTATGATTACGATAATTTTTCGTATGATTTAGAGAAAAATTACCCTGATATTTATAAAGATTTAAGTGAAAAAATAAAACAAATAGACATACAAACTTGTCAAAATAATTTTGATGAAATAGTCCAAAATCTTTATAAAGAACTAAAAATAAAAGAAAATACAAAAGACATGAAAAACCTTATAATTGATTTATTAAAAATTCTAATAATAAAAGAAAAAGTAGCAGAAAGACAATCAGAAATCCAAAATAAAAATATGTATTTAAATAGAGGAATGAGAAGATATAGTCCATATGTTGATTTTTAAAAATGGCTAAAAATGTAAGAATTATTTTTTTATAAAAGGACATCATAATAGTATACCAGTAACTTATTTGTTTAAACTTAGAGCAAGGAAGGTATATTAAATGAAAGTTAAAGATTGTATGTGTAATAATATTTACTATTGCTTGCCAAACTCTACTGTTACAGATTGCGCTAAAATTATGAATGAAAAACATGTAGGATGTATTCCAGTTTGTGATGAAGGAAAAAATTTAGTAGGGTTAGTAACAGATAGAGATATAACTTTAAGATGTATAGCATCTAATAAAGATTGTAATACAACTAAAGTTAGCGATATAATGACTTGTAATGTTTATAGCTGTACTTTAGATGATGACATTAAAAATGTAGAAAATAAAATGGCAGAGAATAAAATTAGAAGAATTCCTATAGTTGATAATAATAAGGTTATAGGAATGATTACATTAGGAGATTTAGCTAAAAATAAAGAAATTAATTCAGAGGGAGTATGTGCTACATTAGAAGATATTTGTTGTACAAATAAAAATAAAAATGCAGAATAATTTTACAAAAATATGTCTGATGCATTGGATTAGGTAAAGTTTATAAGTTAACTATATTTAAAAGAGAATTTTCATAATTGGAAATTCTCTTTTTTAATAACTGGGATTTTGGGACGTTCCTTGGGATTTTGGCGTTCTTCGGGATTTGGGGGACGTTCCTAAAATCCCTCTTCTAAAAATAATAATTAAAGCGAGTCATAAATAACACAAATATACATATAATAAATATAGGAGGAAGAAATGGTTGTAGAGTTGGGTTATTTTACAAAAGTAATAAAAAGAATAGGAATAATTGCTATAAGTGTTGTTGTTTTAATACTTTTGTTTAAACTTAGTGTTTTTTACATGCCATTTCTAGTAGCATTTATTATAGCATTAACATTAGAACATCCAATAAAATTTTTTATGAAGAAATTTGGCTTTAAAAGAAGGACGAGTAGTATAATAATATTTTTAATTGCAATTTCGATAATTACAGGTCTACTTGTTTGGGGAATATCAACATTAGTTTCTGAGGCATCTAATTTAATGCAAGGATTAAATACTTATATTGATAAAGCATATACTCAAATAGAAAATATTAGTTCGCAATTTGATATAAAGAGATTACATTTGCCAGAACAGGTAGAAAAAGTAATAGAGACTTCAAACGACGATTTTTTTAATAATATAACAACATGGGTAAAAAATAGTTTATCAAAACTTTTAGATTTTTTAATGCAAATTCCAACAATTGCAATTTATACCTCTATAACATTAGTGGCGTTATATTTTATGTGTGTAGACAAAGTATATATGATAGATGAAATGGAGCATCACCTACCAGCCAAATGGGTAAAAAAGCTAGGTAGCCATATACATGAAATAATAAGCTCAGTTGGAAATTATTTAAAAGCTGAATTTATATTGGTATTAGTTTCTTTTGTTATTTCTTTAATAGGATTTTATGTATTAAATATTATAGGAATAAAAATAAGTTATCCGTTATTAATAGCCTTAGGAATTGCATTTGTAGATGCACTACCAATTTTAGGCTCTGGAACGATAATGCTACCTTGGGCAGTAATAAGTGCAGCAGATGGAAATATAGAACTTGCAGTAGGTCTTTTAGTATTATGGGGAATAATGTCTGTTGTAAGACAGTTTTTAGAACCTAAATTAGTAAGTAATAAATTAGGAATTCATCCAATATTTACTCTAATTGCAATGTATACAGGATTTAAATTTATAGGAGTTTGGGGAATGGTTTTAGGGCCAATAATACTTATTATTCTAAAAAATATATTTAGCACATTAATAGATAAAGGAGTAGTAAAGGCAATATTAGAAAGATAAAGTTATAAGTAACAAAATTAATCCACCGTCGAAAACCACAATTTCGTTGGTGGATTAATATTATACTGTTGGAACATAGGATTCATCTGGTGGATATACATATTCATCATTTGGTTTATCTATTTCTTTTAAAGATGTAATTTGTAGCTCTGGCATGTCACCATGATAATCTACTTTTTTTATGGTTCCTGTAACTTCTACCCATGTATCATCTGCATAGTTTTTAATATCCTTATATTCAGAAAGAAATCCAACAATAAGAGTTTGATAGTCAGAACTAATTACCATATCACGAGCAAGCACAAATTGTTCATCAGTAAAATCATATGCTCTATAAATATATCCAGAAAACTTATATGATTTACCAACATAATTATCTATGTGTTCATGAGAATCTTTTAATATATTAGTATAATTTTTAGGGTCTATTTCTATTACTGCTGATGAATTATCTGCTATATTAACATTATTCTTAGCATCTACAAACAAATTATAACAGCATATAGAAAAAACAGTAAGAATTATAATTGTAACAATCACAAAAAAAATCTTAAATAACATGCTTCCACTAACTTTAATATTATATATAAACAAAGCAAATGCACCTCCATTTATAAATATTATGAAAAAAGTTTCTTATATATGTTTTTTTGGGGTAAAATATTGCGAAAAAATTATTTTAGTGATATAGTACACATGATATTTATTTTTAGGAGGCAAAAGACGAATGGGCGTATTAAGGAAAATCTTTAAATCATACAGTGAAAAAGAAGTAAAGAGAGTAATGCCAATAGTAGAGCAGATTAACAAATTAGAACCAGAGATGGAAAAATTAACAGACAAAGAACTAACAGGAAAAACTGAGTACTTTAAAAAGCAACTAGAAGAGGGAAAGACATTAGATGATATATTACCTGAGGCTTTTGCAGTTGTTAGGGAAGCGTCTAGAAGAGTTTTAGGATTAAGACATTTTGATGTTCAATTAATTGGTGGTATTATACTACACCAAGGTAGAATTTCAGAAATGAAGACAGGTGAAGGAAAAACTTTAGTTGCAACACTTCCTGCATACCTAAATGCGTTAACAGGTAAAGGTGTTCATGTTATTACAGTAAATGATTACCTAGCTAGAAGAGATAGCGAATGGATGGGTAAATTATATAAATTTTTAGGATTAACAGTAGGACTTGTTGTTAATGGATTAGAACCAGACCAAAGAAGAAAAGCATATGCTGCAGATATAACATATGGAACAAATAATGAGTTCGGATTTGACTACTTAAGAGATAATATGGTTCTATATAAAGAACAACTTGTACAAAGAGAATTAAACTATGCAATAGTAGACGAAATAGATAGTATCTTAATTGATGAGGCTCGTACACCTCTTATTATATCTGGTAGAGCAAATAAATCATCAGAATTATACAAAAAAGCAGATAGCTTTGTAAGAACGCTAGAAGCAAAAGTTATAGTTGAAGAAGATGTAAAAGATTATGACCAAGCAGAAGATAACGAGAAATATGATTATATAGTAGATTTAAAAGCAAAATCTGCATCATTAACACAAAAAGGTATTAAAAAAGCAGAGGAATATTTCAAAGTAGATAATTTTAACGATTTAGAAAACTCTGAAATCGTTCATAATGTTAACCAAGCATTACGTGCACATGGTGTTATGAAAAAAGATATAGACTATATCGTAAAAGATGGAGAAGTTTTAATCGTTGATGAATTTACTGGACGTATAATGTATGGTAGAAGATACAATAATGGATTACATCAAGCAATTGAAGCAAAGGAACATGTTAAAATTGCAGATGAATCTAAAACATTAGCAACCATTACATTCCAAAACTACTTTAGAATGTATGCTAAATTATCTGGTATGACTGGTACAGCAATGACAGAAGAATCAGAATTCCAAGAAATTTATCACTTAGATGTTGTTTCTATACCAACAAATAAACCTATGATAAGAAAAGATTTATCAGATATTATATATAAGAATGAAAAAGCTAAATTTAAAGCTGTTGTTAAGGACGTAAAAGAAAGTTATGAAAAGGGACAACCAGTATTAATTGGTACTGTTTCAATCGAGAAATCTGAAAAGTTAAGTAAAATATTAACTAAGGAAGGAATTAAACATCAAGTATTAAACGCTAAAGCACATGAAAGAGAAGCTGAAATAATTGCACAAGCAGGTAAATATGGTGCTGTTACAATAGCAACAAACATGGCTGGTCGTGGTACAGATATTATGCTTGGTGGTAACAGTGAATATTTAGCAAAACAAGAAATGAAACGTAGAAAATATGTTCCAGAAATGATAGAGCAAGCTACAGCATTTAACGAAACAGATGATCAAGATATTATTAATGCAAGAAAAACATTTAGAGAATTAGTTAAAAAATATGATAAAGAAATAGAAGAAGAGAAACAAAAAGTTATCGAAGCCGGTGGATTAAAAATAATTGGTACAGAAAGACATGAATCAAGAAGAATTGATAACCAATTACGTGGACGTAGTGGTCGTCAAGGAGATCCAGGAAGCTCTAGATTCTATATAGGATTAGATGATAATTTAATGAAAATATTCGGTGGAGCTGCTATTACAAAAGTATATGATAAATTAAATGCTTCAGAAGATCTACCTATAGAGTCTAAGATAATAACAAACGCAGTTGAAAATGCTCAAAAGAGAGTTGAAGGTAGAAACTTTAGTATAAGAAAGAACGTATTAAAATACGACGATGTTATGAATGCTCAAAGAGAACTTATATATAAACAAAGAAGAGAAGTTCTTGATGGTAAAGATTTAAAAGATAATATCGAGAAAATGTTTAATTCTATAGTAGATGATGTAGTATCAACACACTTTAATGTAGCAGAGAATGAAAATGTTAATAAAGAAGCTTTAATGCAAGATATAATAGATGTATTTGGTATTACAGAATTAGATAGTATGAATAAAGAAACTCTAGACATAGTAGAAGTTTCTGAAGAATTGGCAAATAAAGTCCATGAAAAATATGAAGCTAAAGAAAAAGACTTCGGAGAAAACGAAATAAGAGAACTTGAAAGAGTTGTTGTATTAAAAGTTGTTGATCAAAAATGGATGGATCATATTGATAACATGGAAGAATTAAAAAATGGTATTGGTCTTCGTGCTTATGGTCAAAAAGACCCTGTTGTTCAATATAGAATTGAAGGAACAGATATGTTTGACGAAATGAATGAAAATATCAAATTAGATGTAGTTAAAATTCTTTCTCATGTTGAAAAAGTTGGAAATGTAGTTAGAACATCAAATGTTAAAGTAACAAATGAAGGATTTGATGACTCAGCAATTAGTTTAGTAGATGGAAAATTATCACAATCTGATAAAAACCATGTACAACAAACTATTGTAAATGATGGACCAAAGGTTGGAAGAAATGATCCTTGCCCATGTGGAAGTGGTAAGAAGTATAAAAATTGTTGTGGCAGAAATAAGTAAAAGTTTAAGAATTAAAGAAGTGTAACATAAAAATATGTACACTTCTTTTTTATATTAGATTGTAATAATAATAAGATTTAAGTAGAAAAGTATATCAATAATAGATTTATTGCAATATTAAAAAATATAAATTTTAATTACATGTTAAAATTATAAAATATAATATATATACGTAATTTTATATAGAAGAAGAACTTTCAGATTTATTATATAATAATCATTGCAAATACATATGATATTAATTTAGAGAAATGCTTTAGATTAAAAGAAAAGTTAAATTGTAAAAGATATGGTCATAACTTGAAAATAGATAACATTTAATAGTTTATGTAAACATCTAGTATTATATAATAAAATGTGATATAATAAAATATATTAGGTAAAATTTAATTAAATAGGAGAAAATATGAAATTTTATGAAAAAATAAAAGAGATATGTAATAAATATAACAAAGTAGCGTTATTTGTAGATATGGATGGAACAATTGTGGAATATAAAGTATATCCAGAAGGATTTGTTACTTATGAATCAAAAGAGCTATTTATAGAAGCAGAGCCAGTAAAGATAATAATTGATAAATTAGAAGAATTAAACAAAATAAATAATTTAGAAGTATATATACTATCATTATCTAAAAGCAATATAATTAAAGAAGAAAAATTAAAATGGCTAAAAAAATATATTCCATTTATTAAAGAAGAAAATTATATTATTCCAATTAGAGAAAATGGAGATTATGATTCTGATAACAGAAAATATATAAAATCAGAGAAAATGAAAGAAAAGTTAAATGTATATGATTATGTTATACTTTTAGATGATGAACATAAAATATTAAAAACAACCCAAAAAGAGCTTAAGGATAAAGGAGAAGTATTCCATATTTCTTCCGCTTTAATATAGAACTAATTAGATTTATTTTATTAAAAAGGAGAAAAATATATGCCATTTAATAATGAAGAGGAAATAAATGCTGAAAGAAAAAAATGGGCTTTATCTGATTATGAATTTAGAACTAATTTTAATACTGTATTTAATGAGCTAATTCTAACTGGTGGAAATGATTTACCTACGTGTAAGCCTAAATTCATAATGGTTGGAGGACAAGCTGGGTGTGGAAAAAGCATGCTTGTAGGAAAGGAAGTTCAGAACTTAAAAAATGGAGCTATCATAATAGATCAAGATGAATTAAGAACTAAACATCCTGCATATAAACAAATTCATGATGAATATACGGAAAGAGAAGAATTTCTTTTATTGAAAAGATATTTGGACAAATTAGTTAATACAATAATAGATTATACAAAAAAAGAAAGATTTAATTTAATATTAGAATCAGCATTAAGAAGTGTTTCTAAATTTATAATAAACACGCAAGATGTAAAACAAGATGGATATAATACAAGGTTATCTGTTCTTGCAGTACATCCAGACGAAGCAAATCTTTCAATGTTTACAAGGTATTGCTTATTATTAACTAAATATGGCGATTGTAGAAGAAATACAAGAGTTGATGAAGATTCAGTAATAAGAATTCCAGAAAATATTGAGAAAATGGATAGATTGGGCATATTTGATGATATAACTGTATCAAAGAGGGGAAATAAGTCAAATAATTTTTTACCTGTACAAGTATATTCACAAAGGGAAAATCCTAATATTCCACCAGCATATGCATATAAGACTGCTATTAATCAAGAAAGAGTGAGTCAAGAAAATTTCGAAAGAAGATATCGTGAATTAAGAACAATCCTAGAAAGATATAAACAACAAGTACAGTTAGAGAGGTTAGATGCTTTTTACAGTCAGTTTAAATTAAGGCAAGGACAAGTTAGGGAAACTAATGGTAAATTTCCAACAGGCCATTAATATATAAGACTAACTATATGGAGTCGATAGAAAAATGAAAAAAAGTAAAAAATTTTTAGTACATTGAAAAATGCTTACCTTCAGCAATTTTCTTGTTTTTGTAATCGTTGAAAGTTTTATCACGCATACAAATTAACAAACATATATGGTTGGAAAATTAAGAAAATCGTCAAGTGATAGGAAAAAACACCAATCCATAGAGTCTATATAGATATTATAAAAATTTTAAAAAATAAAAAACATATAATGGAATATATGTTCATTATACGAGGAGATGAATATGAAAACTAATTTTATAGATGAGTTTGAATATGCAAAATTAAAATTAAATGATAAATTAAATAAAGCTAGAGAAGCGTATCTTAAAGAAAAAAGTAAACTTAATAAAATTGAATATTTACAACTGATAGAAGATAAGAGAAAATTAAATTTATTAGATAAAGAGACCGTAGATAGATACTCTAATAAATAAAAATATATTTATAAATATTGAAAGGAGCTTAACTATGAGTAAAAAGAAACTTGATTTTTGCATTGGAATATTTGATAATTTAACAGACAAAGGGATAGCAAAAATAAAGGAAGATATTCAAAACTGTGAAATATATGGAATAGGAGTATATACTGATGAAGTTGTAATAAATGATTTTTATACTTATCCAGTAAATAATTTAGAAAAGAGAATGGCAACTGCAGAAAATATTGAAGGAGTAAAGTTCGTTTTTAAATTAGATTCAAGTGATTCTAGTAAACTTAAAGAAATAATAAAAAATGAAACGATGAAATATATAAATGATAATAAACAATAAAATATAAATTAAAAGGAGATTTAAAATGTCAAGTAAAGAAAAAGAGTATAATGTTATAACAGGTATTTTTGATGTTATTACAAAAGGAATCAGAAAAAGTGTTTTAGAAAGATCATTAGATGGAAAACCATTAGGTGTTGGAGTATATACTGATGAATATTGCGAATTAACAGATTTTAGTAAGCCAATGAAATCAGTTGAACATAGAATGGAAATTGCACAAGGTTTAACAGGTGTTGCTTTTACATTTATAGCAAATAGCAGAGTCTTTTCAGAATATGAAGAAGTTGCAGATGTAGCATATAAAGAATATATGGAAAGAGTAAAACAAGAACAAGCACCTAAACCATATAAAGCAGGGTTTGTAATAGGAAGTTTTGATTTACTTCATTCTGGGCATTTACAAAATATAGAACTTGCAAGTGAAATGTGTGACGAACTTTATGTTGTAGTAAAAACAGATGAGAGAATTAGAGATAAAAAACATAAAGATCCAGTTCAAAATACAGCGCAAAGAGCAGCAAATTTATGTGCTTTAAAGAAAGTAAAAGATGTTCTATATTATGATTTAGACTCAAATAGAACTGATGTTGTTAACAGTATTATTGAACAATATGCATTAAATCATCTGGGACAATTACTAGAGCCAAAAGATTTAGTTGCAATTTTCGGAGAAGATTTAAAAGAAAAAGAGGAAGAAAGAAAAAGAAATGGAGATTGGGGAGATGTTAGTGTAGCATTTACTCCTAGATCTGAAGAAAAAATGCAGTTAATATCAAGTTCTACATATAAAAGAATGGTAGAAGAAAAAGGCGGAATTGGAAGATATGAAGATAACGAAGATAAAGGACTTTATGATGTTACAAGTTCTATTACTCAAAGTGAAGGAAAGGAAGAAATAGAAATTTAGTATTAAATTAAGGAGATTGAAAGATGGCAGGTTATGTAATCCATTTAGCTGTTGGTGAAGAATATTTAAGAAATTTTCCAAATGAAATTATTAATTATGAAAAATTTATAGAAGGAATTATATATCCAGATTCTGTTAGTGAAAAATCATTAACTCATTATGGACCAAAAAGTAGCCAAGTTCATTTAAATGAATTTTTTTCTGATAGAGATTTAGACAATGATTTTAATAAAGGATATTTTATACATTTGGTTACTGACTATTTATTTTATAATAGATTTTTAACAGTATTCTCTAAAAAATATATCTATAATGATTATGATATATTAAATAAATCTATAGAAGATAAATTTAAAGTTAAAATTCCAGATAAAATTAAAAATTATGTTTTTTGTAATACTGGAGAAACAAAAATATTAAATCTAGATGATGTAATAAATTTTATAAAAGAAACAGCAACTTATGATATAAATTTTATAAAAAATGAGGTACTAAATGGAAATAAGGATTGGCTTACAATACGACCACTAATTAAAATATAAATTAGTAATTTAAAAAAGAAATGTTTGAATTATACTAGCATTTCTTTTTTTATTTTAATTTATACTATTAGGTCAATCTATAAAATGAATGTTGTTAATATATAATATGAAATGGTTTATAATTTAAGAAGTAAATATTGTATATTTGTTAGTTATATTATAAAATTATTAAAATATTAATGAGGTGATATTATGGATGGAGTAATTAAAGTAGGATTAGGAATCATGATAAAAGATGGAGATAAAGTTTTATTAGGTCATCGTTCTGAAAAGTATGGAGATACAGGTGGAATTTACGAACCAGAAAGTTGGACATTTCCAGGAGGAAAACAAGAATATAATGAAACTATTATAGAAGGAGCAATTAGAGAAACTAAAGAAGAAACTAATTTAGATATATCAGATTTGGAAATATTCAATGCAGTTGATGATATACAGCCAAGTAAACATTATATTACAATACAATTAATTACTAATAAATTCAGTGGAGAATTAATTAACTTAGAACCTAATAAACACGACCAAGGGGATTGGTTTAGGTTAGACAATTTACCATCAAATTTATATACACCAACTAGAAAATTTATACAAGAATATTTGAATAGGAGTAGAAAATGCAAATAAATGAATTTAAACTAAGAAGCTTAAATGGATATAATATATCTGCAAGAACTTATTTACCAACAGAAAGTATAAAAGAAGTAATTATTGCAATACATGGTTTTGGTGGAGATAAAGATAGCAGTGCAATAAGACTTTTAGCAGAAAATATGGTAAGGAAAAATTTTTTAGTCATTTGTTTTGATTTTCCTAGTCACGGAGATAGCGAAGTAGAAGCAGATAAGTTAACAATAAATAATTGCATAAACGATATAGAAGCAATAGAACAATATACTAAAGACAATTTTGGTAAAAACATAAAAATAAATATATTTGCAACTAGCTTTGGTGCTTATATAGCTTTGTTAAAGCTTTTTAAATATAATACAAAATATAATAAGATTGTATTAAGAGCACCTGCAATTAAGATGGATGAAATATTAAAAAATACTTTATTAAGAGAACCTTTTGAAATTTTTAAAAGAAAAAGAGTTACAAAGTTAGGATTTAGAAGAATAATGGACGTACCATATGATTTTTACGAAGAGCTAAAAGCAAATAAAATATTAAAGATATATCAAAATAATCAGAAAATATTTATAATTCAAGGAACAGATGATGACGTAGCGCCAATAAAAGATACTAAAGAATTACAAGCTTTAGATAATAAAAATATTACACTTTACGAAATTAAAGGAGCAGATCATAGAATGAAAAAGAATGGAGAATTAGAAGAGGCAATTAATAAAGCTAAAGAATATTTTTTGAAATAGCCATAACAATAGTGATGGCTATATAATATAAAGGCAAAAGCTGTTTAAAATTTTATAAGCAAATTCCTAAAAGGAAGAGTAATATGTCAACAGTAAAAACACGGAAAAACTGGTTTGCCTTATTATGAGAGCTGTATAAATGAAATGCTCTAAAATATTCAAGCTTTTAAATTAATTGTTTATAAAAAAATATTTTATAAAATTAAAAATAAATATTGTAATTTTTTATTTCTTGATATATAGTATGTCAAAGGGTGTGAAAAAATGCAAAAATTTGTAGAAGAAACAAAATTAAATACAGCAAAAAAATTAAAGGCAAAATTTGCTTTTTTTAGCAACCCAACAAAATATTTATCCATGTGTTACTAATTCATAAATGAATTAGTATTTTTTTTGCCTAATTAATAAGTTATTATGAAAATAATTTATTAATTAAGCAAAACAATATATAAAGAAAGAGGGGGTATCTTTAAATGGAAAAAACAAAATTATTGCTAGATGTAAACGAAAAACCAACAATAGGAAAATGGATTATTTTAGCAATACAGCATGTTTTTGCAATGTTTGGTGCAACAATATTAGTACCAATATTAGTAAATAGTTCAGCAGGTACAGAGGTATTAACAATACCAGTAGCATTAGCTACATCAGGTATAGGAACTTTAATTTATATACTGTGTACCAAAGGAAGATCGCCAGTATATTTAGGAAGCTCATTTGCTTTTATTGCACCACTTACAGCAGCATATTTAAAAGGAGGAATCTCTGGTGCAATGACAGGAATTATGGTAGTAGGTCTTATTTATGTAATATTTGCTACATTAATTCACTTTATAGGAAAAGATTGGATACATAAGTTACTACCACATGTAGTTATAGGACCAATGATAATGATAATTGGATTAGGTTTAGCTCCTAATGCAATATCGCAAATTGGTTTAGGAACAGATACACAAATAGAATGGAAAGGTGTAATAGTAGCAATAATAACATTTTTAACAACGGCTATTGTTATGGTTCGAGGAAAAGGATTTTTGAAGATAGTTCCTTTTTTAATAGGTATTGTAGTAGGATATATAGCATCTATTTGTCTAGGATTAGTAGATTTTACGCCAGTAGCAGAAGCAGCATTCTTTAGTATGCCAAACTTTATATTACCATTTGTAAATTATGCACCAAACTTTTCTGCTTTACTTACAATAGCACCAATAGCGCTAGTTACAATGGCAGAACATATTGGGGATCATACAGCATTAGGCTCAATAGTAGGGAAAGATTTGCTTAAAAATCCAGGATTGGATAGAACATTACTTGGAGATGGTATAGCAACATTTGTAGCAGGAATGCTTGGAGGACCTGCAAATACAACATATGGTGAAAATACTTCAGTAGTTGGAATGACAAAAGTTGCATCAGTTTGGGTAATAGGACTAGCAGCAATAATTGCAATATGTTTAGCTTTCTTAGGCAAATTTACAGCACTTATTTCAACAATACCAAATCCAGTATTAGGAGGAGTTTCATTACTACTTTATGGATTTATTGCTGTAAATGGTTTAAAAGTTTTAATAGAAAATCATATTGATTTTGGAAAATCAAAGAATATAGTTGTAGCATCTACAATGCTTGTTTTAGGGTTAGGAGGAGCTGCAATATCAATAGTATCTGGAGATTTATCTGTTACTATTTCTGGAATGAGCTTAGCAGCAATAGTAGGTATTTTGTTAAATTTATTATTACCAGATGAAAAAGGAAAAAATAAAGAAGAAAAACAAGCAGATGAAAACAAAGAAGTTACAGAAGCAAGTAATGAAACAAAAAGAGAAGAAAAAAATGAAGACACAAAAGTTATTGCAGAAAATATATCAGAAAACAAGATAGAGGGAAAGAAAATGAATATAAATGTATTAGACAATCCAATAATAGAACACAAATTATCAATTATAAGAAATAAAAATACAGGAACAAAAGAATTTAGAGAAATAATAACAGAAATTGCAATTTTTTTATGCTATGAGGCAATGAAAGATGCAAAATTAGAAGAGGTAGAAATAGAAACACCATTATGCAAAACTAAAGCTAAAGTTTTAAAAGAAGATAATTACGCATTTGTACCAATCTTAAGAGCAGGAACAGGAATGTTAGATGGGCTATTACAAGTAATACCAAATGCTAAAATAGGTCATATAGGCTTGTATAGAAATGAAGAAACTTTAGAGCCAGTAAAATATTATTATAAGATGCCAAAAGATATTAGTAATAGAGAAGTATTAATTTTAGATCCAATGTTAGCTACTGGAGGCTCTGCTGCAGATGCAATCAAATGCCTAAAAGAAGATGGAGTAAAAAAGATTAAATTTTTATCAATTATATCTGCTCCGGAAGGAATAAAAAGACTAAATGAAGAATATCCTGATGTAGAACTATATACAGCAGCAATAGACGAAAAGTTAAATGAGCATGGATATATCTTACCTGGGTTAGGAGATGCAGGAGATAGAATATTTGGAACAAAATAGATCGGACTTTCCACGGAGGGATTTTTAGGACGGTCCTAAAATCCCTATATAAAAATAGTAGTTCGTCATAGCTATGATGAGCTACTATTTTTACCTAAATTATTAAAAAGGGAAAAAAAGAACGTCCCCATATCCCTATTTCCGAATCCTGACTTGAAAAAAATATATACCTATGATAAGATTGTGACACAAATAAAGGATTGGAGTGAAGATATGATAGAGCTAGAAGAAAATCAAAAAGAACTTCAAACATTATCAGAAAAACTTAAAGAAATCGGTGAATCCCTTTGAAGTTGATAAATTAAAATCTAGATTAGCTGACTTAGAAAAAGAAACTTTAAAACAAGGTTTTTGGAGTAGTAATAATAGTAAAATTTTGCAAGAAATTAAAATTCTAAAAGATAAGATTAATTCATATACTAAAATAGATACAAGTTTAAAAAATCTAATCGAGATGAATAATTTATTAACATTAGAAGAGGAGCAAGAACTTGTAAAAGAATTACTAGAAGATACCAAAAATGTAAAAAAAGATATTGAAGAATTAGAAATTAAAACATTATTGTCAGGTCAATACGATGTAAATAATGCAATAGTATCTATGCATCCGGGAGCAGGTGGTACAGAATCACAAGACTGGGTAGAAATGTTATACAGAATGTATACTAGATGGGCAGAAAAACATAATTTTGTAGTTAAAGAGCTTGATTATCTAGAAGGCGATGAAGCTGGGATAAAAAGTGTTACATTTTTAGTACAAGGTGAATATGCATATGGTTATTTAAAAGGTGAGATGGGAGTACATAGATTAATCAGAATTTCACCATTTGATAGTGGTGGCAGAAGGCATACATCATTTGCTTCTGTAGAAGTATTACCGGAAATCGAAGGAGATATAGAAATAGAAATAAATCCAGATGATTTAAGAATAGATACATACAGGGCATCAGGAGCAGGAGGTCAACATATAAATAAAACCTCTTCTGCTGTAAGAATAACACATATACCTACAAATACGGTTGTAGCCTGCCAATCAGAACGTTCTCAAATACAAAATAGGGAAACAGCAATGAAGATGTTAAAATCTAAACTATTTGACTTAAAAGAAAAAGAAAGGCAAAAAAATATAGCAGATTTAAAAGGAGAACAAAAAGACATTGCATGGGGAAGCCAGATTAGGTCATATATATTTTGCCCATATACATTAGTAAAAGACCACAGAACAAATTATGAAGTTGGTAATGTACAAGCTGTTATGGATGGACAAATTGATGATTTTATAGAAGAATATCTAAAAAAATTCAATAGATAAATACAATATAAAACATTTTATGATATAATTTGATAAGTTTATAAAATAAATATTTGTAACCATTTAAAAAGTTACGAAAAAGTATTTATTTTCATATATTATATAGAAGTGATATTTAATTAAATTCGCTTCTTACATTAAAAAAAAGAGGTTGTCAGATATGGACACAATAGTATTAAAATTTGGAGGGAGTTCAGTTTCAGACAATATTAAATTAAATATTGTAGCTGATAAAATTAAAGAATTTTACAAGGAAAACAATGTAGTAGTTGTAGTATCTGCTCAAGGAAAAACTACAGATAATCTATTAAGAGAAGCACACGAATTAAGTAATGTTCCAAATGAAAGAGAATTGGATACACTATTAAGCGCAGGCGAACAAATTTCGATGTCTAAATTAAGCATTTTACTTAATAGGTTAGGATACCCAGCAATTTCACTTACAGGATGGCAAGCTGGAATATTTACAAGCGAAACAAATCAATCAGCAGTTGTAGAAAGTATAGATACAACAAGGATAGAAAAAGAATTAGCAGAAAGAAAGATTGTTATTATAGCGGGCTTCCAAGGAATAAACGAAAAGGGAGATATAACAACTTTTGGAAGAGGCGGTTCTGATACTACAGCAGTAGCAGTTGCCGCAGCATTAAAAGCAGATAAGTGCTATATATTTTCAGATGTTGATGGAGTATATTCTACCGACCCAAATAAAATACAAGATGCTAAAAAAATATCAGAGCTTTCTTATGAAGAAATGCAAGACATTTCAAATGAAGGAGCAAAAGTTTTGCATAATAGATGTGTAGAAATTGGAAAAAGATTTAATATTCCAATAATTACAAAGTCGACATTTAATAATAGACCAGGAAGTGTAATAAATGATAAGATAGAAGATACGAAAGTTAAAAGTATCGTAAAAAATGATAATATAATTTTAGTAACTGCAAAACAAGAAATGTATACACCTAGAATGATAAATCGTATATATAGAAAATTATTAGATAACAACATATTTATTAATAACATAATAAATAAGAGTACATCAAATTTAGAAATTCAGTTTACTATTAAATCAGCAGAATTTAATAAGTTTGAAAATGTAATAACAAGCCAATATCCTAAATTAGATTGTTCTTATAAAAATATTAGTAAAATATCAATTATAGGCTATGGAATAATGAATGATGCAACTATCATAACAAAAACGATGCAAATATTAGATACAAATGCACTAGAAGTCTTAAATATTCAAACAAATGAATCAAAAATAAGAATAATATTTAAGGATAAACTAGGGGATAATATATTAGAGCAATTGCATAATGAACTAATTGTTTAAATTAAAACCGGGATTTAAAGAACGTCCCTAAATCCCGAGGGAACGTCCCCAAATCCCGAGGAATGTTCCGAATCCCGGTTAAATAAAGGAGGATACATATGAAAAATATTTCAAAAGACAAATTAAAAAAATACGAAAGAAGTTTTAATCAAAATGAGAACAAAGTAATTACAAATGCAGTTACAAAGAATGGATTTTTTAAATCTTGTGAGAATTATGATGAAATAAGAAATGCAAGATATGAATTTTCTGTAAATTTAAAACAAGGTAATATAACTAACCAAAAACAAAGTGGAAGATGTTGGATTTTTGCGTCTACAAATTTTCTTAGATATTTCTTAATTAAAAAATTAAATATAAGTACAATAGAGTTATCACAAAACTATATTGCATTTTATGATAAATTAGAAAAATGTAACTATTTCTTAAATAATATAATAGAAACAATAGACAGGCCAACAACAGATAGGCACGTAACATTTTTCTTAGATGCACCTATAAATGATGGTGGACAATGGGATATGTTCTTAAATATTATAAAAAAATATGGAATTGTACCAAAAAGTGCTATGCCAGAAACTTATAGTTCTTCCAATACTTCAGAAATAAATAAAATCTTAAGACGCATATTAAGAATGTATGCATACGAATTAAGAACAAGTTATAAAAAGAAAAAGAACTTAGAAGATATAGAAAATCAAAAATTAGATATGTTAGAAAATATCTATGCGATTTTATGTACTGCATTTGGTAGACCACCAGAAAAATTCGATTTTGAATATACTGATAAAAATGACGAATTTCACAGAGATTCTGATATAACACCAACAGAATTTCATGATAGGTATATAAAAGATTTAAACTTAGATGATTACATAAGCATAATAAATGCACCAAATGAAGATAGACCATTTTATAAGAAGTATACAGTAAATTATATTGGAAACGTTGCAGATGGTAATAGAATTACATATTTAAATTTGCCAATAGAAAGATTAAAAGAAATGGCAATCGCTCAACTTTCAGAAGGAGTACCAGTATTTTTTGGAAGTGATGTTGGACAAGAATCTTCAAGAGAATTAGGAATATTATCTCGTAATTTGTATAATATCAAAGATATAATAAATATTAAAGATACAATGGATAAAGCTACAAAACTTGAATATAGGGAAAGTGCTATGACTCATGCAATGATGTTTTTAGGTGTCAATCTAGATGAAAATTGGAAAGGTAACCGTTGGAAAGTAGAAAATTCATGGGGAGATTCTACAGGAAATAAAGGTATTTATCTTTTAACAGATGATTGGTTTAATTCATATGTATATCAAGTTGTAATTAATAAAAAACATTTAAAACCAGAAGAGCTAGAAGCATATAATGAAAATAAATATTATATGGAATTAGAGCCATGGGATCCAATGGGAACATTAGCTGATTAGGAGAATATTTATGTATGATTGTATAATAATTGGTAAAGGACCTGCAGGAATTTCAGCTGCAATTTATATAAGTAGGTCTAACTTAAAATGTTTAGTAATAGGCAAAAGTGAAACAGCTTTAAGAAAAGCTAAAACTATCGAAAATTACTATGGATTCGAGAAGCCAATATCAGGTGAAGAACTTTTTAGAAGAGGAATAAAGCAAGCAGAAGAGCAAAATATAGAAATAAAAACAGATGAAGTTTTAGACATAGAATATGGTAATGAAACATATATTGTTAAGACTGTAAATAGCGAGTATGAAACAAAAACAATTATTCTCGCAACAGGAAAGAGCAGAAAAAGTTCTAATATAGCTGGTGAAAAAGAATTCGAAGGAAAAGGAATAAGCTATTGTGCAATATGTGATGGTTTTTTCTTTAAAAATAAAAATGTTGCAGTAATAGGTAGTGGTGAGTATGCACTTCATGAAGCTGAAGTATTAAGAAATGTAACAGATAAGGTAAGTATATTTACAAATGGCAGTCAGCTTCCAGAAAACAGGTCAGTAGAAATACAAAATATTATAGAAGGAAAAATTGATTCTATAAGAGGAGAGAAAAAAGTAGAAAGTATCGTTTTAGAAGATAGTAGAAGTATACCTGTTGATGGAATATTTATAGCAGAGGGAATAGCATCAAGTAGTGACTTTGCAAAAAAACTTGGTATTATAGTAAAAAATAACAATGTCGTAGTAAATGAAGATATGGAAACTAATGTACCTGGTATTTATGCAGCAGGAGATTGTACAGGTGGATTACTTCAAATATGTAAGGCAATATATGAAGGTGCTAAATGTGGTTTAAGTATTGCTAAACAATTAAAAAATATATAAGGAGGTTTTTATTATGAGTAAAGTAATTGAAATATCAGAAGATAATTTTGAATCAGAGGTTTTAAAATCAGAGTTACCAGTATTAGTTGATTTTTGGGCTCCATGGTGTGGACCATGTAGAATGATGGGACCAATAGTTGATGAAATATCAGAAGAAAACTTAGAATTAAAGGTTTGTAAAGTAAATGTAGATGAAGCATCAGAATTAGCCATAAAATATGATGTAGAGAGTATCCCAACATTAATTTATTTTAAAAATGGAGAAGTGAGAGCTACAATGATTGGCTTAAGAACAAAACAAGATATAATGAACGAAATATCATAGTAAAAATAAGCTACTAGTTAATGTTAATCTAGTAGCTTATATATTATTTATATGAAGAATAAATATCTAATAAGGTATTTAATTCACGTGTTGGGGGGATATTCCTCTTCAGAATACCTACATAATAAAGTGACATATAATTTTTCTTTATCATTTAAATATCTATAACAATTTGTTTTTAAATCTGCCAAGTTACAATATTTATATTCTGGCTTAAATATTCTTACTCTTGCAATTAATTTTTGTTTTATTTCGTTTTGAAGTGTGTTTATACAATAAATATAGTTTTTATTTCTAAAATTTTCTTTTAATAATTTATTATCTATCAAATCGTTCATCATCTCCTTGACCTTGTGGTAATACCTTTATAAATATTCCTTCTTTAGTTCTTTCTAGGATAGAATTTGTATCCAAATTAATATATGTTTTGTGTATTTGCTTATCTTTAGGTGCTTTTTTAAAATGCATTGGTACACAGGTTGCATCAGACAAAAATCTAAAATGATTAACTACTTTTTGGCTATAAGCCTTATTATTTTTAGATACTTGTTTAATTGTTTTCTTAGATTTTTTACTCCATGGAACCATTATATGTGATTTTACTCTTTTTCCATTTGGCATATCCCAATCATCTGACCCGGCATAAATAGGAACAATAGGACTTTTAAAATATTCTTTTGCAAAATCAGCAAATATATTTTGAGGAAGATGAACATTTACTGGAAACATAGAGTTGATATCTACCGCAAAGTCCACGAAGTGTTTTACTTCTCCAAATGTACCATCTTCAGAAACTCTATCTACTACGATTCCATAATTTCTTTTTTGATTGTCGTTTAGTTCTAAAAAACTATAAAGAGATAATGCAATACGATTCTTAGAAGATTTTAAACGATGAATTGCATTGGCGAATTGCGAAAATCTTACCATGTCTTCGCCAACATCATTTTTAGAAGCAGGGAGACGTTTAGAAAAATATTCCTTATACTCTTTTCCATAAGATTTTTTTAATTCTTCTTCTAAAGGTGTCATAGAATAATATCTTCTATCTGAATTATCATCATCTAATATCAATTCTCCACTGCGAGTTAATTCTTCTATTTTTGTTTCATTTTCTGTATAATAGGCTTCTGTTGGATAGTAGAAAAGTTCCATTTTTAGAAGAATATTTTTTAAATCTTCAGTTTCTATTTGTGGGGCTTCGGAACCATTTACTAAAAGAGGTTCTAAATTAAATTCTGAAATTGCATACATTGCTCTAGAATATGAATTTAATATATGTAATGCTCTATTTGTATACATTATATTGATTCCTAACAAATCAACTGTACTTAAAGTTTTTTGAACCTCTGGAGATAAGCCTGTCTTTATAGCACTTTTATCTTGCTTTAATTCTGAAAGACCAATTTCATCAAACTGATTGTTGGCAGTTTCTAACCATTCATCCAAATAGCCCATTGAATCAAACAAACTAACTAATTCTGTATTTGACTGTATTAAATCTTCTCGAATACTTGATTCAGTATAATCTAGATATGTCCTCATATATGCTGGTATTCCATCAAGAAGTAATTCGAACGCATCAAGATAGCGTTTTCTTTGTATTAATGGCAAACGTGCTAACATTTTTTCTGCCATACTGTATTTTTCTTGTCTAGATTTATCTAAATCTAGTATTCTATCAAATATCGGTCCATAATTTTTCCTTATTTCTGATTCTACTTTTGGATATAGATGTCTCATAAATAATAATAAATTAGTTAAATTTTCGTCAAAACTATTTGTATGCATAAAGAAATCCCTATCAGATGATAAATTGTTTTTTTCAATATATGTAGTAATTTCGTTATATTTTTTTGAATTTTTTAGTAAAAATAAGCATGCATTATATGCAGTGACTTGATTTAATGTATGTTCATTATAAAAGGAAACTGTTTTTAGCCTTGAATTATAAGTGTTTAATAAATTATAGATGTTAAAATCTTTCATATTTGGATTGTTAGCTTTTTCTCTCTGAACAAATCTATATATTCTATCAATATCTGTATTTATTTCTTTATATGTAAAAGGTTTAAAATCAGCGACCATTTTTTCAGTTTTATCAATGGCTGATTTAAAATTCATAAAGTACATAAGTAGTCCTCCTAACGATTAACATAATTATTATACTATATTTTAACTGTTTAAACAATAGCTTTGCTAAATTATGGTATATATGGTACAATGTGAACATAGGAGAGATGATATGAAAAAAGGAAGAGTTTTATTAGGAATGAGTGGTGGAGTAGATAGTAGTGTATCTGCTTTACTATTAAAAAATGAAGGCTATGAAGTTATCGGTGTTACTTTATCACTTTCTAACCATACAGATGCCAAAGATGCTAAAGAGGTATGTGGTAAGTTAGGAATAGAACATATTTCTATAGACATGCAAGAAAGCTTTAAAAAATATGTAATAGATAATTTTATAGATTGCTATGCAAAAGCACTTACACCTAATCCTTGTATAGAATGTAATAGAAAACTAAAATTTGGAGAGATGTATAAAAAAGCTAAAGAATTAAATTGTGACTTTTTATCAACAGGTCACTATGCAAAAATAGAATACAATGATGAATATAATCAATATGTATTAGAAAAATGTATAAATACTAATAAAGATCAATCATATGTGTTATATACTTTACCAAAAGAAATATTAGCTAAAGTTTTATTTCCATTAGGAGATTTTAGCTCTAAAGATGAAATAAGACAAATTGCTAAAGAAAATAATTTAGTAAATGTAGCAGATAAACCAGATAGTGAAGATATTTGTTTTATTCCTGATGGCAATTATAAAAAGTTTTTAGAAGAGAATTCAACTATTAAACCTAAACCAGGTAATATAGTTCTTACTGATGGAAAAGTTTTAGGAAAGCATACTGGTTTATATAATTATACAATTGGCCAAAGAAAGGGTATGGGAATATCATATAAAGAACCTTTATTTGTTATAGGCTTTAATATTTTAAAAAATGAGTTGATAGTTGGAACTAAAGAAGAGGTATATAAGAAAGAGGCTATAATAAATAATGTAAATATATTAATAAAAGATATTGCTATAGATAATTTGAAAGTTGGAGTAAAAACACGTTATAGCAAAAAAGAATCTATGGCAACATTACATACATTAAAAAATAATAAAATTAAAATTACTTTTAACGAACCAGAAAAATCATTGACACCTGGACAATCTGCTGTATTTTATTTGAATAATATTGTAGTAGGTGGAGGAATTATAGAGCAACCATTATAATAAATATGAAATTGACATAATGCCATAAATAAGGTATCATATATATAGTGACGACTAAGGAGGTACAAATATTTGGGAAAAATTAAAAAGCCAAATGGCTTACATCCAAAAAAACGCCGGTTAGATTGTTATGCATATGCATGCAATCTTAATAAGCCACAAGATTATGTTGGGCAAATCGCCGGTTATGAGGACAAAGACGTCTTTTCTAAAGAAGAGGTAATCGAAAGATTGATTGCAGATATGCTGGAAGAAGACGTATATGTTCGGGAAGCTTCGTACGAGGAGACTCCATCTGATTGGGAATGGAAAATATGTATTTTTTCAGTTGATACAACTGACGAGAACGAATATGATTACCATTTCTTGCGAGAAGACCAACCGAGGAGATGGTCACATAAATTTAGAGGGCAAAAGCCTAAGACTACAGATTTCGAAGGCATAACGATAACAGACCCAAGATTTGCACAGATAAATGAAAAATTTAATTATTCCTTTGTTGGATTCTTCATTCTTTGTCCACTTTAAGCAGACCTTCGGGTCTGTTTTTTTGGAATATTAATAGAAATGTGTCGATTTTTTAGTTAAAGTTTGCTGTTGTAAAATAATTATTTTTTTGTTATTATATAGGAAACTTATTTAAATATAAGAAGGAAGGGATACATATGATTAAAGAAGCTAAGATAAGTGATTATGACATAATTGCACAAATTGATGAAGACAGTAATATAAATAAACTAGAAAATGAACAATTAAACAATATAAGAGAAGCTTTAACAAATTACAGTAAAGTAGTATTTATTGACTACGAAAATGAAATTCCGGTAGCATATGCACAATGCTCATTACAGGATGAAAATATATCTCCAATTGGATATTTAGAAAAAATAAGTATTAAACGCAATTATCAAAATAAGGGAATTGCTAAAAAATTATTAAATAAATGTGAAGATTGGGCAAAAGACAGAGGTTGCGAAAAATTTACAGCTAGTTGCGATATTGATGACGAACAAGCTATGAACTTATATAATTATTCTGGTTTTTCTGAAATAAGTAAAGTAGCTTATTTTTCTAAGGAGCTTGATATATGAAAGGTAAAAGATTAAAAAATCAAGAAGAGGAAGAATTTGTTCCAAAGGCCTTCAAAAAAGATAAAGCTATTGATAAAACTGAAGCATCAACTAAAAAAACTCGTAAAAATGTAAAATCTAAAAAGAAAACTAATAAAAGATTAAGGAAAATCATTCTTATTATCATATTAATAGCCATAATTGTAATTGGAATTACACTAGCAGTTTCAGCAATTAAATGGAGAAATATAGCAGAAGACATGTTGGTTAACGAAAATTCAGTAGTTGTTGATGCAGATGGAGCTCAAATAGCTAAATTAGGTAGCGAAAGAAAACAAAAAAAGGTTAGTATTTCAGAAATACCAGCAAATTTAAAAAATGCTTATGTGGCAATTGAAGATGAAAGATTTTACAAACATCAAGGTGTTGATATAAAAAGGACTGGTTCTGCTATTATAAGTTATATTTTTCATTTTGGTAATTCTTCATATGGAGGAAGTACAATTACTCAACAGTTAGTAAAAAATATGACTGGTGACAATACAGACAGTATTTTTAGAAAAGTAAAAGAATGGTGGCAAGCATGGAATCTAGAGTGCATAACTGAAAAAGATGAAATTCTAGAAACATACCTAAATATAATATATGTTGGTCCTAGTATATATGGTGTAGAAGCAGGAAGTAATTACTACTTTAGTAAATCTTGCAAAAATCTAACATTAGAAGAATCTGCTTTTTTAGCAGGAATAAATAATTCGCCAAATTCATACAATCCTTTTGGAGAAAAAGATAATTCAGAAAAGATAAAAAATAGAACAAATACAGTATTAGCTAAAATGCTGGAATTAGGATATATTGACGAAGCAGAGTACAATGAAGCAACAGCGAATGTGGACGCAGGGCTAAAATTTAAGAAAGGATCTGTAGAGTCAAGTGATGGAGTATATTCATATCATACTGATGCTTTAATAACTGATGTTACAAATGATATTGCAAAAAAATATGATATTTCAAGTGATTTTGCGACAAATTATATTTATATGGCTGGCTTAACAATAACTAGTACGCAAGATTCCAAAATACAAAATCAAATTGAAACAGAAATGGAAAAAAGCAAATATGTGTTACAGTCTAAAACTGGTGGCGATCCTTCACAAGCAGCAATGGTAATAATAGACCACAAAAACGGATATGTACTGGGCTGTGTAGGTGGCTTAGGAGAAAAAACTACTCCACGTTCATTAAACAGGGCAACGCAAAGTATAAGACAAACTGGATCTGCAATTAAACCAATTGCGGTTGTTGGACCGGCTATCCAGAAGAGAATAATAGTAGCATCTTCAATATATGATGATACTGAAAAAGATTTTCCTGGTGGATATCATCCTGTAGATTATAGTAAGGCATTAGGGAAAATAACTGTTAGAAGAGCTATAGAATCCTCACAGAATATTCCTTTTGTAGAAATAATGCAAGAATTAAAACCTAGTGTTTCAATGGATTATTTGGAACGATTAGGAATAACAACTTTAACAGAAGAAGACAATAACTTGTCTTTAGCATTAGGAGGTCTACAAAAAGGAATAAGTCCACTAGAAATGGCTGCAGCATATGCTGCAATAGCAAATGATGGAGAATATATAGAACCAGTGTTTTACCAAAACATAAAAAATCATTCTGGTGAAACTATAATAACATCAAAACAAGATACAAGAAGAGTATTTTCTAAAGAAACAGCATTTATATTAAAAGAACTATTAACACAGCCAGTAGAGGGCAGTAATGGAACTGCTACATATTGTAAGATAAATGGAATTGATGTTGCAGCTAAAACAGGTACTACAGATTCTAACTATGATAGATGGCTTTGTGGTTTTACGCCATATTATACAGGAGTTACATGGTATGGATATGATCAAAATGAGACAGTTAACTTTAATAAAAGAAATCCTGCTGGTTTGATTTGGGCAAATGTAATGTCAAGAATTCATACTGGTTTAAAAACAGCATATTTCGAAAAGCCATCTTCTGTTCAAGCTGTTACTGTTTGTGCAGAGACAGGATTAAAAGCAAGAACAGGATGTACTAATACATATACTGAATATTTCTTAAGATTTACTACTCCAGATTTATGTAATGAACATAGTGGAAGTGAAGTAAAATCTTCTAATACAAGTACTGAGAATAAAGATGAAAATTCTACTGTACAAGGAATTAAAAATGACATCGATGCAGAGGAACCTGTAATGAATACAAATGTTGTTACGACAGAGGATAAACCAAAAGAGGATATAAATGCTAATAATAACTCTAATAATAATTCTAACAGAAACACAAATACTAATACTAATACTAATACAAATACAGACACTAATGAAAATACTAACAGAAATACAAATACTAATATTAATACAAACACAAATACCAATACAAATCTAAATGAAAACACAAATAGCAATATAAATACGAATGTTAATAATAACCAAAATACAAATAACAACACTAATGTAGAGACCAATTCAGCTACAGAATAATTAAAAAGAGCACATAGAAATATGTGTTCTTTTTAAGTGAAAATTTTAAAAAAGTATTGCATAAAAACAAATGTTCTTATATAATCTAAATGCGAACAAATATTCTATAACTACTAAGGAGGTTATTTATGAAAATAAAAAGAGGGATACTTTTAATAATTTTTATATTAATTATTATTTTTGCAAAGACTAGTTATTCAAAACAAGAATCAACTTATATAACTAAATATGTTTCTAGTGGTGAGACATTATGGTCAATAGCCAAATATGAAGTAGAGAATAATGAATATTATCAAAACAAAGATATAAGATATGTAATAAATGATATTAAATATGTAAATAATTTAAAAAACTCTAATTTATCAGCTGGAATGGAGATAAAAATTCCATCTTATTAAATCTACAACAAAGTTAGACAAAATTTACAATAATTACTTGAAAATATAATATTTGAATTATATAATTTTAAAAAAGATTTAGAAAGGAATTAATTATAATGTGGTTAAATCATATTTGTATATCCACAATCATAATTAAACATAGTTAAATGAAAAGAATTTCAGCTAAAAATATTATAAAAAACATAAAAAAATTACCACCAAAATTTATTATTTTGGTATTAATAATTATCATTTTATTATCTACAATAATTACTATGATTATTGTACAAGCTTCAAAACAAAAGGCGGTAATTTATACAGGAGATAATTTAAATGAAAATAGATATCCTCAATATAAAGAACTGTTAGATAAATTAAAAGATGAACATCCAAATTGGACTTTTACATTATTTTATACGAAATTAAATTGGAGTTCAGTTATTAAAAATGAAGGTCATTTTAATAATAGAACGACTCCGTTAAATTTAATACCAGATTCTAAAAGCTACTCTGGAGAGTGGCAATGCGAAGAAGATAATGGCAAAACTTATGATAACGGAAGCTGGTTGTGTGCTTCTACAAAAGCTATTGCATATAAGATGGACCCTAGAAATATGCTTAATTCAGATGATATATTTCAGCTAAAGGAACTAAATTTTAACGAAGATGTTGTTACTAAAGAAGGAATAATGAATAAAACAGAAAACACTTTTTTAGAAGGAGAACGTCTTGCAGAAGCAATTATAGAGGCTGGAGAAAAGAATGACATAGATCCATATTTTATTGTTTCTAGATTAATACAAGAACAAGGTAAAAATGGTACTAAATTATCACGAGGATATGAATATAATGGACAAACAGTATATAACCCATTTAATATTGCAGCTTCTGGAAATTCGCAAACAAGTATTATAAATAATGCAGCAGAATATGCCTATTCACATGAATGGTTTTCTTTGGAAAAAGCATTAATAGAGGGTGTAGATTTTATTAATACCAAGTATGTGGATATAGGTCAAAATACATTATATTTTCAAAAATTCGATGTAATAAAAGAAAATGAACTATATACAAATCAATATATGCAAAATTTATTAGCCCCAACATCAGAAAGTAGTATTTTATTAGACCAATATGAAAGTTCTAATACCGTAGATTCTAATTTGAATTTTATAATACCTTTATATGAAAATATGCCAAAGGAAATTTCAGAAGAGCCAGAAAAAGAATAAACAAAGGAGAAATAACAATGAGTTCAATAATTAGTCATGTATATATATCAAATATACTAAAAGAAAAATATAAATTAGGAGACGAATTTTTATATGGTGCAATTTTACCAGATATATTACATAAAGCTATACCAGCTCAGAGGAGAGAAATGACACATTATATACGTCATGGTATCTTATATGGTTCAGAAGGAGATTATCCAGATATAGAAAGATTTATAATCGAAAATAAAGAAATTTTACCTAAAAGCCAAATGATGCAAGGATATTTAGCTCATTTAATTGAAGATATGCTATGGTTTAGTATATATATACCTAGAATGGCTATAGAAAAAGATAAAAAAACTATTATTTATAAAAAAGATAATTCTGTGCATACTGACGACCAATTTAGCTCAGACATTTATTCTGATTATCCAATTATTGATAGATATCTTTTAAAGAAAACCGATCTAAACATAGAAAAATTGCAAAAAGAATTTCTAGCAATATCAGATGATATTAATTTAAAAAACACAATCAAAGAAAACTTTAAATTATTTGATTTACAAAGTGAAAATCTAATTTTAATTTCTTTTGAAATGTTAGAAGAATATATAAAAGCTGCTACAGAAAAAGTAAATATAGTTTTAGATAAAATATATGGAGAGAGATAAATATAGTTAGAGCAAAAAAAGAAATCAAAATAAATCTTAATATTTTGATTTCTTTAACTATTTTGTACTATTGTTTTATTCTTAGAAGCTTGTGGTAACATTTCAAATTTTATATCAAATAAGTTAAATTTATCCAATTGGTCATCTTCTAAACAAGATAAATAAACATCAAGTTCATCTATATTTTTACATGCAGTAATTATTGCTGGGTGTAGATTATAATTTACTAATAATTCGGCACCTAAAGAAAGTGCTTTAAGATAATTTAAATTAGAACGCTTTAAAGCTAACTGCATTCCTTCTTTAAACCTTGAAATAGGTGCATATTTATAATGACTTAAAGGAATAGTAAATTCTTTCTCGATTATTTCATATATATTTTCATAGTCAGTATTTTGCTCTTTTATTTTATTTAATTTATTTATGGTGTAGGGTAGAACTACTTTACCAGAAAGTTCTGAAATAATTAGTGTATTTTCTAATAAATTATCATTATTTTGTTTCTTAACTTCTTCTTTGTTAGAAAGTTTAATCATTTGCAATCCTCCACGTGTACTTTAATTAATTATAACATTTATAAAATTTAAATCAATAAAAATATTCAAAAAAGTTGAAAAAGAAATATTGGTATGATATATTTATTTCAGAAATAACTAATGACAAATTTACAGAATTAAATGGAGGGAATTTTAATGAAAAAAATAATAGGAAACATAATATTTATAATTTATGCAATAATTGCGGTATTTGTGACAATTTGCCTTTTATCCTACAACGAGTTTAAAGTTACTGAATTCGGAGAAACATCCTTAGTATTGATAGACAATGAAGAATTACAACCGAATTATAATAAAGGCGATTTGGTAATTGTAAATAGAGATACAAGAATTAGAGAAAATGACTCTATATTTTTTTATAATACATCTGCAGATAAAGTAGAGATTACTGTAGCAAATGTAACAAATGTCGAAAAAGTTAGTAATTTTGAATATACATATACATTGGAAGGAAATATGATCATTTCTAGTGAATATGTTATTGGAAATACAGAAGGAGTTACAGTAATTCCAAAACTTGGAACTGTTCTAGGAATATTAGAATCTAAATGGGGATTTTTAATATTAATTGTATTCCCATCATTGTTAGCGTTTATTTATGAAATAACAGTTGTATTTGCAGAAATTAAAGAGGGTAGAAATAACAAAAAGGAAGACACAAATGAATAAAAATAAAAAAGTTTTAATTATAATTGTTCTATTAATAATTATATTTATTATTCTTATTTATGCTATCTTATCTACCTTTGCAACATTCAGAAGTGAATTTACAGGCGACATGAAAATTGATAATGCAACTTGGAAAATACTTGTAAACAGTACAGATATCTCTTCGAATGCTGTAAAGGAATTTGTAATAGATGACATAGAGATAGATGAATCACAAGGTGTCGAGCCAGGCAAGTTAGCCCCCGGCTTAAAAGGGAATTTTAATATATTAATAGATCCAACCGAGACAGATGTTTCGATTATGTATGAAATAAAATTTGATACGACAGATATTAATGCAACAAATATAAGAATAGACTCTGTTAAAGAAACAATGGCAGGAAATACTTTGATAAAGTCAGATTCAAATACATATGTAGGAATCATTTCATTGGACGATATTAAAAATAATTTAACTAACAATATTCAAGTTACATTATTTTGGTGTGATGATGGAAATGAAGACATAAATATTGGAAGCATTCCAAATCATAAAATCAATATTCCTGTACAGGTAAAAGTAAGTCAATACCTTGGCGAAGAAATACAAGAATTTAAGGCTGAATAGGAGAAAATTTTGAAAAAGTTATCAAAAGTATTAGGATATGTTTTAAATATTTTAATCTTATTTATAATAATTATAATGGCTTTTGCAATTTATTATTTTGTGCAAGTAAAAGTACTTAATAAAGCATATGCAAACATATTTGGTTACACATTTTTTGAGGTTGCAACAGGAAGTATGTCACCAACAATAAATGCTGGTGATGTTATAATTGTAAAGCTTACAGATGATGTAAAAAAAGATGATATTATTGTATGTAAAGATAATAATTCTTTTGTAACACATAGGTTAATAAGTATACAAGATAATAAATTTATTGCAAAAGGTGATGCAAACAATGCAGAAGATAAACCTATGGATGTAGCAAATTTAATAGGAAAAGTAATTAAGATTATTCCTAAATTTTCTTTAATGAAAAATGTAATATTTGCCCCACAAGTTTTTATTCCAATTTTGGTAACGATAATATTACTTGGAATTGTTTGCTTTTTATATGACAAAAAAACTAAAGAAATGGAGTAAATATGCAAAAAAAAAAGATTATTTTATTAAAAAAGTTTATAGTTTTAATTATATGTATTTTAATAGTAATTAGGCTCATTACATTAATAATGGCTAGATATACATCTAATACAAGTTCTGAAGCTAATGTAGATACAGCTTTTTATGTTCTAAATGATGACTATCAACAAATGACATTAAATTTGGATTCTTTAATTCCAAATTCTACACCATATACATATACTTTTTCTATTTCTAATGAGAAAGATGGTCATATAACAGAAACAGACATGCAATATGATTTGCAGATTAGAACAACAACAAATCTCCCATTGACTTACCAATTATTAGAAAATGATACAACAATAGCAGATTTTACTAATGAAATTAATAAAGATACCGATGGGACATATTTTAGAACAATGAAAGTGAATTCGAGATATTTTAAACATAGTGTTAGTGGAATAAATATATATAAACTAATAATAACTTTTCCAGCTGATTTTACTAGCATTAATTATCAAGACCTAATAGAATTAGTAGAAATTTCTGTAACTTCTACGCAAACAATAATACAATAAAGTTAGGAGAAACAAATGTATAATAAGAAAAAATCTACTAAAATGAAAAAAAACAAAATAATATTTCTTATGATTATGCTTGTTATATTTATTTTTATAACTACAGTTTTTGGAAGATATATAACTAGTAGTATTCATGACTTTTTCTTACGCTCAAAAGAATTTTATTTCTATAGTGATAAATTAAAAGAGGAAGGAGCTAACTATCAAGTAGAAAATTGGTCTGGTGTGGATAGTTATGAAATAGTTATAAATATGAATAGTAGAAGTAATAATTTAAATGTTACTTCTTATGATATAGATTATGATATATCTTATGAGTATTCAGACAATATAAAATGTGATATAAGCAAAACGAGTGGAACAATTTATGCATCTACAAATTCAGATTCATTTAATATAATGCTTACACCTAATACCAAATTAGATACAGGGGATACTGTTTGGGTAGAAATAACTGCAACATCCAAAGGGCCATATAAAAAGACTTTAATAGGAAAATTTACTTTGGTAGTAGGTAAAGAAAATTTATCATACACTATTGATGATATTGCAAATAGACAATACTTAGAATTAAAAATTACTAATACATTATCATATTATACAGTAGAACAAAGCTTTGATTCACATAAAGTTGGTGATCGTCTTACAATAGATGAATATTTATCTTTATCTGAAGAAAACAAAAGGAAATGTTATTCTGCAAGGGTCAATATAAATTTTAATCCAGAAAATGTTTTAATAGATATAACTAATGGAACATACAAAGATGGAACAAATGTACAAACTACCAAAATAGATGGATACACATATGTAGATAGTTTTTCTTTATCGATAGATGCCATTACAAGTGTTAATATAAGATTTTATAAAACAGATGTTACAAAAGATTATACATATAATGGATTAGGCAGTCCAGTTATTACTGTAAGTACATATTAAATGAGGAGAAAAAAATGGTTAAAAACATTATAGATAGATATATTGATATAGTAAAAGAAGAATTTAAAGAATATTCAAAATTGATTCTAGGTAAGAATTTTGATCTAGATATATTTAATAGTTTTTTAAATGATTATATAGATGCTAGATATTTTAATTTTATAGATAATGAAAATATAAGAACATTTAGAGATAAAATTATTAAAGTAATAACTAATACACAAAACAATTTAGAAATTAAAAGACCACATGATAAGAAACTAATTATAGATGAATCTAATATATTTAAAAACATATTAACTTTTGATTCAGTAAGTATAGTAAAAAGTGAAGAATCAGCAATAAATGCATTAAATGATATATATTGGAAAAATAATACTAAAGATTATTTCAAAAGTAGATTTATAGAAAAAAATGTTTTTTATGAAAATAAAAGAGATGAATTAAAAGAAAAATACGAAAGTGAAGTTTTTTACTTGAAATATAAGAAACTTGATTTGGATACATATTATGCTGATATTAGTTATAAAATTAAATTTCCTAAGATTTATAATAGAGAATTTATAAAAAATGTGTTTTGTAATGGAATAACAAACGAAGACAAGCTACAAGTAGAATATTCTATGTTATCTAAAGAAATATTAAATGAAATTTTAGTACATAATTTTAAAAGAAAATATATTGTTGATCTACCAGAAACTCTAATAATAAAAGAGAAAAAAATAAAGAGTATTTTAAATATAATAAATTCATCTGCAATTCAAGAAAAAATAAGCTTATTAATTTCTAATAAAGCTTTTATAAATTATAGAAAGCAGATATATAGTTTAATTCAAAATGGATTTAAATTTTCATTATATTTGGATAATACTTTTAAAACAGACATAGAGAGTATGGAAAGACTAAAGATGTTTAATTTTATTATTTTAGATACAACAATTAATAATTTTGATGATATAAATGAAAAAACAAAAAATATAAAAAATTTAATTAGAACGTAAGAGGTAAAAGATGGAAACATTTACAAGATTTTTATACGAATTTTTAAATCAATTTTTTTCAGGCTTTATAGGGATGTTTAAGGGCATTGGAGAAGGATTTGCCCAAGCATTTAATTTTAAAAGATATCAAGAGATTCTAAATAATTACAAAGGGGATCTTTCTATGCCAGAATGGCTGTTAGTTGGCATATCTATTGCACTAATTATAATATTTATAGCTGCAATCATATTATTAATTTATTTTTTATTTAGAAAATACTTTAAATTTAGAAAAACAAATATAGAGAAAGATCAGTTATTGGATGAAGTTGCAAACTTAAATAGTAAAGTTGCATCTTTAGTAAAAGAAAAAGAAGATATAATGGCAATGAAAGTTTCACAATTAGGCCTTAAACCAGGAGAATCTCCTGTAGAAGAAAATGCAGGGGATGAGACTATAGATCCAACTAAAGATTCTAGATTTGCTAAATTAACCGAAATAGATGAAGAATATAAAAATTATAGAATTAAAAATTATGGCAACTCGTTTACCTTGCCGGAATTATGTGAAAACTTCAGAAATTTTGCAGCTTCAAAATTAGGACTATACTATACAATAGATATGATGAGGTTATTCGTTTCTGCATTAGCATCTACTAAGCTAGTTATTTTACAAGGTATATCTGGTACTGGTAAAACATCTTTAGCTTATGCATGGGGAAAATTTATGAAACATGATTCGTGTGTAGCTTCTGTACAGCCATCTTGGAGAGACAGAACAGAATTGTTTGGATATTTTAACGAGTTTACAAAAAAATTTAACGAAACAGAAGTTTTAAAAGAAATGTATATTGCTGGTTATACGGATGATGTTTATACAGTAATATTGGACGAAATGAATATTTCACGTGTTGAATATTATTTTGCAGAGATGCTTTCTATTTTGGAAATGCCAAACACAGACGAGTGGATAATCGAACTTGTTCCAAATAGCTGGTCAACAGATCCAAAACATATTAATGGAGGGAAAATAAAAGTACCTGCTAATATGTGGTATATTGGAACAATAAACAATGATGATTCTACATTCATGGTAACAGATAAAGTTTATGATAGAGCTATGCCAATAGATATAAATGATAAAGGTAATGCATTTACTCCTACAGATACAGATGCAATAGATATTAATTTCTCTTATTTATCAGAATTATTCCAAACAGCAATGCAAGAACACCCAATTTCTGATGACACGATTAAGAAAATAGAACAAATGGACGACTATGTAATTGAACATTTTAGAATTGCTTTTGGTAACCGTATTGTTTCTCATATGAAAAAATTTGTACCAGTTTATGTGGCTTGTGGTGGTGACGAAATTGCAGGTGTAGATTATTTTATAGCTAAAAAAATACTTAGAAAATTTGAACAATTAAACATTGGTTACATTAAAGATGAAATTGATCCATATATAAACTTTTTAAATAAAACTTTTGGTAAAAATAAAATGAAAGAATGTATAGAGTTTGTATCTAGATTAAAGAAATTAACATAAGAGGTAATGTAAATGAAAGAATTAGAACTTAAAAAATTATATGAGGAAACAGAAAATTCTACAGTAGATTATTTTATGTCCAAAATTAATTCTAATGCAAAGATAAATATTGATTACGAAAATTATTTGAATGATATTGAATGGATTGATGTTGTAGAATTAACTCTTCCTTATATAGATAATATTTTAAGAAGTCCAAATAGATTTATAGTTAATGAAGAAGAAATAGTTAAAATCGAGCTTGCTCGTAAAATTACAGTTGATAGTATTAAACATCTTTCTAAGCATACAAATTTAATACAAGAAGTTGATGAAAATGATGATGTACGTCCGTCTAAAATTCTTAATGTGTATAAAGAAGAAAGTTTTGACACATATGAGAATAAATTAATATATACATTAATACATAATTTAAAAATGTTTTGTGACAAAAAAAGAAAATTAGTAGAAGAAAATTTAAAGAGGAATATGAAGGACGAGAAAAAGCTTACATATATTGCAACTAGTAAAATGAAAAATGAAGATGTTGCGATAAATATGTCAGTTACAACAGCATTAAATATGACAGAAGATGAAAAACAAAAAAAGAAACGAGAAATTATTTCCAGAATTGATAAGATAGAAAAGAAAATTAATGAATTAACATTTACAGATGTGTATAAAGAGTTGGACAAAATGAATGTAAGACTGATTAGACCTCCAATAAAAAAGACCAATTTAATATTGAAAAATGTTAATTTTCAATATGCAACAAAGTTATGGGATTATATTCAAGAACATTTAGATAACCTGGATGGACCTTCTACAGAGCATAAGGAATACATTGATGAAGACATAATAAAACAAATAAGCGATGAAACATTTTTTATAGATTATCTTGCTATAAATACTTTAAATAAAAGAAAAAGTGATGTAACAGATCAGAAAATGACGAAAGAAGAAATAGTAGAATATTTATTAGAAAAATTAATAAATATGAATGCAGATTTAACTTTGGAACAAATAAAAGAATTAGTGGGGGATAAATTTGAAAAAATTAAATATAAGAAAGCTGTAACTTTACAAGAGATTCAAGCTATATTTAAACAGTATATAGACGAATTTATGCAAAAACTAACCTAGGAGGAACATAAGATGAAAAAAATATTAGATAATAAAGTTATAAAAATTATTGGAAAAATAATATATGTTTTACTATATATTATAATTTTAGTAACTTTATTAGTAGTGCTAACCCAAAGATTTTCGAATAATAATTTTACAATTGGAGGCTTTAGAATATTCAATGTAGCAACAGGAAGTATGGTTCCAGAATATAATGTTGGAGATATACTTATTTCTAAAGAAATAGATCCAAATGAATTGCAAGTAGGAGATAATATCGTTTATCAAGGTGAGAAACAAGATTTTAAGGGTAAGATTGTAACTCACAAAATAATCGAAAAAAGAGAAGAAAATGGTAAACTATTTTTTACGACAAAGGGAATTGCCAACGAAGAAGCAGATCCAGAAATATCCGAAGATCAAATATATGGAAAAATAGTTTACAAAACAATAATTTTAAGTTTTATTAGCAAAATAATAAATAATATATATGCGTTTTATTTCTTGATTTTTATTCCTATAGCAATAATAATTTGTAAACTGATTATTGATAATGTTATAAGTTATAAAAATACAAAAGCTGAAAAATCAGAGCTAAAAAGTGGAACTAAGGATAAAAAGGATAAAACAGTGAAAACTGTAAAAATAAAAGAACAAGAAGATGAAGAAGAAAAAAATGCTAAAAAAAAACTAAAAAAATATTAAAATATATAAATCCTAAAACAATGATAGTATTAATCTTATTACTTGTTTTTAATGCATATGCTTGGTTTATATATGCAACAAGGGCATCACTAGATTTAACAACACATGTTGCTGCATGGGAAATTAGTTTTGATGCAGGTGAAAGTCAATCTGATACAAGTGTTATTCTAGAAATCGATAGAATTTATCCAGGTATGGAAGATTATATTAAAGAAATAAAGGTATATAACAGAGGAGAATTATTAGCCAATCTATCATATACTGTCACATCAATACAAATACTAGGTGACACCTATGAAATAGGAGAAAATTATACTGCAGACGAATTACAAAACATATTGGATAGTTATCCTTTTAAAATAACAGTAGAAACAACTGCTGATCAAATTGCTGCAGAAACAGGAGAAGGAAAATTTATAGTAAAAGTTGTATGGCCATTTGAATCAGGTAATGACCAAGCAGATACATATTGGGGAAACCGATCAGCAGAATTCCAAAAAAATAATCCCCAAGAAAAGGGATTAAGAGTTACTTTTGAATTAACTGCAACACAAAATAATTAAATTTATGAAACTATTTGGTCAAAAGTAATATTTACATTGAATAATGCAGGATTGCCAGATAGGGCAGAAGCTGTATCTTTAGCATTATCCATTGTAGCACTATTAGAATCATCATTCCATTTTACATATACACGAATTTTTCTGGTTCTACTAGGATCATCCAATGCTATGCTTGCTGTTATATCTTCATTAAAATTAGCGAAATCTTGTTTTGCACCATCATCAATAGAATATCCTGTTGCAACAATATCTGTTACAGAACTTTGCTCAGCCGGTTTTAATGATATAGTATATTTAAAAGCAACATCAACAGCAGAATAATCAAAATTTAAATCAAAATAACCTTCAGCTGTTGGAGCTATTATGCCTTCTGCAATATTTTCATTACCAGGAAATGTTGGCTGTAATGTTGCAGAAATATCTGATTGGTTTTTAATAGAAATATTATTAACCAAAATATCCCATCTAGCAATTGGCATGTTTGTTTGACTTGCTGCAGACGTTGTATATTTTGCATAAATAAGAACAAATGAGATTATAGCAATTGCTAAACATGAAATTGCTAAAAAAATAAATAACTTTTTATAATTTTTCATATGTAATCACCTATAATCTTTATACCATATAAAACAAAATAAAGCAATACAAAAGAAAGGCGGATTTTAAAGTGACTAAAACTAATAAGGAAAAAATAACTTTAAACTCAGAAAAAATAAGAAAAAGAGAACAGAAGATAAAAATATTAAAAATTACCATATTATTAATATTATTATTTTTAATTATTCTATATTTTATTTTAAGAGTTGTTTATGAATTAGGAGATTTTACAGTATCGTTAGATCCACAACTAGAGGAAAAAAGTGGTCTTGTCATGTATGAGCATTTATCGGATAAGCAAAATAAACAAATATTAAAAGCAGAAAGAGTAGAATATATGGATAATATCTGTGTATCTTGGCTTCCATCTAATCTTTCAGAAGGAGAAGGAAGTCATAATGGTACAAATTATTTAGCATATTCTTTTTATTTAGAAAATCAAGGATCAGAAACTATTAATTATTGGTATAGAATAGTCTCTGACGATGTTGTAAAAAATGTAGATAGGGCAATAAGAATAATGGTAATTAGAAATGACGAACAAACAATATATGCAAAGCCAAATGAAATAACTGGAGAAAACGAGGGCGGAACTGCAGAACCTACAGAAAAATTTAATAATAGTAAAGATCTAGTCTTAAAGCAAAGACAAGGGATGAAATCTGGGGATATAGATAAATTTACAATAGTAATATTTTTAGAAGGTGATGACCCAGATTGTACTGATGAGTTAATTGGTGGAGAAATGAAGATGCATATGGATATAACAGAGGAACATATCAACGAGGGAGAAAACAATGTAGATGAAACACAAGTATAACTGAGATAGTTTTATTTTAGAAAAAAATAGCAAAAGTTGACAAATTTTAAAAATTGTTGTATTATAAAATTATACTAATTAAATTTGAAATAAAGGAAGGATAAAGCTATGGTAAAGAAAAACGAAAGACGAAAAAATAATTTAAGATACTCATTATTGTTATTATTATTATTATTAGTGTTTTTAATGGTATCTACATATGCGTGGTTCACAGCGAACCAAACAGTTACAATCAGCACATTAGATGTTAATGTACAAACATCTAACGGTTTGCAGATTTCTGCAGATGCAATTAACTGGAAAACTATTTTACAAAAAGCAGATATAACAGGAGCTTCTGCTACATATACAAGTAGTGTAAACCAAGTACCTGATGAAATGCAACCAGTTTCTTCAGCAGGTATTGTAGATACAGGTACAGGATATATGGATATGTACTTTGGAACAGTAGATGCTCTAGAGGATGGTACAGGTTATTCATTAGCAAGTGATAAAGAAGTAGATACAAGGGGAGCAGAGGGTAGATATATTGCATTTGATATATTCTTAAGAGTAGACCAAACTACACCAGTATATTTAACAACTGCTTCTAATATTATAACAAAAGAAGGTGCTGCAGATAAAGGTTTACAAAATGCTGCAAGAGTTGCATTTATAGATGAAGGAAATGTTGCAGATGTTGGTGATTCTACTGGTGCACAGGCTTTAAAAGGTGGAACAACTTCTATAATTTGGGAACCAAATTATGATGTACATACAGCAGCTGGTGTTGCAAATGCAAAAGAAATATATGGACTTGATACTACTACAACAGGTGCTTCACAATTATCTTACCAAGGTATTAAAGCAGAATTCGCAGACTCAGAAGGTGTAACATTAAAGAATACAAATACATTTTCTCAATATTTTCAAACAGTAACACCTACAATTTCTACAGTAAAAGATTTTGATGCACAACAAACATTATTAAATCTAAAAGCAGGTATTACTAAAGTTAGAATTTATATGTGGGTAGAAGGACAAGATGTTGACTGCGAAAACAATGCATCTGGTACAGACATATCATTCAATGTTCAAATAACAAAAGCAACTGAATAATAAATATTATATATAAAAAGCACTAGCAAATTGCTAATGCTTTTTTTGCGTACAAAACGCTTATATTTTACTAAATAATTATAACATTTTTGTAAAAAATATGGATATGTTTTATTTGTATATGATATAATATACAAGAATATTTATGAGTTGAAAGGATGAAAAAAATGAAAAAAATCACAGAAATTTCTACTCAAGAATTACTGGATGCCTATAAAAAGGTTAATGATTTTATAAAATACCTAGAAGTAGAAGAAAAAAATGTAGAGGAATAGGAGTTATCATGAAGTTTTTAGATAAGATATCAGTTAGTAAAGAAATATTAGAAAATATGCCAAAGAATAATAAGAAAAATAAGGTGTCATATAAAAAGAATATAGAAGAATTAAAAGACGAATATATAAACATAAAAAATGAATTGTTTAATGAGATTAAACGAAGATATAGCGAAAAAACAGAAAAATTTGTATTAAACCCAGAAATCAATAATTCCAAAAGATTATTAGAACAAATGGGAGATTCTTTATATCTTGTTAATTCTATAAAGACAGCTTATGAAAAAATGGGTATAGACGAAAATATTTGGCGTTTAAGAAAATTTTATAAAGATAATTTGGAAAATGTAAATAATGAAATATTGCAATGTATTAATGCATTTTCTGTCGTTGGAATTAATTTAACAGCTAAAGATTTTAATTATAATAAATTTACACAAGCATATATGAATGTATTTTTCGAAGAAATAGAAGATATAACATCTAAAAAATTAAAAGAAACTTTTGAAAACATTTATTGGAAATGTCCAGAACTTATAACACATTTGGAATTAAATATAAGATATTTGTATTTACAAAATGAATCAAAAGCAGAAAAATATTATACACAAGCTAAGTTTGATATTCTTAAAGGAAACGACACAGAGCAAGATGTTTTTAATAGATATCTAGAATTAAAAGATAATTTACAAAATATGTTAGATACTAGCCCAAAATTAATTCTTGATAAATTCTTAAATAAAGAAGTTAATTATAAAGATTATTTACCAAATAAAATACAAAAAGAATATGCCAAAATAATTGATATAGAGCTATTACAAGAAGATGACGAGATTAAAGATAATATTCTTAAATTCTATAATAATATTTGTGAATTTAAGAATTACTTAAAGTTCAAATTTATTTTTGAGGATATAAAAAAACACTACCTAGAAAAAGATAGAAATAAAAAAACTTATGACGATTTATTAAAGAAAATTCGTACAGAAGAGAAGAAGTTATCAAAATTAAATGATGAAAAAACTAAAAAATTCTTTTTATTCAAAAAGAAAAATGACGATATAAATATACAATATGCTGATTTAATAAAAAATATACAGGATATGTATAAACAATTAGATAAAGAAAAAGTATATAATAAAATTAGTGAATATATTAATGACAATTCAACAATATATGATGTGTTTAAATTTGCCAATTCATTCAAACCATATGTTAGAGATATTGCAATAGAAAATATTCCTACAATTATGCCAGAAGAAATTGACGAATTAATTATCGATTTTGATAGATTTGTAAAAACACCAAATATACAAATAATTAATAATATACTTATTCAAGAAACAAAGAACATTTCATTAATAATAAAAGATAGATATGCTTTATTAAAATTTAATATAACGAAAGAAGATGTTCAAGAAGACAATATAGATACATTATATCAAATCCTTAAAAAATTAAAATTTGATATTAATTTAGAAAAAGCCAATATGAACATTAATAAAATTAGTGAAATTATAGAGTTATACGAAATTATAAAATAATATTGGAGAGAGTTATAGATGAAAAAACTAAAAAAAGGAAAAATAATTATATTAATAGTATTATTAACTCTAATTATATTCGAATTGGTAGCTTTTAGAAATTCTAGAGCAGAAAAAATAATACCAATAATTGCAACATTTACAGATACTGCAGAAAAGGTTTCTGTAATCAAAGAAACTATAGATGCAAAAAGCGAGGACGAAAGTGGATATACTGTTATTCTTCCAGATATGGTAAATAATAAAAAAGTTACTAAATATTTTGTAACTCAAAAAACAATAAATGAAACAACTGGAAGTAATGAAACTTTGGAAAATGCAGAAAGAGTAGCGATGTTGCCAGGAGACAAAATTTATTTAACAGATGAAGAATTAGAATTAAAAAAATTAGATTTATCTATAGAATATGATAAGAAGGATGACTTATATAACCAAAAATTAATTGCAAATAGTAATAAATTTAATATAGAAGTTGAAGGTTATTTTCCATTAGATTCTAATTTAATTATAGAAACAACGGATAAAGAAACTCTTAATAATGATATAGACAAATTTTTGTATACTACAACATTTGATGTAGCATATAAAGTATTAATACAACAAAATGGAAAAGAATTTAAGCCAACAGAAGACATAAAAATAACTTTTAAAAGTAATGAAACAGAAACATTAATTGATAATACATATAAAATTGTAAAAGCAGATTCAACTGGTAATAATTTAATAGAGATTACAGATTTTACAATTGAACAAAATAAAATATATTTTAATACATCAAACTTAGGTATTTTTGCTATATTAAAAAATATAATAATCCAATCTGGGGCTAATGCAAATTCTTTAGCAATGTCATCAATGCAAGGAAGAACTGTTGTTACAAATAGTGAAGTAATGGAAGACGTGTGGGATGGTATAACTTCTTCAGCATTTAAATATGGAAATGGTACAGAGACAGAACCATATTTAATAACTAATAGTGCAGAACTTAGCTATTTAGCAACTCAAGTTAATAATGGAATTACATATGAGAATACTTTTTTTCAGTTAGCGATGAATTTAAATTTAGATAATAAAAATTGGACACCAATTGGAAACACTAATAATCCTTTTAAAGGAATATTTGATGGAGCAGGGCATTATATTTCTAACATGAATATAGCAATAAATTCAATTCCTACGAACTCAATAGAAAATTACGGTTTATTTGGAACTATTGGTGATAGTAGTAATAGAACGTTAATTAGCAATATAGAACTAAGAAATTCCACAATCTTACTTAATTCAAATGGCACAACAGCAAATAATAATACAGATAAGGGTTGGCATATTGGCAGTATTGTTGGAACGATGTATAATAATTCAACTGTTCAAAATTGTATTGTTAAGAATATGAATATTACAGGTGGTAATGGAGTTACATTAAGAACGAATTATACTCAACTAGCTATAGGAGGAATTGCGGGTTATGCAACAAATAATGCAAATAACACAACAGATCCAGGGAATAATAGAAGATATTTAATTTCTAATTGCTATGTAAAAGGAAATATAAATATTGAAGCTAATAGATATGAATCAGGAGGATGGTTTAATAAAACATATACTGGAGAAGCTCAATATCATGCAGGCGGAATTATTGGAACGATTAGAAGCCAACCTGTATGGCCAACAAATTGTTTATATAATGGACAAATAGATTCTAATGGTTTTATTGGTCCAATATTTGCAGCAGTAATGAATAGGACAAGCTTTACAAATACAGATAATTATGGGACTCTTTGGAATGGTAATGATGCTGGAAATTTAACAATGAATAGCTATTATATAAACTTTTATGTAAATGGTACAGGATTTACATCAAATGAAGAATCAGGAGACTCTTCTTCTTACATTGCAGATGATTCGTCTTGGTGGGATGAGCCAGAAGATTTAGAATATGCACAAGGTGTTAATAAAGGTTTATATACAAATGATGAATCTTCTATGTTAAATACTTTTAATACGAATGCACAAGGTAATATACAATGGGAATATTCTGGAGGAGAATTTAATTTACGTCCAAGATTTGAAGCTTCTGTAGATAGTTCTACACAACCTACGTACAAAGTTATTGTAAACAATAGTTATACTTCTGGACCATATACATATACATGGTATTTAGATGGAGACGTAATTACAAATTTACAAAATCAAACGCAAATAACACAAGAACAAGCTTTTGACAGAGAATATTTATACGATGTTGTAATATTTGATGGAAAATATTATTATGTAGCTCAAATTAAAATAGAGAAACTTTCATTATATATAGAATTTACCGAGGATATAGCAAATGGAACAATAACTGGTAATTTAGCAGGAAATGCAGTGCCATATATAAATTTGGATGATTATACTTACCAATGGTATATATTGGATGTAACTGGTGAAGATAGTGATATTATCGAAGGTGCAGTAGACAAAACTTTGGGAAATCTAGAAGATGGTGCAGAATATGAATTAGTTGCAACCAATAATGCAATATCTTCTTTAACAGTTTCAGGTAGATATAATTTAGCAGATAGAACTGTTATATATTGTGATTATAGGAATGGTGATGATAGGAGAAATAATGGATTTTCTCCAGAAAGACCTGTTAAGACACTTAGTACTGCATACGAAAAATTAAAAGAAGATGGTACAAGAAGTTCTAATATTATTGTTATTATGGGAACATATAGCAGTAATAGTATTTATAATTATAAAGAAGGTAATAGTAATGACGACACATATGCTAAGAAAGCGACACTTACTGGAAAATATAATGGAATAGATTATAATGCTGAGTTATATTTTTATAGTGGTAGTGGAACATATAGGTATATGGCAGAAGATACAACTTTCCAAAATATGATTTTTTATGGTAATAGGGATCAAATGTATTTTTATTTACAGGGGTATAGCTTAACGATTGGTGAAAACGTTACTATGCAAAATTATGCGACATCTAATACTAACCAAGGATTACTTGGTGGAAATGCACCAGCATTCCATATATTTTGTGGTTGGAACCAATATAATTATAGTACTTTGCCAAGAAAAGATGCAGAAGTAATTATAAAAAGTGGTACATATGGAAGAATTGTTGGTGGAGGAAGTCCAGGAACTTCATCTGGACAAGGACAACAAATTTCTCACGATTTTATGGGTTCTTCTAAAAGCGACTCATTTAATATTACAATTACAATAGATATACAAAATAGTACAACATCTAACCAATATGATTATGATGTAAACCTATTAACTGGTGGCTCCGCTGCTGGTAATAATTATTCAAATGTTGTACAAAACATAAAAAATGGTTCGGTTGGTCGTTTAATAGGTGGAAGTATAGGGGACTCAGCATATAGACCAAGAAACTGGAATTATCCAGAAAATACCTTCCTAGGTACAGCTACAATAAATGTTACAGGTGGTAGTATAGATGAACTATATGGTGGTTGCTTAGGAAGAAATATGGATGTAGTAGGAAGTTCTTACGCATCTGGAAATACCTGTGATTCATATTTTTATGGTACTGTTAATATAAATATTTCTGGTGGTAGAATAGAAAGTAATATATATGGTGCAGGAGCTGGTGGAGTTACAGGATATAGTCCAAATTCATCTGACCCATATAAGAATTATGGACAAGAATTTGATACTGGTGTAGAAATAAATATTACAGGTGGAACAATTGAAGGAGATATATTTGGTGGTGGATATGGATATACAGAATATCTAAACCAAAATGTTACAGCAGTAGATGGTGGAACACTTTATGGTGATAGTACAATAAATATATCAGAATCTCCTGTAATAAATGGAAATATATATGCTTCAGGTTGTGGTTATAATTACAGAAATAAGCAAGAAATTGCTCAAATGGAAGGAAATTCTATAATAAATATATCAGGTACACCAGATTTAAATGGAACAATATTTGGAGCTGGTAATGGAGTCTCTGGATATACTGAAATGGCAAAATTAATTGGAACTTCTACTGTTAATATTTCTACAGATTTAGATACAGAAATATATGGTGGAGGTAATGTCGCAAAAGTAGAAGGAAATACTAATATAAATATTATAAATGGAACACATACATCTGCTATTTACGGTGGAGGTAATATTGGAGAAATACAAGGAACTTCTACTGTAAATATTAATGGTGGAACACAAACATTAGTATATGGTGGAGGTAACCAAGCGAAAGTTACTACATCAACTGTTAATATAAATAATGGAACAAATATAGACGTATTTGCAGGAGGAAACTCTGCAGATGTAGAAACAACAAATGTATTTGTCATGGGCGGTAATACTACAAATTTATATGGTGGATCAAACCAAAGAGGTGATATAAATTCAAGTAATATAACTTCTACTGCTGGTATCGTAAACACAATGTATGGAGGAAATAACATTGGTGGTAATACAGCAAATGCTAAAATTACAATTAATGGTGGAATTGTTACAGAAACCTTATATGGTGGTGGCAACCAAGTTGATACTACAAAAACAAAAATATATTTAATTAATTGTGGTAATAAAATACCAAATGTATTTGGTGCAGGAAATAATGCTGGAGCAAATGAAACACATGTATATGGACAAGGTGGACAAACAGAGAATGTCTATGGCGGAGCTAACCAAGCAGGGAATGTACCTGTAACAGAAATTATTATAGATTCTGGTACTTTTGATACAATATATGGTGGTAATAACATGGGTGGAACTAATGATGCATCAAATGTTACTATTAATTCTGGAACCATAAATAAAGCAATTTATGGTGGTGGAAATCAGGTTGCTACAAATACTAGCAATGTAACAGTAAATAATGTACTTGGTCAAATACCAGAAGTATATGGTGGAGGATATGCTGCAAATGTTATCACATCAAATGTAACAATAAATAATGGTAATATTAATTATGTATTTGGTGGTTCTAATACAAATGGAACAGTTGCTACAAGTACTGTACACATATATGATGGTCACGTAAACGAATCATATGGTGGAAATAATGCTGGTGGTAATACAATTACTGCTAATATTACAATTCACGAGAATGGTTCTGTAGCAAATGTTTATGGTGGAGGCAACGAAGCCATAACAACAGAAACTAGAGTAATAATAAATGGAACAGTAACAGAATGTGTGTATGGTGGTGGTAATAAAGCCGGTATAGAAACTTCTACAGATGTTTTAGTAGAAGGAGCACATGTTGTAGACAATGTATATGGTGGAGGAAATGAAGGAATTGTAATAGAAAATACAAATGTACATATAAAAAATTCGAAATTGGATAATAGTGTATATGGCGGTGGTAATGGTGTTACAGCCATAGTACAAGGAAATACAATTCTAACAATCGATGGAACAACAACACAAATCGAAAATCATGCATTTGGTGGTGGTAATAAAGCCAACACAGGGGAAGAAAATATAAACAATTCATCTAGTACTGTAAATATAGCTGGAGGAGAAATTGGTGGAAATGTATATGGTGGAGCAAACACAGCAGTCGTTTATGGTACAACTACGACGACAATTGGATATGATGCCCTTTCAAATAATAATCTCGAGCAAGGAGATATCCATATAGTTGGAACAGTATTTGGTGGGGGAGAAGCAAACGCATCTGGTTCGCCAATATATGATTTCTCTTTTATAAGTGTTACAAAAGGAATAGAAATATACTTAAATGGAAATTCATACAATGTACTTAATATAGACGGTAGTATATTTGGTTCTGGTAACGCATCTAGTACTAGTGGAACTAGTATTATTGATATAAAGGATTATGGAACTATACAAAATCCAAAATATAATGTATCAATTCAGAGAACAAATACATGTACAATTTCTAATTCAGCAATTGCCTTGGATGGAGCTACAGATAGAACAAATGAATATGCCGATACTTATTATAGTCTAAGTAGGGTTGACAATATTAAACTAAAAAATAATTCAACATTATATTTAAACTATGGTGCAAACCTATTAAGACAATTTGACAGTCTTGTAGACGTAAATAGCAAGGAAGAAAAAGCTACAGTAACAATTGATGAAAATGGTAATACAATAAAAAATGTTGATAACAGAATATATATGGCAGAAGGTAAAAACTTAGATGTTGCGACAAACGAAGGACTTACAGCTTTTGGTAAAATAAATGGAATGACTTTCTTTGGTATATTTACTAATACAATCGTTCCGGCTTCTAGTACAGGAATATATGGGCCAAACTTTAATAATGGTGATGCAATAACAATCCCTGATATGTTTACTTTAAGCTCCTATGTAAGAGGAGAACATAAACGTGACCCAGAACACGATATAAAGGTAGATGGGTTCTATACAAATTATGATAATGATGGAACAATAAAAGTAGATTATGTTGGGGTAACACCTGCAGAAGATGTTTATTATATTTGGAATGTTGGAAAAACAGGAGAAATCACAAGATTTGATGTAAGTCTAATCGCTTCTAAATATGCAACATTTGGTACTGACGAATTGTCTTTAGTTGGATTTTCTGATCCAAACATAAAATTTAGTATAGATAATGTTACATCAGGATTTAGAAATAATGAAATATTATTAGATCCAGATGAAGTACCTTCTATTGCAGAAACAGCAGAAGATGCAAACAAAATGTTTGGATTAACAATGGAAGCAGGAAATAATGGTTGGTCAAATCCAAGTGAGACTACATTCTTAGCACAGAACGGAAATACATCATATACTGGTGATTCTATGTATTCTTCTGATAACTCTGCATACACACCTTCGTTATATTTCTGTTTGTATCATGCGCAAAATATTTCTGGTGAAAGAACAATTGGTAGTATAACAATAAATATGACCGCACTTGTTCCTGTGGATGAACAAAATATTCTACCTAAAAGAATAATGATTGTAGTTACGATTACATCCAAGGAATATCAAGATGATTATATAGAAGCTGCAATAACGCCTGGAGATCAATTTAATTTGTTTACTTCAACAGAAACAGTTATAACAAATAAGAGCTCATTTTCTACATATTATTCTTTATATGTAAATGAATTTTCTAGTACTGATTATGTAAGAGATTATGACAATTATGAAAGAGTATTAATTTCTAATACGTCTGATGGTAGTCCATATATTCTTCCTGAAGGAACAAATATTACAATGTTAGATATGGTAACAAATGAATATTATTACTATATAGTTAATGCAGATGATGTTAGAAACAATAAATATATATATCATTTATCTGATTTTACATATATGGGTAGTACTGATAGAAAATATCCAGAAAGTGAAATGGGAGATATATATTATGATAAAGATCAAGATTTAATATACGAAAATTATATTTTCCAATTTAATTTTAAGGACACAAATTTAAATACTGACCTTGTAAATAATACAATGTTAATGGAATTAAGAAATAAAGATGATGAAACGATACTTGGTGTTTTAGGTATACATAGGGATGTTATGAGATATAGTGTATATCAAAATAGAGACTCAACAATTGGTGTTGATGCAACTGTAGACTCAGTTAACTATTTAGGAAATGATATAGGTTTAGATGTATCTACTGAATTTACGCAACAAATTTTGGATTCTAGAGTTATATTTGATACACAATATTTTGACAAAAAAATGGGTATTAAATTAACTTTCTTAGATGGAAATGGCAATGCATTACAAAATGATAGTTTACTTGGTATATACTTTACCTTAGATGGAGTTAATTATTATCCAAGAATAGATGGAACAACAAGAATAAAAATAGCTGATAAAGTATCAAATGTACTTTCTAACATAACAATTAATACGTCGAATAATACAACGCTTGCAACAGGTGATTACACAATAAGAATAGAAACATATGGTTCACCTGATGGTGTCTATTATGGATTAAACTCGTCAGATAGTATAGAAGTAGATCTAACAATAATAAATTCAATATATGGTATTAAAGTTACTACTACTGATGAATATAAAATATTACAAAAAGATACAGGTCTTAATCAAAATAATCAAAATCTTTTGAAAGGTAATGTGGAATATTCTTCTGGTCTATCTCATCCTATAATTACAGTATCTTTAGAAAGAAGAAAATATGATTCTGTATATGACCAAAATTATGAGGTTGTAGATTTAGCAGACTATGTAACAGACAGTTTAACTAAATTTAATTTTGAAGTTGATAATTCGGATAAATTAGAATATTTATTTTCTGATAATCCAACAGCGAATATGGACTTTACATATACTATAAAACAACATTTAACAACAGGTACTTATAGACTGACATTTAAGCTATATGATGTAAAAAATGTAGATAATCAAAATAACTACGAATTTATAGGTGATGCATACGAATATATTATTATTAAATAGAGAGGATACAAATGAGATACGATAAAGACTCGATAAAAAAGCGAAAGAATAGAATGAATAATGTAAAAAAAATATTATATGTAATTTTAATTATCTTAATTTACAATATAATATTAGTTGGAATTTCTTATATAAGCAGACAGGATTTTAATGGGATTTTTGGCTACAAAGCTTATAATATTACAACTAATAGCATGGAGCCTAATATAAATAAAGGTGATATAATTCTAATTAAGAAACCTAAAAAAGAGGAAAAAATTAAAATTGGTGATGTTATTTCTTTTAAAAATGATGGGCAAATAATTACACATAGGATTGTAGATATAAGTGACACAAATGGAGTAAAAAGATATATAACTAAAGGGGATAATAATAATGTCCCCGACTTACAAAAGATATCTTTTGAACAAATCGAAGGAGTTGAAATTTTAAGAATTCCTTATTTAGGACAAATTGTATCTGCAATGGAGAATCAAGTAATACTATTAATTATAATATTACTAATATTAATAATTTACTTATATAGCTTGAATACAAAAGAAAAATCAGAGATACGACGAGCAAAACGTATGAAATATATGGAAGAAAATCATAACAATAAATTATAGATTAGTTTGAAATATAACTAATCTATTTTATTCTATAAAAACAGTAGAGTAGGGGGGAGAGACAAGTAGAATTAAATTAATTAATAAAGTGATATTATATAATTTTCTTTATTAATTATAAAAATAATTATATTTAAAATAAGAAATTAAAAATTTTAATATAGTCTTTAAGAATATAATTAAATTAATAAAAATAACTTATAAAAACTCTATATAAATTTTTAATTACAAGATTTTAATACCAAGCATTAAAATCTTAAAACGAACATTTGTTGTTCAGTAATTTTATGAATTCACTGTATTACAAACTATAATCATATAAAATAATGACCTTCTAAAATCGCTTTTAAGATATTTTTATTTTTTAGGCATATAGTTTGTTGTCTGCAAAATAAGGTAAATATGGAGAAATAGGCATTGAGGAGATTTTTGAAAAGTTTTAATATTATAAAGTAGCAATTTATATAATAAAATAAAGATATATAAATGAATATTAGAACAGCTAAAAGCCTTGAATTAGTAAGACTAGAGGTTTATGACTGTTTTATATTTTTCTCCTACCTCTTATTGCACAAAACTTTGATAATATGCCCGTCATGATTTGTTTTTTTTAATAAAAAAGTTTCAAAAATTTATACATATCGCAAAAATATCATATTATATATATGAAAAAAATATTAGACAAAAAGTATTGATTTTGTAATATTTTTTATGTATAATTAATATAATAATTAAGAACATCATTGTTTTTAATAAATGTGTTTGTCGCCGCCCCTTTGGCGAGTTATAAATGAGAGAGTGAATAAATGTGTTTGTCGCCGCCTCTTTGAGCGACTAACAAATGAGAGAGTGAATAAATTATAAGGCTTACCAGAAATGGTGAGCCTTTAATAATATAAGGAGTAGTATAAATGCAAATTAATGTAGGTTGTTTTTATTTTATAAAAGATTCATTTTTTGATGTTATAGATGATTCAGAATTAATGCAAAATAAAGAGAATGGTAATAAAAGACCATGCTATTATTGTTTTAAAAGTAAAGAATATGATAGTATTATTTGGTTTATTCCTGTTAGTACAAAAATAGATAAATATCAAAAAATTTACGATAAAAAATTGCAAAAACAAATAAAATTAGGAAAGACACCTTCAATTGATACTATAGTTTTTGGAAATGTTGCCAATACATATAGTGCTTTCTTAATACAAAATATGTTTCCTGTGACAGAAGAATATATAGAAAGTCAATACATAAAAAATAAAGTAGCTATAAAACTGTCAAATAAATTACAAAATGAAATTATCAGTAAAGCTATTAAAGTTTTGAATTTATATAATCATGGAATGAAAAATATTGTTTTTCCCGATATTGATAGAATATTGGGACAATTATTGGAAAACAATTAGTAATTTATAAGTTAGAAAGGTATGGAAGGATATAATCATAGATGCTGGCACAAATGAATATACCCAAATTTATTCTGAATTATATAATAGAACTACAAATACTATAAATGGAAAAGTTTATTCTGAAGAACAAATAAGTGAAATGCAAAATAGAGGTAGTTTTATAGAATTTGATTATGATACCAAAAGCAAAAACTTTGTGTTTATGTTTGAAGAAAATGAAATAGGCATAATAAAACGATTATCAGATAGTGCACAAGTTATAAAGAATTCTTTAGATGATAAGTCAAATTTAATAAAAAAAATAGATAATTTAACAAAAGATGAAACAAGATATGATTTTGATACAGAATATAGTTATGTTTCAGAAAACACCTTATCAAAAGTTGCTTATGATATGCCACTATCACAAACAAAAGTAGCAGGTGTATATAAAAAAGTTATAGAACATAGCGAGAACGATTATTATGAGATGCTAGAAAAATTAAATTTTAAAATAAATCAAGAATTACCTAAAGTAAATTTTGATAGACAAAGTGTAGTTATAATAGTATCAAGATACGAAATTCAAAAAATAAAACAAAGCATTGGCAATATAAAGTATGAATTAGGAAATTTTTGTGATGAATATATTGTTAATGTTCTAATAGTAAGTAAAGTTGTAAATACGAATTGTATATATTATAATACAAATCTAGGCGAATCAAGTGTAAGTCAATTTACTGTTAATAATAATGAAAATGGCGTCGAATATTTTGTTGAAAATGGAAAATATTATACAAATGAAAATCATACAAAGACAGAAATAATATCTATAGAAACAGCAGCTGATATAGCAGATAATGAAGCTAAAAAGCAAAAGTACCAATATCAAGGATGGAAATCGGAATTTTATAGTAGAGAGAGCCCTAATGATTTCATTGCAGGAGAATTGATTTTGGGTTTAGATGATATAAGTAAATTATATCATTGGAGAAATGAATGGAAAAATAAAGAATATGAAAATAAAATAATGTGGAAAATAAGACTATTTGATAGAAACGATCCATTAACGAACTTGTATATTTATATTGATGCAATCAATGGAAAAGTTATAGGAGCAGGAGATTCTAGTGATTAAAATAAACAAGAAAGGAAAAGGTATATGCTAATATTATATATGATAATAGCATTTATATGTTTAGTGGTTCCGTTAATTTTAACAATACTGAATATAATAAATCTATTTAAGAAAAAGAAAATAAAAGAAAATTTAATAGATATTTTAACATTTTCATTAGGAATGATTTTAACAGGATTATTGTATTTTTTATATTCATTTAAAGATTATAACCAAAGTTTAAGATTAGGAGGAGGAGAAATAGATGTCCATAGTCCAATAGCTTCTTGGAGTATGCCAACAGTTCTTGCAATAGTTTTAGTTGGAATAGTATCATACTGTTTAATAAGAATAAAAAAATTAAAACTACCACCATTAGTAATTGTATGTTCAATGTCTGGGATTTTAATATGTTCTATATATATGATAATTTTCATAATTCAGTTAGGCTATAATACAATGGAAAAAGCATTTTTTGGAATACCATATTTGATATTATTTCCTATAAATTATATCCTATGTAGTATAAGAGCTCAGATTGAAGTAATAAAAAAATATAAAGAAAAGAATATAAAGGCAAAAAAATATGATAATAAAATTTTAAATGAGTGTAGTAAAATACTCTATAATACTGATAACTGGTCAATTCTTGCTATTGTTCTGTCAATACCACTTACAGTAATACTGATATGTATATTGGTATTATTTGGACAAAGACCAGATGAAGCAATCAAAGCATTTTTAGAAACAAGTGACTGGACTTTATCAACAAAAATTTCTCCACCACCAATTGAATATGATGGACATTATTTATGTACTGTTTCATTAAGAGGTCATAAAAATTTAGTAAAACCTATTAGAATGGGAATTAGGAGAGGAAAGAAAATAGTAGTTAATAGACAATTATGTGTAGCAAATGCTTTTGAAGATTTAATACAGGAAAGAACACCTAAATTTCATCATTTTGTGAGATATATTTATGATAAATATGGATATCCTCTATCTAAACATATAAATACGGCAATTCAAGCTGATGTTACATATATAATAATGAAACCTTTAGAATGGGTATTTTTAATATTTTTATATTTATTTGATGAAAAACCAGAAAATAGAATTGCAACACAATATATAGGTAAAACTATAATATAGAACATTAAGATTAAAATTTTATATAGATTTGTTCATATATTTTGAATGATGTTTGAAGATAATGCATCTCGTCAACTTACAATTTATGAGATTAGTTTGAAATATAACTAATCTTTTTTGTTTTACAGGTTTTATAGAAGGGAGTAGGGCAATAGGCTATTTTTAAAAAATAAATTTAAGATACAAATAAAATTATAATAAATTATATAATTCAAAATTTTGTGCAATGTTTAAATTATAAAATTTTTATACCAAACACTAAAATCTCAAAAACGAACATTTGAACAGTTCAAATTAAAAATCAATAACTAAAAATTAGTTTTAAAATGAATTTATATTTATAATATGTAATTTATCATTTTGATTAAATAAATTGTTTAAAATCTAATTTGAATTAAAATTAAGATACATTATAATAAGAAAACTAAAATTATAAATTGTAAAATAGATTTAGTAATATGAAAATTAAATTATAAAAAGCTACTTAGATTATGCAAATAAAATTATAATTTATTAAGCCTTAAAATCGTTTTTAAGACATTTTAATAATAAACCTAACAAGTTATATGTTTAGAATATATAAAATGTTATATCTAATATAGATATAATATATAAAAATACTTATAAATGCCTATAAATCAATACTTTCAAAAAATGGCTAAAAAGTGTCAAAAATACGACGCACGAGAATCGATTTTAAGCCGTTTTTATTTTTTAGACATATAGTTTGTTGTCTTAAAAATACGGCAAATAGAGGGTTTTAGCGACTTTGAGCAAATTGGATAAAATTTTCTAAAAAAATACAAATAATATAAAAGTAATAAAAAATTTCTTCAGATAAAATAATAAATAAGATAATAAAAAAATAATTAGATAACAAGTTATATAATAATAAAATTAAAAAGCTTTAAAATTGATTTTAAAAGGTTTAAATATTAAGGATAACAAATTATATATAATTACAAATTTAATACAAATAATAATGAATAATATAAAATAATAAGAAATAATAAAAACACATAAAATAAGCAATATTTAGAGAAAAAGAAGAAGTAGATAAATAGCTGTAAGCCAGATGTATCAAGGAGTACCAGAACATACTCTTTATATTTTACCCCTACACCTTATTGCGCAAAACTTTGATTTTGTGCAATGTTATATATTGCTTTTTTTAAAGGGCTAACCCTTCTTCTCTCCTAAATTTAATTCCTAATTTACATAGAATCCTAACATTCAATGCAAACAACTTAAATAAATTAATTTTAAAAACAAATTATTAAGTTATTTACTTTATATCATTACAAATTTTTGTTGTCAAGTCCTTTTTAAAAATTTTTTGTAAAAAAAATTTTAAGTAAGTTTCTATAATTTCTTAAAAAGCTATTTTATGCTATTTTAAGGCTTTTTTAGATATAAAACTATATTACTAAAAAATAAAAATGCCTTAAAATTGATTCTCGTGCGTCGCTTTTTGACTACTTTTTTACAAAACACATATATTTCAATACTTTCAAGTCTTTTAACCTTTTAGTAGTTAATAATAGATGATAAGTTATACTATTGGACTATTTCTAATCAATTCTTTTATGTATTTGTTGTTAATATGAGTATATATTTCTGTAGTTTCTATATAATCATGTCCTAATACTTTTTGTATTGTTCTTATATCAATGTTTCCATATAGATATAGTAAAGTTGCACATGTATGTCTTAATTTATGAACAGAAAGATTTTTATAATCTAATCCTGTTTGTTTAAAAGCATTTTCTATTATCACTTGTACTGCTCTAATTGAAATTCTAGTTTTTCTTGAACTTAAAAATAATGCTCTTTCAGAGTGTTGTTCATCTGGAATTATTAATTCTGGGCTGATTCTATTTTTTAGATATTCCTCAATAGCTTTTGAACTTATTTCATTTAAATATAACACTCGTTCCTCTCTTCCCTTTCCTAATATCGTAATTTTATTTTCATTTATATCATTAATATCAATACTTACTAATTCTGCTACTCTTATTCCTAAATTTAAAAATAAAGTAACAATACAATAATTTCTAATATAATATTTATCATCTTCATTATTATAAGTATCTGTTAATACCTTTTTACTTTCCTCTAGTGATAAATATTTAGGAAGGCTTTTTTCTCTTCTTAGACATTTTAAATTTTTTGCTGGATTTTCTTTTAATATTTTATTTTTTTCACTAAAATAATAAAACAAGTGTCTTATACAACAGATTTTTTTAGATATTGTATTAGATTTATTTATTGTACTTAAATAAGATATATAATTTTCAACATGTACCTTCCTTATTTTTTTTAAAATATCTATGTCAAGATCAGAAATATCCATATCCGTATTTTCTTCTTTTATCTTAAATTTTACTGCAATATATTTTAAAAAATTTCTTAAAACAATATTTTCCTCCTTCATTGAGGAGGGAGATCTATTTAAAACTACAATATAGTAATTTAACATTTCATTAAGAAAATCTGGATTTTTATCAAAATCTATTTTTATTTCTTTACTTCTATACATATCTCTCCCCTCCCATCTTAAGCTGTTTTTTCTATTATTTTATAATAAGTATCTATTGCTGGATTCTGTATTCCATCTTTACACTCATTAAGTATTTGATTATATGTATCACGAATTATACTCGTTTGTAATTCTAATTCTTTATCAATATTAGCATTATTAGAAAAAGAAAAATTTTCAAAAGTATTTAAATAAAATCCTAAACTTTTTAAAATTAAATCAACCTGACAATCTAGTAATTCTATAGTATTTCTATGAATTTTATTATCATTATTCATTTAAAAATCATCTCCTTCTTCTATGCTGTCTTTTCTATCTTTTTTACTTTAAAATCGCTTAATGGATTACTGTTCATAGCATTTTCGATTTGTTTATCTGCAACGTGTGTATAAATTTCAGTTGAAGTTATTCTAGCATGACCTAGCATTTCTTTGAGTAAAAGTACATCTTGCTTTACATATATATAAGTTAGTGTAGCAAATGTATGTCTTAAAGTATGAACAGAGAAGTCAAAATCGTTTAATCCCATAAGTTCATAAGCTTTTTCTATTATATATTGGATAGTTCGTCTTGCTAGTCTTTCACCTCTTTCACTCAAAAATAGTGCATTTGAATCAACTTCAATTTTATTTCTATATCTTAGATATTCTTCTAATTGTTTTTTACAATTATCGTTATAATAAGCATACCTATCTTTTTTTCCTTTGCCTCTTTTAATAAAAAGACAGTTTTCTTCTAATATAATATCTTCAATATTCAAATTGTATAATTCAGAAAGTCTTATTCCTGTAGCTAAAAATAAGGTTATTATCATATTATTTCTAATAGAATTTCTACAATTTTTATTATCAAAAATTGATTGTATCTTATGTGCATTATCTAAACTTAAATATTTAGGTAATTTCGTTATTCTTGTTATGTCATTGATTCCAAAAGCTGGATTTTCTTCTTTTTTTAAATTTGGATTAGTAGAAAGAACCCAATTAAAAAATGAAGATATTGCATTGAGTTTATTTTCTCTTGTATTTGGATTATTTTCTAAATCATAACTTAAATGAACTAAATAAGCTCTAATGTCTGATGTTTGAATTTGTAAAACAATGAATATTCCAATATTTTTTAATTCAATATTTAAATCTTTGTAATCTTTATAAAAAGATAAAAATTCATATACATGATCCCTATAAACAGTAATTGTACCATCTGAAAAATTATGAGCTTTTAAGTAACTTAAAAAATATTTTAAAATATCTGGAATATTTTTAATATCTGTATTTTTCATACAAATTTCACTCCTTTTTTTCTCATATTTTTTTCAAATTCTTATTGACAACTAGGGTTAAATATATTATTATAAGTAAAGAATAAAGAAATGCAAATAACTTTAATTCAATATTAAATTGGAAATTATTTAAGGCTTGCACGCAAAAAGAGCCTTAAATATTTTTTTACCTCTAAATATCTTTTTTTATTCTACAGGTTTTTTTAATATAATAGTCTTATCCTTTTCGTTTAAATGTACTTGAACTTCAGGGCTATTTTCGTCTACATTTATTTTGTTAAAAAATAATTTTGGAATAGCAATTTTGGGGCTACTTTTTTTAACAAAAAAGACCTTAACATTTCTATCTCTAAGTCTAATTTTTTCAAATTCTTTTGGATAATATTTATTTAATATATATAAAATTGAAGTTCTACCTACATGATACTTTTTTGCTATCTCTTCTGGAGCTAAGCCACTTCCATATAGTTCTAAAATATTTGGATATTCAGAAGGCTCAATTTTTCTCTTTGGCATATCTTTTCTCCTCATAATATAATAATATTTTAGTTGCTTAATCCTTTGTATATTTAAATCCTCCTTTCTAATTTAATATATTAAAAGCAACACTTCATATTATACACTAAAGTATACCTTTTGTCAATAAAAAATATAATTTTTTAAATTTATAGTATCAATTAAGGCAAAATGTTTTTTCTTACGTTCCTCAATATTATACTTCTAGTCTACATATTGTTTCTATAACTGTTGAGTTTGTTTGAATTACGAAAATATCAAAAAGAGAAGATGATTTAAATTTCATCTTCCTCTCCTTCTTCATCTTCTATTTGCTCATCACTATAATACGCATATTCTTCAATTCCAGTTTTTTGATCTAATACAAATCCAGAATAATAGTTGTTTTGTTTTATTAAACTATTTAATATATCTTCTGCTTCGTTTAAATCTGAAACTACATCATGTTGAAAAGGTTCACCTTGTTCATAATCTTCCTTTGTTTCATATATTCCTATTTCATACCTACATTCTTCATCTCTTAATTTGTCTATTCCTTCGCCATTTAAATATCTAAGAGCTAAAGTTCTATCTTTAAAATCTTCTGTATATAAATTACCATAAGTATTGTCTATTGCAGTATAGATTCCATTATCTTCTAATAAAAATTTTCCTAAATCATCTTTAGTAAAAGCTTGTTTGTTTTCCAATTTTTGATACAAATTATTAAATTCTTCTTTTGTAATTAGTTTAACTTTAAAATGCTTATTAAAAAACTCTTGTTGATCTAAACAAAAATTATTATATCCAACATTTTTTATATATTGAAAAATTTTATCTGGACTAACTCCTTTATTTAAATAAATATTACATAATTTTATATTATTTTGTTTAAAAGCATTTAACATATTTATTTCTCTATTTTCTATATTATCTTTTGCATGATAATCATATCTAATTTCATTAATTAGATTACTAAAATTTTCTTTTGATATATTACCAGGTATCATATTTAATATTTGATTTTCTATTTTATTTAATCTTGTTTGTAATTCTTCTTGTTTAATTTTAGTTTCATCATAATTTTTAACTTTATCTAATAATGAATTATATATTTCTCTAGTATTATCATATTCTTCTTCTGTAAGATAACTATAACTTATCAAAAATTCATTTTTTGATAAGTTTTTAAAATCTTTCATTTTTTCTTTATCATCAATAAAATTTTGCATTTACATTCACCTCTTTAAATTTCATCTTCCTCTGCTTCTTCATTTTTATGTTTTTCATAATTTAAGACATCTTTTTCAAAATTTTTCTCAACATTATATAATTCTTTTTTTAAATTTGATTCATTATCTAATAAATAACTTATTGTTAAATGTCCTCCATCATATTCATTTGAAATATTCTTTTCAAGATACAAACATTTAAATTTATATCCGACATAATATTTCTTATTATCATCTAATAATGTAGTTTCGTTTAATTTAGGATATAATATTGTTATAATATTAGGTAATTCATCATTTTCTGTTTTTCTTCCAAAACTAAAAAACGGTTTTTCACCAGGAAGATTATTGTTTAAAATTCTATTTATTTCTTCATTAAATACTTTTGTAATAGTGTTTTTATTTACACTCTTATTACTTAATGAATCTATATAAAGTTTAAAATCGTTTATTTTTTTAGAAATCTCTTTAAATGATTCGTTCGTAGGAGTCTTTAAATTGTAATTTTTTTCAATTTCGGAAGGAGTTACTTTTTTTTCATAATTTGCCAAACTTATTTCTTCATTTGTATTTATATTTATTGCTATACTATTACTAAAAGCTTCTTTAATTCTATCAAAATCTGATTCGGCAAATAATTTTGCATTTTCTTCCTTATATGTAGGAATATATGTTTTTTTGTTTAACTTTTGTAAATAAAAATTATTATTTATTTTTATGATATATTCTGGCTTTTCTGTTAGAGTTTTATTTATTTCATCTTTATATTTTAAATATGTAAGAATATATGGATCTTCCTTAGTATTTTCATTTTCTCTCATAAAATAGTTTAAATCATCATAATAGTTTGGTATTGACAATTTAGCATATTTGCCAATAGAACCTTGAATATTACCTGCAATAATATCACTAATAAATCTTGAATATTTTTGTAATGGAGTACGTTTTCCTTCTTTATCTTGATAAATATCATTTAAATACTCATATATATGCTTATTATAGTAATCATAAGTATTACTATCTGCAAAATCTCCAGAAACTAGACCTGTTTCTTTATTAACTTTTAAATTTTTTACTAGATAATAACTCATAATTCATCTTCCTCACTTTCCTCCTCATCTTCTTCTGCATTAGGGCAATAATCTAAATAAAACATTATATCTACTTCTTTCGTTTTAGGATTAAATTCTATGTCGTTTATTCTACTATCACTATTTAACATATTAATAAATAGATTTTCTTCTTTAGAATTTAATTTAAGCTGTTTTAAATCTATTACATAGTTTCCAGACCATGTATCTTTGAGTCCATCAGTAATTACTTTTTCGTATATTGTTTCTACTTTTTTTTGTGTTTCTTCCATATTGCTATGAATTATATTTCTTTCTCCATCTAAATTTTTATCAAAATTATAATTTTCTTTTAGCCATGATTTTATATTATAACCAGATCTTTCTTCATTAATTGGATTAAAATCGACTTTTACTCCATTAATATATAATCTATCATCTTCATCATTTAAATAGTTAAAAAAGTCATCTTCGTGAATTTCAGAGTTATTATATTCTACTAATACATCTAAATCGGAAATTTCCTTATTTGTTCCTTTAGTTCTTGATCCGACAAGTTGAATACCAATTATATCAGTATCAATATCGGCAAGTTGTAAGGATTCTTTTAAATAAGATTCAATTTTTCTATAAATTTCATCTTCTGTAAGATTTTCTATCATCTCTTTATCTTTGAAACTTAAAATATTATTTCTCTTTATTTCTTGGTTATATAAATTATTTTGCTCTTTTGTATTTTCATTTTGCAAATTATTTTTACATACATTTATATAATTGTCTAAAGATATATTATCTTTTCTATATTCTTTTAATGCTTCATCTATTAATTCTTGTTTTGTTATAAAATTAATTTTAGTCGCTATATTTAAATTTATATCTTCTGCCACTTTAATTTCTGCTCTGATATTTTTTCCCTTTTGATATATTTCATAATCATTACTAACATTATAAGAAAGAGCTACTTTTTGTTTATTTTGTTTTAAATCTTCTACTGTTATGTAAAAATAAGTTTCGTTTGTTTCTTCTATTTGATCGTATCTTGGTTCATCAACGATTTTGCCATATAAAATCATAACTCATCTTCCTCTCCATTTTCCTGTTCTTTTTGTAATTCTTCTATTGTTCCATCTAAACAATCACTAAATTCAATTATAGTTTCTACATCAGTATTTTCATTTATTGCTTCTTCAAGTATGTCATCATATATGTTTTCCAATTTATCATTTGTTATCAAATTAGGATTTATTCCATTTTCTTTTAATTTATCAATTACCTCATTTTCTAAAGTCTTATATGAATACTTATTTTCTAATTCTTTAATTTCATCTGAAAGTAAATGAATATCATTATTATCTATAAAATCATCATATATATTTTCAAGAACTTTTATATCTACATCATTAATTTCGTTTGACCAACTCTCATGTTCTAAAATAGCGAATACTAATGTTTTATTATCTACTTCATTAAATGTTTTAGCTAAACTTTCTAATTGTTCTTTTAATGGTAATGAATATTTTTCAAATAATCCAACTGCTGGCATAAGTGTTGAAAAACTTGATACTCTGTTCATATCTATTATTTCATTACCTTTTATATTGCTTTCTGGTGTTACACAATAATTTTTTTCGTTTTTAAATAAAACAAGAAGATTATTTCTATCAATTACAAGATAATTGTTATTACTTTTATCTTGTATAAAATTTATTGTACTCATAGTTCATCTTCCTCGCTTTCTTCATCATCTTCAATTTCTACTTTAAAATCTGCTTCTATTGAGTTCTTTTTTACATTTTGATAAAGTAAGAAATTTATTGCACTATTTTCATCTGGGAATCTTTTTGTAAAAAAATCTCCATAAGTATTGTCTATTGCTATATATTCATCACCAGATTTAGCAATAAATAATCCAATTTCTGATTTGTCAAATGGTATATTATTTATAAACTTATCCATTAATTTAGGATATTCAGAAATATCAATTTTCTTATACATAGATGTATCTTCAAGTATTTCTCTTTTAAAATCTTCTGTTTCCAATTTTAATACTTCTGATATAGGTTTATTCTTGATGATAATATCGTCATAATGGCTTAAAGTTAAACAAATAGTAAATCCTGTTTGAAACAATTTCTCTACTCGTTTATTTTTTTGTAATTGTATAGGATTAAAGCTTTTTAAATTATTTTGGATATTTAAGAAATATTGCTTTCTAAAGTCAAGATTATCTAAATTTTTACTTATTTCTTTTGTCATCATTGCTTTGAACACAACATCTTTTAGGCTATTATCTCCTATATTTTCACCAGTTATTGCTGAATATAGAATTTTAAATGATATTATAGTTTGTGATAAATCTATTTTTCTTGTTTCAACATCTGTCATTTTTATCCCTCCATATATTTAAAAAAGAGCAACTAAATCCAATAGTTGCTCTTTTGAAATTTAAATCTAATCTATATTAAAATCCTGTCTTTGGTAATTTCTTTATGCTTAATTTTGCTGAATAAGAAGTTGTAGTCCAGTCATCATGAGCTTTTAATTCTACTGTATTGTCATGATTAGAAGTATAAGTAGATTCTATTTTTGTATAGTTAGTCCATGTATCGTTTGCTTTAACTGTAGGTAAAACTTTAGCAAATATAAATGGTTTTTCTACTGCTTCAAATCCAGGTTTAACTGTACCAAATTCTAATTTAAAGTCTGTTATATAACTATCTTCTGTTTGAACTGTTGTAAAATCTATAAAGTGATTTTCATCTGTTGTATATGTTCCATCTTCTGAATCTGGATTTTTATATTCTTGCCATATTTCAGAATTATTTAGCTTATATAAAACTTTATAGTTTAGTGTTTCATTCCAAGTACCAGTATATAATTTTGTGATTCTAATATAGTCTGTTGGAAGTTCATCTGACCAAGTAAAGTTATCTACTGAAACGTTACTATCATTTCTTACAACAGGGAAATCATATCTTATTTCATCATTTGGTTGTGCTTGAACAATTCCTTCTTTTTCAATAGTAGTACCAAGTTGTACGGCATTATCTCCAAATGTTAAAGTAACTGGTTCACCTTGTTTTTGAATAGAGATTACTTGTTCTTTATCATCTAATAAATACCATTCTGGAGCTTTTACTTCTTGAACGTAGTATGTTCCATATCTCATTGTATCTTGAATTTGTCCGTTTTCATCTGTTGTAACTTTCTTTAACAATACATGATTTTTATCGTAAATATTAAATTCTGCACCTGCTAAAGGTGTTCCGCCTTCTTTTCCAGTTATTTCAGATTTGTCATTAGACTGTTTCATAATTGTTACTGGAGCTGTAATCGGACTATCATCTGATTTAACTGTAACTGCTGTTGTATTAGGAGTTACTTCAAAAGCTTGATCTACTGAATCTAAGTTATATCCTTCTGGAGCTTTTGTTTCTTTTGCTATATACATACCAGCTGTTAAATCAGTTAAAGTAACTTTTCCATTCTCTCCAGTTGTTACTGTTTTAACTGGTGTATCTTCTGCGTCATATTTTTGGTTTTCGTTAGTATCTCTAAATATAGTATATTCTGCTCCTTTAACACCTGTAGTTGTTCCTCTTTCTGTTTTTATCAATGTTGGAGCATTTATTTTTAATGTTAAATCTGCATTACTATTATAAAGTTCATAAGGATCGCCTGCTAAGGCATAATCTTGTGTTCCCGCAACAGTTGTATTTCCATATAAAATCGGATACGTTTTACACTTAACATTTTGAAGAACTAATTTTCCATTTATAGTTCCTGTAATTTCATCTTCTGGAATAGCAACCTTTATAATAGTTTCTCCAGAGAAATTTTTTTGTTCTTCATTGTTTTCATTCATCACTTTAGTACCTACTGGTAATCCAGCAATTACTGCGTCATAAGTTCCTCCCATTTCTTGAGGTGATGTTACTTTAAATGTTTGAACATAGTAATTTTTATTATTTAATTTTTCTTTAGTTAAATCTCCTTCTTTAGTGATGTCAACTCTTGCCTCTGAATATGTTTGACTACCATTATTACCAATATCAGTTAAATTGATTATTGCATTTACTATTTTATCTCCTCTAGCATTTGCACCTTTAAAGTTAGTTCTCGGATCTGTTCCATCTAATACGCAATATACTGCTTGTTTTGTAGCTTGAAATGCGTCGCCATCTGTTTCTACTCCAAGTTCAGAAGCTGATTTATATGGAAATCCATTTATAATTACTCTATAAACTTTTTGATTAGTTACTGCACTTGAAACATTTACAGTATAATCTGATGTTTCACCAACTCCAGGTAAATCTTTATTTAAGCAATAAGCTGGATATTCATTGCCGTTATAAGTATAAGTAACATAGTGAGTAATAACTGCTTTAAATGTACCATCATCAGCTTTATGTAAAAGATTTCTACCTACCTCGCCATTATCATGTAAATCTGCTGACGCAATCATAAAATCAGCATAAACTTTAGATATTGGTGAGAATACTCCTGCTATTAAGATTAAAATAGCCAAAATAGCAATAAATTTTTTAGAAATATTTTTTACCATTTCTAAATACCTCCCTTTTCTTTTTATTTTATAAAAATATTATAGGAGGGAAAAATCGTAATTTTTCGCAAAAATATTGCAAAAATATTGCAATATTTATTAAAATTTATATCTTTAAATATTTAAATAGGAATTTTAAAATAGAAATAAAAGTTATGAAAAAAATAAAACTCTTAAAATAGTTTAAATTACTACTTTAAGAGCTTATTATATTTATATTAAAAAGAGGGGGTTATTTAGAATAATATTTTAAATCTCATCTTCTTCTGTTTCTTCATCTGATTCTGCATTATGTTGTTCAAACTTATCTTCTGTTTCAATATCTGAAAAAAGTCCTAATTTATCAAAAACTTTTATAAAATCATTTGCTAACTTTTCATTATTTATAAGTTCATCTTTTTGATCTTTAACAACAAATTCAAATTGTTCTAATCCTTTATATTCAAAGGCAACCCTTAAAGAATTTCTTACATCATCTGATAATTTGTTCCAATAGTTATTGCAAATGAAACAAATGTCATATAAATCCCTTATTTTATCTCTCCCTGAGTATGCCATACTTTTCATTAGACATAGTTCATTTATATTATATACTAAAGTATTATTTATTTTTGTATATTCTGTTTCTTTTATGTTATTTCTTCTATAAGAAACTTCTACCTTTAATTTTTTAAATTCGTTATTATATTGAATCATAAATCGTTTCGTAGTATCTGTATTTTTTGGAATAGTATATGTATAGCTGTTTTTTTTACAAAAATCTTCAATAATTTTTTCAATATTTCTTTTACTTTTGCTATCTAAATCTATATCTTCTGAAAATCTATCCAAGTTATAACATGTCAATAAGGCTGTTCCACCTTTTAAGATGAATTCCTCTGATTTTTTATTTAGAAACTCTAAAAATGAATCGATAACTTTTCTATGTTCATCTCTCCAATCGTTATACATATACCTTAACTCCCTTCTTATATTCTACCCATTTTCCTAAATATTCTTTTGTCATAAATTTATCTATTTTATTAAAATGAGGTAAATCACACATTAACATTACTTTATCAAATATTTCTTTATCATATTTATCATTTACAATGTAATCCTTATTCATACCTTGAGCGACAGTAAAATTTCCTATATACAACAAGTCCAAAATCGCTCTAATATGGTTAGCTACATTGTATTTTCCAGTATGTTCAGGGATAGTTCTATTTTTTTCTATTCCATAATCTCCAAAAAGAGAATTTTCTGATTCCATGATAGAAGGATTTTTCCAATTTAAACTTGAACAATGCCAATCTCCACAAGTATCTAAATTACAAAGTAGATTTAGTGCATGTATTAAAGATATATATTTCATTTTACTCTCACCTCTTTTCCCTTTATATTATAACATAAATTAAGAATTTTATCAATTTATTAAACTATATCGTATGAGTTTTGTTGGTTGGGGATTTCCCTAGATTTCAATATTTTCAAGCACTAA